>Ga0209803_1000683_pt1 | contig 22802 bp, 21 predicted proteins | sample GraSoiAngelo_138_FD_185895 | JGI IMG/M metagenome (GOLD analysis project Ga0209803, IMG submission 185895) | Grasslands soil microbial communities from the Angelo Coastal Reserve, California, USA - 14_0929_09_40cm (SPAdes) (version 2) | ecosystem: Environmental > Terrestrial > Soil > Grasslands ...
AGACTACCGGCGCCTTTCGCCCCGATGATGAGGGTGACGGTCTTCCCTTCATAGAAATTTGTTTGCGATCGCGCGGGCGAAGCGACCAACGGGATCATCAAGAAGCTCACCAGCAGACTCACTACCAACATTCGTCTCATAAATCCCTCCTAATCTGTGAAGTTAATTAAATTCGGAAATTTTTTAACGCTGCAGGAAGCATCAAGCCCGCCTCTCCCCCGCAACAAAATTCCTCGCTCGAAGCCAGCCGAGAATATCCAAGAAGAAACAAATTGTGTCAAGAGGCAAGCGGCGTGCGATCCGGACCGGCTGGACATCCTTTCTACCTTGGAGTAAGGGGATTTGATGGTGATCGGCTAATACACTCATTGCAAAATCAATTCTTCTGAAAGGAAGGAGAGAATATGCCTTTTTATAAGATTGCGGAAATGCAACAGAACCCTAGCACGGCAAACCCAGAACAGTTCGTACAGACTGCTGTCGGTGAGTTCATGAAGGCGGGAATCGTGACCAAACCCGACGAAGAAGGCCCGCCTCTGCACATGCACCCGAACGAAGAACAGTTCACACTCGTTCTTGAGGGCAAGCTCCACTTTGTCCTCGGTGATGAAGAACGCATCTGCGAACGCGGCGACTTGATCCACATCCCACGCTTTACCAACCATAGAAGCCGCGCCATCGGCGGTCCGGCAATTTTCTTTACGGTAAAGAGTCCCGCGGGAGACGGCGACCTAGACCAAGACTACAACCGCGCTGAAGGCGCCGAAGAAGCCGAGAGACGTTTCGAAGAAGCTAAGAAAAAAAACTTATAAGGCTTCGCTTCGAAGCCCCTCGCGCGGCACACTGACTCTGGTTTGGAGTCATAGGGGCATCAAGAGGAGCCGCGCATCATTGAACTTTTTTTGGTGAACGCGGATCGACAATGAAACTGATGAGGCGTCGGCGTACAACACCAAGCGGACGGAAGCGCGCCAATCTCTCAGCACGCCGCTTACAGCAGGCAAATTCAACCATCGACATTCACGCCCATTTTGTCCCTCAGGGTTATCTCCGGCTCATCGAGACGGAAGGAGAACCTCATGGAGTACGCCTGCGTTCGGGTCCGAACGGACCGATGATCCTGGCGGGCCAGTTCCCGATCGGCCCCATCACAGCCCATTACCACAACCTGGATCTCCGGCTGAAAACGATGGACGCCCAGGGCATAACAGTCCACGCCCTCTCGCTCATGCCGCCGATGGTCTACTGGGCGGATGGTACTCTCGCTGTGCGACTAGCCAGGCTCGTTAACGATGCGATAGCCGAAGCCACTCGCGCCCACCCCGACCGCTTCGTCGGCCTGGCAACCCTTCCTCTGCAAAATCCCGAGGCCGCTGTCGGCGAGGTAGAGCGGGCGGTTACCGAGCTCGGTTGCCGCGGCATCTATCTCGGCACGAACGTTCGGGGAAAAGAGCTGAGCGATCCTTCCTTCCTCCCTGTCTTTGAACGCATTGATGCCCTGAGAGTCCCGATCTTTCTCCACCCGCTCAACGTCATTGGGTCGCAGCGGCTTACGAGCTATTACCTGCATAACCTTCTGGGAAATCCGTTTGATACGGCGGTAGCCGCCGCCAACCTAATCTTTAGCGGACTCCTCGATCGTTTTCCGAAGCTCGAGGTTTGTCTCCCGCATGCCGGAGGCGCGCTTCCTTATCTCATCGGCCGCCTGAACCATGGTTGGAAGGTGCGACAGGAGTGCAAGGCTTTGAAGAAGCCGCCGTCGAGCTATCTCAGGCGCTTCACCTACGATACGATCAGCCACGCACCAGAATCACTCAACTACCTCATCAAGCTCGTTGGAGTCGACCGTGTGATGATCGGAAGCGATTACTGCTTTGATATGGGCTACAACCGCCCGGTTAAAGTCGTTACCGCTCTCAAGCTGAGTCGCAATGACCAAGAAAAGATTCTCGGCGGCAACGCCGCCCGTCTGCTTCGGCTCGCAAATTTTGCCCCTGGGATCCTTAGAGGTAAGAAAAGGCGAGCTTCCGTCAGGATTGAAAAAAAATGATGAAGAAGGTCAACTGAGGAAGGTGGTAAAAGTTCAAACTCTCCCAGCAAAGGGAAGGAGGCTCCCAAATAGCCCTGGCCTTGCAGACCTAAAGGAGTTTGTGTCGAATGGACGCTCGACGAGCATCTGAGACACCCGCGGGAAGTAATGCGCGAGTGAGGGAAGAATTGTACTAGAGCATGTTAATGGGAGGGCAACTTCGCGTGCAGGGGACGCTGACTTTTGTAGGCTTCGATATCCCGCAGGGCCGCCGTCTCTTGTATAGAGTTGTTCGCTGCATCGAGGCTCCTGATATCGTCCTCCAATTTCCGCTTTCTAGCGTTCAGTTCGTAGATCTCTTTTAGGAGCCCGGCTTGAAGTTCTCTGTCAGCAGATTTTGGCATTTTGTCCCCCTTTGAAAAGATAAACGGTTTCAAAGCAATAAGTACTCCAAAGGGTAAGTCTGTGAATTTTCTACAGATTGCTGTGACAATTGACACTCGATCGTCGTCCGAGTGACAGAATGACAGGGACAATTAGCTGTGGCCTAGTGCAGCATAGGATTGGATGGGGGAGTATCCACCCGCTGGTTTTTTAATTGTCTTGTCCGCAAATTCCATAGTGCTAACGTGGACGTACGGGTAGGTGCCGTCCTTTGAAAGCCGTTTCAGCCGCAGTTGTTTGACTTCCCGAGGAGCGGTAATATCCGTGAGCAGATAAAGATGAAATGTCGACTGACTCGGCTCATCTATTGCAGTTTTCTCATAAGCGTTGCATTTTCAAGCTCTGGAGTTTTGTTACCGCCCGATTCCTGGGGTCACAAAGTGGGTGAGCCGGAGTTGGAAGGGCTGCCGATCTGGAGGCAATGTTGCGGAAACGGTGATTGTGTGCCGCAGCCCGTGAAGATAATCGCCAAGTCGGATACCGGGAAGAAGATTGTGGTGAACATAGAAGGAATAGAGGCCGCTGTCGAGAAGGATAAGTTCACACCCGTTCCCTCTGACCGGACCTGGGTTTGCTATCAAAACCCGAACGGCCGGATCAGCAACGAAAACATTCGCTGTATTCTATATCCACAGAAGAGCGGGACTACGTAGTCCGTCAATCTTCCGGCTTGGTATGCCCTCGTTGCCCGGTTGAAACTGGAAGATGCAAATTCGCGATCTCTATGCTAGTAGGCGCGAATTTCGCCCGTCTCAACTATTTTTGCCTCGACACCATCTAAGGACTTGGGCAGAGCCTGCCGCAGCGGTTCCGTTGCCTGCTTAACGTAGATCTCAATTGCTGCTTGTTTCATAATCGTGTCCGAAAGTCCGACACCCACTCCGATGACTCCTGGTGTGGCCAATAGCCTACCCTCGTGGCGCTCTTTAACCCTTCTGACGGCATCTACGGCAGATTCGCTGACATGTGCGGGTAGCTGTGCACTGGCAGCCTGAGTTTCGGTGACGCCCGAGAATTTTTTTGCCCACGCCAGTATTTTCCCCAGAAGGCTCGCAGAGGGATCGGGACCGATTCCGGTTCCGACCATCGAAACGTGAAACGCATCTAGCACGTCGCCGATCGGGTTGGCGATGGCGGTTGTGCTGCCGCCGGCAAAAAGAAGCCCGACCGCGCGCGGATCGGTATCGACATTCTCCACCATTAAAGAACCAGAATCGCCTGCGGCAATGAAGCTTCCCGGGCCAACGACGATCTGGTTAGTAAATCTTGCAGTTTTGCCTGAGCCATAAGAGACATCGATGGTAGCATTCACAGCGGTGATGTTACCATGTGTCAGTCCAGTCGTGCGGCCGCTTTTCTTGACTGCCATACTCAGACTGGGAGCCACGGTATCGCTGCTTAGCGTTCCGATGTCTATGATAAAACCCGTAGGGTCGACATTACCCACCCGAACCTGAGCAATTGCAGCATCAACAGCATTCGTGCGCATAGTCCCTTTGGTTTTGAAATTAATCGAAATAAAGTTAGACAGATTCGCTACGATATCGGTGCTATCCTTAAAGCATGCGGGACTCTGATCAATAAGGCCGGGCTGAATGATATCCTCACCGAGCGCAGCCACGTTAGTCCTTGCCAGGACGTGATTGTTGCTGAGAATATATTGATTGCCACTCGCATCTTTCACTAAAGCTCCCAGGGTGCCGCCATAGCAGAAGCCTTTGCTGATATCCTTGATATTTCCTCCCGAGGTTCCGAGTTGAATTGGAAATGGCTCGTCAACCCGGTGGGCAGGCCCACTGTCGGCCCAAATAGGGAGCGGAACAAACGACAATGTTAAAATTCCTAAAAATATGGCTTTTTGCCAGTAACGAATATGTTTACTCACCATTTCCTCCAAAATCGTCTTAAAGCTCGGAAAGTAAGACTGATATCACATTGGTTGGTCAGCCTAGTCGCGGTGCACCGTTTGACTTGTAGCTTCGAGCTTTTCGAGAGAATTAGAATCGAGCGTAGGATCGATCAAAATTACAGGATTGCGGCGTAGTCTCGGCATGCTTGCGAAGCGGCTGCAGCTCCCCTTTCGACCAGCGGGCGAAAAGGGAGCTGCGCCCAAATTCAAGAACTACTTGATGTGTGCAACACAACTTTGGATCTTGCCCTTCTGCTTTCCAGTGATAATTTTTGTACGCTTGAGAATGTTCGTTTCGTGAGACACGCAGCTGACAAATTGTCCATGGTTTTTCGCGTCAAGGCAATGATCAAACATTTCGTCAAACACGTCAGCGGTCGTACAGCCATTTGGATTGACTGTATTCTGGATACCCGTGTCGCAAGTGTCGAAAAGCATCACTGTTGGATCCAAGTTGCTGTTAGGGCATAGATCTAGTGGACTACAAACTAGTCCGACTAGTGCGAAGTCTGGTATTCCATCATGATCGCTATCGGTGGTTGTATCGCAGGTGGGTGGTTGCGGTGGCGGCGTCTGGGCACTTACCGAGATTGCCCCGAGAAAGAATGCCATAGCGTTTGCAGCTATGAACAGAGTTATTTTCTTTGAAAACATAAGGATCCTCCCTTTCAAATTTAAACTGGGTGTGCATGTGAGCAACAACCATACCATTCTTTCGGGTAGACACTGTCGCGATCGCGCCCGATAGTGAGTGGATTCGGATTTACTAGCTTTCTATTTCTTTACTATTTTGTGTTCGATTGTCTTTTAAGATGCACTTGGGGAAAATCACAAAATTGTCAGTGGCGGTGTTCAGATATGTCAGCTAGCGGAAGTTACGCACCAAAGCCGTTTTTGGACATAGAAATCTAAATCGCGTAAAACCGCGCATTGCAGACGATGAGAGCGGAAAGATGCGATTGAAAAGGCAGAAGATGGATTCTGGCAAAAATATAGGGATTGTTTTGAATACCCCGGATTAGACACAATCCGCGGAAGATCGATACTAGCACCCGGTCAGCAGAATCATTTTGGATTTTGGATTGCCGATTTTGGATTCAATCGAAAATCAAAAATCTAAAATCGAAAATCGGAAGAGCTGTCTCAAGTTTGCAACGGAAGACTGACCGGTTGATGGCACTCGGCAGAAAGATCGGCGGCTAACGTGATTTCCATCACCTGCCGCGCCTGCTCGGGCGTTACTAACACGGCGCGATCAAGCGCCACCGCTTCGACAAAGTGGATGGTCTCCGCTTCCATGGGCCCCTGATAGACGTGAGCTACCTGCTCGCCCGGCATTGTCGAGAGCGGGAGGGTCATTCCGCCTCTCATCGTGTTCAGCACGATATCGCGGTGGCTGTCGTCGATGAGAAGGGCGCCTTCGGTCCCGACGAACTCGAGGGTCGCCGTCGAAAAGTGTGGGTAACCCGGCGGCAGCGCCCAGCCCGCGCCGATGGTGAAGGCGGTTCCGTCTTCCATCGTCACCATGATCCACTGGCAGTCGGGGACACCGTGCGCCTGCTCCATGATCCGGTAGACCGACTGCGCGTAGACGCGCACCGGCTTCGTGCCCTCGAGGCACCAGAGAATAAAATCGATATCGTGCGTTGCTTCCATCACGGCGGGTGAGAGTCGAATTCGCCCGCCGATTTTGTTGCCGATGGAGCGAGAGACGTTGCGACTCACCAGCGCGGTCACCGGACGACCAAGGGTGCCGTTCAGCAGGCTCTGCTTCACGTAGGCGTACTTTGGGTTGAAGCGCTGCGTGTAGCCAATGGTGAATTTGAGCGATGCTTTTTTTGCAAGGGTCATCATCTCGTCCGCCTCCTGCAAAGCGAGTCCCATCGGTTTCTCCAGCAACGTGTGCTTGCGCGCGAGGAGACAGTCCTTCGTGATCGGGTAGTGCGTAGTCTCGGGCGTGCTGCAGACGAAGATCGCGTCGATGTCATCACGGCGCAGAAGCTCGCGATAATCCGTGGTTGCTGTTCTTGCTCTGGTCTCTTCCCCGATTCGTGCAACCTTCGCGGGATCAATCTCGGCAATGTGTACACTGTCCACTAACGGATGATTCGCACAGACCTTCGCGCGAATTTCGCCGATCCATCCCGTGCCGATGATGCCAACGTTGATCTTTCGACTCGCCATTTTTTTCTCTCCTTGGAGCGTATCGAGGCCCATCCATTTAGGACGGTCACGGCGGCACACTACGCCAGATACCTGGGCGGATCAAGCGTAAAACAAGTGGAAATCCCGTTGCGTTTTTCCGGTCCAAATAGTAGGTTACCGACCGTCGTGGCACTTTCTCAAGGATGAAGGCTGAGGGATGAAGGAATTAAAAATACAGTTCTTGTTCCTGCATCGCTACTAAGTCCTTTTTCCTCCTTCCGCCTTCATGCCTCATCCTTTGTAGATGAAGGAGGCCTTATGCTCGGACTCAAAAGGGCAGTGCTACTCGCATCGCTAGCGATAGTCATCTTGGCTGCCGTCCCGCTCGCGCAAGAGTTTCCGACGAAACCCATCGAGCTCGTCATCCCGTACGCTGCCGGCGGTTCTCATGATCTGACGGCCCGGGCGCTCACGAGCGTAGCCCATCAATATATCGGCCAGCCCATGTTGGTGGTACTCAAACCAGGCGGAGGAGGAGCCGTAGGTTCGCAGGCTGCCATCAGGGCAAAGCCCGATGGCTACACGCTGATGCTCGGTGGCTCGGGGCCGAATACCATCCTTCCCCTCCGCGAGAAGATACCCATCGGTCCGGATCAGTTTGCTGCGATCGCCCGGATTAATTACAGCCCGGCCGTTTTTGCTGTTCGGACGGAAGCGCCCTGGAAAACGTTCCGCGAGGTGGTTGACACCATGAAAAAGAATCCGGGAAAGTTTAACTTTGCTAACACCGGACCGTGGGGAGCGGGGGATTTCCCAATGCGAATGGTTGCTCGGGCAACGGGGGTTGAGTACAACAACATCCCGTACGATGGCGGTGGCCCGGCGTTGCTCGCCGTGCTCGGGGGTCATGCCGACGGGAGTTTTCTTTATACCGCTCAGCTCCTTCCGCAGATCGGCGCCGGCAAGATGCGCGCCCTCGCGGTCACCGATACCCGGCGGCATCGTGATTTGCCGAACGTTCCGACGCTTCGCGAAGAGGGCGTCGACGTCGTGTTCACGCAGTGGCGATCGGTTCTAGCTCCCAAAGGGATTCCTCAAGCCATCGCTCAGAAACTGGAAGCGGCATTTAAGCAGATGACCGAAGATAGCTCGTTCCAGGCCCTCATTAAACAGCTGGGCGATGAAATTCACTTCCAGGCTGGTAAGGAGTTCGAAAACACCTGGCGACAAGAGTGGGAGGGGTTCGCCAAGGTCGTGGCTGGCGCGCAAAAGTAGCTTCGAGGAAAATGGTCCGGCGCGACGGGATTGTGGCAGCTATGGCGCTGGTGTTCGGCGCCGCAGCGGCGTATGAATCAGCGAAACTCCCGTTCGGGACGGTTCACAATCCCGGGCCGGGATTTTTCCCATGGTGGACCAGCGCGGTCATTGTTTTGCTTGCACTGATCCTATTGGTTCAAGCGCTGGCGTTCGGTTCAAGCACCGCGCGAGAAGAGCCTGGCCGGATCGCGAAGTTGGCTACCCTCTTGATCGTTCTGGGCGCTTACACCTTCTTGCTCGATCCGCTCGGCTATCCGCTCTGCACCTTTCTCCTTGTCCTCTTCATGTTGCGCGCGACCGATCCTCAGCGGTGGCCGGTCGCTCTGGGCATGGCGGCGCTCACCGCAGTCGGTTCGTACGTCGTGTTCGCCATTTGGCTGAGTGTACCGCTGCCCCGCGGACCGCTCTAGGATAACTTCTTGACCACGAAGGACACAGCGCGGCTATGCCGCAACCAAAAGGAGCTAAACGAGCAAAGCAGGTTTGAACCACGGAGCACACGAAGTTCACGAAGGTTCTAATCAAAAAATCTCCGAAAGCTTCGTGTCCTTCGCGCCCTTCGTGGTGAGAGTGCTTCTCAAATTTGCGCAAGCTGCGACAAACTTTAAGCATAGTAGTACGAAGCGCACGAAGGAAGAATATATTCATGACGCTCTGGCGTGTTGGCTCGATGACTTAGAAACTTCGTGATCTTCTGATCTTCGTGGTGATAAGTTTTTGACCACGAAAAACATGAAGTGCGCGAAGCACTGCAAAAACATGGACATCTTCAACAATCTCGCCACCGGCTTTGCAGTCGCGCTTGCTCCGATTAATCTCCTCTACTGCTTCCTCGGATCATTCATCGGCACTGCCATCGGCGTCCTCCCGGGCCTCGGCCCGCCGGCGACTATCGCCCTGTTGCTGCCGGTCACGTATGGGATACCGGCCACCTCCGCGGTTATCTTACTCGCGGGAATTTTCTACGGAGCGATGTACGGCGGCTCGACGACATCGATATTGTTGAATATCCCCGGAGAGGCGGCATCGGTGGTCACCTGTCTGGATGGCTATCAGATGGCGCGACAGGGGAGAGCCGGCGCGGCGCTGGCGATCTCGGCTTTCGGCTCTTTCATCGCCGGGACGCTGAGCATCGTCGGCTTGATGCTCCTCGCGCCACCGCTGGCCGCGTTTGCGATCAAGTTCGGCCCCCCGGAGAATTTCTCTCTCCTGGTTCTCGGACTTATGATGGTCGGCTACTTGGCCGGAGCGTCCATGACCAAAGGGCTCATGATGGCTTGCCTCGGATTGTTGCTCGGAACCGTCGGACTCGATCCGATCATGGGAACCCAGAGATTCACCTACGGGATCTTCAAGCTGAGTGAGGGATTTGAGTTCATCCTCGTGGCCATGGGACTTTTCGGCATCGGCGAGGTCCTGGTGAACGTCGAACAGACGATCAAGGCTGAAGTCTTTGAGACTAAGCTTCGAGGGCTGTTGCCGAACCGAGAGGAATGGCGCATGTCGGCGGCGCCGATCGCTCGTGGATCATTGCTGGGATTCTTCATCGGCGTGCTGCCGGGTGGCGGCGCGATCATCTCGTCGTTTATCTCGTACGCGCTGGAAAAGAAACTAAGCAAGCATCCCGAGCGCTTCGGGAAAGGCGCCATCGAAGGCGTGGCGGCGCCGGAATCGGCGAACAACAGCGCGGCAACCGGCTCGTTCATCCCATTGCTCACCTTGGGGATCCCGGGTAATGCGTCGATTGCGATGATCTTCGCGGCGCTGTTAATTCACGGCATAAGGCCGGGGCCGTTGTTGGTCGCGGAAAAACCAGAAGTCTTCTGGGGGCTGGTCGCCTCCATGTACATCGGCAACGTTATGCTTTTGGTTTTGAACCTGCCGCTCATTGGGCTTTGGGTGAGGCTCCTTCGAGTTCCCTATCCGCTGCTGGCGCCGCTGATTCTGGTGTTTGTTCTCATCGGAGCATACAGCGTCAACAACAGCGCGTTCGACGTGGGGATCACGATCGCCTTCGGCTTCTTCGGCTACCTGATGCGTAAGTTCGACTTCGAGCCTGCGCCGCTCGTCCTGGCCATGATCCTTGGTCCACAACTCGAAGCCTCGCTGAGGCGTTCCCTGATCTACTCGCACGGTGAGCTGGGAGTCTTTTTCGAGCGGCCGATTGCTGCCGCATTGATGGCGCTGGCTCTGCTGATGCTGGTGTCGCCGATTTTTCGCTGGGCGTTCGGCCATAAATTTTCCGCGATCGTCGAACCGGCGTCTAGCGCCGAAGTCACGGAAGGCAAATCCGACGTTGGTTCAAAATGAGTCGCTCCACAAATCGCGTAGGAGGTGTCCTATGGGTAACATTTTTGCGGTTATCCTGACAATTATTTTTCTGCAGAACTCCGCTCAGGCGGAAGATAGGATAAGGATCGGATTTTCAGCGGTCATTGCATCATACAGTACTCTCCCCTTGGGACAGAAGCGGGGCTTCTTGCAAGAAGAAGGACTTCAAGCGGAATTCATCAGGATGAATGCCACCGTCGGTCTGACGACATTGATCACCGGAGAAATCGATTATTACACGCAGCTCGGCGGCGGCGTCGCCGCAGCGATCCGAGGAGCTCCGGTCAAAATCGTCGCCTGTTTCGTGCCTGGCCCTACCGCCACCCTCGTCGCCCGGCCCGAGTTTAAATCGGTCCGAGAGCTTAAAGGTAAGACGATAGGAATCGATGTCTTCGGCAGCAATCTTGATATCATAGCAAGGAACGTATTCAAGCATTCTGGTATAGATCCGGACAAGGAGATGAAGTTTCTTGCCGCGGGCCCAATGGAAGCCCGTTTTTCTTCTATGAAGCAAGGGCTGATCGCTGCCACTTTGGGTGGTCCGCCAACGGACTTTCTCGGCAAGAAGATGGGCTTTGTCGTGCTTGCGAGGGCCAACGAGCTTTTCAGTTTTCCTGTCACCGGCGTTGTATCGAGTGTCAAGAAAATCAAAGAAAAGCCGGAGGAGGTCAAGCGAGTTATCAGAGCGGGTATCAAGGCCAACCGTTATATTCGTCAGAACCGCGACGGCACGATTCAGACATTTATGGAATGGCTGAAGCTCGATAAAGAGATGGCCACGGCCACCTATGACTCGGTCGGGAAAGCCTTTAATGAGGACGGAAGTCTGCCTGAAGATGGCCTCCGCCTGTTGATTGAGGAGACAAGAAAAGCCGGCAAGGTAAGCCGCGAAATCGCATCGAGCGAGGTTGCGGACCTTTCGATTCTCAGAGAAGCGCAGAAGGAGCTTGGGATTCAGGGAAGATAAAATTACGAGGAGGGTACGATGAAACTATTTACGGCAAGCTTCGCGGTCTTGTTGACGCTAGGTCTACAGACGGTCGAAGCTCCTGCTCAAGCAGACGGGAAATGGGTGAAGCTCGCCCGACCTGGGAGCGCATGATGAGTTTCATAGTCGCGATTACCGATTACGTCTTTCCATCTCTGGAGCCTGAGCAGCGGGTGCTCGCGCCATTAGGAGTCGAGCTTCGACCGGCACAGTGTAAATCGGAAGAAGAAATTATCGATCTGGCCCAAGAAGCCGACGCCGTGCTGAACTGCTATGCGAAGCTGACGGCGCGCGTCATTGAGAAACTCAGCCGCTGCAAGATCATCGCGCGCTATGGCATCGGCGTTGACAACGTCGACCTGGCTGCGGCAACTGGAGCCCGCATTGTGGTAACCAACGTTCCCGATTACTGTATCGATGAAGTCTCAGATCACGCGCTGGCGCTTCTCTTGGCGCTCGAGCGGCGCATTGTTGCGGCCGATGGAGCAGTGAAAGCCGGCGCCTGGGACGTCGTCGCGCACGCGGGGATTCGCCGGCTGCGCGGCCAGACGCTGGGCCTCCTCGGATTTGGCAAGATTGCCAAAGCCGTCGTGTCGAAGGTCCAGCCTTTAGGAATGAAAGTGCTGGTGTACGATCCTTACCTTGAGCCCGAACTGGTTGCCCGTCACGGAGCGGAAGCCGTCAGCTTAGATAGGCTGCTTGCCGAGGCTGACGCGGTCTCGATTCACGTGCCGCTCTCGCCCGAAACCCGCAATCTGATCGGACAGCGCGAGCTAACTCGCATGAAGCCGACTGCCTTCCTGATTAACACCTCGCGCGGCGGCATCGTGGACGAGCAGGCTCTCGCAGAGGCGCTGAAGGCCGGGCGGATCGGCGGCGTAGCGCTCGATGTGCTGTCCGTCGAGCCGCCTCCGCTCGACCATCCGCTGCGCGGATTGTCGAATGTGATCCTCACCCCGCACCTGGCCTTTTATTCGCGCGAGTCGGTGATCGAGCTTCAGACCAAAGCCGCCGAAGAGGTGGCCCGGGCTCTGAGGGGCGAATCGCCCCGATCGCCGGTCAACCGCGAAGTGCTCGGCCGGTGAAGTTTGCTTGAGGCGAAGCAGGTGGACATGGAGGAAGCAGCATGAGGCTTCAGGCTCACTCCACGGCGGTCGTGGCCGTCGACATGCATCGAGGCCATCTAGACCTTTCAGTAGCGACGCTTCCTTTAGCTCCTGAACGCTGTGCCCGGGTGATCGCGCGTGCCGCGGATCTTTTCCAGAAGCTTCGCGCCATAGGCGTCCGGATCATCCACGTGGTGACTGAATACCGAGAGTCTGAGGAGATCTCGTCCAATCCATTCTGGAAGGCGATTCACGATGACCCGGCCAAAGCCAGAAAAGGAATTCTCCGCCACAATCTAGCTGGAAGTAAGGGGACAGAAATCATCCCGGAGCTCTATGCAGAAGGCGATCTCGTGGTACGAGAGAAGAAGCGCTACAACGCCTTCTATGCAACGGATCTGGAATTTCTGCTGCGTCGTCTCGGAGTAGACACCGTGATCCTCACGGGGATCAACACCACGACCTGTGTTCTCTGTACCGCTTTCGAGGCCACCAACCGTGACTTTCGGGTTGTGATCGCATCGGACGCCGTGGACTCCATGGACGGCGAGGAGATGCATCGCTTCGCCCTCCGCCTCATGGAAGCCTCCGTGGGATGGCCCCTGAGCAATCAAGAGATTCTGAAGGCCTTCAGAGCAGCTGATCGGGATCACCTACTTCGTTGAAGCCGAAGCGAGAGAAGATTCGCAGCTTCTCCTTCCGAGCTGTCGGTGGTAGATTCTGGAGGTCCGGCGATGAGCGGCCCAGTGCTCCTGCGGATACGAAGGTAAGTTAATCGATGGCCCCTAAAGTCTTTGTCACGCAGCCGATTCCGGAGAGAGCGCTGGCTCGACTCCGAGAAGTAGCGGAAGTCGAACTGAATCCTGATACTACTCACATCATCACGAAGACTGAGTTGACCGCGGCTCTCAAACGGAACGACTATCTCCTCTGCCTGCTTCACGATCGTGTAGACGCTGAAGTGATCAACACGAGCCCGGCTCTCAAGCTGATCGCCTCGATGGCGATCACGCCCGCCGGAGTTGACACGGCAACCGCAACGGCCAGACGCATTCCCGTCACCACGATTCCGCCCCTCGTCACCGAAGCCACCGCGGATCTTCACTGGGCGCTCCTCCTGGCGGCGGCTCGCAGAGTCGTGGAAGCCGACCGCGCTCTTCGGTCCGGCCTCTTTCCCGGCGGCCAGTCGATGCATTTTGTGGGAGGTGAAGTTAACGGCAAAACCGTGGGGATCATCGGCCTCGGTTCCGTCGGCGAAGCCGTGGCTCGACGCGCCGGAGGCTTTGGCATGCGGATCCTCTACACAAAACGCCATAGGTTGGACGAATCACGGGAAGCCGCACTCAGCGTCGAGTACCGAAGCTTGAATGACCTCTTGCAGGAATCGGACTTCGTCTCGATCAACGCCGCGCTTAGCCCTGAGACCATCCACCTGATCGGCGATCGAGAATTGAGCCTCATGCGCCCGTCGGCCTATCTCGTGAACACGGCGCGCGGTCCCATCGTGGACGAGAAGGCTTTGGTGCGCGCGTTGAAAGGGAAGCGGATCGCGGGCGCGGCGCTCGACGTCTACGAGCATGAGCCGATGGTCGAGTCGGAACTCATCGATTTGCCGAACGTTGTCTTGACACCTCACCTCGGCAGCGCCGCAGGTGACACCCGCGAGCGCATCGCCGCCATTGTGGTCGAGAACATTGTCGCAGTGATCGAAGGGCGCCGGCCACCGAATCTGTTCAATCCTGAGATCTACGAGAAAGGATGAAGGATAAAGGCGGAGGGAGAAAATTCATCCTTCATCCCTCATCCTTCAGCCTTTCTGTCCGTTCGGTACCAGTCCAGAATCTGTTCCCCCGTCCAGAAGAGAACGTGCTTCTGCTTCTTCAAGTAAGCAAAGGTCTTCTCGAAGTACTTGATCCGATGCGGCACTCCGCTGATGTACGGGTGGACCGCAATCGCCATCACTCGGGCGCTCTTCGCTCCTTCAGCGTAGAGCGTCTCGAACTGATCCTTGGCTCGGCGAAAAAATTCCTCTGCTTCATGGTGCTGAAGAATCATCATCGGGATGTCGTTCAGCTCTACAGAATAAGGCAGCGAAACGAGCGGGCCATGCGCCGTTTTGATCTCGTAGGGCTGATCATCGTTGACCCAGTCGGCGACATAGTGAAAGCCGGCTTCGGCCAGGAGATCGAGAGTCTGTTCAGTTTCTGTGAGCCCTGGACCAAGCCATCCTGACGGTGCCTTGCCCGTGAACTTGCGGATGACTTCCATGGACTTCCGGATCGCCTCTCGTTGATCTTCTAACAGGTGCACGGGCTTTTGGATGAAGCCGTGGCCCATGAACTCCCAGTCGGCGTTTTTCGCAGCTTCAGCAATTCTTGGATAGGAAACGCAAACGGAGCCGTTGATGGCCAAGGTGGCCTTGATCTTGTGCTTGTCCAGGACTGACTTCAAACGCCAGAACCCGACCCGCATTCCGTACTCAAACCAAGCGAAGTTGGGAACGTCGGGAATAACCTGCGCCCCGCCGGGCGGCGGTAGTACCGTGCGCGGCATCGGCCCTTGGATATCCCATTCCTCCACGTTGACGATGGTCCACACCACGACTCGCGCCGATTTCGGCAGGCGAAGTGTGGGACGGTCGATGATCGCCGAGTAAGCTATCTGCTCGCGGGGAAACGCCATGACCTGCCTCCTTTGTCTGGAAAATTTGCCACCATGCTACGCGAGCCTTTAGGCAATTGACAAGAGTGGGGACCGGTGGTACCCGAAGAGTGGCCAAACGATCTAATGAATCGGACATCCGTAAGCACCATCAGCGGCGGACTTTCTTCCGGTACACCTGCCGCCTTTTCGGATTATAAATAGAACTGTGGAATTCTGGATCACACAGGCGTTCAACGGCATCTCATACGGGGCGCTCCTCTTCCTTCTTGCGGGCGGGCTCTCTCTCATCTTCGGGATGATGCGGATCGTCAACATGACGCACGGCTCCTATTACTTGCTGGGAGGATACGTCGGGCTCACCGTGATCGGGCGGACGAAGAGTTTCCCGCTCGCGATCCTGCTGGGCGCTCTGGCCATCGCTGTCATCGGGATCGGCGAGTGGAATGCTTTCCTCAAGCGGCTCTCCGGGCAGGAGCTGGGCCAGGTGCTCACCACTATGGGCTTCGCCCTGATCTTCCAGGACCTCGCGCTCATCACGTGGGGTGGCGACCCGTACACGATTCCGGTGCCGGCAATGCTCTCCGGCGCCTACACGATCGGTCAGCTCTATTTTCCGGTCTATCGATTCTTCATCGTTGCGGTGGCCGGGGCTGTGGCCGTGATTCTCTGGCTGGTTCTGGAGCGGACTCGGGTGGGCGCGATGATGCGGGCGACCGTCGATGACCCCGAGATGGCGCGCGGCGTCGGCATCAACGTCTACCGGATTTCGATGATCGTGTTCGCGCTGGGCGCTTTCCTGGCGGCGGTTGCCGGCGTGGTCGCCGGAGGATTTGTCGGGGTCTATCCGGGCGCCGACTTCGAGATCCTCCCCTATGCGTTCGTCGTGGTCATCGTCGGAGGTATGGGGAGCCTCAAGGGCGCCCTGATCGGCAGCCTCCTGGTCGGTCTCCTCGACAACTTCGGCAAGGCGCTCTTTCCTGAGTTGTCGTACTTTACACTTTTCGCCCCGATGGCCGCGATCCTGGCGGTGTGGCCCACGGGGCTTTATGGTCGCACGTAATGAGGCTGGATCTTTTCTCGGGAGAGCGATGGGTGGTGCCGGCGATTGTTTTTCTTCTCCTCGCTATCTCGCCGCCGTTCCTTTCCTCGTTCCTGCTCACCTTGCTGACTCAGGCGCTGATCTACGCGATCCTGGCGATGAGCCTTGACATCATTCTCGGCTACACCGGTCTGGCTTCGCTCGGGCATGCTGCCTACCTCGGCCTTGGGGCTTACAGCGTGGGTATACTGACCACGCGGTACGCCGTCGGCTTCTCGGTCGCTCTGGCGGCCGGCGTTTTGATGGCGGTAGTGGTCGCCGCGATCTTCGGCTTGGTGGCGCTGCGCGCCACAGGGGTCTACTTCCTCATGATCACGCTCGCCCTCGGCATGGTGGTCTGGGGGCTCGCTCACCGCTGGGTCACGATGACCCAGGGGGACAACGGAATCTCAGCAATCTCTCGCCCGGACCTCGGCCTGCCGTGGTCACTCGCTCTTTCGATTCCATTCTATTATTTTGCGCTCGCGGGATTTCTCGTCTCCTTCTGGATCCTCCGCGCGATCGTTCGCTCCCCGTTCGGCCAGACCCTGGTGGGGATCAGAGAGAGCGAGTCGCGCATGAGAACGCTCGGTTATCACGTGTGGCTCCACAAGTACATCGGGTTTGTCATTGCAGGTGGTTTCGGCGGCTTCGCCGGCGTGCTGTGGGCGTACTACAACGGCTTCGTCAGCCCGGTGGATCTGCAGCTGGCAACTTCGGTGGAGGTGCTTCTCATGGTCGCCTTGGGCGGCCGCGGAACGCTCCTCGGGCCGGCGCTGGGAGCGGGCATCATCGTTTTTCTCAAGAACCTCGTCTCCGTATACACGCATCGCTGGCTTTTAATTCTCGGCGCCGTTTACATCGCCACGATCGTCTATGCCCCGGAAGGACTTCTCGGGGCCGTGAGACAGTGGGCGCAGCGAGCCAGGTCAAACCCATCGCGTTCCGAGGCGTGAAGAAAACATAAGGAGGGCAGGCATGGACAAGAAACTAATCGTCGCGCTCCTAGCAGTCGTGGTTCTGGTTATGGCGGGACCGGGCCAGGGATGGCCGCAAAAGGCGCCAATCCGTATCGGTTTTCTCGCGCCGGTGACGGGCGGCGGCGCCGCGGTCGGAAAGGACATGACCAGCGGATTCACGATGTACCTCGAAGAGATCGGCAACCAGATCGCCGGGCGGAAAGTGGAAGTGATCGTGGAGGACACTCAAGGAGACCCATCTCAAGCGCTGACGAAGCTACGGAAGCTGGTGGATAGCGACAAGGTGCTGGTCTTGGCGGGGGCGTTCCTTGCCAGCGAGGGGTACGCGCTGGCGCCGAAGATCGATGAATACCAGATTCCAACCCTTTTTCCCGTGGTGTCGGCCGACGACCTCACGCAGCGGAAGCCAGTCAAGTGGTTGGTTCGGACCGGTTGGACATCGAGCCAGCCAAACCAACCGTTCGGGGAATACGTTGCGAAGACGCTCGGCTATAAGAAGGTCGTGACGATCGCAATGGACTACGCTTTCGGCTGGGAACAGGTCGGTGGGTTCCAACGAACCTTTGAGGAGGCCGGCGGCCAGATCGTTCAGAAACTCTGGCCGCCTCTCGGCACCACCGACTTCGGCCCTTTCCTGGCCCAGATCAAGCGCGACGCCGATGCCGTCTTCGGCGTGATGGTGGCGGCATCAGCCCTCAGATTCCCCAAGCAGTACCAGGACGCGGGACTCAAAGCGAGACTCCCAATCATCGGCGGCGGCACGACCTTTGATGAGTTCGTATTGCCTTCGCTCGGCGACGAGGCGATCGGGGCGATCACGCCGCTCATCTACAGCGCCGCGATCGACACTCCGGTGAACAAGCGCTTCGTCAAAGAGTACAAAACGAAGTACGGAAAGATTCCCTCCTACTACTCGGAAACCTGTTACACCGTAGCGCGCTGGATCAACGAAGGCGCCAAAGCGGTCGGCGGAAACGTCGAGGACAGGGAAAAATTTCTCGCGGCGCTGAAAAGAGTGGAGATTCCCGACGCGCCGCGAGGACCGGTCAAGCTCGACGCCCGTGGCAGCCCGATCCAGAATATTTATGTTCGGAAGGTCGAGAAGAAAGACGGCGAGCTGTGGAACACGGTGATCCACACCTTCCCGGCGGTGTCTCAGTTTTGGAAGTACAAGCCGGAGGAGTTCCTGAAGCAGCCCGTCTACAATCGGAACTACCCGGCGTGCAAGTACTGTTAGCCGTTAGCGCTAATGAACCAGCGCTCAACAGTCAGTTGTCAGCCTGACAGGTGATCGCCGAAACATATGACTGAGCCGCCGAATCTAGCGCTGAACCTCTCGAATGTCTCCAAAGCGTTTGACGGGCTTCGCGCGCTGGACGGCGTGAGCCTTGCCGTGACAGCCGGCGAGCGCCGAGCCATCATCGGCCCGAACGGCGCCGGAAAGACGACGTTGTTCGGTCTGATCAGCGGAGAGACCCGCGCGACCGAAGGACGGATCACGCTCTTCGGCCGAGACGTAACCCGCCTGCCTCCTCATCGCCGCGCCGCGCTGGGTCTTGCGCGAACCTATCAGATCACCAATCTCTTCCCTCGCCTGACGGCGTTGGAGAACTGTCTCCTCGCGGTTCAGGCGCTGACCTCCGCCAAGCTTCACCTTCATCGCGCTCTCTCCAGCTACACCGACCATCTCACCCGGGCGCGCTCTGTCCTGGAAGCCGTTGGGCTCGAGGGAAAGGAGGACGAGGTGGTTCGGAACCTCTCTCACGGCGAACAGCGCCAGCTCGAGATAGCGCTGGCGCTGGCCGGGGCGCCGAAGCTACTCCTTTTGGATGAGCCCACCGCCGGGCTGTCGCCGGCGGAGTCCCACATGATGACCGCTCTGCTTAAAAAGCTCGATCCCGCCATTACTCTACTGGTCATCGAGCACGACATGGACGTGGCCTTCGAGCTGACCAATCGCATCACGGTCCTGCATTACGGCAAGGTCATCGCTGACGGCCTTAGTCACGAGGTCAAGGTCAACCCGCTCGTGCGGGAGACCTACCTGGGAACCGGTTTGGAAACAGCGTGATGTTAACTGTGCGTGACATTCATACTTACTACGGCAACAGCCACGTCATCCAGGGAATTTCGTTCGCGATGGAGAGCGGCCAGGTCACCGGCATCCTGGGGCGGAACGGCATGGGGAAAACCACGCTGATCCGCTCCATCATCGGTTTCACCCCGCCGCGCGAGGGACAGGTGCTTTTTAAGCAGCACGACATCACGGCGTGGCCCGCAAACCGCGTGGTAGACATTGGGCTCGGGCTGGTGCCCCAGGGTCGCCGCGTCTTTCCATCGCTGACCGTGAACGAGAACCTTGCGGTCGCCGCCAAAGGCAACGGTGGGCCTTGGACGGTTGAGCGCGTGATGGATCTCTTCCCGCGGCTTCGGGAGCGGCGTGAGATCCGCGCGGGCAAGCTCTCGGGCGGCGAGCAGCAGATGCTGGCGATCGCGCGCGCGCTGATGACCAATCCCGAACTTTTACTGATGGATGAGCCGACCGAGGGGCTGGCGCCTCTGTTGGTTCGCGAGGTCGGCCGCGTCATTGAAAATCTTAAGTCTCAAGGGTTGTCGATCCTCCTGGTGGAGCAGAACCTGCCGCTCGCGCTGCGCGTCTGCGATCAGGTTCATGTGCTCTCGCGCGGTCGCATCGTCCACTCCTGCTCATCGCAGGCTCTTTGGGAGAACGAAGAGATCAAATCGAGATATCTGGGGTTCTAATGGCGTCGTAAAAGAGATCACGGAATGAAACGAATCGGCATCGTCGGCGTCGGACTTCTTGGAAGCGCGGTGGCCTCGCGCCTTCTCAAGGGGGGCTTTGAAGTGAAGGGGTATGACAAGCGCCCCGAGCAGGTTAAGGCGCTTCAAGCTCAAGGGTTGAAGGCAGCGTCGAGCATTGCCGAGGCTGCAGCAGATGCTGACGCAGTCTTCACGATTTTGCCGTCGCTCGAGAGCGTCGAGGCGGCGATCCTTGCCACGGGCGGGCTCGTCGAGATTGCGCCGCGTAGCGCCACGTTAATTCAGATGAGCACGATCTCTCCGGATCTAACGCGTCGTCTCGCTAAGGCCGCGGCGGCCAGGGGCCTTGGCTTTCTCGACGCGCCCATGAGCGGGACGAGCGCGATGGTCGAGCGCGGCGATTGCTCGATTTTCGTCGGCGGGGAGCGCGAGCGGGCCGATGCCTGCCGACCTATCTTCGACGCGATCGCAAAGAAAACGCTCTACGTGGGGGATGCCGGCATGGCCTCGCTCGCGAAGCTTGCGACAAATCTGTTGGTCGGGCTCAACACCGCTGCGCTGGCGGAGGCGCTCGTGCTCGGCGCGAAAGGCGGCCTCGCCCCAGCCGTGCTGCTCGATATTCTTAAGGATAGCGCAGCCGCCTCGAAGATGGTTGACATTCGCGGCCCGCTCATGGCGAGCCGTCGCTTCGAGGCGCAGATGAAAGTTGATATGTTTTTAAAGGACTTCAAGCTCATGCTGGAGGAGGGGCAACGCCTTGGAGTCTCGCTGCCGCTCACAAGCATCACACAGCAGCTCGCCACAGCCACCGCGGCAGCCGGACGGGGCGAGGAGGATCTGGCCGCTATCATCACGACTCTGGAACTACTCGCCGGATTGGAACATGATCGTCCTTCGGTGAAGAAGGAGTGAAAGGAGGATTCGTATGCGCAAGGAATCAATCGTCATCATCGCTCTGACGTTCGTCGCTGCACTCGGCATTCTCCCGGCCGAGGCACAGAAGGGACCGATCAGGATCGGCTTTATGTCATCGCTTACGGGCCCGCTCTCGCCAAACGGTAAGGACATGTTGAACAGTTTCGAGCTTTTCCTTGAAGAACAAGGCGGCAAGCTGGCCGGGCGCGAGGTGAAGCTCGTCACCGAGGACGACGCTGGAAACCCCGCCACCGGCCTCACCAAGCTTCGAGGAATGGCAGAGGGCCAAGGGATTCAAATCCTCGTCGGTCCTCTCTCGGCGGCTGTGGGCTACGCTATCCGCGACTACATCGACAGCAAGAAGCTTCCGGCCATCTTCCCAATCGTGTCCGGTGAGGATATCACGCAGCGCAAGCGCAGCCCCTATATCGTCCGCACCGGCTGGTCCAGCGCCCAACCGTCTCATCCGTTCGGCAAATGGGTCTATGACAACCTCAAATACCGACGGATCGCCATGATCGGCTACGACTTCGCCTTCGGCTGGGAGGTTGCTGCAGGATTTCACCGCACCTTTGAAGAATCGGGGGGACAGATCGTGCAAAAGCTCTGGCCGCCTCTCGGCACCACTGACTTCGGCCCCTACCTTGCCCAGCTCAAGCGTGACGTCGATGCCGTCTACGCGGTCTTCTCAGGGGCAGACGCGCTGCGCTTCGCCAAGCAGTACGAAGATGCCGGACTCAAGGCCCGCCTCCCGCTGATCGGCGGCGGTACATTTACTGACGAGCACGTGCTGCGAACGATGGGGGATGAAGTCCTCGGCGTTATCACGGCGCTTCACTACTCGGCGGCGCTCACAACTCCTGGGAATCAGAAATTCGCACGGACCTACGAGGGAAAGTTCAAACAAGTGCCCTCGTACTACTCTGAGGGCACCTATGTGGCCGGGCTCCAGCTCAAGCGAGCGCTGGAAGGCCTCAGCGGAGACGCCGAGAGTGTCGAGCGGCTGGTAGGGACGCTGCGCAAGACAGAGCTTGCTGATACTCCTCGGGGCCCCATTCGCTTCGACGATTATGGCAATCCCATCCAGAACATCTATATCAGGAAAGTGGAGCGGGTCGGTGGAAAGCTCCAGAACACCGTGATCCACACCTTTCCTAATGTCTCGCAGTTTTGGACCTATAAGCCGGAAGAATTTTTGAAGAATCCTGTCTACTCACGCGACTACCCGCCGTGTAAATACTGCTAGCCGGGAAGGGGATCAACGAGCTCGATCAAGAAGGAGGAAGACCATGCGCGTGATAACCAATACAAACGTCTCAAGTAAGTTGACATTCGAGGGGAACGATCCTTCCGGCCGCAGCCGATGGGCCAGTGTCTTGAGGGCCGCCCACGCCAACCCCTTTGGGTGCTTACTCCTACGGTTTGGGCCTGCCGGAACCTTCACGCGCCTGCGTCTGCGGTCTTCAGGCTCGTCCCCTCTCGAGGCGGCCTCAAGTAAAATTCGTAAAGACGTTTGTATTAGGTTCCTGTCATTCCTGACTGCATCTGCCCTGATGCTTGGAGCGGGCAAGGCTCTTGCTCAGGGGCCGATCAAGATCGGCTTCATCTCTCCGATCTCGGGGGCCATCGCCCAAGCGGGAAAGGACATGTACAACGGCTGCGAGCTTTACTGGGAAGAGACCGGCTGGCAGATCGCTGGCCGGAAGCTCGAGGTGATCCTTGAAGACAATGGAGGAGAGCCTGCAACCGCCATTACGAAGGCGCGGAAGCTGGTCGAAAGCGATAACGTTCACATGCTGGCCGGGATCATCCTCTCCAACGTGGCGTACGCGCTCGTGCCTTACATCGAAGCCCAGGGGATCCCGACGATCTATCCGATCAACTCCGCTGACGATCTCACCCAGCGCAAGCGGCCCAAGTGGCTGGTCCGAACGGGCTTCTCTGCCGGCGGAAACATGCATCCGTTTGGCGAGTATGCGGCCAAGGTCCTCGGCTATAAGAAGGTGGCGATCCTCTCGCTCGATTACGCGTTCGGATGGGAGATCGCGGGGGGCTTTCAGAAGACCTTCGAAGACAACGGCGGTCAGATCATCCAAAAGCTCTGGGTTCCGTTGA
>Ga0209803_1000696_pt1 | contig 22624 bp, 24 predicted proteins | sample GraSoiAngelo_138_FD_185895 | JGI IMG/M metagenome (GOLD analysis project Ga0209803, IMG submission 185895) | Grasslands soil microbial communities from the Angelo Coastal Reserve, California, USA - 14_0929_09_40cm (SPAdes) (version 2) | ecosystem: Environmental > Terrestrial > Soil > Grasslands ...
GTCCTCACCCGATCGACACGAGCGTCCCGCTCGGCCTGATCCTCCGGGACATGCTGAAGGTGTGCGCGAACGCCCGGGAGGCGCGGCATATCCTGAACGGCCGCGGCGTCCTCGTGGACGGCCGCGCGGTCACGGATCCGAAATTCCCGGTCGGCCTCATGGACGTCCTCACCTTCGCGGCGACGAAGGCCCATTACCGCATGCTCGTCAACACGCGCGGCAAGATGGCCCTCGTCCCGATCGACGAGGGCGATGCGAAGTGGAAGCTGTGCCGCGTCGAGGATAAGACGACGGTCCGCCGGGGCAAGACGCAGGTGAATCTCCATGACGGGCGGAACGTCCTCCTCGAGAAGGACGCGTACAAGACCGGGGCTACCTTGAAGCTCCACGTCCCGGAGCAGAAGGTCGTCGAGCATTACGAACTCGGGAAAGGCGCGCCGGTCCTGGTGACGGGCGGCCAACACGTCGGCGAGATTGCGCACGTCCTCGAGATTCAGCGGACGCGCAACCCGCGTGCGAACATCGTGACCTTCACGGAAGGCTTCTCGACGGATGCCGGCAAGGTGTTCGTCGTCGGGAAGGAGGCCCCCTCAATCCGAACGCCGGAGGTCTCGGCGATCTAGGTGGGACCATGACGGGCATGCGCGATATCCGAATCGAGAAAGTCGTCGTCAACGTCGGCGTCGGCGAGGCCGGCGAGAAGCTCGTGAAGGCGCAGAAGGTCCTCGAGCTCGTGACGAAGCAGAAGTCCGTGCAGACCCTGAGCCATCAGGCGGTGCGGGACTGGGGCGTCCGCCGGAACATGCCGATTGGGACGCGCGTCACGTTGCGGGGCGGTCCCGCGGAGGCGTTCCTCACCGAAGCGCTCACGATTCGGAACAATCGCCTCCCGGCGTACAGCTTCGACTCGAACGGGAACTTCTCGTTCGGGATCCAGGACTACACCGATTTCCAGGGGATGAAGTACGACCCGGAGATCGGCGTGTTCGGGATGGACGTCAGCGTGAGCCTCCAACGGCCCGGTTGGCGGGTCGCCCGACGTTCGAGCAAGTCCCGCCGCATCCCGCGGAGACATCGCGTCTCGCGGGACGAGGGGATGCAATTCATGAAGGATCGCTTCAAGGTCGAGGTGGTCACCTGAGGCGCACGAAGGACTTCGGGCGGAAGCGGGGTTGCCTGCGCTGCGGACGAAAGCGCGGCATCGTCCGCCGGTATGGGCTCCACCTCTGCCGGCAATGCTTCCGCGAGATTGCCTACGAGCTCGGCTTCCGGAAATACAGCTGAGGGGACGCCATGCTGCAAGATGCGCTCAACGACGCCATGGTGACGATGCGGAACGCGGAGGCCGCGGGCAAGACGGACTGCGTGATCCGACCTGCGTCGAAGTTGATCGGCCGCGTGCTGAAGGTGATGCAGGAGAACGAATACATCCGATCCTTCGAACTCATCGAGGACGGTCGCGGGAATCTGTACCGCGTGGCCCTCGTCGGCAGCATCAACAGTTGCGGCGTGATCAAGCCGAGGTTTGCCGTCAAGAGAACCGAGCTCGAGAAGTGGGAAGCCCGGTACCTGCCCGCCCAAGACTTCGGCGTCCTGATCCTGACGACCACGGAAGGCGTGATCTCCCAGACCAAGGCGAAGCAGATCGGCGTGGGCGGCAAGCTCATCGCGTACGTGTACTGAGGTGAGGGATGCCGGTCGCGGGGTTGCTGGAAGAGGTCGTCGAGATCCCGGACGGCGTGCAGCTCCGGGTCGACGGCGACTTCGTCGTCGCGACCGGGGGCGGCCACACCCTCCGGCGCCGTCTCTCTCACCCTCGGTTGAGGATCGACGTGAAAGGGCCGCAGGCCACGGTCCGGTGTGAGTACCCGCGACGGAAGGAAGCCGCGCTCCTCGGGACGTTCGCGGCCCATCTGAGGAACATGGTCGTCGGGGTCCGGGAGGGCTTCACGTACGAGATGAAGATCGTCTACAGTCACTTCCCGCTGAAGGCCACCGTGAAGGGATCCGAGTTCATCATCGAAAACTTCCTCGGGGAGAAGTTCCCGCGAAAGACGAGGATCATCGGGGAAACGAAAGTCGAAGTCAACGGGGACCAGGTCCTCCTCACCGGGCCGGATGTCGAGGCCGTCGGTCAGACCGCGGCCAACATCGAGCAGGCCACGCGGATCCGCGGATTCGACCCGCGAATCTTCCAGGATGGAATCTACATCACCAAGAAGGCCGGGGAGGTGTGAGGACGGCGGACGAGAAGGAACCGAAGGCGGACGCCAAGACCGCGAAGAAGGCGAAGAAGACCGCCGTCCCCGAGGTGCCGGAGCCCGAGCCGGCGCTCCCCACGGCGACCGAGATTCGCGCCGCGAAGAAGGCCGAACTCATCGACTGGTCTGAACGGTACGGCCTGAGTCAAGAAGGGAAGGTCGACGACCTCCGAAAGCGTCTTCACACGTTCATCGAGAAGGAGGCGGCCAAGAAGGCCGCGCCCGAAGAAGAGAAACCCCCGCCTCCGAAGCCGGAAAAGAAGCCCAAAGAGAAACCGAAGGAGAAAGCGAAGCCTTCGAAAGAGAAGAAGGGCAAGGAGGAAGAGGAGGCCGAAGAGGAGGTCCACGAGCCGCGCGCGAAGCCGAAGCTCGAACCTCACCTGAAGCGGCTTCTCGCGATGCGATCCGCGAAGAACGCGGCGCGGCCCAAGTTCCGCCGCCAAGAGTGGTTCCGCTACCGGAAGTTCGGGGACGAGTGGCGAAAGCCGCAAGGCGGGCAATCGAAACTCCGCCGCCATTTCGGGTACCGCTGGAACCTCCCGTCGATCGGATACCGCGGGCCCCGCGCCGTTCGCGGGCTCCATCCGAGCGGCTTCCAAGAAGTCCTCGTGCACAACGAACACCAGCTCGAAGGTCTCGACGCGTCGAAGCAGGCGGTGCGGATCGGGCACGCGGTCGGCACCCGAAAGCGCGAGATGATCGAGAAAGCGTGCGATGAGAAAGGCCTTCGCGTGCTGAACCGGATGGTGACGGAATGAGGTTCGACTACCAGCGACGCCTCGCGGCATCGATCCTCGGCATCGGGATTAACCGCGTCTGGATCACCACGGACCCGAAGGTCCAGGACGACATCCTCGACGCGATCACCCGAGACGGAATTCGCAATCTCATCCGAAAGAACATCATCCAGAAGCGGCCGGTGCAGGGCGTCTCCCGCGGGCGAGCGCGACATCGCGCCGCGCAGCGGGCGAAAGGCCGACGCCGCGGGCATGGGAGCCGGAAGGGAGCCCTCAACGCGCGGACGCCGCAGAAGACGCGCTGGATCCAGATCATCCGGGGCATGCGTCGCTATCTGCGGGAGCTCCGCGATCAGGGGCGGATCGACGCGTCCACGTACCGACGGTTTTACGGCCAGTCCAAGGGCGGCATGTTCAAATCGAAGTCCCACTTGGACCAACAGTTGCGGGCGGCCGGCGTAATCAAGGAGGCACCAAAGTGAAACAAGGACCCCATTACCGCGTTCCCTTCCGACGGCGGCGCGAAGGCCGCACGGACTACCGGTCGCGGGCAAAGCTCCTTCGGAGCGGGAAGCCGCGCGTGGTGGTTCGGAAGACGCTCAACCAGACGATCATCCAGTTCATCGTCGCGGACGCCGGCGGGGACCGGGTCGTCGCGACCGCGCAGTCGCTCGAGCTGAAGGAGCGAGGCTGGGCCGCGGGTACCGGCAACCTTCCGGCGGCGTACCTGACCGGGTACCTGGCCGGCAAGCGGGCGACCGCGAAGGGCGTGTCGGCGGCGATCCTCGACCTGGGGCTGCAGCGGCCCTCCAAAGGCGGCCGTCTCTTCGCCGCCCTCCAAGGTTTGCTCGACTCCGGCGTCGCGGTCCCTCACAGCCCGGACGTGCTGCCGTCGAAGGAGCGGGTCCGCGGCGCGCACATCGGGGAGTCGATCCCGACACAATTCGACGCCGTGAAGGCGAAGCTGGAGGCGCCCTGATGCCGCAGCGGCGCGGGGGGCGCGGCCGCAGGCGCGAGGCGCGGGCCGCGAGGCCGGAGCGGAACCTCAGCGAGTGGGCGCCGAAGACGAAACTGGGCCGGCTCGTCCTCGCGGGCGAGTTGACGACGCTCGGGGACGCGATCCGGACGGGCCTGCCGATCCGCGAACCGGAGATCGTGGACATCCTGCTCCCGGAGACTGAGGACGAGGTCCTGGACGTCAACATGGTTCAGCGAATGACGGACTCCGGTCGCCGAGTGAACTTCGTGATCACATGCATCGTCGGAAACAAGGATGGCTTCGCGGGTCTCGGCCGTGCGCGCGGCCGCGAGGTCGGTCCCTCGATCCGGCGGGCGATCGATAACGCGAAACTCAACATGATTGAGATCAAGCGGGGCTGTGGCTCCTGGGAATGCGGCTGCGGCCGTTCCCACACGCTTCCGTTCAAGGTGACGGGGAGCAGCGGATCCGTCGAAGTGGTCCTCAAGCCGGCGCCTCAAGGCGTCGGCCTCGCGGTGGGCGACATCGCGAAGAGCGTCCTGCGGCTCGCCGGCATCACGGACGCCTGGGGCTTCACGAAGGGCCACACGAAGACGACCGTCAACTATGCGCTCGCAACGTTCGCGGCCCTCCGGCAGACCGGCCAGGTCAAGGTCCGATCCGAGCAGACGGAGAGGCTGAAGATCAAGTCGGGCGCGGAACAGGTCTTCACCCGGAAGGTCGAGGCGCCGCCCGTGGTAGCCGAAGGACCGGCTCCCGGGGAGCTGCCGGAGGAAATCGAGGTCGAGGGCGCCGCGCTGACCGAGGAGCCGGCGGAAGAATCGAAGGACGGGGAGGCGCCGGAGGAATGAGCTTCGCCGTCCTCAGGATCCGAGGGAAGAGCGATCTCCGTCGCGATGTGAAAGACACCCTCCGGATGCTCCACCTGACACGCCAGAACCATTGCTCGATCGTCCCGGAGGACCCCACCTACCGGGGCATGCTCCAGCTCGTGAAAGACCACGTCACGTGGGGCGAAGTCGACCCGGAGGTCCTCGCGAAACTCCTCCTGAAGCGGGGCCGGCAGGTCGGCGACAAGCCGATCGACGACTCGTTCGTGAAGGACCACAGCAAGTTCAAGTCGATCTGGGATCTGAGCCAAGCGATCACGAAAGGCGAGGCGACCCTCGCCGATGTGCGCGAGCTCCGGCCCGTCCTCCGGCTGCCGCCGCCCCGGAAAGGCTATCGCGGGATCAAACGCGGATTCCGCGACGGCGGGGACCTCGGATACCGCGGCGGGGCGATCAACTCGCTCCTCGTGCGGATGCTCCTCGAGGAGGGCAAAGATGGTCTCTAGGACGCGGAAGCTGCGGGGCAGCCGCACGCACGGCCGCGGCAAGAAGCACGGTCGCGGGGCGGGCGGCCGCGGCGGCACCGGCAACGCGGGCCTTCACAAACACAAATTCAAGTGGATGATCAAGTACGACCCGGAACATTTCGGGCCGCGCGGGTTCTTCCGACACGCGCAGCCGCGCCCGACGAGCGCGATCGACCTCGAAGACCTCGCCCGTCGGATCGGCGAATTCGAGGCCGCGGGCCACGCGAAGAAGGACGATTCTCGAATCAATGTCGACCTCACGGCCGCGGGAATCGACAAGCTATTAGGCTCTGGTCGCGTAACGATCGCAATGCGGATCACCGTCGCGAAGGCCTCTCCGGCGGCCGTCGCGAAGGTCTCCGGCGCTGGCGGCGAGGTCGTCCTCCCAGGGGACGCCGGGAAGTAGTCCGATGCCCCTCGAAGAGAAGAAGAAGAGCCGACTGTACGCGCTGAAACCGCTCACGGACCGACTGCCCGCGGTCACGCGACCCGAGGGCCACGTCCACTTTCGCACGAAGATGTTCTGGGTCCTCGCGATCCTGATCCTGTATTTCGCCATGACGAACATCTTCATCTACGGCCTGGACCGGGCCAACGTCATCGACTTCTTCTCGAGCCTGCGCGCGATCCTCGCGGGCGCCCAAGGCTCGCTGATGCACCTCGGGATCGGCCCGATCGTCACGGCGTCGATCATCATGCAGCTCTTCGCGGGCGCGAAGATCATCAACCTGGACCTCCAGGACGACGAGGACAAGAGCGTGTACCAGGGGACCCAGAAGTTCCTAGTCATCGTGATGATCTTCGTCGAAGCGATCCCGCAGGTCTTCGGCTTCCTCACCCCCGCCACCGGATTCGTGAGCGAGCTGAACGGGTCGTTCCTGTTCGGCGTCATCTCGGCCGGTCACGGGACGGCCCTCGCTCAGGTCCTGATCGTGGTCCAGCTCTTCGCGGGGTCGTATCTCGTCTTCCTCATGGACGAGGTCGTCTCGAAGTGGGGGATCGGCTCGGGCATCTCGCTGTTCATCGCGGGCGGCGTAGCCCAGCAGATCTTCACGGGGACGTTCAACTGGGAGCCGTCCTCGGCGACGAGCCAGGTCCCGGCGGGAACGATCCCGAAGACGGTGTACTACCTCCAGCACTATTCCGGGAGCCAACTCGCCAGCGGCGGGATCGAACAGATCATGGTCCAGCCGCCGAATCCGCTCATCGCGCTCATTGGCACGGTCGCCATCTTCCTGATCGTCGCCTACGTCGAATCGACGCGGATCGAGCTCCCGCTCGCCCACGGCATGGCTCGAGGCGCGCGCGGCCGGTATCCGATCCGCCTGATGTACGCCTCGAACATCCCGGTCATCCTCGTCGCGGCGGTCCTGGCGAACGTGAGCATGTTCTCCCTCCTGTTCTGGCAGCACCCGGAATGGCCCATCGTCGGGCACGCGTCGTGGATCGGGGCCTACCCGGCTGCGACGGACTATCGGGTGGCGTCCGGGCAGATCCAACGTACCACGCCGATCGGCGGCCTCGCCTACTACTTCTCGAACGTGAACGGCGTCCAAGATTGGCTCCTGCCGCTCTTCAATCCGAATACGTACGGCGTGTACCTGCGGGGCTTGGCGTACTGGCAGGTCTTCCTCCACATCCTCGTCTTCCTCGGGGTCTTCATCGGCGGCTCCATCATGTTCGCGAAGTTCTGGATCATGACGACGAACATGGGCCCCGAGGACGTCGCGAAGCAAATCGAGTCGAGCGGAATGCAAATTCCCGGATTCCGACGGGATCCGCGGATCTTGCGGCGGGTGCTGGATCGGTACATCCCGGTCGTGGCGGTGATTTCTGGGGCCTCGGTGGGCGCCCTCGCGGCGGGCGCCGACATGATCGGGACGGTCGGTAATGCCTCCGGCACGGGCGTGCTGCTCTCCGTCGGCATCATGATCCAGATGTACGAGGCGATCGGGCGGGAGCAGATGATGGAGATGCATCCCGTCTTGCGGCAGTTCTTCGGCGCCACTGGATAGCCGTCGAGCGGTCCATCCGGCAGGGCGCCTCGTCGACCAACGAATCGGTCGCCGGGCGGTCGATCGTCGAACCGTGGATGGCGTGCGCGTCAGTTGTAAACATACCCCTTATGGCCCTTATTGGCCGCTAGAGAATCACCCAGGGAGGACACCCGGCCGTCGGAGCGGACAGGCGCGCCTGTTCCCTCAGAACCGGCCGCGGGCACCCGGGTGACGGAACAGGTAGCAGGTGGGGTGGAGACATGGAGGGCGACTACGACCCTTACGAGGCGGACGCGACGGTTGGCGAACTGTGGACTCAGCTGGAGAGCATTCGAGGTGGGCAGAAAGGCCGACGTCCGATCTCGAGGACGCCGCTGACCCGGGGACTCAAGATCGGGATTGCGGTGGCCGCCATCGTGGTTGCGATGGGCGTCGCCGCGGCGGCCGTCCTGTTCTCACATTCGTTCAGCTACACGGCCCCGATCGCCAAGGTGTCGTCGACCTGCGCCCAGCCCACCTCAACTTCGGGCGCAACCACAATCGTGTTTTCCTGTCCGTCCGGTGCGGCGCTGACCGTCGCTTCGGGGGCGACCGGCTCCGTGACGTATTCGGCCTTCAGTCCGACTCCCCCTGTCGCCATCTTGGATATCTACCTCATCGACACGGCTGCCACGCTCGCCGCGACATGCGGTCAAACGACGAGCAACGGGAACGAGCCCGTGGCCCTTGCGCCGGGAGGGGGTTCGCTGACGATATCGTCAAGCGCCGGAAACCTCCGGCCGAATCACAGCTACGATTACTGCATGGATACGGCCGTGCTTCCCCCGAGCTTCACGACGGGCGTGCAGTGGTCCCAGTAGGAACGCCGTGTAGGGACCGAGGTCCTGCCTGTTACGTCTGCGCGATGCGCACCGTGAGCTGTTCGGACCCGCTGTCGTACCGCACGAGTTCCGCGTACCGGCCCCAGTACACGAGGGCGTTGAAGACGTCCTCGGCCTGGTGGCTTCCCACCCGATCCGCCAGGGCCTGGACGACCTGCTGGCGTCCGAGCGGGGCGCCCGAGCTCCGCGCCATCTCCATCACGAGGCGGAACGCCGGCATGTCATCGATGATCTCCCGGACGATCCTCTTGCGTTCGCGGACATTCGCGGTCAGCAGCTTCCGGCTCAATTCGGTGATTCGGATGTCCCCGTCTTCGATCGTCACGAGTCCGAGGAACTCGGCCGCCGTCAGGATCGGCCCGAGGCGGTCAACGTCCATCTCGACCTCCCGAGAAATCGTCGCCGCGTCCGCAAGGCCACCGACCTCGTCGACCGCCTCGACGAGGCCGAGGATCTGACCCACGGAGACCTTCGCCATCGAATGGAAGTCCTTCACGGGGGTCTTCCGTCCATCATCGTCCCCCGTATTTGACACTTGACCTACCCTTCACACGATCAGCGAATAGATTTCGTCGACCCAGCCGTAGAATTCTGGCTCCTTTCGGTTCCGAGGCCGCGGCAGGTCGATCTCGAGTTCCGCAACCATGCGCCCGGGCCGGCTCGACAGCACGATCACCCGATCCGCGAGGTACACCGCCTCCTCGATCGAGTGGGTGACCATCAGGACGGCCTTCGGCGGGAGGTCGGGATTCGCCCAGAGCTGGAGGATTTCGTCCCGCAGGTTCTGGGCGGTGAGCGGATCCAAGGACGAGAACGGCTCGTCCATGCACAAGAGGAGCGGTTCAATCGCGAGGGCGCGCGCAAGGCCCACCCGCTGCTTCATCCCGCCGCTGAGTTCCCGCGGGAACGCATTCTCGAAGCCCGTGAGCCCGACGGCATCGATGAACTTGCGTGCCCGGGCATGCCGCCCCTCCGGCGGGATTCCTTGCGCCTCGAGTCCAAGCTCGACGTTCTGCGTGACCGTGAGCCAGGGGAACAACGCGAACGACTGGAAGACCATGGCGACCTGCGGGTTGTCCGCTCGAATTGGGGACCCCTCGAACAAGACTTGTCCGGATGTCGGCGGCTCGAGACCGACGATGATCCTGAGCAACGTCGACTTCCCGCATCCGGAGGGCCCGACGACGCAGACGAAGTCCCGTTCCGCGAGTTCGAACCGGATCAGGTCGAGGACCTTGAACTCCTTCCCGTTCTCGAAGTAGGACTTCAGGACGTCTTTGACCTCGAGGAGCGACGGCTCCATTCTCACACCTCGACGCGGTACTTGACGCTGGCCCGTTTGTACAGCGGCCGCCAGAGGAGCTTGTTCATCGCGAGGACGATCACGATCATCGTCAGGATCGTGAGGAGGATCATCTCGTTGTCCGGGAGCGGCTTGTTGAACGTCGCGATGTCGAGGAGGTACCCGAGGCCGCTCACATGGGGCGGCGGATTGAGGAACGGGATGTACTCGGAGACGATGAGCGCGTTCCAGCCCGCCCCCCACGCCGTGATGCTCCCCGTGAGGAGCGACGGCACCATGCCTGGCAGCAGGACGCGTCGCCAGTACGCCCTTCCACGGAGACCGAACGACCGGGCGGCCTCGTTGAGGTCGTCCGGGATTGCTCGGACACCCGCGATGAGATTGAACAAGAGATACCACTGCATGCTGAACAAGGCGATCAAGACGGCCGATACCTCCGCGGCCGGCCCTAAGCTCGCGGTCACGAGGATTGCGAATCCGACGATGATCGGTAGGAGGGCCGTCGCGGGCAAGCTTGCGGCAACCTCGAGCACGGGCGTAAGGTAGCGGGATCCGCGCGGGCTGCGTCCGATCCAGGCGGCGAGCGGAATCGTCCATGCGAGGGCGATGGCGTAGGCCAGCGCAAGTCGAACGAAGGACGACGCGGCCGCGCGGGGGAGTTCGGCTGCGGCCGGTGGAAGGGGGCTCAGGAAGAGTCGGGCCAGCCCGAAGACGCCGGCGACCACGACGAGGAGCAAGATCACGGCGAACATGGCGAGGTCGAGAAATCGAATGTCGCGGAGGACCTTGGGATGGGCGGAGTAGGTGCGGTCCAGCCGGACGGACGCGCGTCGGTACCTTGTCACGACCGGCTGTGCCGAGGCCCAGAATGTGCGGCGCAACCGGGGGAACCGAGGGAGCCAACGGAACCGTTCGTACGGCGACGGCACGCGCGGGACCTCGTGTCCGGTCGTCTCCATCCGAAAGCGCTCCGACCAGACGCCGAGGGGACGCCAGACGATCGTGTCGAGGGCCAAGACGACCGCGGCGAGGACGCCGATGCCGAGTGCGATGCCCGTGGCGTCGCCCGCGAGGCCCGCGTTCGTGATGAACGATCCGAGCCCGGGTCGGGTGTATGTCCCTCCGAATGCGGTGAACGTCTCGCTCGCCACAAGGAAGAACCAGCCGTTGCTCCACGAGAGGATCGAGTTATAGACGAGCTTCGGGATGGCCGCAGGCAACGCCAAGAGACGGAACCGGAGCATCCCGCGGAGGCCGAAGCTCGCCGCGGCGGCCTCGAGGTCCACGGGGATCGTCGTGAGGGACTCGTAGACCCCGAAGGCCATGTTCCACGCCATGCTCGTGAAGATGAGGAAGATGACCGCGAGTTCGATTCCGACGGGGCTGCCCTGAAACGTCACGACGAAGAACACGAGCGCCGCGGGAAAGAAGCCGAGGATCGGGACGGACTGCAGGACGTCGAGGATCGGGAGCATGATGACGGCGGCCCTCTTGTTCGTGGCCGCGGTGGCCCCGTAGGTGATCGCGAAGACCAAGGACAAGAGGTAGGCGAATACCATCCGTGTCGTCGAGAAGACCGCAAAGAGAGGAAGTTGTATCGCGTTCCACGCCGCTTGTGGATAAAAAACCGCGACGGCGATCGCAACGAGGATTGCGATGCTCGCGAGGATCCGGAGCCGCCCGCGGAGGCCGCGCATCTCGCCCGCAAAGGACGGGGGCTATATACGGGTTGTCGAGCGGCCCTCACACCCCGCCGAGGAACCGGGACAGGATCGCCTTCTGCGCATGCAGACGGTTCTCGGCCTGATCGAATACGATCGATTGGGGCCCGTCGATCACCTCGTCGGTGATCTCGAGTCCTCGATGGGCCGGCAGGCAGTGCATCACGACCGCGTCCTTCTTCGCGTGGTCGAGGAGGGCGGAGTTGACCTGGTACAGGCGGAACACCTTCTCGCGCTTCTCCTGCTCTTTCTCCTGGCCCATCGAAACCCAGACATCCGTGTAGACGACGTCGGCGCGTTGCACGGCTCCGACCGGATCGTCGACGACTCGAATCGTGGATCCGCTCTCTTTCGCGATGGCGCGTGCGGCGCCGAGGAGCTCGGCGTCGGGCTCGTAGCCGCTCGGGCAAGCCGCCGTCATGGCCATGCCGACGATCGCCGCCCCGAGGAGCAGCGAATTGCAGACGTTGTTTCCGTCCCCGACATAGGCCAGCTTCAGCTGCTTGAACGCGCCGCCCTTGTGCTCGAGGATCGTGAACAGGTCCGCGATGACTTGGCACGGATGTTCCTTGTCGTCGAGGCCGTTGATCACCGGGACGGTTGCATTCCGAGCCAATTCTTGGACGTTCTCTCGCTTGAATGCACGATACATGATGCCATCCACATAGCGGCTCAGGACCTTCGCCGTGTCGGAGATCGTCTCGCCGCGGCCAATCTGTAAGTCGTTCGGGCTGAGGAAGAGCGCATGGCCGCCAAGCTGGGTCATCCCGACCTCGAACGAGACCCGCGTCCGAGTCGAAGCCTTCTCGAACAGCATCGCGAGGCTCTTCCCGCGCAGCGGTTCGTATGGCTCCCCGGCCTTCGTGCGGTTCTTAATGCGCGCCGCGAGCTCGAGGAGGCCGACCAGGTCGTCCTTCACATCGAGGATCGAGACGAGATCGCGCTTCGCGCCCATGGACCGCCGGTCCATTCGAGGGTCCGTACAAAACACTTGTGCACGACCGCGCCGGAGGCGGAGCCATCAAATAAGCTCGGTCGAATGAGGGAGCGTGGAGCCGGTACCTTCGAGGGCCGCCGAGCGGCGGCGCCTTCAGGAAGCGGTCGCCGCGCGCAGGAGGAGAACGAGTATCCTCGCTGGCGTCCTTGGATTGGCTTTGTTGTTCGCGGGCGGCATCGGCGTCATCATCTCTCCGTCGAACTCGCTCGCGTTGATCGTCGTCATGAGCACTGGAATCGTGTTCCTGCTCGTGGCCTTTTTCCTGGCGCGAAACACGATTGTCGGACTTCGTGGAACACTCCGAAACAACTGAGCCTTCGTCGCATCAGCGTTGTCGTGCAGCAACGCGTTGGAGGACGCTCGCGTGCCGACTCGAGGACCGTCCCGATGGGTTGGCGAACAGCTCCGAAAAAAGCTCCTGGCCCGTCGCTCCTAGTCGATATGCGGTCACCCGCCGACCGTCCCGTTCGTAGGCCACATCGACGAGTCCCGCAGCCTTCAATACGCCCATGTGGTAGGCAAGGAGCCCGCTTTCGATCCGGACGGCCTTCGCGATTTCATGGAACGGCAGGCCGGGGGAATCGTGAATGAGGCGGAACGCACGCAGCCGGATCGGATTGTCGAGCGCGGTGTAGGCCCGGAGGCGGTCGAGAATCCTCGGGTCGGTGTCCTCCGTCTGGGACAGCTTCTTCATGAGGTCCACGATATTCTATGAGGTATAAATATATTTACTTCGTAATGTTCGGCGGTCGCAGAGCCTTGATTTCGCGATGGCGCTCCGCGAGCATCGGAATGAGGGCCTTCGCCGAGGGAACCGGCGCCTGCCGTCCGCCATCGACGGGGTACACATGTCCGTACCGGACGAGATGGGTCAGGTACAGATCCGAGAGGTAGCTCCCGGAGGGACTGTGCACCGGGTGGTACTCCGGTCGGACCAGAACCCGGAGTTTCGGCGCGATTCGGGGATTGGACGAGAACTGGCCGAACTCTGTCGCGGCGCCCCACGACTCGATGCTCAGGAACACAAGATCCACGTCGCTCCGTTCGAGGATGTCCTCCTCGATCACGGACGGTCCGATTTCCGGGGAAAAGTCGTCCTCGGGTACCAGTGCGACGATCCCCCGACTTCTCAAGACGTGCGCGACCGCTCGTCGCTCGTCGAGTCCGCGTCCGGAAGAGCCCAAGAGCATGACCAGCAGCCCGGATCGTTTGAGACGGTCCTCCATCGCTTCGCGAATCGCATGAACGCGTCGGACTGCGGTGCCCCCGCTCACGGCTCCCCTCGGCGGAGATCCGTCGCGCCGCTAGTTGAGCCCGTGTGCGAGAGGTGAGTGAAACAACTCTGACCGGTCGACGGTTCGCTGGATCGCGTTGAGCAAAATGCTATATTCCCCTCCCCGGTTGGGCGGCGTGCGGCCGGGATGGGCTAGCCTGGTTATGCTAGGGGACTGTGGATCCCTTGACGCGAGTTCAAATCTCGCTCCCGGCCCTCGCGCACGGCTTGCCCTTCCCTCGGTCTGGTCCTCTCGTCGCGAATCGCGGCATCTTCATGAGATCGGGTTCAGTTGTTCGGCCGGGTCGTCGTGAAGGTCGTTGTCTTCGGCGCGACGGGGGAGACCGGCCGCCTCCTCTCGGAACGAACCCTGCGGGCGGGCCACACGGTCACCGCCTTCGTGCGCGATCCGACCCGGATGCCCATCGTCCACGAACGGTTGCGCGTGGTCCGAGGCGACGTCCTCGACCCTCCTTCGGTTGATCGAGCGATTCCCGGCCACGATGCAGTCCTTTCGGCTCTGGGGAGCACGGCGCGCACTCCGGCGCCGGTTCTTTCCGACGGCGTGCGGCACCTCCTCGATGGGATGGAACGGTCTCGCGTTCGGCGGATCGTGGTCCTCTCGGTGGCCGGCGCGCTGGGAGAGTCGGCCGGATTCGCCATCGGGAATGCGGGCCTGCGAATCTTCCGAATGTGGCTTCCGGAAGTCTACCAGGAGCATCGCAAGATGCTGTACGAACTTCGGCGGCGCGAACTCGAATGGATCGCGGTGCGCGCCGTCCTATTGACGAACGGTGCAGCGAAGGGTCGCTATCGCGTTGCGGTCGAAGGAATTCCGCGGTGGGGATTTCGCATCTCCCGCGCCGATGTCGCCGACTTCATGATCCGGCAACTCACGACCGATGAGTTCGTCCGGAAGATGCCCGCGACCGCGTACTGAATCGGCTGCTCAAGATTCGTGGGGAAAGCGCGATCGAGCACCCACGACCGCATGCTTTTATACGGCCACCCAGATAGTCGACCGCTTCTCGAGGCGATGAAGAAGCCTTGGGTGGCCCGAATCCCCGGGAGCGGGGCTGCGATGATCAAGCAGGCGGAGAAGACGTATGCTCCACTCGAGGTGGAGAAGCAGGTCCAGGAATTCTGGGACCGGGCGAAGGTCTATCGGAAGACCGTCGCCGCTCGGGAGAAAGGCGAAGATTTCTTTTTCGGCGACGGCCCGCCGTATACGACCGGATCGATTCACCTCGGACAGGTCCTGAACAAGACGATCAAAGATCTCGTCGTCCGCTATCACCGGATGCGCGGCTACCACGTGCGGGACCAGCCGGGCTACGACATGCACGGCCTCCCGATCGAGGTCCAGGTCGAGAAGAGCCTCGGCATCACGAACAAGAAGGAGATCGAAGAGCTCGGCATCGAGAAGTTCGTGAACACCTGCCGGACCTATGCGACGGACCTCCTGCAGAAGATGACGAAACAGTTCCAGTCGCTCGGCATCTGGCTGGATTGGGACCGCCCGTACATGACGATCCGCAACGAATTCATCGAGGCGGCCTGGTGGACGCTGAAACGCGCCCACGAACGCGACTGGATCTACGAGGCGCTCCGGTCGATCCAGTGGTGTTCCCGATGCGAGACGGCGCTCGCGGACGCCGAGGTCGAGTACTCCGACGAAACGGATCCATCGATCTATGTCAAATTCCGCCTCGAGGGCAAGCCGAACGAGTCCCTCCTGATCTGGACCACGACCCCGTGGACCCTCCCCGCCAATCTGGCGATCGCGGTGCATCCCGACTTCCGGTACGCGAAGGTGAAGATCCCCCACGGGAAGAAGCCCGAGTACGTCTGGCTCATGGAGAGCGCGGTGCCCGACGTCATGGCCCGCGCCGGGGTGACGAAATACTCCGTCGTCGAGACGAAGAAAGGGAGCGACCTCGTGGGGCTCGCATATGTCCACCCGCTTCGCGCGAAGCTTCCCTATCAGAAGTCCGCGAAGGGGGAATGGGTCCACAGGGTGGTTTCCTCCGATACTGTCGTGGCCGAGTACACGGGGCTGGTCCATTCCGCTCCGGGCCACGGGCCGGAGGATTTCGAGCTCGGTCAGAAGCTCGGCCTTCCCGCCTTTTCCCCCGTTGACGCGGGAGGCCGCTTCACGGCGGAAGCCGGCGCCTATGCGGGCCAGAAGGTGAGGGAGGCGAACGTCGGGATCGTCGCGGACCTTCGGGCGGCCCACGCCCTGTTCGCGGAGGAGACGATCCTCCATGCCTACGGTCACTGTTGGCGATGCAAGACGCCGATCTTGTTCCGCGCGACGGTCCAATGGTTCCTGAAGGTCGCGAACTTCAAGCCGAAGATGGTGGAGGAGGTCGGGCGGGTCACGTGGTTCCCGGACTGGGCCGGCTCGGCGCGCCAGCTCGACTGGACGTCCAACCTGCGGGACTGGTGCATCTCGCGGCAGCGCTACTGGGGAATCCCCCTCCCGATCTGGCGGTGCGCGAAGTGCCATCACTGGACCGTCGTCGGATCGGCCGAGTCGCTTCGAAATGCGAACGGGTACAAGGAAGGCATGGACCTTCACCGGCCCGGCATCGACCGGGTCGTCCTGCCGTGCGAGAAGTGCGACGGCGAGATGCGGCGGGTCCCTGACACGGTCGACGTGTGGTTCGACAGCGGGGTCTCGAGCTGGGCGAGCCTCGGCTACCCCGCTCGCGACGACGAGTTCCGTCGCTGGTGGCCCCAGGACTGGATCGTCGAAGGGCCGGACCAGACGCGTGGCTGGTTCAACTCCCAACTCGCGGCGGGCGTCGTGGCGTTCGACCGGGCTCCATACGATCAGGTCCTGATGCACGGTTGGGTGAACGGTCCGGACGGACGACAGATGCACAAGTCCCTCGGGAACTACATCGAGCCCGAGACGGTCGTCAACAAGTTCGGGGTCGATCCGCTCCGATTCTATGTGATCGCCGTGAACGCGCCGTGGGACGACATCACGTTCCAGGAAGACGGCGTCCGGAACGCGCAGCGCACCCTGAACATCCTGTGGAACGTCTTGCGGTTCGCGACGACCTACATGGTCTTGGACCGGTTCGATCCGTTCGCCACGGACCTCTCTTCGATCGAAGGCCACCTCCGGCCCGAGGATCGTTGGCTGCTCTCGAGGCTCGAGGGTCTGAAGAAAACCGTGGACGTCGAGATGCGTTCGTACAACCTCCACCGAGCGGTTCGCGCGGTCGAGGCGTTCATCCTCGACGACCTCTCGCGGTGGTATGTGAAGCTGGTCCGCGGGCGGACCTGGACCGAGACCGACGACGGGGATAAGCTTGCGGCGTACCACGCGCTCTTCGAAGCGTTGAGCACGGTCGCGATCCTCCTCGCGCCTGTCGCACCGCACATCGCGGAGGCGATGTATCAACGCCTCGATGGACGAAGGCTGAGCGTCCACATGCTGGATTGGCCCCAGGTCCGGGAGAAGTGGCTGCGGCCCGAGCTGGAGCAGTCCATGTCGATCGCGCAAGAGCTGGTCGAGGTTGTCTCCAAGGAGCGACAAAAGGGAGGGCGGAAGCTCCGGTGGCCCCTGAAACAGATCGCGATCCGCAGCGCGACACCGGAGGCTGCGGAGGCGCTCTCCTCACTGCGGAATATCTTCCTCGACCAGGTGAACGCGAAGGAACTCGCGATCTTGGGACCCGAGGACGAGTTTCCCGGGACCGTGGTCATCGCGAAACCGGACCTGGCCGCGATCGGCAAGGCATACAAAGCGCTCGCACCCAAAATTGCGAAACTCCTCGGAGCCCGTTCTTCCGGCGAGCTGCAAGAGGCGTTCGAGCATGGGTCGTACGGGCTTCGGGTCGACGGGCAAACGCTCGCCATCGAACCCACGATGGTGCGCTTCGAGAACGCGCTCCCCCCCGAGGTCGTCCGGGTGGAGACGCCTCACGGTGAGGTCTACCTGGACCTTCGCGTGACGCCGGAGCTCCAGGCCGAAGCGTACGCTCGCGAGATCGTCCGCCGAATCCAACAGATGCGGAAAGACCTCGACCTGGACGTCGACGACTTCATCGCCACGGTCATCAAGACGAACAAAGAATTCGCAGCGACCCTCGAGGCCCAGAACGCCTTCATCGCCCGCGAGACCCGTTCCCGCAACTTGACGTTCGCGGACAGGCCCGTCACGTCGGAGCACATCGTCGAGTGGAAGGATGTCGATGGTCACGCCGTGACGATCGGCGTCACGCCCCTCCATCTCTCCGAGGCGGTTCGCGAATTCACACGGATTCCCGGGGTTACGATGGCCAAAGCGATCGCCCTCTTCGACGCGGGCTACAAGAGCCTCGCCGCCCTTCGCTCCGCGACGACACAGGAGTTGTTGGCCCTCGACAGCCTCGGCGCGGGTGACGTCGACAAGATCTCCGAATTCCTCGGAGTCCCGGAGAAGACGGAAGCCATCTGTCCGACCTGCCAGGCCTCGGTCCCGGCCGAGGCGCGGCGCTGTCCTCGCTGCGGAGAGCCGCTGGCGTCGGAGGCGACCCCATGCCCTCGATGCAAGTCGGCCATCCCTCCCGGCGCGGACGCATGTCCTGTATGCGGCTTCGCCTTAACCGGCCAGACCACACCGGGGACACCGTCCCGAACGCCGTGCGTCGCGTGCGGAGAGCTGATTCTCGTGGGTTCCTCCGAGTGTCCCTCGTGCGGCGCGCCGCAGACGCGAGCCGCCTCGCCGGTCGCGAGACGAACCGGTGAGGACGAAGCTCCCGCGCTGCTGAAAGACTCCTCCTCGTACCTGGTGCGGGAGGCAACGCCCGAGGAGGCGTATCGCCTTTTCCTGATCGCACGGAACGCGGGGAAGAAGGGTATGATCATCACCCGATTGTTCCCGCAGAAGGTCCGAGAGCGATTCGGACTCACAGATCTGCCGATCCTCTGGCTGAGCAACGTCGGAAAGGAGGACTCGATCCGACCCAAAGACCTCGAAAAGCTATCGCTGGCCGCGGAACAATTCCTCTCTCGCGAGAAAGGCGTGGTCCTCCTGGACGCGATCGAATACTTGGTGACCAACAATAACTTCCTGACCGTCCTGCGTCTCGTGCAGTCGATTCGCGATCAGGTGGCGGTCAACAACGGAGTGCTGTTGCTCTCGGTCAACCCGTCGACCCTCGACGCCCATCAGATGACGCTCCTCGAACGGGAAGTGGATCAAATCGTCAACGTGCCAGGCGGGCAGACCGGTTCCGCCTCGGGATGAGCCCGCGATGCTCAGTCGAGAGCCGGAGGACCGCGGCGACGACATCCACGAACCGCGGGACGGTCTCGAGGCGGTCCAATTCCTCCGGACGAACCCAGCGTTGCTCGACGTTTTCCCAATCGAGGCGCACCCGGCGTTTCGGGGTGTCGAAGAGGAAGGGATGGACGACGTAGATCGTCGTGCCATCTCGAGCGAGGACCGCATCTCCCGCTCCGCGGAATGTGATTGCGCGGATGCCCGTCTCTTCCCGAACCTCCACGATGGCCCGGTGTTTCGGATCTTCGCGGCCCTCGATGTGGCCGGAGATCGCGGACCATTTGCCTTGGAACGTGGCTACCTTCTCACTCCGACGAACGATGAGGATGCGCCCCCGGTTCCGGAGGATCGCCGTCACTACACGCTTTCCCTGGATGTCGGGCAGCTCGACCGTTCCCCGACCCCCGTCGACGACCATCCGATCTCCCGTGCGGAGGCCTCCGACGTCGACGCGGTCCACCATCGGGATCCCCGCGAGCGTCGCGCCGACCGCGACGACGGAATCCGCGCGTCGGTTCACGATCGCCGCGGGACCGTGGCCCCGCTTCCCCAAGCCGTACAACACATACGAGCCCACCGTGCTCCCTTTGCCAGTCGGGAATGCGAAGATTCGTTTGTCCAAACGTTCGCCCAGGATGCCGGTCGCCCCATTGAGAATCGATCCCGTGGCCGGATCCACGCCGCCCACGAAGGAGAACGGATCCGAGGAGACGAGTGCATTCCCCGTTGCCCGACCGGCAACGAGCCCGCGGGCGCGAATCCTCATGCGTAGCGCTCCAGGAGGATCTTCAGTTCGTCGAACACGACCTTCTGTCGGGACAGGCTCGGCAGGTAGTACGCCCCTTTTCCCGAGGGCGTCGCGACCGTGCCGAAACGGTGTTCGAGCAACGTGACCTCGAGGCACGTGTCCGCGAGGACCCGGCCGCCGCGGCGCTCGATGATCTCGACGGCATCCGGATTCGCATCGCGCACGACCCGACTCGTGAAGGCCCAAACCGGAATCCGTGGCGGGGTGCGGTCGATGAGCCGTGCGACCTCTCGCAGTTCGTCCACGGAGAGTTGCGGGGATCCAAGGCCAATCATCTCGGCTTCGGTCCCGTCGTTGTGCGCCCGTTTCGCAGCAGCCAGATCTTCATCGGTGATCGCGATCGACTTCAGCCCCTTCACACGCGCCCGCCCGGACTCCGGCGTCACGCCTTCCAGATGGAACATCGAGCACGCGCCGGAGGAGGCGAGGGCCGCGCCGAGCCACTTGAGGTCTCCCTCGGTCGCGCGGAAGCCGCGGAAGAACGGGAGGCCGTCCCCCACCCGCTCTCCGGCGACGAGTCCGATCAACGAGTAGTCGATGCCCCGCGGCTTCAGGCTGACCTTCACGATCACCGTGGGGTCTCGACCCTCGTCGGTGTGAAGTCCGTACTCCGGCGTCGCTCCGACGATGGCGGCGGCGAGAGCCGCGGGACCGCCCTCCCGGTTCGTGCGGGCGCCGAGGACCGAGTTCGCGAAACACACGGCACTCGATTCCGCCCAGGCGACGTGTTCACCGAAGGTCGGTCGGACCCCGATGAGATACGGAGTGCACGTGAACGAGCGCCGGACTCCCATCGCCTCGTAGGCGCGCGCAATGCGTCCTTGCCTCTCCGCGAACGTGGGCGGGACGCCGAGCGCCTGCCACTGGGCGAGATCCGTCCCGAGCGGATTGACGGTCGTCGGCACCGAGACCCGCCCGTCCCGAGCGAAATCCTCCAGGAACTCGAGGCCCGGGTCCCCGATCATCTTGTACGAGACGCCGGACACGTGGGCGGAGGTGATCGGGACGAGACGCGGTGCGTCGGCGAGGCGGCCCACCGCAACGAGGATTTGCATCGCCTTGCGCTGCGATTCCGTGCCGTCGTCCAGGAGATGCTGCTGCGCCCGGGTGAGGCGCATTCACGGCGCCTCCGCGAGGATCGCGTGGGCGACCCGCCGGGCCTCCGCCGGCTTCGCGGGGTAGGCGATCAGCTTCAACCGGATGTCGATCGGATCCGAATCCTGCGCCAGCTCAAGCCGCTCCCGGAATGCGGCCTGCTTGTCGAGGCGAAAGTGGAGGACGCCTTCCTGGTCGATGCGCGCCTCGACGTCCTGAGCGATCGCCGCGGGGACACCGGCCGCGACCCAGTGCGACCAGACGGTCCGGATGCCGGGTCGCTTCTCGACGCGTCGAGTGAGGCGGACCAGGGGATTGCCGTAGTGGCCCTCGAGTGATTCGCGAACGGTCGATCCTTCGGGAACCGCGAACGCGAGGGCTGTTGCCACCCTCTCTTCCTCTTCAGTGGCGTGACAATACGTCCGAGCTTCGATCCGGCGGATCGGTAGGTCAGCCATGGAGCCGTTCCAGGGCCGCACGGGCCTGCCGCCGAAATTCGTCCAAACTCGATTCGTTCACCAGCATGACATCAGCCGTCGCGATGACTTCGCCGAGGCCCCAGCTCAGTTCCCGGCGGTCCCGTGCGCGAACCGCTTCGATGGTGACTGCGTCGTCCTCGCGCTTCCGTCGCAGCATCCGCTCATGGCGGGTTTTCGGGGATGCGTGGACCGCGAGGACCACCAGCGCCTCTCCTAAGGCCTTCCGGAACACGTCGAGCTCGGCCAGCCCACGCAGTCCGTCCACGACAACTCGATCTCCGCGGATTCGCGGGAGCGTCCGTTCCGCCCAGATTCCGAATCCGCGGGCCTCCCGCTCCGCGGTGGCCATGCCGCCAACCGCCGAGTCGGTGATCGGGAGGCCTCGACGCTGGGCTTCTTCCCGGACGACATCTCCCATCCGGACGATCGAAAAGCCGAGATCCTTCGCTACGGCGAGGACCTCCTCCTTGCCACATCCGGGCATGCCCGTGACGCAGACGACCCGCACGGGGTGCGAGGAAACGGAGGGTTGACTTAAGCGTTTCCCGCGAGGTCTTGTGGAGCCGCCGCACAGTTCCGGCAAGCGTCGCTAACTCGCTCTTCCCACGAGGCTAATGACCCAGAGGCCGCCAGAGAAACCCAGCGACGCGAGCAAGACCGACACGACGAAGACCGATTGCCTCCACCCCGGACCACGGAACGTCGCGGGAACCATGAGAAGTCCGATGAGCCCGAAAGCGATCGCCATTTCTGCGAAGACGGTGACCGTGCTATAGATGAATTGGAGTTCGAACAGAGGTCGCTGGGGAACTGTCTTGAGTACAGCGATGGATCCCGCAACGAACGCGATGGATGCGGTTGCGAGGTGGATGAACGCCACCTTGCGGGATTCGGGGTTTCTAGGTTGCACCGCATCTGTAACCTTCAATCCCGAGAAAGTTCTACCGCCCAAACTCGGTTTTCGGGACCCCCGCCACGCAAAATAGAAATACCCACGGACCGTAAGCTCGCACCGGAGGAACACCATCCCCCTCGACCTCGACCTGACGCGGATGCGATTCGGCACCGAACTGCTCAAGCGCGGCTTCGCGAAGATGCAGAAGGGCGGCGTCGTAATGGATGTCACGAACGCCGAGCAGGCCGCGATCGCCGAGGAAGCCGGCTCCGTCGCGGTGATGGCCCTCGAGCGGGTGCCTGCGGACATCCGAGCGGCCGGCGGTGTCGCGCGGATGGCGGACCCGGTCAAGATCCAGGAGATCATGGACTCCGTCACGGTGCCTGTGATGGCCAAATGCCGAATCGGGCACGAGGCCGAGGCGCGCGCCCTCGAGTCGATGGGGGTCGACATGATCGACGAGTCCGAGGTCCTCACCCCGGCCGATCCCTTCTTCCACGTCAACAAGAAGGGCTTCAGCGTCCCGTTCGTGTGCGGGTGCCGGAACCTCGGCGAGGCCG
>Ga0209803_1000698_pt1 | contig 22611 bp, 21 predicted proteins | sample GraSoiAngelo_138_FD_185895 | JGI IMG/M metagenome (GOLD analysis project Ga0209803, IMG submission 185895) | Grasslands soil microbial communities from the Angelo Coastal Reserve, California, USA - 14_0929_09_40cm (SPAdes) (version 2) | ecosystem: Environmental > Terrestrial > Soil > Grasslands ...
CTTCTTCTGCCTCTACGACCACCCTGGAGAACCGTGGGAAGGACCAATCCCGGATCACTATTGAGGCTGAGCCAGAAAATCATTATGAGGTGCCACCTCATCGCATGCTCGTGAATGATCCCGGAGCCAACCGCCCAGGGGTATCGGTCCCCACGCGAGAGCCCGAGCGACCACGACGGTCGCTGCTAAGGACGGCGCCGTGGATTGGCCTGTTTGTCACGGGGATCGGACTCTTTCAGGTCGGCTGGGCCGCGAAAGGCCTGCTCGCTTCCGGGAGCAGCCTGGATCCAAGGACCTCGCTGGAGCTCGGCCTTCTTCTCGATCAGGGAGCTCTCTCCTCTTTGTCCGGGGCTGCGCTCGCAGTCGGCGGGTTCTCCGTCGGCCGACGAGGAGGGCGCGCGCGAACTCCGAACCCGCCCACGGGTTCCATCGCCGACAAAGGTTGGCACCGGTCCCTGCTCGCGATTGCGGTCCTCCTCACCCTTGGCGTCGTCGTGCTCAGCGCCCTCCCAATTCCATCCAACGCCATCGCGTACGCCCCCCGCGACTTCGACCCTCTGCCGCCGCCGACGAACTTGACGACCTACGGAGGCTACTTCGTCGCCCGACCGCGCCTCGGCTTCTGGGGCGACCGAGGCAGCGTCGTAAACGTCGACGTCCAAATCACGTGGACCGACAGTCGCACCGGCGCGGTCCTGTTCGGCGGCGCTCCGGGGAATTTCACAGCGTACGTGGCCTCCGCGTCGAGTCCTCGCGAATCCCCGAGCATCGCCTCCACATTCGTCGCACCCGCGAGTCGATTCTACGTCATCATCGTCTGGGTCGGTCGGTGCCCTACGCCGACGTCCGGTGCGTGTGCGAACACGACGCTGGCCCTACAGGCCCAATCGCATACCACGGTTCCGACGATTTATTTGCCGGCCCAAGTCGGTGGCTCGACTTTCGGCGCAGCGCTCGTCATTGCGGCGACGGCAGGATCCCGCGCACGATCCAAAGGCGGGCGTCCATGACGAGATGTCCCACTCCCGTTGGCCTCATCCGCTGATCTACTTGGGACCGTCCGATCCTGCGAGACGGATCGCCGCATTGAATGCCGGTTCCGGCGAGGCGAGCGCACGGCCCAAGAGGCCGAGTCCCAACAGGGAGATCCAGGCGCTCGCCCAGATTCCCGCCCCGAACGTCGAGGCGCTCGCGACGGCCGCCATGATCGGCGCGCCGACGGCCACGCCGGCGACGAGGAGGGCGTAGAACAGACCCGTCACCAGCCCGTGCTGTTGCGGGTCGGCTCCGCGCGAGACGAGGGCAGAAGCCGACGGGAACACAAAGCCATGGCCCACGCCGAACAGGGCCATCAGGACGAGCAGCGTCGGGAGATCTCGAAGGAGCGGGATGCACGCCATCGCGATGGCGACCGCGACGAGGCCAATCGTCGCGGGGATCGCCGGACCATACCGATCCGCGAGGACTCCTGCCGGATAGTGGAGCGCGAGGGAGAGGATCGCGAACGCTGTGAAGCTCAGACCGACCGCGAGCGCACCGTAGCCCAGCTCCTGTTGAAGGTGGAGCGGCACCAACGCGACGAACGCTCCGAGGATGAAATAGAGGCTGAAGATCGCCGCGTATCCCGCCGCAGGAGACGGCCGCCCGGCGTACGAGAAGAGACGCCGCCAAGGCATTCCTCTCGGGGCCGCTTGCGCCGGTTCCGAAATAGGAATCGCGATGACGAAGCCGACCAGCAGGCCCGCCGAGAGGACGTAGAACAGGGCGGGGTAGCCGAGGCGGGCGACGACCGGACCGGCGATGCCGAATCCAATCACGACCGCGAGGGCGAGCGACATGCCGTACAACGCCATGGCGCGGCCCTTCCGTTCCTTGGTCGACGTGTCCGCGACGAGGGCCATCGAACTCGGACCGACGAGTCCGCTGCCGATTCCGTGGCTCACCCGGACGAGCGCGAGGAGGAGCGGGGTCGTCGCGAGCGAATAGAGGAACAGGGAGACCGCGTCCCACAGGAGCCCCACCTGCAGCGGCAGTTTCCGACCGACGCGATCCGCGATCCGGCCGAAGAGGAGGTTCGCGGGGGCGTGCACCGCCGAAAACAGCCCGACGATGATTCCGATCGTCACGAGGTCGGCGCCGACGTGCTGCGCGTACAACGCGATCACCGGAACGAGCGCGTTCGAGTCCATCGTTCCGAGCATCGTCGCGGCGAGCAGATTCAGGGTCCGCCGCGCGGCCATGATGGGCGGGACGCGCGCGACGCTCAAAAAGATGAGCCGACACGATTCACCTAACGCCGCTGATTTGCCAGGGTCACCGGAACGTTTACGTCGGCCGGAGGGTTCGACAGAGTGTGCGCATTCCTCTGGTCGTCGATTCGAACGAGCCCGAGGACATTCCCGAGAGACTCCGGGAACTCGGCGTGGAGATCGAGGTGCGAAAGATCGCGCCAGGAGATTATGTCCTAGGACCCGTCGGGATCGAGCGCAAGACCCTCTACGATTTCTTCAACTCGATGGTCCGGAAACGCCTTTTCGAGCAGGTCCAGCGGCTCCGCGACGCGTACCCGCAGCCGCTCGTGATCCTCGAAGGCGACTTGGCCGAAATCTCGACATACAAGAGTCCGCAAGCGATCTTGGGCGCGCTCCTCGTCCTCGAGACCACGGAGCGGGTCCCCGTGCTCACGACCGCGGACAAGACACAGACCGCGCTCCTGCTCAGCATCCTCTGGAAACGCCAAGAGAAGGGAGCCGCGGAATATGGCTTGCGGCACAAGCCGAAAGGGATGTCCCTCGAGCAGCGGCAGCGGTTCGTCGTCGAAGGCCTTCCAAGCATCGGCGAGACGCTCGCGCGCGGCCTGCTCGAACGGTTCGGATCCGTCCGCGCCGTGTTCTCGGCGACGGAAGAGGAACTGAAGAAGGTGCCGAAGATCGGGGACATTAAGGCCGCCGAAATCGTCCGACTCTCGAACGCTCCCTACGAGGGAGACCAGAAACACCTCGAGGACGAAAGGTCTGACGCCGACAGTTGACCATGGACTTTCGAGGTGCGCACTCACGATCCGCGGATGGAGCACAGAGTGCGACAAGAAATCGGCCAGGACTAAGAGCCGTCAGGGACGAGGCCAAGCTGCCGAAGCACCAGGAGTCGGTCCCAATACCCGCGAAGGTCCTCGATCTTCCCATCCCGTGCGATGCCGATGAACGTGGCGGGAACGCTCACAGTCCTGTGGGTCGGCGGTACCGCCTCGGCTCCGTCGAAGGCGCCGCTGTGGGTCCCTGTGTAGATCACTTGGAGGACGAACGCGGCGTCTTGGGCGAAAATCCGCTCCTTCGTCCACTTCGAGTCGGGAAACCCGGCGAAGTACGCGGCCGCCCAAGCCCTCCCGCCACGACGACCCATCCGGAGGTCATGGCTGTCCGGCCCAATTCCCAGGAACCCGTCCGATGTCAGCGCCTCGAGGCGGTCGAGATCGTGGGCGTTGAACGCGTCGAACAAAGCTTGGGCGATTTGAGTACTGGCCTGACTGTGCATAGGGCGTACCGCCACCTGTGGCCTAATCGAAGGGACCAAAGGGAAAAGACTCGTCCGCTCCTCCGTTCAGACTCTGGGACGAAGCTGCGTGGGCCTACCTACTAACCATGGATGGTCCAGCGGATAGTCGTTTCGGTGCTAAAGATTGGGTTGATACTCAACCGGAAATCGTCAAGTACGGAAGGAGCGGAACTCGGTTTGTGTCGATGGGACACGCATCGCCGCACGGTATCACGGGCTATCCCATCTGGCTCGAGTGACGATCCACGATCGATGGGTCGCTCGTCCGACGTTCCGCGCGCCTAGTCGATTTTCGGGGCGCGCGCCGACGTCCGGCTCGCCGCGCCGAAGACGCCACACGGAAGGGTCTCTTTTTCAACGTGCAGTCCACCTCCTCCTTTGTCAATACCGGATGGCCGGGCGATAAACTTATGACGGCTTCCCCCTTTTTTGAACACGGGATGCACTCAACGGAGTGGGGTCGGAAGACCCACCGCGAACCGGCCCTGAAAACCGGACTGCGTGCCCAACTCGCCCGCGGGTTCCACTTGACCCTTGGGAGCCTTCGCGTCCTTGCGACCGAACCGCGTCTGATGGCGCTGCCGTTCCTGGCCCTCGTCTTCACGGGCTTCGTCTGGCTGATCGTCGTGCTCAGTGTCCTCGCGCTCGGTCTCCCGCCGGCGTCGCCGTCGAGCGGCTTCCTGTACCAGGAGATGTTCGTCGCGTATCTGGTGACGTATTTCCTCTCTGTATACTTCATGGCGGCAATCATCGGCGCCGCCGCCATCCGGCTCCAGGGGCAGAGGCCGTACGTGCTCGACGGAATTGCGGCGGCGAACGCGAGCTTCTTCCAGATCCTCGTGTGGTCGTTCCTCGCGGCGACCGTCGGCGTCCTGCTGCGATTCACCTCGATTCGTTCCGAAGCCGGCGGCCGATTCGTGTCGCGGGTCCTCGGGTACGGCTGGCCCATCGCGACCCTCTTCGTCCTCCCGACGATGGTCCTCGAAGGCGTCGGCCCCGTCAAAGCGTTCCGTCGCAGCCAAGCCCTCTTGCGAGAGCGCTGGGGCGCCCACCAGAGCGGAGTCTTGGGGACGGGCCTCATGTTCCTCCTGTTGTTCGCGGTCGGCCTGGTCCCGTTCGTATGGGGAGTCGTCGGAGAGCCCGGCAGCCTGACGTGGCCGGTTGCGGCGGTCTTGTACTGGCTCGTCCTCAGCGCCCTCTGGTCCGTCGTCCATGGGATTCTGGTTACGACCCTCTACCATTATGCGACTGATAGCGAGGCATCGTTCGGCTTCAACTGGCAGGCCCTGAATCACCCGTGGATCCGGTAGGCGAGAGTGCCCGGAACATCCTAACGATGTCCTGCGGAGACGCGTCTGTCTTCACTCCTCGCGGATGGAAGTGGGTCCGCGTCGCGCGATAGCCGATCTCCCGAAGGCCCCCGATGAATCGGTCGAGTTTCGGCGGCGAGCGACGTTCTCCGGCCGCGAGTTCGTCCGTCGTGACGAAGAAAGGCGGCATCTCGCATTCCGCCTTGAGGAGTGAAAGGAGCCTCGCGGACACGACGGAACTCCAGGCGGAAGGCTGAAGCCGGCGCAAGACCGCCGGGTCTCCGAGCGGACCGAGCCACAGGGGGCCGATGGCTCCGCGGTCCCCGCCGGATGCGGCGATGAAACGACCGGCGCCGACCCGGACCACATGGCCGATCGAATCCGAAGCCGATCCGGGCTCGACCAACACGTGGACTCGCAGGAAGTGTTCCGCAGAGAACGACAAGATCGGTCGAACCCGACGGCCTCTCTCCGCGGCGAGACCGTGACAGTAGCCCAGCAGGATTCGCAGTCCGATCTCCGCACCTTGTGCGGAGCGCAGCGGACGCGCGCCGTACCGTTTCTCGCAGGCTTTCGGATAGGTGCCACAGAGAACGGCGGTGTCGGTCGCGGTGATGCCAATCCCGGACGATGCCTTCGCGGCGCTGAATGCCGCGCCGAGGAACGGGGTGGGCGGGCCGAAGGGATCGACATCGACAAAATCGTACCGCGGTTCGACCAAATAGCCGGACAGATCGCCCGTGTGGACATCGGCGGTGAGGCGGTTCCGGCGAAGGTTCGCGCGAATCAGCCGCGTGGCGTCCCGTGACCGATCGTTGAACGCGACGTGTTTCGCGCCGACTTCGAGGGCTATCCGGATTCCCCATGCGCCCGTGGCCGCAAGGCCGTCGAGCAGAGACCCGAGCGGATGCGGCCACTTGGCGAGGACGATCGCACTGAGGTCGCGGTTCATCGCCATCGTGGGATTATAGAACGGCCACGGCCCCGCGGTCCCGGGGCCTTTGCGACGCGGCACGTCCGGGACGAGGAGGTTCGCGGCGCCCTCCGAAACCGCAGCGGTCGGAAACGGAAACTCCACGGCGATCGCGAAAAGGGTCGGGGCCAGATATCCCTTCGTCCTCAGAGGACCTCGCCCTTCATCAGTTTCACAATCTTGTAGGGCAGGAGGTTGCGGTTCACCATCGTGACCTCGAGGATCCGCACGTCGTCCCGGCGGCGGATGTCCTGCAGGAGCGGGTTCCGGGACTTCTTGTGGAGTGTGAGGAGGAGCGGCTTGTCCGCGTCGAGGGCGTCTTTCACCGCGAGGACGAAGTTGGGCGACTCGACTTCCATCTTGCCGACCTCGTCGATCACGATGACGTCCGCGTTGGCGGTCGCACCCCGGAGGGCGTTGACGCCAACCTCCTCGAGCGCGCTGATATCGACGCCGTACCGGCCGACCATCGTCTTCGAGGTGATCTCGCGCGAGGCGAACACGCGTTTCTCCTTCGTCGCCCAGTCCATCACGTAGAACCCTTCGCGCCGGTTTCGCTTGACGATCGGTTCGGTGATCATGCCGCCGACCTTGAGGCCGTCGCCCTCGAGCATCTCGATGACCTTCAGAAGGCAGTACGTTTTGCCGGCGCCGGGGAGGCCCGTGATCCCGATCTTGAGCGCCTCGCCCATGCCACCCACGCGGCGTCAGAAATATGCGTTGCGCTATAAAAGAGTCTTTATGTCGGTCGCAGCCGGAGGCGAACTCGACTCATGGAGGACAAAGGTGATAAGCCGACCGTCCCGTTCCGAGCCCGAGAGGGACGCGTGAAAGTCGCGGTTTTCGTCCTCGGGCTCGTGCTCCTGTTCATCGGTCTCATCGGAGCCCTCTACGGGTGGTTCGTCGCATCCGGTCTGGAGGCGACGCACGCGTTCACCTGTACGTCGAGCCCTCCAACGGAGCCCTATCCCGGGTGGTGTACGGCGCTCCTGTCCTCGGCGTCGACCTATCGGACCTTCGCGTTCGGGATGGTGGCGCTCTTCCTAGTAGGCATCGTCCTGTCCGTGGCCGGCGCGGTCATGAAAGACGTCCCGCCGACGCCGACAATGATGATGGCTCCCCCGCCCGTCCCTCCGCCCGGCGCACTCCACACCTGCAAGAACTGTGGACGGTCCATGCCCTCTGCGGATCGGTTCTGTCCCAGCTGTGGGACCGCGCAGTGGTAGTTGACTCACGAAGGTTGCGGCGGAGGCGGCGACGGGAGGGGAACGGGACTCCGCGTGGGCACCGGTTCCTCCTTGCGACGGACTTTCCGGACCATGAGGGTGGGCGTCTCCGTCCGCCGCGCGATCTGGTCTTGCCAGGGGCCGAAGGCGAACTGCGTCAGCCGCCACTCCGTCGACGCGCCGAGCGCGAGCAGGTCGTAGTTCTTCGCTTCCTCGACCACCGTGTCGACGATGTTCCGGGCCTTGACGAACTTCTCCTCGAATCCGACGCCGTGGGTGCGGCACATCTCTGCGAGCCGCGCGCTATACCCCCGTTCCTTCTCGAGCTCGCGGTCCGTTTGGACGGCGCTGAGGATCGTGATCTTGGCGCGATGCTTCTTCGCGAGCAAGATCGCGTACCCGGTCGCGTACGACACGTGCCACTCCGGTGCATTCATCACGAGGATGCGCTCGATCTTCGGTTTGAGGCCGGCGGACTTGAAGACGACGACGTCGCAGGGGGCCTCCTGGACGAAACGGTCGACATTCGTGCCGAGGATGCGGCCCCGACGCCAGCCTCCCCTCCATCCCAGGATCAGGACGTCGGTCTCGTCCTCCCGGATGTTGTCCAGAATCGAATCGACTACCTTATGGCTCACGTCGACGCGGGCCGTCGCGTAGGCGCCGAGCTCTTCGGCCCGATGACGCAACTTGCCGAGGTGGTACCGGACCTCGCTCACGTAGGCCCGGTCGATCGCGTCGATCGGGAGGGCTGGCGGCACTTCGATGACATGGAGGAGGGTGAGTTCCGCATCCTCGACCTGGGCGATCAGTGATCCGAATTCAACCAGCTCGACGCGCTCGAAGTCCTCGATCGGAAGCAGGATCCGGTACCGGGGACGACGGCGCGGCAAGATCGATTCCACGACCTTGGTCACGCCGACCACGATTTCCTTCCTCTCGTGCAGGTAGTGGACGGTGAGCCCGATCCCGATCCATCCGAGGGCGATGACCCACGCGATCGGTTCGATCGTCCATAGACTGATCGCGAGTACGAATTTCGTTGCAATGCCCAGGATCGGGATGATGGGGAAGAGCGGCATCAGATAGTACCGCTTCACGTCGGGCATCGTCCTCCGGAGGACGATTGCCGCCCAGTTCACCATCAGGAACAACAGGAGGAACATGACGTCGGCGCTCGCTGCAACTGTGTTGAGATCAAGCGTCAGCGTGATGAACACGATGATGAGGCCCGAGACGGCAATCGCGACGTGCGGAGTGCGCTTCCTAGCATGGAGCTTGCCGAGGATGCGAGGGAGGCCGCCGTCCCTGCCCATCGCGAACGCCACACGGCTCGATGAGAAGATCAGAGAGTTCAGGGCCGCAATAGCGCCCAAGGCCACGCCGAGCACGATGATCTGGGTCCCGTACGGCATGACCTGCGCTGCGATCTCTGCGATCGCATTGTTGTTACCTATAGGTCCCGCGGGGGACGGCTGCAAGAGGAAGCACGATGCACTCGGGCCGCCGCCGCAATTCCCGGAACTCCCGATCGCGACGAACGCGACCAAGATGAAAATCAGGGTCGAAAGGCCGATCACGATGAAGACTGCACGCGGGATATTCTTCTCCGGGTTGCGCACCTCTTCCCCCGTCTGCGCGATGATCTCGTAGCCTTCGAACACGATGAATGTGAAGCCCATCGCCCCGAGGAGCGAGACGAACTGGATCGGAGGCGATCCGCCGCGGAGGAACGGCTGAAAGTTCGCCGCGGGTACGCCGGCGTGCGTCAAGTACAGCAATCCTGCGATGATGAAGGAGATCACGATCGCCACGAGGGCAATCGTCACGGCGGTTTCCGACCTCCCTGTGAGCTTCGTCCCGCGATAGTTGAGCACAATGAAAACGCCCGCGGCAAGGACCGCAAAGAGTTTCGTTAGCGCTCCCTCATCGAGGCCGTATAGGACCAACGATGGAGCGTTGAGGATCGTCTTCACCGCGAGGACGAGGCCGAATCCGAAACCGTAGATGTAGAACGAGGCGACGATGCAATGGCCGAACCACGACATCCAGCCACCGAGGAACCCCCACGGGTCGCGCATCGATCGGCGGATCCAGAGATATCCACCGCCCGTTTCAGGGAACGCGGAGCCGAGCTCCATGTACGCCATCGCGGTGAACATCGTCACCACGAAGTTCAGGCCGAACGCGAGGATGAGCGAAGGACCCGTGATCGCGTACCCAGGCCCGACGAGCAGGAAAATCGTCGTCCCGATCGTCGGGCCGAGCCCGATCATCGTGATTTCCAGGAGCCCGAGGTCCCGTCGAAACTTGACCTCAACCTCGCGGCCCTGTGCCATCGGGTCGCGGCAGAATGGGAGTCCCTTATTAGTCCTTGGTGGGCCCGCCGATGGCCTTCAAATACATGAGGGGATAGTCGAGTTCGGGCACGTAGCGGAGCGCGCCGACGGCCCGTTCGGTGCCGACCCGCACGGAGACTTCGACGTCCAAGAGATCCTCCGTCAGCACGCCGTATTTGTAGGGTCCGCGAGTCCGCATCCGCTCCTTGTCGATGCGCACACGGACCCGTTCGACGAGCGGCTGCACCCGCGTGGCGGCCTCGATCGCACGCTCCAAAGACGGTGCGGTCGCGGACGTTAGCGGAGATCCGACGTATTGATGGACGATCGAGCCCAACTTGATTCCCGCCTCGAAGGCGGCTCGGTCGCGGTCTGTTCCGGCGAAGTACTTGCGCGTCGGGTCGGCGGCCATCGCGGTCCTCGCGCGCGACAACGCAGGCATCGGCATAAAGGGCGACGCCCAACGAGCATCCGTTCAGACTTCTCCACCAAGTGAGACATCATTCCGTCAACGTCCGGAGCGAACGTATCAAAAGTCGATTGACAGCGGCAAAGGCTTAATTCGGTCGCGAGCTTGAACGGAGATTCCCTCATGGCTCGGAAGTTGATCATCGGTGTAATCGGAGGCGGCAGCACCGCGTCTCCCGACGGACTCGCCCTCGCCGAGGAAGTGGGATTCCTCGTCGCGCGGGCCGATGCGGTCCTGATCTGCGGCGGCCTGAACGGCGTCATGGAGGCCTCCGCGAAAGGCGCCAAGCGGGGCGGCGGCCTTACGGTCGGCGTGCTCCCGACCGGGAACAAGGCCGACGCGAATCCGCACATCGACTTGCCGATTGCCACGGCGATGAGCACGGCTCGGAATCTGATCATTGTCCGCACCGCCGATGCAATCATCGCGGTGAACGGTTCCTACGGCACATTGAGCGAGATGGCCCACGCCTTCGATCTCGGCAAGACGGTGTTCGGCCTCCGGACCTGGCCCATCGACAAGGCGGGCGTCGATGCGAAGCTGTTCGTCCCCGTCGCCACGCCGCGCGAAGCCGTCGACCGGGCCCTTGAGTACGCCCGCAAAGCCATGACGACGGAGAAGGCCGGACCCGGATTCCAGAAGTAATCCGTTTCCGCGGACCGCGACTATCGGAGAGGGGTCCGCAGGCTTAAGTGAGCCCGCGAGATTTCAGCGGCCGTGCGGCCCACCATCCGGCCCGCCGACGTTGAATCGTGGGGAGTGCCTCGGAAGCCCGCGGAAGCACTGGCGGCTCGAATCGAGGCGGCATCTCAGCGTCGCCCTGGAACGCTCGACGCGCGAGATCAGGAACGGTTCTGGCTCGAGCTTCGCGCGGTACTCCTGGCAAACCCGGAGACGCGGTGGCGGTTCGCGGCCCATTTCGCTTTGTACCGGCTCGCGTACGAGGGCCGCCGACCAAGTGACGGTCCCGGGCCAGCCTGGATGCCGTCCAAAGCGGGCGTGCGATCGTCGAACATCGGGAAGCTGATGGCAGCCCGTCGGTTCGGGTCTTTCGAGGACCTTCAGCGGTGGTCCACAGGTCGCCGGGAAGAATTCTGGGCGACCATGATCCGCAAACTCGGGATCGTCTTCCGAAAGAAGCCAAGTGGAATTCTGAAGCGACCCCTCGATCCTCGTCATCCGGAGTGGCTGCCCGGGGCGCGGATGAACATCGCGGAGAGCTGCCTTCGTGCGGGTGCGAACAAGACGGCGATCCTCTTCGGACTCGAAGGATCCGATTCCGTAGGGAAAATGACGTATGCTGAGCTAAAGCGACTGAGTGCGCGGGTCGCGAACGGGCTGGACGAGCTCGGCTTGAATCGAGGCGAGAAGGTCGCGTTGTACTTGCCCATGACGCCGGAAGCGGTGGCCGCATACCTCGGGATTGTGCTGTCGGGGCGGTGCGTGGTCGGCATTGCCGACGCCGCGGCGCCGCCGGAATTCCGGAAACGGGCCCGCATCGCGGATGCCCGCGCCGTCATCACGGTCGACTCGTACATTCGCGACGGAAAGGAGCATGCAATTTATTCCAAAGTCGTCGAGAGCGGCGGGCCGCGGGCGATCGTCATTCCCAGGATTGGAGGGAGGGCGCGTCTCGTCCGAGATGATGATATGATGTGGGCGGATTTCCTAAGTGACCGCGAGGCATACGTCGCGGTCCCGTGTCGGCCCGGCGACCATACGAACATCCTATTCTCGTCGGGGACGACGAAGGATCCGAAGGCCATCCCGTGGACCCATACGACGCCGATCAAGAGTGCCGCGGATGCGTATCTCCATCAAGACATCCGACCGAGGGACGTGGTTGCTTGGCCGACGAGCTTTGGATGGATGATGGGACCCTGGCTGACGTATGCGAGCTTCGTCAACGGGGCGACGATGGCCTTGTACGTCGGCGCGACGACGGCCCGGCCTTTCGGCGAGTTCGTCGCTCGAGCCGGCGTCACGATGCTCGGCGTGGTGCCGAAACTCGTTCGGAGCTGGAAGACGGACCGAACGATGGAGGGCCTCGATTGGCACCGGATCCGATTGTTCAGCTCCACCGCGGAGCCCTCCACGCCGGAGGAGATGGTGTACCTGATGTTCCTCGCGGGGTACCGCCCCGTCGTCGAATATTGTGGCGGGACGGAGGTCGGCGGCGGATACATCACCGGTTCCGTCGTGCAGCCGTGCGCTCCATCGACGTTCACCACCCCCGCCTTCGGCCTAGACTTCGAGATTCTCGATGGGGGCCATCCGACTTCCCGTGGGGAATTGTTCCTCGTTCCGCCATCGATCGGCCTCTCGACCGAGCTGTTGAATTACGACAACGACGAAGAGTACTACGACGACGTCCCGAAAGGCCGGCACGGAGAAGTACTCCGGCGTCACGGAGACCGGCTCGAGCGTCTCGGGAATGGCTACTATCGCCATCTCGGGAGAATCGACGACATGATCAACATCAACGGTGTGAAGACAAGCTCCGAGGAGATCCGGAACGTCCTCAAGAACGACAAGGTCTACGACGCCAAGCCGATCGCAGTCGACCTCGACGGCTCTGGACAGCACCGGCTCGTCGTGTACGTCGTCCCGCGCGATCTACGGCTCCTCGGATCCGATACGCTCCGTGCGGAACTCCGCCTCGAGTTTCAGCGATCCATCAAGGCGAACCTGAATCCGTTGTTGGCCCACGTCGAGGACGTGGTCCTGGTGTCGGAACTCCCGCAAGCCGGCCCGGGGAAAACCCGGACGATGGAGGAACTCCGGAAAGATTACGCGGCCCGGGCGGCACACGCCTGAGCTTCGGTCCGATCACGGACGGTCCGTGGGCTCTCCGGACGCGGGAGCCTCAACACCGGTGGGACGTGGTCGAACGGGCCGTTCGAGCGCCCGATTAATCGTGATCTGCGCGATACTGCCGTAGTACTTCGCCACGTGCTCCAACGGTCGAAGGACGAGTTGAATCAAACCGTTCGAGCGCGATGGACCGTTTGTCTGTCCACGACGCGGCCGGGAACCGGACCCGGCGACGGCGCGAATGTCATGAATCAATGCCTCTTCACGATCGAGGGCCTCGTTCGCCTTGGCGAGGTCGTTGGCGAAGAAGGCGGTCATCGTCAGCTCGATCACGTCCTCGAGCTTTCCTTTCAAGTTTCCAATCGTCTTCGCGAATTCCCGCGGGATCCGACGGCTCGGCTTGAGGAACGGCCCAACCCCGGCCGCCAGTTCCTCCCACAAGTCGCCGACGTTCTCTAGGCCAACCGTGACCACTCGATCCCCGAGGAGATGACGCGGCTCCGTCACCCCGATTCGCCCTGCGATCGTCCGGTTCTGAGCCGCGAGGAGGAGCTGCCGTACTACAAGCCAGTACAATCGGTCCACCTCGAGCTCCATCCGGGCAACCTCCTCGATGTTTCCTTTCGCATCTCCGGAGATGACGCCAAGCGCGAGCTTTTCCATCCGCGACGTGAGATAGTGCAGACGTCGGAGGAGGCCGTCAATGGGGAACCGCGTTGGCTCGACGAAGTTCTCGATGGTGACGAACTTGGGGCCCTGGTTCACGATCGTGAGGCCCGTGAGGCCGCGCACCGCCTCGTGAATTTCCTGCAATTGGCTCGGAGAGAGTTCCTCACGACTCCGCAGCCGGATCGTGTTGCAACCGACGATGTAGTTGCCGGTGATCATCCGCGTCAGCGCCTCGGGCCCGCTCCATTCGTCCGCGTCGATCGTCGCTTCCGCGGCGACCGGATACTCCTCGAGCGGCCCAACCCGCACGCGGAGGCTCCCGTCGTCTTCAATCGCGAGGCTGACCAGGGCGCCCGGCCGGATACCGTTGGATGACGCCCAGTCTTTCGGGAGCGATACACCGAGACTCGAATACCCGAGCTTCTGGACCTTACGCGTTTCAAGTTCCATACGTATCGATACGAATCCATTCGGCTAGATATGTGTTTCTTGCCTCCAGGAAACCGAGGGGGGACCCGGACACGCCGCCGGAGCGACTTGGGCCGGTCGGACGCGGCTCGCAAAGGGGCATGACCGTAATTTCGGAGGGCACGCCGCAGGTGTTCCAAAAATACCATATCGCCTCGCGCAGATACGAATGGATGTGAGGTGGAAGTTGTCCGGCTCATCGCCGTGGTATCCACTCCTTCGATTGGCTGCGGTTGTCGTGACCGGAGGCGTCGTCTTTGGGGCCGCCTTGGTCGGGGCGACGTCGGACCCCCACGGACTCGCGGCCGCATCACCCATCGGCGGGTCTCAACTCGCCCAGTTAGAGCCGCTGTACGGCGCGGTCTGGACGCCGGACGCAAGCCTGGATTGGTCGCCGGACGGCCGGTGGATTGCGCTTGGCGGTGGGTTCGTGGACGGGGTGATGGTCGTCGACGCATGGACGGGGAACCGGGTTGCTGCGGCGCAGATCCCGGGCATCGTCGAGACGGTCCGCTGGTCTCCGGACGGCACGCTCATCGCCGCCGAGGTCGTCGGCCTTTTCGGCCCCGGCTACGTCTACATCCTGACCGCGGCGGGCCGTGTGCAGGGTTCGTGGCTCGCCCATGACGCGGACTACGGGAGCCTTGACTGGTCCCCTGACGGGACGCGAATCGTCACCTCATCCGGCCACGGCTTCACGATTTGGGATGCGACGACGCACGCCTCCATCTATTCTGTTACACCGGGGGACCAATCTGGGTTCAGCGTCGATTGGTCGCCCGACGGACGGCTCCTCGCATTCGGGTTGGACGGCGGAGCCTCGATCTACGACGCGGCAACGGGCCGGATGATCAGCCGAACGGCGGTGCAGGGGGCTGGAGAGCGACGGGTCGAGTGGTCGCATAACAGTCAATTCCTTGCAACGGCTAGCCTCAACGGCTGTGCGGGGGTGATGACAGCCAGCGGCGAGTGGGTCTGGAGTCGGTACTTGCTGCAATCGTCCTGCCCGGGGACCATATTCGGTCGGCGGCCAGCCTGGGATCCGACGGACTCGATCCTCGCGATCCCCCTTCCCCGAGGAGTCTTCCTGGTCGATGCCGCCACCGGTGACGTGCTGAGGACGCTCGCGTTTCCGGTGGATCGGTACGGTCCGTCATGGGGAATCGGGAATTATGGGGTGGGAGACTCACGCGATGCCGACGTCGAGTGGTCCCCGCAAGGGAATGTCATCGCGTCCACGGGATCGATGACCCACCCCTCCCTTCGTCTCTGGGGCATTCCGCACCGTTCGATCGGATGGTACGCGGTGGCTTTCGAAACGGTTTTCGTTGCGGGAATTCCTCTGGCGCTGGGCTCAACGTCTCGATCGCTCGTCGGGTTGAGGATGCGACCGCCAAATGGGCAGCCGAATCGAGGAACACGAATCGGCCTCGGCGGGTTGTTCGTCATTTTCGCGACCGCGATTGCATTGGAGCAGTCCGGGTTCCTCGACCTTGTCGATCGAACCTACGGCGCTCGCACGCTCCCTCCCGTCCCGTGGATTTTGACCAACCTGTGGGTCGAAGCTCTCATCTTTTCATTCGCGGCAATCGCCGCGATCATGGTCTTCCACTTGGTCGTCGCCCGGCCTCGATCAAACGGAACCCGTCTGGGCATGCTAGACTCGATCGGATGGTTCGGGGGGGCCATCGTCCCGATCGTGTGGTATACGACCCTCGGATTCCTCGTGGCGGCGATGGCCCTGGCGCTGGCGGTGCCCCTTCCTCAATCCGTTCTCCCAGCGATCATCGCGACGTTCGGAGGGCTCGGACTCGCCGTCTCCGTGGCGGCGGAAGCACCCCCAAGTCGAGTTCGATTTGTTTCAGCCATCTTGCTCGCCACGGCGGCGTCATTCGCGGCCCTGCCGGCGATGCTTTTCGGGATCCTCACGACCGTCGCGCCGCTTCTGCGCGTCATCCCGTGGGAGCTGCGGGTGTACGGGTTCACCGTCGGCTTTAGCTTCGGCCTCATGCCCGTCGTGTGGGCCGCCGCGTTCCTCCTAGTGACGGCCTCGGGGATGGCCGTCCTCGCTTCCCCACCGCGGTTCTGGCTGCCCCTTTTCGCCCGCCTCCGACGGAACGACATCCTGGACCTGGACACCCGCCGGCGGGTGCTCGACATCCTCCGAGAACGGCCCGGGATTCACTTCCGGGAACTCCTCCGAACCGCGTCGCTGGGGAGCGGCACCTTGAGCTACCACTTGTATGTCCTCGAGCGGGAAGGATTCGTGATCGCGCGTCGGGACGGCATGTATCGCCGCTTCTTCGCCGCGGCGGCAGACGTTGCACCTAAAACCTCATGAACGGATCCAGGTTTCGAGCGTCGACATGAATCGTCAAGTCGATGTCCTCGTCGTCGGCGCCGGGCCGACCGGAAGTACGGCGGCGAAGTTCGCGGCCCTCGGCGGGGCCGACGTGCTCTTGATTGAGAAGCGATCGGAGATCGGGACGCCCGTTCGGTGCGGCGAAGGCGTCGCGAAACGGTGGCTCGAGGAGATCGGGCTGGCGCCGAGCCGGGAGTTCATCTGTCACGAGGTCGACGGCGCGCGCATCATCGCACCCGACGGCACGACGCTGGTCCTCGATGAGACACGAGCCGGGAACGAATGTGGCTACATCCTCGAGCGAGACTTGTTCGATCGGTTCCTCGCACGCGAGGCCGCGAAGGCCGGCGCAGAGATCATGATCAAGACCAGCGCGGTCGCTCTCCTCCGGGAGGACGGACGCGTCATCGGCGCGCGTTGCGAGCACATGGGCGATACGTTCGACGTCCGCGCGGACGTCGTCATCGGGGCCGATGGATTCGAGAGCCAGGTAGGTCGGTGGGCCGGGCTCGAGACCCATCTCCGGACCCGGGACATCGACGCGTGTCTGCAGTACACCCTGGTCGGCGTCGAGGGCGACCCGCGGCTCAACGACTTCTACCTGGGAAGCTGCGCGCCGGGTGGCTATGCATGGGTGTTCTGGAAGGACGCGGACGTCGCGAATGTCGGAATCGGCGTGAACCTCTCGAAGATTCGAGAGCGCGCGGATGCGAAGAAATACCTCGACCGGTTGATCGAGCAGACCCCGGGCCTTGCTCGCGGTGAGATCGTCGAAGAGGTCGCCGGTGCGGTGAGCGTGTCCATGCCTCTGGAACGAAGCGTCGCTCCGGGCGTCATGTTGGCGGGAGACGCGGCCCGACTGATCGACCCACTCACGGGAGGCGGCATCCTGAACGGCTGTCTGTCAGGGCGGTATGCGGGAGAGGTCGCGGCGGGTGCCACCGAGGGAAACGCGACCGAGGAAGTCCTTCGATCGTACGATGCGAAGTGGCGCGCTCGCATGGAGGAGGAACTCGCCCGGCACTACCTGATCAAGGAACGCCTCATCCGGATCGATGACGAGACGATCAACAAGGTCGTCCGGGCGGTCTCCGAAATCGGCGCGGAACAGCTGTCCACTCCGGTGGTGCTCGACGCGATTCGCACGAAATATCCGGAGGTCCTCAAGGCCTTCGACGGCCTCTTGTGATCTCGCCCGACTTTTTCGGATTGACGTCCTCAATCCTTGGACAGATCCTCGCCGCCTTCGAAGGTCTGCTGGACCTGGCTGTAGATTTCTTCGAAACCGAACGTCAGCTCGGAGGAGACCGGGTGGACGCGGCGGTAGACGCCGATGGACTCCATGCTCTTCAGGAACTCGACGTCGAGGAGGGTCTTCGGGGTCGCGGCTTCCTCAAAGAGGGCTTCGTAGAGGGCGAAGGGGTCGAGCGACCACTTCACGATTCGTTCGAGCTCCGGCTCCGGGAGGAGATCCGCCTTGCTCAGGACGTTGATGAACGGCAATCCGTGTCGGAACTGGACCGTGGCGTTCAGGAGCACGGACGAGATGAAGCCGCTGGGGCTCTTCACGAGCGCCGGGTCGTTGAGATAGATGAGCGCGCTTTCCTCGCGCCCGAACGCATCGATCAAGACCGGACCGGAAGCGCGGAACGTGAAGAGCTCGATCTGGCCCGGCGTGTCGATCAGGTTGTAGTTCGTCTCAAAGGTCTCCAGAACGTCCGCGAGCTCCTTGGCGTTCATCGCGGCCATGTCCGCCGCGGCGACTTGCGCGCCGTTCGGCCCGAGGCCTTGTTCCGCCATGACCTCCTCCAGGTTCACGTAGTCCCGCACGTCGAGGTCTGGCGAGTACAGCAAAGCCTCGGCGCCCGGATCGAGATTCACGGTGACACAGTCGAGGCCTTGGGAGTTCATCCAGAGCTGGAACGCGTAGACCATCGTGGACTTCCCGGATCCGGCGGTGCCGAGGAAGTACAAGTTGCGGGCCATGGACGGGCGGAGTACGAGATCGAACGAGATGAAGGTTCGCGAAGTGTGATGCTGGCGCTCCCGAAGGCGTGACGGAAGCCAAACTCAAATGAAGAAGATTGACCTCAAGCTGACGCGACGAGCTTACCAGCAGTGAAGGACCGGAGGAGAAACACATGAGGAAACTTGTGGTCGGCACATTTCTGACGATGGACGGGGTGATGCAGGCGCCGGGCGGGCCGGATGAAGACCGTGACGGCGGCTTCGAGCATGGCGGTTGGTCCGTCAAGTATTGGGATGAGATGATGGGCAAGCTAATCGTCGAGCAGACGCTGCAATCCGACTCCCTGCTGCTCGGCCGCCGGACATACGAGATCTTCGCTGCACACTGGCCGCGCGTCACGGATCCGAACGACCCCGTGGCGGCCAAGCTGAACAGCATGCAGAAGTACGTCGCCTCGCGAACGCTTCACAGGGTGGAATGGCACAACTCCACGCTGCTGCCCGGGGACGCCGCAGCGGCCGTCGCGCGGCTCAAAGGACAAGCCGGGGGCGAAGTTCACGTGACCGGCAGCTCCAACCTGATCCAGTCGTTGTTGAAGCACGACCTCGTCGATGAGTTCCGCCTGTGGGTCTTTCCGGTCATCATTGGCTCTGGCAAGCGGCTGTTCGGCGACGGGGCCATACCGGGTGCGTTCCGCCTTGCGGATGTCAAGGCATCGAGCACGGGCGTCGCCATCCAACGATACGAACGGGCGGGCAAGCTCGAGCACGGCTCCTTCGAGGTAGATCAGCGAGGTCGCTCTTCGGCGCTGTGGGAAGACAAACCGTGAGTCGCCACCCGTCGGCAACGATTTGGCCCCACCATGAAGCACGCGTCAGCGGATGCCCCATCTACCCTGGTCTTGCACGTCGAAACCGATCAAGTCGCGAAAGCCTTCCGGGAAGAACCGAAGTCGGCGGGCCCATCTCCGCGGCTTCCGCTTCCGGCCCCCCGATCAGCGGCCTCATTCGTACCAGGGCGGCGGTATCGCAGCGGTCGACGAGCCCCTTTGGTACCCGAAGACGGTCAGAGTCGCAACGAAAGTTTTTCCGCTCAAATCGTATCGTTGAGAGCCTGCAGCAACCGCGGTCCGTGGAGTATGGCCAATCTCATTCCTGAGTCGTTTCAGTCGATCGAACTCCTCGTGTGGCTCGGTGTTGGCATCATCGGTGCAGCACTCGCGGGACTGGTTGCTGGGGTCATCCCAGGAAGGCGCCAACAGAACGTAGGCTCGGGGACGATCGCGGGTTTCGTCACCGCCGCGATCATTCTGCTCGTTTCCAATCCAGACGGAGGCAGGTGGTGGGTTGTGTGGGCAGCGATGGGATCCCTGATGGGCGCGGGTGCAGGAGCGGTCGTCGCGTGGCTGTTTGAGAAGATTCTCGAGGAACGTGATCGCGCCGCCACGATTCGCTGACTGTGCAAGGACTTCCGGAATCTGATGGAACCATCCTGCCCCAGGAAGCGGGCCTGATCGGATTCGAACCTAGGTCCAAAGTGTCGGGGAACAGGTCGACTATGGACGGGCATCAGGTAGTCGAGACTCCGTGCCTCGCTCTTCGGCCAGCTTTTGGATTTTCATTGCTTCAGCGATGAGCGTCCGCACGATCGCTGACCGCGATGTGCGATGGAGTCGTGCCAACCGACTCAAGTTTCTCCATGTCGGGCGATCAAGAGTCAGTTGGTGCGCACGTTGACGCTCACTCGCAGCACGTCGTATTCGACCTCGTCTCTTTTTGCGGGCCATTTCGTCACAGGCTCCTCCGTCACGACGAAGGCCCTATAATACCCACCCATGGCCCCTAGTTTCGTCCGGGGTGGCTGGGATCTAGAATGAGCCGCATTCGGATGTCTCACACATTCTCACGCCAACCATGGCCAGCCTGAAACCGGCGTGTGATGTTTTCGACCCTGACGATCCAGAAAAACGATTCTCTTCACCGTCAGCCTCGCCATGTCCGCGGAGACGACCGCTCGCGCGCAAGTGGATGAACGCCGCGCACCCCCCGCAAACCTGGTGAGGGAAGCGTAATCTATATAGAGCCCATACACCTATTATACATAGGTATTCCGTGCCAGAGGAGGTGCTCCGATGGACGCAGCAGATCCGCAAGGGCAGTACGCGCTTGGCCATCCTTCAGCTCGTCAGCGAGCGCGAGCGGTACGGCTACGAGATCGTCACGTCGATCCGCAACCGCACGAACGGTGGGCTAGAGGTCGCAGAGGGGAACGTCTACCCGGCGCTCCACGCGCTCGAGGCCGAAGGCCACGTTACGAGCACATGGCGCGAGGTCGAGCCCGGCGTGCCCCCGAGGAAATACTACCGGATCACCGCTCGCGGCCGGGAGCACCGGTCCGTGCTCGTGAAGGAATGGAAGGAGTACGCCAGCGCGATTGCGCGGCTGTTGGAAGGAGAATGACACCATGCAAATGACGACCGAAGCGCGAACGTGGCTCGACTCGACCGTGCGCCGCATCCTCGCCCGCCACCCGCTCGGAGACGCCGAGCGCGCGGGCATCACGTACGAACTGATGAGCCACCTCCACGCGGCCGGTGAGGCGCGCGCCACGGCGGCAGGGAGGAGCGAGGTCGCCCGCGAGGACCTCGAGGCCGCGCTCTTGGAAGCCGGCGGGGAAAATGGGCTCGCGGCCGCGTTCGTGGAGCCGCTCGCGAAGCCCGTCGAGCGCGTGCTCTTCGGCCGGCGCTTGGGCGCGTACGTGATCGACCTGATCATCGTGTTCATCGGCATCGGGCTCATCCAACAGCTCCTCGACTTCACGCCGGGCGCGCACCTGTTCTTTGAGGTCGCGCCGGCGCCCCCCTTGTGGCGCATTAACTCGCTCTGGTACCCGTGGGGCCAGGACCCGACAATGTCATATGGGCTCCAAGCTCTCTTCGCTCTCGCGAGCGGCGCGTGGGTCATCGGCTACTTCGCGTGGACCGAGGCGCACGGCGGCCGCTCACTCGGAAAGCGCGCGCTCCACCTGCAGGTGATGCGCGTCGACGGCGGACCGATCACGTTTAGAGAGTCGATTCTGCGCAACCTCGTGAAGCTCTCGCCGCCGCTCCTCTTCCTCGACGTCGTCATCATGCTCCTCGCGTTCGCGAAGGATAAGCAGCGCGTGAGCGACCGCATCGCAGGGACCATCGTCGTGAAGGCGTGAGACGGCGAGCACGACGCCTACGGTCGAGTTCCCCCCCGCGTCGCACGCATCTCAAGGGCTGCCTGGGCAACGGTGCCACGGGTCCGAAATCCGATCCGGCCAGATTGAACCCGTTTGTAAGGGATGAGTACGGGCCTGAAGGGACCAAGCCGGTCATGCTTCGGAATCCTCGGTCTGCTATCCTCGCGGAGCGGCCAGGATTCACAAAGATAGAGTAGCCCTCGTTTTCACCCTATAAGAAGCCCTACGCTGCGAGCTCAGGATCGTGGACGTCCCGCGTTCACCTGGTTTTGGCATCTCGCGCCCTGAGGGCGAGGCCACCTACGATCGAGAGAAATCCGATGGCAATGAAGACCTCGGAAAACCTGATGAGGGGCAGGTCAAGCCGCGACACGCGAAGGATGAAGATCAAATCGAGGATGCCACCAAGCCCGAAAAGGATGCTGCAGACGCCTCCCCAGAACAGCACTCTGCTCAATGGTATCGGCTTGGCTACCTTTTCCATGACTGTGAGTGGTGGCGACATCTTCGCCATGCCGAAACCTCTATCCCCTAGTCGCGCCAAACCCCTTCCGGCAGGGAATCACCTGGTTTTGGCCCGCTCCCTTCGCATCATCGCATACACGTAAATCTCCATCGCAGCGATGAAGAGGAGGATGCCGGAGGCGAGCCACCAAGCGGCTGCGGTCGGCGCTCCTGCGAGTGTAGCAAAGATCGCGATGCCCGTGTAACTAGCCACGGTCAACGCGAAGACGACCACAATAAGAAGCCGGGTCTCCCCTTGTCGTCGAACGGACGACGCATGCCGAAACCTCTATCTCTTCATGTTGGCAAAGCCGCTCCGGCCAAGACTCACCTGATTTTGGCCTTCGAGAATCGTCTGTTGATTTTCCACTTCGTTCGGTGGCCGGTCAAGAGGCCGCCTCCAAGAGACACGCTGCCAATTATTACAAACCCGGGTGTGCAAAGCGAGTTGATGGACGGGTCCGGAAACAGCCAGAGTCCGACGCCGCCAACGAGACTAATGCTCCCCAGGTAGAGCAGATCGATCCAACGCGTCCCCGTTCCTGGGAAGTTCGACATGCCGAAACCTCCATCCCTCCATATTGGCATAAACGGCTCGCTCAGAAGATAGTCCAACAGCACCTCGAACAGCTCCGCGGCAGTTACTGCAGGGGCACGCCCGATCTTCAGTTCTTCGTGATCACGAAGGACGAACTCCGCGGCTGGATCCGTGCACTCGAGTGGGTCCT
>Ga0209803_1000703_pt1 | contig 22557 bp, 18 predicted proteins | sample GraSoiAngelo_138_FD_185895 | JGI IMG/M metagenome (GOLD analysis project Ga0209803, IMG submission 185895) | Grasslands soil microbial communities from the Angelo Coastal Reserve, California, USA - 14_0929_09_40cm (SPAdes) (version 2) | ecosystem: Environmental > Terrestrial > Soil > Grasslands ...
CGGCTCGGGGTGGTGGCGAAGGGTCAGGCGATTTCGTGCGGGCCAAAGCGGCCGCCAAAGTAGCCCCCGAGGCGGGTGGGGGGGGCGGGGGGGGCGGGGGGGGCGGGGGGGGCAAGGCGGAGTCGCTCGACGCGTTCCCGGAGGCCCTGGATGAGGAGGACGACGATCTGCCGTTCTAAACGAGCAGCCCTGCTCGCCCTTGTAGCAGGGCTGCTCGCGGGGCTGGTGCCCACACTCGCGGCGCAGGACACGACGCAGGCTCGGCCGGACACCGCGCGGCCAGCGCAAGATACTTCGCGAGCGGCGCCAGCCCTGCAGGGCCAACTCCCCGCGACCCACGTCGTATCGGCGGGCGAAACGCTGTGGTCGATCGCAGTGCTGTACTACAACGACCCGCTGCTCTGGCCAGAGATCTACCGTCTCAATACCGCGCTCATCGACGATCCTCACTGGATCTATCCGGGGGAGGAGTTGAGCCTGGCGGCCGGGGTCAGCGTGGCGCAGGCGCCCGAGAGCACCGCGGTCGCGCCGGCGGTGCCGGGGGACACGGTGCACGCTCAGCCGTCGCCCGACACCGTGGCGGTCTTGCCTGACACGTCGATGGCCGTCGATACCGCTGTTGCCGAGGCGCCCCCGCCCGAGCCCACGGAGACCTACACCACTATCTTCGACCGTCGCCGCAACGCGACGCAGGAAGTGCGGGATGTCCTGCGGGCATACACGAACCAAGCGTATCGCCCGCTCCGTCGAGGTGAGTTCTACGCGGCGGGGTTCCTGACGGAGGGCGAGAAGCTCCCGTACGGACGCGTGCTCGGGAATACGTCCATCCCCGCGATTCCGCGACTGACGGATCGGTCGAGCGCGATGCCGTTCGACCAGATCGCGATCCAGCCGCCGCGCGGCGCCTCCTATCACGTGGGCGATTCGCTCCTCATCGTGCGCGTCGACCGCGACATCGCGGGGTGGGGCGGGGTGGTCGTGCCGGTCGGCGTGGCGCGTGTGACGGAGCTGCAGCGCCGGCAGGTGTTGGCCGACGTGATCCTGCAATTCGCGCGGATTCACGATGGGCACCTGGCGTTGCCGCTCGAGCCGTTCAAGGATCCAGGTCAGGTGCGGCCGACCGCGGTGGAGTATGGGCTCCAGGGATTCGTGATCGCCGAGCGCGACATCCACGTGCTGGCCGGTCCGCAGCAGATCGTCTTCATTAACCGGGGCCGCGCAGAAGGCGTGACGCCCGGGGACATCTTCGAAGCCTTCCGACCCGCGTCGAACGTGCCGGGATCGTCATCCGAGCAGGTCCAGATCGTGCTCGAGATCGTGCATACGCGCGATCATTCGGCGTCGGGGTTGATCCTCAACATCGAGCACCCTAACCTGGGCCCTGGCATGCCGGTGCGACTCGTCCGGAAAATGCCGTCTTGATCCGTTACCGGCCCCGCGAGGCGCGGGGCCGGAGCGGTGCGCCCAGTGATTCCCGTTCTTCATCTTATCGCCCTGGGCTTATACGCCGTGGGCACCGCGTTCGTCCTGGCGCCGTTCGCCGGACTCCGGGCGGCCCCGCGCGCGCTCACGCTCGCGGTCCCGCTGCTCGGAATGGGGGCCCATGTGATCGGCCTCGCGCAGCTCACGCCGTTCGTCGGCGTCGCGCCGACGCTCTCGATGCTGGCGCTGTTTCTGGTCTTGCTCCAAGTGGCCAGCGAAGGCTTGTTCCGGGCGTCGGCGGTCGGCGTGTTCACCGGGCCCCTCGCGACCGGCCTCGTCGGTCTCGCCCTGCTGATCGGGCTCACCCCTGAAGGACTGCCCTCGACCGCACGCGGACCCTGGTCCATCTTGCATATCACGGTCAGCGTCCTGGGCCTTGCGATGCTGGCGCTGGCGTTTATCGCCGCGGCACTCTATCTGCTCCAGTTTCGCGAGCTCAAGGCCCGCCGCTTCGGGCAGGTATTTCGGCTGTTTCCACCCCTCGAGCGGCTCGACCAGCTGAATCACCTGTCCCTCGTTCTGGGGTTCCCGACGGTGACGTTGGGAGTCCTGCTGGGGTTCGGGGTGCGGTACGCCGGCGGGGCCTCGGTCGACGCCGCCCAGGTGGTGTGGGGGATGCTGACGTGGCTGGTGCTGGGATGGGCGGTGGGCGTGCGGGTCGTGCGCCACTGGGCCGGGCGGCGCGCGGCGTTCGCCAGCATTGCGACTTTCGCCGCGGTCTTACTCGTCTACGTCGCGCTGAAACTCACGGCGCCCGGCACCCAACGGTTTCTCTGAGCGCCATGCAATGAGCATCACCGTTGTCGGAGTGAACCATCGGACGGCCCCCCTGGACGTGCGCGAGCGCTTCGCTCACGGGCCACGAGAAATCCCGGCCTCGCTCGAGCGCGTGCTCGCTGCCGGCGCCCGGGGAGGCGTTCTGCTGTCGACGTGTAATCGCACCGAGTTCTACCTCAACGATCCCGACGACTCGGCGCCTGAGGCGGTCTGGACTCTGCTCTCGGAGCGTCTCGGCGGCGCCCGCCGGGCCAGTGAGTACGGGTACACGCAGCGAGACCGGGAGGCGGTCCGTCACTTGTACCGCGTGTCGGCGGGCCTCGACTCGATGATTCTGGGCGAGACTCAGATTCAGGGACAGGTGCGGGACGCATGGGAGCTCTCGAAGGCCCAGGCAGGCCCGGCACTGCACCGCCTGTTCCAGTCGGCGCTGCTCGTGGGCGCGCGCGTTCGGAGCGAGACCGGCCTCGCCGCCGGGGCCGCGTCGGCACCGTCCGCCGCGGTTGCCGTGGCGGCGAAGATCTTCACCCACCTGGCCGGCCGCTCGGCCCTGATCCTCGGCGCTGGCGACATGGCGGAGCTCGCCGCGACCTGCCTCGCGTCCGAGGGCGTTCGCGTGACCTTGGTGGCCAACCGGACCTATGAGCGCGCCAAGGCGATCGCCGAGGAACTGCGCGCGCGCGCCCTCACGCTGGATGAAGCCTGGGACCACTTTGCCGACACGGACATCGTCCTGTGTTCGACCGCGGCGCCGCACGCGGTGGTCACCTGGGACCGCGTGGCTCCCGCCGTGGCCCGGCGCGGCGGGCGACCGCTGTGCATCCTCGACCTCGCGGTGCCGCGTGACGTCGATCCTGCCGTCGCGCAGCTCGAGAACGTGTTCCTCTATGACATCGACGACCTCCAGGCCGTCGCGGCCCAGGCCGCCGTCCAGCGCCGCGGCGACATCCCCGCAGCCGAACACATCGTCAGCGAAGAAGTCGAGCGGTTCTGGGCGTGGTACGGGGGCCTGGCGGTGGTCCCCGTGCTCAAGGAGCTGCGAGATCAGATGGAGCGGGTCCGGGCGGACGAGGTGGCGCGGGCGCTCCACCGAATGCACCTGAGCCCGGAGGATCGCGCCCAGCTCGAGCACTTCAGTCAGGCGCTCCTCAATAAGTTTCTCCACCAACCGACCGTCGCGCTCAAGGAAGCCGCTGGCGCGGGGCGAGGCTACGGCCTCCTGGAAGCGCTCAAGCGACTGTTCGGCCTGGAACCGCGAGATGACGCGTAACATCCTCGTGACCGGAGGGGCGGGATACATCGGTAGCGTCGTGGTCGAGCAGCTCGTGGCTCAGGGTCGCGTGCCGATCGTGTTGGACGATCTGAGCACCGGTCACCGCGGCGCCGTCGCGCCGGGCGTGGAGTTCGTCGAGGGAAACGTGGGCGACCGGCGGGTGCTGGATGCCCTGTTCGCCGGCCGCTCGATCGACGCCCTCATGCACTTCGCGGCCTTCGCCCTCGTCGCGGAATCAGTCGCCGATCCCGCGAAGTACCGAGCCAATAACGTCACGGCCGGTCGGGTGCTGCTCGAGGCCGCCGTCGGGGCGGGCGTACGGCGCGTGATTTTCTCGTCGTCGTGCACGATCTACGGCTCACGCGGAGCCGAGCCGATCGGTGAGGACGCGCCGGTTGCGCCGATGAACCCCTACGGAGAGACGAAGGCGGAGTTCGAGGCCCTGCTCGCCCGGATGGCCGGAAGCGACGGCCTGACGTCGGTGAGCCTGCGGTATTTCAACGCTGCGGGTGCCTCGGCGGGCTGTGGCGAGGATCATGAGCCGGAGACGCACTTGATCCCCAACGTCCTCCGGGTCGCTCTGGGGCGCGCGCCCGCCCTCGAGGTGTACGGCACGGAGTACCCGACGTCCGACGGCACGGCGATTCGGGATTACATCCACGTTCTCGACCTTGCGGACGCCCACATTCGCGCCCTCGACGCCCCGCTGCGGGGGGCTGTGGCGGTGAACCTCGGCACCGGCGCGGGACACTCGGTGCTCACGGTGGTCGCGGCCGCGCGGGGCGTGACCGGGCATGCAATTCCCACGGCTCTCGCCCCCGCCCGGCCGGGAGATCCGCCCTGTCTGGTCGCGGCGCGCGGCCGTGCCGAGCGGCTGCTGGGTTGGCGGCCGACCCACTCGAGTCTCGAGGAGATCCTGGCGAGCGCGTGGCACTGGCACCGGGCGCACCCGCGCGGGTACCGGAACTAGGAGGCTGATAGCGTGCTGCTGCTACAAGTGGGCCGGGCGGTCCCGACAACGCCCTGGGAGCTGGTGCTCACGTCGAGTCGCGAAACAAAGTTCGTGCTCGCGATTCTCGTCGTGTTCTCGATCGCCTCGTGGTACTTGATCTTCCTCAAGTGGTGGCAGTTTCGTCGCATGCGGCGACAAGCCGACCGGTTCATGGCCGAAATCGAGCGGGCGCCGCGGCTGGACGACGCCTATCACGCCGCGATGCGGCTGCCGTCCTCGCCGTACAATCGCTTGCTGCGGGAAGCGATCCACTTTTTCTCCGAGCTCAGGCCCGGTGGGCTGAAGGAGAGTGGCCCCGGCGTGGCCACGCAGGCCACCCTGACCACGACGCAGCTCGAGGCGCTGCGGATGGTGCTCGCGAAAGAGATCGGGGCAGAGCGCGACGCGGCGGCTCGATTCCTTCCGTGGCTCGCGACCTTCGGTTCCGTCAGCCCGCTGCTGGGGTTGCTCGGGACCGTGCTGGGCGTGATGGACGCGTTCATCGGGATTGCGGTCGGCGGGTCGGGCAACATCGGCGCGGTCGCGCCCGGTGTGGCCGAGGCGCTGGTCACAACGGTCGGAGGCCTGGCGGTCGCGGTGCCGTCGGTCATGGCGTACAACCTGTTCGTCAACCGCCTCGGTCTGTTCGCGGGCGAGCTGGAAGGCTTTGCCCAGGAGATCATCGCGACCATGGCGCGCGAGGGGAGGCTCTAGTGGCCGGTCTCGTGGGAGGTGGGGGCGGATTGCGCGGGCACGGCGAGCTGCCCTTGAACGCGGACATCAACGTCACGTCCCTCGTGGACGTCGCCTTCGTCCTGCTGATCATCTTCATGATCACCGCTCCGATCATGCAGGGTGGTGTGGACGTCCGCCTGCCGCGCGCCGAAGCCAAGCCGCTCGAGCCGAAATCGGGCCTGGTGGTCACGCTCGACCGCGAGGGCCACATCTTCATCGACCAGGCACCCCTCTCCTATCAGGACTTCCGGGCCACGTTCCCCGCCTTCGTGCGAACCAAACGGCCCACCGGGGTGTACCTCCGAGCCGACGGCCGGGTGCCCTACGCGGACGTGGTGCAGGTCCTGGCCGTGATCCGCACCGCCGGCGTGAACGACGTCGGCCTCGTGGCGGAGCCGGAGGTGGTTCAACGGTGAAATCCCGCTCGCGAGGGCAGGCGAACGTAGGCGTGGGACTCGCCGGAACGGTCGCCGTGCACGTGCTCGCGGGCGTGCTGCTCATCGCCGGGGCCGCCGACGCACACCGGACGGCACCGCCGACGTATCGGGTCCACCTGGTCGCGGCTCCCGAGCCGACCGAAGAGGAGCGCAAAGCCCCGGCGGCGGTGGATCGCCCGGCCGAGGAGAAGCCGGCGCCGGCGCCGAAAGCGCCGACACCCAAGAGCACGGTGTCCAAGGCGGCGCCACCCCCGGTCGCGGACAATACCAAACGGGAGGCAGCTCCACGCACCACGCCGAACGTGCAACCACTGCCGGGCGAGCGACCCTCCACCGGTACCGATCCCCTGACCGTGTCGACCGAGGGGGTCGAGTTTCCATTTCCGGAGTACACGAACAACATCATCGTCCAGATCGCGAAGCGCTGGCAGCGCCCGTTCCAGAGCACCCCCCTCGAGGCGGAGGTGTCGTTCTTCGTGCATCGCGACGGATCGGTAACCGGTCTGCAGTTCGTCCGCCGCTCGGGCAATTTCGCTTTCGACCTCGAGGCACAGGGCGCCGTCGAGGAGGCCGGGCGCTTCAAGGTGTTCGGGCCGCTCCCGGACGGATGGAAATCGGACGTGCTGTTCGTGCGGTTTTACTTCTCGGGAATACGCCAATGACGGCGGCGAGACCGCTACACGGTTGGACGGTCTTGGGCGCCCTCCTGTTGGCGGCGCTACTAGCCGTCTACCCGTCTAGCCGTCTAGCCGCCCAGGACACCTCCGCTGTCGACCGCGGCGTGCGGATCGGTCTCACGTACCGGCCGGGTGTGCGGCCCGGGATGGTCGTGCTGCCGGGCCGGGGCGCGGTGCTCGATTCGGTGCGCGCCATCCTCGCGCGTGATCTGGATTATAGCGACCGCTTCGAGCTGATCACGCTGCCGGGTGGGGACTCCCTCCGCGCGACGGCGGTTGCTCCCGCGCCGCGATCACCGGCGGCGGCGCCGGCAAGGGGTGGAGGCGCGGCCGCCGCCGGGCTCAACTACCCGCTGTATCAGGCGCTGGGCGCGGACTTCGCGGTCACGCTGACCGCGGTGCCCGGTGATACGCAATCGATGATGGTGCACGATGTCGCGGGCGGCGGCGTGCGGCGCGAGTTCCGCGTGCACCTGCCACCACTCACGGATGCCGGGTTCCGAATGGCCGTCCATCGGTTGTCCGACCGCGCGCTCGAGGCGGCGCTCGGCGTGGGTGGAATCGCCGCGACCCGCGTGTTGTACGTCATGGAGGGAAAGGTCTACGCGATCGACGAGGACGGCGCCGACCAGCGTCTGGTGTCGTCGACCGATCACGCGGCGCTCTCGCCCGCGTGGGCGAGCGATGGGCGTCGGTTCGGGTACATGGAGTTTTGGGAGGGGCACGGCCGGCTGTTCGTGCAGGACGTGGCGAGCGGGAAGCGCACCGGGGTGGCCACCAGTGGTCAGGCACTGGATTTCACGCCGGCCTTCTCGCCGGACGGCAAGACCCTCGCGTTCAGCCGTGCCACCGAGGAAGGAACCGATCTGTACACGGTGAACATCAAGGATGGCTGTTGTTTACAACGCTTGACCGTGGGCCGCTTTTACGACAACTTGTCACCGACCTACAGTCCCGACGGCCAGCGGATCGCGTTCGTGTCGACGCGAGCCGGGTTGCCGCAAATCTACGCGATGGCGGCGGACGGGACGGACCAACAGCTGCTCGCGCCGTTCGACTATGGCGCCACCGGTTCGTCCAACGCGCCGGAGTGGTCGCCCGACGGACAGAGCGTCGCCTTCCACCGCGACGTGGGCGGTACCTTGCAGGTGTTTGTGCTGGACGTACGAACGCGCGCGGTGCGGCAGCTCACCTCGGTCGGGCGGAATGAAGATCCAACCTGGGCACCCGACAGCCGCCATATGGCGTTTGTGTCGGATCGTTCGGGGTATCGGCAGCTCTGGATCATCGATTTGGAAACCGGCCGCATCCGTCCGCTGCTGCAGAAGAGCGGCGCGCGCCTGCCGGCCTGGTCTCCGCGCTTGCCGGAGACCGCCTCGTCGACCCCTTGAAATCTGAGAGGACTAGGAACCGATGAAACGCCTATCCTTGCTGCTGCTGGGCGGTCTCGCAGTTGCGACAGTCGCCGCGTGCGGTGGGAAGAAACCGGAGACCCCCGCGCCGGCGCAAGGCCCCAACGCGGACTCGGCCGCCGCCGCCAACCAGGCGCGGGAGGATTCCGCTAGGAAGGCACAGGAAGAAGCAGACCGTAAGGCGCGGGAAGAGGCGGAGCGCCGCCAGCGTATCGCTGATTCGCTCGCCGGCATAGGGAAGACGACGGAGGCGGTGCGGACCCTCCTTGCCACCATGATCCACTTCGATTTCGACAAGTCGAACATCCGGCCCGGGGACGCCGCGATTCTCGATCAGAAGGTCGCGATCCTGCAGGCGAACGCGGGGCTGCGGATCCGGATCAGCGGGCACTGTGACGAGCGCGGCTCGGATGAGTACAACCTCGCCCTCGGCAACCGCCGCGCGACAGCGGCCAAGCAGTACCTCGTGAGCCACGGCATTGACGCCAGCCGCATCGAGACGGCGTCCTACGGCGAAGAGCGTCCCCTCGACCCCGGTCATAATGAAGAGGCGTGGGCCAAGAACCGCCGCGACGAGAGCGACATCCTCGCCGGCGGCGACGCGTTGAAGCAGCCGTAGGGTCGGCTCCCCGTGACGCGACCGCTGCCGCTGCTCTTCGGCCTGGGGCTCATCGCCGGATGCGCGCTGAAGGGCGACGTCCGGCGGGTCGAGCTCCAAGTCGAGGCGCTCCGAGTGGAGCGCGCTCGTGCCGACAGTCAACACGCGGCACAGCTCGACACGGTGCGCGCCCTCCTCGCGGCCGTCCAGGACAAGATCGCGGCCCAGCAAGCGTACCTCGTCCAACTGCGCGGCGACATGAAAACGGATCTCCTCGCCGTGCAGCAGCAGCTCGTGTCGGTCCAGGAGCTCACCGGCCAGAGCCAGCAGCGGCTCACCGAGCTGCGAGGCCGGCTGGAAGAGCAGGCGCGTCAGCCCCTGCCGGCGCTGGACACCACCAGGGCCGGTCCCGGGGTCCCGGTCGGGCCCTCAGGCAACCCGGCGGGTCCGGGGCCGGACCAGATGTACGACCTGGCGTATCAGCAGTATCGGGCGAGCCGCTACAGCACGGCGCGCTTGGGGTTTCGGGAGTTCATGCGGGTGTTTCCCACCAACGAGCGCGCCCCCGATGCGCTCTACTTTATCGGCGAATCGTTCGCCGGAGAGAACCCGGATTCGGCCGCCGCGGTGTATCAACAGGTCGTGAAGACCTATCCCAATTCGTCGCGGGCTCCGTCCGCCCTCTACAAGTTGGGCCTCCTCGCCGAGCAACGGGGTGACAAAGCGGCCGCCCGGCAGTACTTCTCCCGGGTCATCGGCAGCTACCCCCGCTCCCAAGAGGCGAACCTCGCGCGCGACAAGCTCCAACGCCTGGGACGCTAGCCGCTCCAGGGCCGGAGCGTTGGGGGGGCCGGCGTGGCTGATTCCGCGGACAACCGGGCCGAGATGCCGTTCCTCGATCACCTCGAGGAGCTACGCTGGCGCATTCTCTACAGTCTGCTCGCCATCGTGGTCGGCACGCTGGTTGGCTGGGTGCTGGTGGAGCGGGTGGACATCATCGGCCTCCTCACGCGGCCGATCGCGCCGCTGATCCCGGGCGGCAAGCTCCGGGTCACGAGCCCCACCGATCCGTTTTTCATCACCCTGAAGTTCGCGTTCGCGGTCGGCCTGGTCCTCGGCTCGCCGGTGGTGGGGTACCAGGCCTGGGCCTTCCTCGTACCCGCCCTGTATCCGCGGGAGCGGCGGCTGATCGTGCCGGCGCTGTCGGCCGGCGCCCTGCTGTTTCTCGGCGGCGCCGCAGCGGCGTATTTCTGGGTGCTGCCCCGAGCGCTCGCCGTCCTGCTGAGCTTTCAACAGGGCGTGTTCGACCCGCTCATCACGGCGGATAAGTATTTCGCCTTCGCCGGCCAGCTGATCCTCGCGTTCGGGCTCGTGACGGAGCTGCCGCTGGTGATCGTGATCCTCGCGGCCCTGGGGCTCGTCACGAGTCAGTTCCTCGCGCGGAACCGGCGGTACGCCGTCGTGATATCGGCGGTGGCCGCCGCGTTGCTGGCGCCGCCGGACGCCGTGTCGATGCTGCTCATGATGGTGCCGCTCTGGCTGCTCTACGAGATCGGGATCTGGTGCGCCTGGATGGTCGAGCGACGACGCGGGCGCCGGGCGCGATCGAGCACCGCGAGCGCGATCGGGCTGACCGCGTTGCTCTTCACGGTCGCGGGGTCGCTCGAGGCGCAGACGCCCGTTCGGCCGGTCCGGCCGGACACGACGCTGCGGCGTACGCCGGCGGAATCGGCTCAGGCCCGCGCCCTCGACACCGCCACTGCCCGTCGGCTGGGGCTCCCGACCGGGCCCAGCCGCAGCTTCCCGCCGTCCGACCCCGTGATCGACTCGCTCCTGAAACTCAAGGGTTTCCGGGTGACGAAGTACATGGCCGACACGCTGGTGGTGCAGGGAGGAGATACCCAGATCACGCATCTGCGCGGCGAGGCGCTCGTCGAGCGCGAAGGGACCAAGCTCGAGTCGGATTCGATCCGCTATCGCCAACGCACCTGCCGCCTCGACGCCGTGGGGGATCCGCGTCTTTTCGACCAGGCGACCGTGATGGTGGGCGAGGGCATGAAATACGACACCTGTGTCAAACGCGGGACCGTCAGCAAGGCGCTCACCGCGTTTCAACAGGGCTCCGCGCGCTGGTACGTCCGGGGCGACCTCGCCGTCGACTCGGGCTCGACCCGACTGTACGGCGCGAAGAGCGAGGTCACCTCCGACGACAATCCCGTGCCGGACTACCATTTTTCGACCGGTGAGATGAAGTGGCTGAACAAGAACGTGATGGTGGCCCGGCCGGCCGTGCTGTACGTCCGCGACGTCCCGATTCTGTGGCTGCCGTTCATTTTCCAGGACGTCCGGAAAGGGCGGCGGAGCGGGATTCTCGTGCCGCGCTTCGGCTTGAACGACATCGTGCGCCCCGTCCGCAGCTACCAACGGCATTTGTCGAACTTCGGCTACTACATCGTCGTCAACGACTACCTGGACTTTCTGGCATCGGGAGACTGGTACGCGGGCCGGTACTTCGCGTACCGGGCGCAAACCCGGTACCGCTGGCTGGACCGCTTCATCAACGGGGGCCTTTCGTTCGAGCGGTATGCTCAGCTCGACGCGTCGAGCAGCTCGATCCGTCTCGGCTGGCAGCATCAACAGAGCTTCTCGTCGCGGACCCGCTTCAACGCGAACATCGATTACGCGAGCAACACCAGCGTGATTCAAACCAACACCGTCAACCCGTATCTCGCCGCCGCGAGCCTGCACTCGGCCCTGACTTTCATCAAGCAGTTCGATTGGGGCACGCTGAACATCGGCGGCAATCGGAGTCAGGAAATCGGCAGCGGTCTCATCTCGCAGACGCTCCCGTCCGTCAGCCTCACGCCGTCTCCGGTGAACATCGGCACGGCCATCACGTGGTCCCCGGGGTTTTCGTTCCAAAACATACAGAGCTTCCATCAGGGACCCACGCCGTTCGTGGTGCCGGGGACCGGTGGAGCCCTGGACACGCTGGCCCTGTTTGCCGACAGCCGGCAGACATCGATGGGCTTTCAGACGCCGCTGCGCATCGGCTCCTGGAACTGGTCCAACAGTTTTGCCGTGAACGACGTGATCAGTAACGCACGCCAGGAGATCGATATCCCCGACACGACTGTCCAGGGCGGGCGGCGACGTGTGCTGTTCAACCAGACGTTCAGTACCACCCTCGACTGGCAGACCGGGATCAATCTGCCGTCGTTCTTCTCCAGCACCTGGAAGGTCCAACCCGGCATCGCGATCGTAAATCAGACATCGGCGGGCCCGTACATGATCCGCAACCAGTTCACCAACGGCGATTTCGTGCAGCAGGGGAAGCGGCTCCAGTTCAGCGCCAGCGTCACGCCGACGTTCTTCGGGTTCTTCCCCGGGTTCGGACCGATCGCGCGCATCCGCCATTCCTTCTCCCCGATCGTGAGCTATGCCTATGCCCCCGGTGCGACCGTGTCCGAGGCGTACCGCAACGCCATCGACCCGGCGCACCAACTCCTGAACTCGGGCAGTGACCCGCAGCAGACCATCAGCCTCGGGCTCTCGCAGAACTTCGAAGCGAAGTTGAAACCGCCCGCCGGCGACACGACCACGCAGGCGGCGGCCCGGAAGATCCGCCTCTTGTCCATCAACACGAGCTCGATTCAGTACAACTTCGAGCAGGCCAAGCAGCCCGGCCACACTGGGTGGCAGACGCAGACGCTCAGCAACAGCTTCGCGTCGGACCTGTTGCCGGGGTTCAGCCTCAGCGTCACCCACGACCTGTGGAACGGCCAGGTCGGCACCGACACGGCGAAGTTCGATCCCTTCCTCACGAGCGTCTCGGCAAACTTTTCCATCTCTCCGGCCACCATCCATGGAATCGGCAGCCTGTTCGGCCTGGGTAAGCCGACTGGTCCGCAGTCCCAGCCTCCCACACCGCCGACGGGCACCGAGCCTCAGCCGGCGGGGGGGGCGCCGCCGAATGCGTTCGGGCCGAAGGCGTTCGTCGGGCCGGGAGCGGTTCCCGGGGGCGGCGCGGGGCCGGGGTTCAATCTCTCGATCAATTACACGGAATCGCGAGCCCGCCCCGTGGCTCCCCTCCCGGGCACGACCGTGCTCCCGGGTAGCGGCGAACAGCGGCAGGCAGGGCTGAACCTCTCGTTCCAGCCGACCGCCAAATGGTCAGCGAACTGGACCTCGCAATACGATTTCATCGCGCGACAGTTCGGCCTGCACGTGATCAGCCTGCAGCGCGACCTGCACCGCTGGCACGCGAGCTTCTCCTTTTCGAAGAGCCCGAACGGAAATTTCGCCTTCAGCTTCTACGTGTCCCTGCTCGACCAGCCGGACATCAAGTTCAACTACGAGCAGCAATCGTTCACGCAGTAGTCGTCCCCCCTAGGTGACACCGGGCCTGGTGTCCGCGATCGCAAGTATCCGGCCGCTAGCGAGTTGCGTCCCGGCACGCTGCGTGCTTTGGCGGCGGGCGACCCCGGAGCCTCGAGGATCCCATGCGGTTCTTGCCTCGCTTTCTGCTGGTCGCCGGCAGCGTCGTCGCCGTCGCTTGCCAGCAAAACACGGTCGCCAATCCGGCGCTGCCGCTCGAAGCGCCTGCCAGTATCAGCTCGATTTCGCTCGACAGCGCCATTTTTCTCGACTGGGCCGACAACGCCTTCTTGAACGACCCGACCCGGTTCTCCAACTACCGTATCTACAGCACGAGCTACGATCTCGACCACGGCGTATGCGGGACCACTTGGGCGGTCGAGGGCACGACCGTGTCGCACGTGTTTCTCGCCGCGGAGCTCGCGAACGGCGTCCCGCGCTGCTTCGCCACGTCGGCCATCAGTACCGACGGGCTGGAGAGCGAGTGGTCGCCGCTGTGGCAGGACACCCCGCGGCCCGACGCGCGGAATGTGCTCGTCTGGGCGGTCGGCGTGAACACGCCGCAGTCGGGGTTTCGATTCTGGTCGGACCTCAACGGAAACGGGTACGGCGACCCCGGGGAGCTGGGCCTGGTTCAGGACGGGACCCGAACCGACATCGATTTCTCGATCTACCTACAACCGAGCGACTCGTCGCTGTGGATCGCCCCCAAATTTGCCGGTGACTCGATGCAACTCTATTCGACCTCGCCGGTGGCCGACCTCACCTCGATCGACTTCGCCCCCGCGACGGGCTACACGCGGGATACGATCGAGGCCGTCCCGGGCTACGGTTACGTGTTCCAGCGACTCGAAGGCGGGCAGTACCATTATGCGGCACTCCGCGTCACCGCGGTCAGCCGGCAGTACGTGATCTTCGACTGGAGCGTGCAGACCGATCCCGGGAATCCGGAGTTGTTGTTTCTGAAGGGGCCGGGACTGACCGGGAAGCGGGTGGCAGTCTCGCCGTAGCGTTAACAGCCGCACGCCGGTAGCGGTTCATAGGTGCGAGTGGCCAGGGGAACTCCTCCTGGCCATTCTGCTTCTGTCAACCGCTTGCGCCTTGGCGTCTTGGAACTGCGCTGTCCGCTGGAAGCTTGGCGTCTCACCGCTCTTGCACGTAGCTTCCTCTCGCATGCCAGCCCCCGTGACCCTAGACGGCCACTCCCTTTCCATCGCGGACGTCGTCGCAGTCGCCCGCCGCGATGTGCCCGTCGCGATCGCCCCGCAAGCGCTCGCCGCCGTGACGGCGTCGCGGCGCACGGTCGAAGCGGCGGTGGCGCGCGGCGACACGATCTACGGGGTCAATACCGGCTTCGGGAAGCTGGCCCACGTCCGCATCAAGCCGGAGCAGGCGCGGGAGCTCCAGCGTAACCTGATCCGCAGTCACGCATCGGGCGTCGGGGAGCCGCTGCCCCGCGACGCCGTGCGGGCGATGATGGTCCTGCGGGCGAACGTCCTGGTGCGGGGGACGAGCGGGGTGCGACCCGATCTGCCCGCGCTGATTGTTGCGATGTTGAATGCGGGGGCGCACCCGCGCGTCCCGTCGCAGGGGAGCGTCGGCGCGTCGGGCGACCTGGCGCCGCTCGCGCATCTCGCGCTCGCCCTGATCGGTGAGGAAGAAGAGGGCGCAACGCTCCGGGGGAAGGGGCTGCAGCCGATCACGCTCGAGCCGAAAGAAGGGCTGGCGTTCGTGAACGGCACGCAGGCGCAGACGGGGATCGCGGCGCTCCTCGTGCACGATGCCTGGATCCTGTGGCGCACCGCCCACGCGGCGGCCGCGATGAGCCTCGAGGCGGTGCGGGGCACGCCCGCTCCGTTCGACGCCAGAATCCACGACGCGCGCCCCTATCCATTCCAGCAGCGCTCCGCGGCGCTGTTGCGCGGGCTCCTCGCCGACTCGGCGATCCGCGAGTCGCACCGGGAGGGCGACCCGCGCGTGCAGGACGCGTACTCGCTCCGGTGCACCCCTCAGGTGCTCGGCGCGGTGGGCGAGGCGCTCGGATTCGCCGAGCGATTGGTGGTCACGGAGCTCAATGCCGCGACGGACAACCCACTGGTGTTCGATGGCGACGTGATTTCCGGCGGCAATTTCCACGGGCAGCCGATCGCACTGGCGCTCGACGTCATGGCGATCGCCCTCGCGACGCTGGCCGGCCTCGCGGAGCGCCGGCTGGAGCGCATCGTCAATCCCGACCTGTCGTCCGGCCTGCCCCCGTTCCTGGCTCGCCAACCCGGGATCGAGTCCGGATTCATGACGCCGCAGATCGTGGCTGCCGCGCTGGTGGCGGAATGCCGGATCCTCGCCACGCCCGCCAGCGTCCAATCGGTGCCTACGGAAGGCAACCAGGAAGACGTCGTCCCAATGGGCATGACGGCGGCATGGAAAGCGGGGCGGACGCTGGCCAACGCGGCGCGCGTCGTGGCCGTCGAGCTCATGGCCGGTGCGCAGGGACTCGAATTCCTCAAACCGCTGACGCCCGGGCGCGGCGTGGCGCGGACCTTCGCCGCGATCCGCAAGGCCGTCCCCGCCCTCGACGGCGACCGGCCGTTCACTGCCGACATCGAGCGGGTAGCCGCCGGCGTTCGGGACGGCGCGTTCGACCCGGATGCGCCAGGCGAGGCGCCGTGACCGGGCCCAGAACCGTGCAGGCGCCGCGCGGTACGACGAAGAGCTGCAAGGGATGGATTCAGGAAGCGGCGCTCCGCATGCTCATGAACAACCTCGATCCCGACGTGGCGGAGCGCCCGCAGGACCTCGTCGTGTACGGGGGGACGGGCAAGGCGGCGCGCGACTGGCCCGCGTTCGACGCGATCTGTCGCACGCTCCTCACCCTGGGCGACGACGAGACGCTGCTCGTGCAGTCCGGGAAGCCCGTCGGCGTGTTCGCGACGCATCCCGACGCACCACGCGTGTTGATCGCGAACGCGAACCTGGTGCCGCGATGGGCCACCTGGGACGTGTTCCGTGAGCTCGAGCGCCAGGGCCTGATCATGTACGGCCAAATGACGGCTGGCTCGTGGATCTATATCGGCACGCAGGGCATTCTGCAGGGCACCTACGAAACGTTCGGGGCCGTGGCGCGACGCCACTTCGGTGGATCGATGCGCGGGCGGATCGTGGTCACCGGCGGACTCGGTGGCATGGGCGGTGCACAGCCGCTCGCCGCCACGATGAACGACGGGGTCTGCCTCGCCGTGGAGGTGGACCCGGCCCGCGTGCAGCGCCGGCTCGAGACGCGCTACCTCGACCGCGCCACCGCGTCGCTCGACGAAGCGCTGGCCTGGTGCAACGACGCCAAGCGCACGGGCAAGGCCCTGTCGGTGGGGCTGATCGGAAACTGCGCCGACATCCTGCCCGGGCTCGCGCGGCGTGGGTTCGTCCCGGATGCGCTCACGGATCAGACCTCGGCGCACGACCCCCTGAACGGCTACATCCCGGCGGGGCTCGACGTGGCGCAAGCGGGCGTGCTGCGGCGGACGGCACCCGAGGAATACCTGCGGCGTGCGGTCGCGAGCATCGTGACCCACGTCCAGGCGATGCTCGCGCTCAAGCGGAGCGGAGCGGTGGCGTTCGACTACGGCAACAACATCCGAGCCCAGGCAAAGGACGCCGGGGTCACCGACGCGTTCGAGATTCCGGGATTCGTTCCGGAGTACATCCGGCCGCTGTTCTGTGAAGGGAAGGGGCCGTTCCGCTGGGTGGCGCTGTCGGGAGACCGAAAGGACCTGCACCGCACCGACCGCCTCGTGGCGGAGCTCTTCCCGGAGGATGAGCACCTCCAGCGCTGGATTCGGCTTGCGCAGGAGCGCGTGGCGTTCCAGGGACTTCCAGCGAGGATCTGTTGGCTGGGCCAGGGTGAGCGTGCACGGTTCGGGTGCGCGCTGAACGACCTCGTCAAGCGGGGCGAGGTCAGTGCGCCGGTCGTCATCGGGCGGGATCATCTGGACACCGGCTCCGTCGCGTCGCCATTCCGTGAGACGGAAGCGATGAAGGACGGGTCCGACGCGATCGCCGATTGGGCGATCCTGAACGCGCTGCTCAACACGGCGTCCGGTGCCGGGTGGGTGTCCTTCCACCACGGCGGCGGCGTAGGGATCGGCAACTCGCTGCACGCCGGGCAGGTGAGCGTAGCGGATGGCTCGGCCTCCGCTGGGCGGCGCCTTGAGCGCGTGTTGACGAACGATCCGGGCATCGGCGTCGCGCGCCACGCGGACGCGGGCTATCCCGAAGCGCTCTCGGCCGCGCGCCGGCACGCGATCCGCCTTCCAATGCGGGAGACGGGCGACTGAGCACGCTCCTCGTCGGCGCGCGGCAGATCGTCACCTGCCGCGGCCCCGCCCGGGCCCGCCGGGGCCAGGAGCTGGGATCGGTCGATGTGCTGCGCAACGGCGCCGTGCTCGTCGAGGGACGGCGCATTCGGGCGGTGGGGCCGTACGCGGCACTGCGGGACGACCACGCGCGGGCGGCGCCGGGGGCGGGGGCGGTCGTGGAGGAAGTCCGAGGCGTCGTGTTCCCCGGCTTCATTGACTGCCATACGCATGCGGTGTTCGGCGCCCCGCGACTCGAGGACCACGAGCGCCGGGCGCTCGGCGAAGACTACAAGACGATTGCCGCCCGGGGCGGAGGCATCCTCCAATCAGTACGGGACGTGCGGGCGCGCAGCGAGCGCGAGTTGGTGGATCTCACGCGCGCGCGCCTGCGGGCGCTCCTGGCGCACGGCACCACGACCATCGAAGTGAAGTCAGGGTACGGGCTCGACCCGGCGGCAGAGTTGAAGCAGCTCCGCGTCGTCCGCGAGCTGGCATCCACCGAACGCGCCGCGCTCGTGCCCACCTTCCTGGGAGCCCACGAAGTCCCGCCGGAGTTTCGCGACCGGCGCGCGGACTACGTCCGGCTGCTGTGCGACGACATGATCCCCACCGTAGCGCGCGAGCAGTTGGCCGTCGCGTGTGATGTGTTCTGCGAGCCCGGCGTGTTCGATGTGGCTGAAGCCCGTGTGATTCTCACGGCCGCACGGCGACACGGTCTGGCCGTCAAGCTTCATGCGGACGAGCTGGAAGGGTCCGGCGGAGCCGAGCTCGCGGCGAGTCTCGAGGCGCTGTCGGCGGATCATCTCGCCGGGATTTCCGAGAGCGGGATTCGCGCCCTCGCGGCGAGTAACACGGTCGCGGTGCTTCTCCCGGCGACGATGGTATTCCTCGGCAAGCGCCACCAGGCACCCGCTCGCCGTCTTGTGGAAGCAGGAGCCGCGGTGGCACTCGCGACGGATTTCAATCCGGGCTCGTCCCCGACCGTCAGCCTGCCGCTGGTGATGGCCCTCGGCGTCTCGCAGCTCGGGCTGCGCCATTCGGAGGCAGTGACCGCGGTCACGGTCAACGCGGCGGCGGCGCTCGGCCTGGCGGCCGACCGCGGCCAACTTGCCCCCGGCTTTCGCGCGGATCTCGTGACGTGCGACGTGTCGGACTGGCGGGAAGTGGCCTATTGGATGGGTGAGAACCTCGTAACCGCCGTCTGGACAGGAGGTTCCGCTTGTCCGCTCCCCAAGGCGCCCGTATCTTTAGGTCTCCATGTCGAGGCTTGAGAAGCTCAAGGAGAAGGCTCGCACCCTCGAGGGGAAGGACCCCAAAGGGGCCATCGAGGCTTGGCTTGACGTTCTCAAGGGGCAGGAAGAGGAGGGGGACCCCAACCCCGATCTCTCTGTCTTCAATCGCATCGGGGACCTCTACCTGAAGGTCAAGGATCCCGCGCTGGCCGCCGATTATTATGACCGCGCGGTGGACAAGTACGCGGAGCTCGGGTTCCACAACAACGCCATCGCGATGTGCAACAAGGTGCTGCGCAACGCGCCGGGGCGACAGACGACCTACCTGAAGCTGGCGAAGCTCTACGCGTCCAAGGGCTTCATGGCGGAGGCGAAGCAGAACTTCGCCGAATACGCGGAGCGGATGCATAAAGCCGGGAAGATCCAGCACGCGTTCGCCGCCCTGAAGGAGCTGGCGGACCTCTCGCCGGAGGGCGCGCACCTTCGCGAAACGCTGGAAGAGCACCTCCGCATGTATGGCGCACCGGAGCGTCGCTCAGTCGTGGGCGGAGGGGCGGCCTCCGTGCCGCCGAAAGCGCCGCCGCCAGCGGTGCCGGACTTGTTGAAGTCGGGCAAACGGAAGTCGTCGAGCCTCGTATTCCTCGATGTAGACGCGCCACCGGCGACCAAGGACCGTCCCGGCGGCCGAGTTGTGCCCGCACCGAAGCCGGCCCCGCCCCCGGTCCCGCACCCCCCGCCCCCGTCGCCGCTCCCGCCCGCCGAGCCGGCACCGATCGGGGAAAGCCTGGTCGAGCCCGTCACGGCCGAGCCCGACACCTCGCTCGAAATCGAGACCACGAGTCTGGTGGAAGGACTCGAGACCACCAGCGGTGCGAGCATGCTCGAGGGGTTCGAGACGACCAGCGCGGAGTTCGGCGACATTCGGCGGGAAGCAGGGGATGTCCCGTCGCTCCAGGACGAAGTCAGCCCGGACGAGATTCCTCCACCGGCGGAATTCGAGCCGACCATCGCCGAGGAAGAGAGTCCCGCAGCGCACGAAGGGGAGTTCGAGCCACTGCTCGAGGACGAAATCGAGATCGAGGCACCGAAGGTGGTGGCGCCCCCGGTCAGAGCCGCGCCCGGGCGCGTCGCGCCGGTGGTGCCCAAAAGGCCCGGCGGGGTGGTATCGCCGACTCCTGGCGGGCAGCCGCCGCGCCTGGAGCCCGCGAAGGTGAAGCCCGTCATCCCGAAGCGTCCGGGCGCCCCTCCCGCTCCGCCGCCCGCCGCCGGGCCGCCGCGCCGGAAGACGCTCGTGGAGGTGCCGCCGCTCGAGCTCGAACCCGACTTCGATACCGAGGAGGAGGGTGCGGCCGCCGGCCACGACATCGACGATGAACCCCTGGCCATGGACGACGCTCCGACGACGGCGGCCGCACCGCCGGGATTCATCCAAACAGAGGATGACACGTCGATCACGACGTCAGGGCGGCGGTCGGCGGCGATCGATTTGGGCCTGGACGGCGTGGTGAATCAAGGCGACGAGACGGGGTCGTTGGTCTTCGACAATATCGAGGCGGCACCGGCAAAGCCCACGATCGAGGACCTCGAGGCCCGCGTGGCGGACGACCCGGACGATCCCGAGGCCCACCAGGCGCTGGGCGAAGCGCTAATCGAGTCGGGGGAGCGGGAGCGCGGCATCGAGGAGCTCGACTTCGCCACGACGGGGTTCGAGAATCGCGGCAATCTGCCCCACGCGCGTGATCTGGTGGACGAGATCCTGCGCCTCGACCCCAACAGCGTGCGGCACCGCCAGAAACACGTGGAGTTCGCATTCAAGCTCAGCGACAAGGCGATGCTCATCGACGCGTATCTCGAGCTAGCGGACACCTTACTGCGGAGCGACCTGCCGGACAAGGCCCGCGCCGTTTATCAGCGCGTGTCGGAGCACGATGCCGGCAACGCCCGCGCGCAAGCCGCGCTGGCCATGCTCGCGCCGGTGGTCGCGCCGCCGTCGCCCCAGCCGGCGGCGCGGCCGAAGGCCAAGGCCCGGGATACCGAGGCGCGCACCGCCCCGCGGGACGCGAAGATGAAAGTGCGCGACGAGGCCTCCGACGATGGTGAGTTCGTCGATCTGGGCGCGATGATCCTGGCCGATGATCTGCCAGAGCGCGACACGCGCATGAAGGTCGCCGACGAGGAGCCGACCGGGGACGAGGAGAAGGACTTCCAGGAGATGCTGGCGCGCTTCAAGCAGGGCATCGACGAGAACATCGACGAGGCTGATTTCCAGTCGCACTACGATCTCGGGGTGGCCTTCAAGGAAATGGGGTTGTTGGACGAGGCCATCGCGGAGCTGCAAAAGGCGTTGCGGGCGCCGGAGGGCAAGCTGCGCAGCTCGGAGGCGGTGGGCGTGTGCTTTATCGAAAAGGGCGCCTACGTGGTCGCAGAGTCGATCCTGCGGCGGGCGCTCGAGCTACCGGCCTCGGGTGATCAGGAGCGCCTGGGCATCCTCTACTGGCTCGGCCGGGCGCTGGAGGAGCAGGGCAAGAAGGTCGAGGCCCGCGAGCTGTACGGCCGCGTATTCGCGGTCGATATCCGGTTCCGAGACGTCGGCGAGCGAACCAAGGCATTGGCCAAGGCGAAGTGAGATGAGCCAACAGGTCGCGCCGATCGCGCTGCGGGAGCTGCAACGCCCGGTGGCAGCCGAGCTCGCGAGGGTGGTCACGGAGCTGCAGCGCATCATCGCCGCGGATTTTCCGCTCATCGCCGAAGTGAACGAACACCTGATTCACATGAAGGGCAAGCTGTTCCGGCCCACCTTGCTCTTGCTGTCGAATCAGGCGAGCGGATCGGACGATCCTCGCGCCGTGACGCTCGCCGCGGTGGTCGAGCTGATTCATCTGGCGACACTGGTCCATGATGACTCGGTTGACCACTCCGCCCTGCGGCGGGGACTGCCCACCATCAACGCGCTGTTCTCGCATCAAATCGCGGTGATCATGGGCGACTACCTCTACTCGCGCGCCATCATCGAGCTGGTGGAGCTCGACGATCTCGAGCCCTTGCGGGTGTTCGCCCGCGTGACCAACGAAATGACGATCGGCGAGATGCGTCAGCTCGAGGCACACGACAAGCTGGCGTACGGTGAGACGCAGTATGATCAGCTCATCCGCGCGAAGACCGCCTCCCTCCTGTCCGGCGCCTGCGAGGTCGGCGCGTTACGCGCGGCCCCCGCGCAACGCGACGCGCTCGCGCGGTTCGGCATGCAGCTCGGTATGGCGTTTCAGATCGCCGACGACCTGCTCGACTACACGGAAGCGGAAGCGGTGACGGGGAAGCCCTCGGGCCTGGACTTGCGGGAGCACAAGGTCACACTCCCGCTCATCGCGGCGCTCGACGCCATGACTGCCGCCGAACGGCGGCGGGTGGGGGAGCTGATGGCGGCCCCGACGCCCGACGATGGGCTGGTGGCCGATGTGATCCGGCTGGTCGCGGCGCGCGGGGGCCTGGACTATGCGCGCCGCCGCGCGCTCGAGCTGGCCCAGCAGGCCGAGGCGCAGCTCGACGTCCTGCCGCCCTCCGCCGCGCGCGACGCCCTGCGCGACAGCATCGCGTACGCCGTGGAGCGGCGCAGCTAGCCCGTGGCGCAAGGCCCGCGCAGGCCGCTATTTTACTTCGGAGTGCTGGCAGCGGGCTTCGTGCTCGGCGGGTTCGTCCACTCGCTGCTGCGGCGGTTTCTGCCGCAGGGACCGGCGAAGGAGATCTTTACCTGGGCGGTGACCCCCACGCTCGGACCGGTCCACATGGACCTCCTGGTGGTGTCGATCACGCTCGGGCCGATCGGATTCGACGTGTCGTTGCTGGCGCTCGTTGGTGTGGCGATCGCGTACTACGTCGCGCGATCGATCTTTTGAAGCGAGGCGCGCTATGTTCGGGGACTTGTCGTTCAGTCACATCTTGATTCTGCTGCTCGTGCTGGTGCTGGTGTTCGGCGCGAAGCGGATCCCGGAGATCGGATCCTCGCTGGGGCAGGGGATCAAGGAGTTTAAGCGCAGCCTGAAGGACGCCACGAGCGATGATATCTCCCCTCCGCCGCGCAACGTCCAGCCTCCCACCAGCTCCGGTCCGCTCTCCTCGAGCGGCGATCCGAAGCGCCTGAGCGACTAGGTGCCGCCACCCGCCGCCGGGCGATAGAGCTCGTTCCGGCGGTCGACGATTTTCGCGTCTGCTCGCAG
>Ga0209803_1000705_pt1 | contig 22546 bp, 17 predicted proteins | sample GraSoiAngelo_138_FD_185895 | JGI IMG/M metagenome (GOLD analysis project Ga0209803, IMG submission 185895) | Grasslands soil microbial communities from the Angelo Coastal Reserve, California, USA - 14_0929_09_40cm (SPAdes) (version 2) | ecosystem: Environmental > Terrestrial > Soil > Grasslands ...
GAATGATCTGCGTCAGCGTCACGCCAGTGAGGTCCTCGCCCGACGCCGCGTCGACGACGGAGATCTCCTTGCCCGTGCGGATCATCTCCTCGATCTCCTCGAGGGTGACGTAACGACTCTCCTGCGTATCGTAGAGTTTCCGGTTCGAATACCGTTTGATGACGTACGCCATGGCACTCCTCTGCAGGGGGATGGGATCCCCTGGCGCCATGATGAATCGCATAACACTCCGCGTCAAGGGCCAGGCGTGGCACCGTGCTAGACTGACCGCCCACAACGAGGGAGGACACGATGAAGCTCAAGGGTCGCACCGCGCTCGTCACCGGTGGCTCCCGCGGGATCGGCCGTGCCGTCGCGTGGGCGCTCGCCGAGGAGGGCGCCGACGTCGCCGTCAACTACGTCTCGAGCGAGGCGGCGGCCAACGACGTCGTCGAGCAGATCCGCAAGATGGGCCGGCGCGCGACGCTCGCGCAGGCCGACGTCGCCGACTTCCCCGACACGTTCAGGATGGCGCAGGAGATCCTGAAGGAGTTCGGGCACCTCGACATCCTCGTCAATAACGCCGGCATCAACTCCGACAAGACCTTCGTGAAGATGGATCACGCCTCGTGGCGGAAGGTGCTCGCGATCAACCTCGACGGCGTATTCAACTGCACCAAGGTCTTCATCGACCAGATGCTGCGGCAGGGCTACGGGCGCGTCGTCAACATGACGTCGGTCATCGGCCAGATCGGCAACTTCGGCCAGGCTAACTACGCCGCGTCGAAGGCGGGGGTGGCGGCGTTCACGAAGTCGCTCGCCAAGGAGCTCGCCGGCAAGGGCATCACGGTGAACGCAATCGCACCGGGGTTCATCGAGACCGAGATGGTCCACGGGATCCCGGACAAGGTGAAGGAGAAGCTGCTCGCTCAGATCCCGCTGAAGCGGTTCGGCACGCCGGCGGAGGTCGCGCGTGCCGTCGTCTACATGGTCTCGACCGACGGGGACTACATCACCGGGGCCGAGGTCTCGATCAACGGCGGGCTGCTGATGTGACCATCGTCGCCCAGGCGGCCAGCGCCTGGGCGGCCCAGGACCAGGGCCTCAGGGCGAGCCGGACCAGCGACGCTGCCACCCCTCGCTCCTCCTCGTAGACGATGTGGGTCCCTGACGGCATCACCCACGCCTCGCCTGACAGGACGTCCTCCCCCCGCTGGTTCGCGCAGGTCGTCCGGAGCCGGATGCGGTTGCGCTCGTGGATGACCTCGAGCACCTCGACGCGCGCGGTGATGGTGTCGCCGGCCTTGACGGGCTTCACGAACTTGAGGCTCTGCGAGAGGTAGACCGCACCGGGGCCCGGGAGCATGGCGCCGATGACCGCCGAGATGAGCCCGGCCGTGAAGAGGCCCGGCGCGATCGGTTCCTTGAAGGGCGTCGTCGCCGTGTAGGCGACGTCGCTGTGCAGGGGATTGACGTCGCCCACCGCTTCGATGAAGTCCGCGATGTCCTGGTCCTGCACCGTTCTGACGATCTCCGCGTGGTCGCCCCTCGCCACTTCAGTAATGGTCTTCCCGATCATTGGGGCTCCTTGCCGAAACGCCGCAGCACCGCATCGATGCGGTCCTCGAGCCGCTCGAGCCGCTCCTCGAGCTCCACGATCTGCTTCGCGACCGCCGTCACCTGACTGCGCGAGGGCAGGCCCAGCGCCTGCAGCGCCTGCTCGGTCTGCTGCTCGGCGGCTTTCCGGAGGGGCCCGAGCGCCGCGAGGAACTGATCGAACGACTGGCCCATCAGCTTGGCGAACTGCTCGGTCCCCATCGTCTGGCCCAGGATCTTCGACCACGCCTCGATCCACTGATCGAGGAACTGCTTCCACTGCGCCAGGAGGTCGGGCGTGGCGGGCGTCTGGGCGAAGAGCTTGGCCCACGTCTGGAGCCCCTGGTCCAGGACCGGCCGCCAGAACACGGTCGGGTCCGGGGGTGTCGCTGCAGGGCGCTCGGGCGAGAGGAGGCGCGTCCACACCTGGGCGGACTCCTCGACCTGTTTCCGCCACATCTCGAAGAGCTGATTGGGCGTAGTCTCCATCGCTCCCCTCAGTGTCGCGCGAGCCAGCCGGAGACCTTCGGCCAGCAGTGGCGCGCGGCCCCCCGCCCGGCGATGAGCGAGATGTGGCCGCCGGGCAGCTCGACGTACTCCTTGTCACGGCTGCCGACGAGGTCGATGAGCGCGCGCACGCACGCGGGCGGAGCGATGTAGTCTTCCTTGGCGCCGACGACGTAGACCGGGCACGTGATGTTCTCGAGGCGCACCGGTCGGCCGCCCATGACGAGCTCGCCCCGGTAGAGCTTGTTCTCCTGGTAGAAGTCGCGCACCCACTGCCGGAAGAACTCGCCGGGGAAGGCCACGTACTCGTTCGCCCATCGGTTGAGCGCCTGGAACCCTTCCACGTAGTTGTCGTTCCAGAGGTTCCACCAGAGGTTGAGGCTCATGGACAGGTCCATCGTCGGCTTGACGAGCTTGAACCCGGCCTTCACCAGATCGGCCGGGATGGAGCCGAGCGTGTCGACGACGCGGTCGACGTTGAAATACTCCTTCTTGAGCCAGAGGCCGAAGACGCCGACCTTCGAGAAGTCGACCGGGCCCGCCAGGTCGATGTAGTTCTTGACCGGGACCTCCGGGTGCGTGGCGATGAACGACGCCGACATCGGCGCCCCCATGCAGTAGCCGAGCACGCTGAGCTCCCGCGCGTCCGAGCTCTGGAGGACCTTCTGCGCCATGCGCGGCAGGATCTTCGTCACGCAGTGCTCCACGGTGAGGTCGTTGTCCTCCGGCCCGAAGACGCCCCAGTCGAGCAGATAGAAATCGAATCCCTCCCGCGTCATGTGCTCGATGAAGCTGGCACCCGGAAGCAGGTCGAAGATGTATGGTCGGCTGATCCCGAGGTTCGGGACGAACAGGACCGGGGTCCGGTAGCGCCGCGACGAGGCGTACCGGTAGAGGCGCGACTTGTTCGTCTTGTAGATCTCCTCACGCGGCGTCTGGCCGACCCTGGGCTCGACCGGTCTGGTCACCAGCGTTTGCAGGTTCCGGAGCCGGCGAACGTTCTTGTCGAGCTCCTCCTGCCACTCCCGGATCGTCTCCGCACCCATGCGGCGCTCCTCGTCTACGGTATGCGACGGCACGCTACATCTGGAACATCGAGCCCAGCTTCATCGCGAGCCCCATGTCGCCTTTTACCTTCAGCTTGCCCGACATGAAGAGCATCTGGCCGGACTGCTTGCCCGAGAGCATGTCGAGCCAGTCCTGGGCCGCGATCTGGAGCGCCAGGTTGGGGCTCGTCGCGGGCCCAGTCTTCACCGTGCAGGTCCCGTCCTTGATGACGGCGTGCCAGGTGCCGCCGCCCTCGCCGCTCACGTCGTACTGGATCACCGCGCTCGTCCCCGCCGCCTTGTCCGAACGAAACCGGCCCGGCATCGCGTCGAACGTGTCCTTCACTGTCGCCATCGTCGCCTCCCTGATCGCGTTATCGAGTGACGTTAAAAGGTGAACAGATCCATCCCGCCCGTCACGGGGAGCACGGCGCCCGTGATGTAGCGCGCGCGCTCCGAGCAGAGGAACGCGACGGCGTTGGCGACGTCCTCGGGGTCGCCTTCCCGCTGCATCGCGACGCGCTTGACCATCCGGTCGTAGAGCGGGGACAGCTTCGCGTTGGGCGCGATGATCCCGGGTGCGATCGCGTTGCACGTCACATTGTACCGGGCGCCCTCCAGGGCCACGGACTTGGCGAACCCGATGACGCCGATCTTCGTCGTGGCGTAGGCGGTCTGCCCGAACCCGCCCATGAGCCCCGCGATCGACGCCATGCAGACGATCCGCCCCCAGCGCCGCTCGCGCATCCCCGGGAAGACCGCCTTGGTCATCTTGTAGGTGCCCGTCAGGTTCACGCCGAGGTTCAGCTCCCAGTCCTCGTCACGCATGTCCTTCAATTGCCCGACCGTGTAGATCATGCCGGCGTTGTTCACGAGAATGTCCACGGGACCGAGGTCGCGCTCGATCCGCGCGACCGTCTCGTGCACCTGCCCTGCGTCGCGGATGTCGCACGCGTAGCCGCGCGCCCGGCCGCTCGACGCCTCGATCTCCCGGGCCGCCTCGGCGGCGCCCTCGGCGTTGAGGTCCGCGATCGCGATCTTGCATCCCTCGGCGGCGAGCGTGAGCGCGTCGGCCTTGCCGAGGCTCCGCGCCCCGCCCGTGACCAGCGCGACCCGGTCGCGAATGCCCAGATCCACCCCTACCTCCCCTTGAAGCTCGGCTCGCGCTTGGCGAAGAAGGCCTGGATACCCTCCGAGGCATCCTCGGTCTTGAGCGCTTTCAAGAACGCGCGCACCTCGATTTCGCTCGCCTTGTCGATCGGCGCCTCGAGCCCCTCGTCCACCACCTCGATGATCAGGCGCGTGGCGATCGGCGGGCGCTTGGCGATCTGCCGCGCGAGCGCCTTGGCGTCGTTGAGCGTCTCGCCTTCCTTGCACAGCCGGTTCACGAGCCCGAGGGCCAGGCACTCCTGCGCCGGGATCTGGGTGCCGAGGATCAGGAACTCGAGCGCCTTCGTCCGCCCGATGAGGCGCGGCATCCGCTGGGTGCCGCCGTAGCCCGGGATGATCCCAAGGTTCGACTCGGTCTGCCCCATCCGGGCCGTCTCCTTCAGCAGCCGGAAGTGGCATGCCATCGCGATCTCGCAGCCGCCGCCGAGGGCGTGGCCGTTGATGGCGGCGATCACCGGCTTCGGGAAACGCTCGATCTTCCGCATCACGCTGTTGCCGAAGCGGATGAAGGTGTCCACGCTGCCGCCGGAGAACGCCGAGCCGAGGTCGGCGCCCGCGCAGAAGATCTTGTCGCCCGCCCCCGTGATGATCACGGACCGCACGGCGTCGTCGTCCTCCACCGAGGCGAGCGCGGCGTTGAGCTCCGTGACGAGCTCGGCGCTGATCGCGTTCGCCGGCGGGCGGTTCAGGGTGACGACGACGAACCTCTCTTCGCGCGCGAACTGCAAAGTCTCAAACGCCATCGGTCGTGACTCCTTTGAGGAAGATCGACGCGACCGGCTCGGCTGTGTCGGTGAGGCGGTAGGCGCGCTTGCCGAGGACCCACGACGTCGCCAGCTGGTCCATCGCACCGAAGAGCATCTTGGTGGCGAGCTTGAGCGGCAAGTCGCGCCGGATGCGCCCGGCCGCCACGCCCTCCTCGAGCACGGACTGGATCACGTCGAAATAGGCGGAGACTTCGTGGGCGGAGGCGCCGCGGAAGAACTTCTGCCCCTGGCGGAGCTCGACCTGGACGACCTCGGCGAGGTCGGGGCTCTCCTGGATCACCCTGAAGTGGAGCGCGACGATCTTGCGGATCTTCGCGAGAGGATCGTGCTCCGTGGCGATCTCCTTCCGGACGAGCGCCACCCACTCGGCCATCTTCTCGCGGAAGAGCGTGACGAGGATGTCGTCCTTGGTCTTGAAGTAGAGGTAGATCGTGCCGCTCGCGATTCCTGCCTCGCGCGCGATGTCCGAGACGCGCGAGTTGTAGTAGCCGTTGCGCGCGAAGACGCGGATCGCGGCGTCGATGATCGCTTGCGGCTTGTCAGGATCGCGCATTAGATGGTTGCTGAACCGCGGTTCATTCTACGGAGCCCGGTTCCAGGAATCAACCCCGGAGGTCCGCGCCTCCCCTCGGTTCTGGATATCACGCGGAATTCCGGAAATCGGCCAGTTTGTCGCCGAGTGAGCACAATGTGCCGGCGAGAACCTTGTCGGCGACCGCTCGAGCGTCGCGTCCCACGGAGCCAAGCGCCCGATTTCCTGAGACATCCGAAAATTCGCGGGGTTGGTACGCGTCCTGCTTCCTACCGGATCGGCAGCTGAGCGACTGTAGAAACCAACGAGGCTCGAACTATGACAATGAAGAATGAGGAGGACGCCATGAGGCGAGACCTGAGACGGACGTTCCTGATGCCGGCGATGCTGGCTCTGCTGGCGTTCGTTGCGGCCCCGCTGTTCGGCGCCACCGCACTTGCGGCGGATGCCACACTGTATGAGCTGACGGAGAACATGAAACTCGTCGGCAAGGACAGTCCCCGACGCAGGGCGACCTCGGAGCTGATGGGAACCGCGAACGCGGGTACTCCGCTCTGCCCGATGCCAGTGGGCGCCCCGCCCTGCACCATTAACGCGACGGGGTCGGACAACATCAGCCTAGTCACGGGCCTCGGCAAGTTCGGCGGCACCTTCACGGTAGTGGTCCAGGGTGACAACCTGGTCGATAGCCCGGAGTTCGTGATTGCCAAGGGCAAGTTCAGTGGCAAGATGGACTTCTCGCCGGCCGTCCTCGTTAATGTACCGCTCGGGACCGTGGTCGGGAAGATGGTGCTCGCCGGTGGTGGCGGGACCGTTCCGTTCACGGGCACCTTCCGGCTCCCGTTCGTCTTCGGGGACTCGCCGCCGCTGTACCTGATCGACCCCGCGGCCTTCACAGTTGTTCCCGTAGAGGCCAACGAGTATGCGCTCGGCTATCCCACGGTGAGGTTCGAGATCAACTTCTAGTCGTTGAATCACATGGCCCGGCCAGGAGGCCGACCTCCTGGCCGGGCCATTAAGCCTACCGCTCAGCCGACACCATCGCCCCGATAGACCTCTCGCCGCCTGATACTGCGCTGGAACTCGACGTAGCTCTCGCGCGTCATCGTAGGCCGGGCGTTCGCGACAACCTCGCAGGCTCCGCGCGCCCCGTCCCAGAGCAGGTCCACCACCATCGCCGCCAGCGCGCGCGCCGGCATGACGTAGGCGAGATGAGGATCGACGACCTCATAGTCCGCGCCGTGCCCCGTACCGCGAGCGCCGCCCATGTAGGGATGGAGCACCGGGATCACCTGGCTCACGTCGCCCATGTCGGTCGAGCCGGCGCGGTGCCCCGTCTCGCGACAGACGCCCGCGCCGAACAGCGTGTCGGCGTTCTCCTTGAACACGCGCATCAGCGTCGGGTCCGAGCGTAGCGGGAGATAGCCCGGCAGGGTCTCGATCTCGACGGTAGCGCCGAGGGCGAGCGCACCCGCCCGCAGCGCGCGGTCCACTTTGGCGTTGGCGTCGCGGATGCCGTCCAGCGTGCGCCCCCGCACGTACGTCTCGACCCGTGCCTCGCCAGGAATCACGTTCACCTGGGAGCCGCCGTGCGTGAGGATCGGGTGGACGCGGATCGTGTCGTCATCCCTGAACGTCTCGCGCACGGCATTGATCGCCGCCAGCGCGATCTGGGCCGCGTAGAGCGCGTTGACGCCCAGGTGGGGCGCGCTGCCGGCGTGAGCGGCGCGGCCGACGAAGCGCGCCGTCTTGCCGAAGCGACCGTTGTTGGAATGTGGGACCGAGACCGGGCCGTCCTCGGGGCGCGGCGTCGTGTGGATCATCATCGCCAGGCCCACGTCATCGAGGTGGCCCAGCCGCAGCAGCTCGCACTTGCCGCCCAGGAATTCGAGGCGCCCCGCACGGACCTCGCCGAGCCGCCACTCGAGGTCGCCGCCCTCCTCGGCCGGCACCGCGAAGAACGCCACGCGGCCGGCCAGGTGCTCCATCGCCTTCGACGTGACGAGACCAATCGCCGCGCCCACGAGGCCCGCGACCTGCGCGTTGTGGCCGCAGGCGTGGACGGCGCCCGTCGAGGGGTCCGCCTCCGGATGTCCGGCGACCACGAGCGCGTCGAGCTCGCCGAGAAGCGCGAAGGTGGGACCGGCGCCTGCGCCCCCGGCCACGTCAGCCCGCACGCCGGTCAGCGCGAGTCCGGTTCGCGGGGCGAGGCCGAGCCGCCGGAACTCGGCCTCGACGAGCGCGGCCGTCTGGAGCTCCTTGAAGCCGAGCTCCGGGTGACGCCGGATCTCCTCGCCCACGGCGATGATCGCCTGGGCGTGGCGCTCGATCGCCTCGTGGACGCGCTGCTTGAGCTCCTGCCGCGTCACCCGCTCGGGACCTAACCGAGCCCGGGGACGAACGCGTCGCGTCCGCGGGCGTAGGTCGCCTGCCGCTGGGCCGGGTTGCGGTTGATGAGCGGGCGCAGGTACATCGGGTGGGTGGCGCAGCGCACCTCGTGCTCGATCGTGAAGAGCGGGCGCACCGTCTCGGGATCCACGATCTCCGTGAAGCGGTACTGGACCTCGTTGCTCTCCTCGGTGATCAGACCCCGCTCCGCGAGCCAGCGGTGTGGCCCCGAGAAGTCTGCGATGTAGATGGCGATGTGATGGCCGTCGTATGGAGGCAGCGGCTCGCGCGTCTCACGGAAGCGGAGCTCTTGTCTCACCCCGACCTGGACGCGGGCGACCGCGCCAGCCCCGTCGGGCGCAATCGTCGCCGGCGCCCCGAGGGCGGCGCGGTAGAACGCCGCGATTCCCTGCGCGCACCCGGGCTCGACGGGGAACTCGACATACGGGATGCCCAGGGTCAGGTCGCCCCACTCCGGGCCGGGAGCGTGGCAGCGCAGGCGGTTCCCCCAGGGACACGTGACCGAGACGTGCTTGTTCTCGACGGCGTAGTCGAACCGGGTGCCCGCGAGCTTGTCGCTCACGCTGCCGAGCCTGGTCTTGAGGGCCTCGAGATCGGGCACGACCAGCCCGACGCACCCCCGGAGCACTTGCGGCCGCGCGGTCGGCAGGTGGAACTGCTGCTGGCCGGCGTTGGCCCACATGTTGTCGGTGCCGACCATGAGGTAGGGGTCGCGGGTCAACCCCAGCCCGACGATGTAGAAGAGCGTGGCGAGCCCCTGGTCGGGGATCCTCACGTTGACGTGCTCGAGGGCGAGGATGTTGCCGACGTCCTGGCTGCTGCGGTCGAATTTCTCGCCTGCCATCATGGCCTCCCGCGTTAAGGGTCTGGTGTAGGATAAGCCGAAACGCGAGGAGCGTGCCCCATGAAAGCAGCCGCCGCGGTCGCGGAGATCCTCAAGCGCGAGGGAGTGGGTTTCCTCATCGGCTACCCTGTCAACCCCATCATCGAGGCGGCTGCCGAGGCCGACATCAGGACGATCATCGTCCGCCAGGAGCGGACCGGACTCCACATGGCCGACGCCGTGAGCCGCATCGCGTCCGGCGAGCGCATCGGCGTCTTCGCCATGCAGCACGGGCCGGGCGCCGAGAATTCCTTCGGCGGCGTGGCGCAGGCGTACGGCGACTCGGTGCCGATCGTGGTGCTGCCGGCGGGGTACCCGCGCCGGCTCATCAACATCCCACCCAACTTCAACTCGTTTCTCAACTACCAGCACGTCACCAAGTGGGCCGAGCAGGTGGTCATGGCCGATGCCGTCCCCGACGCGATGCGCCGCGCCTTCACCCAGGTGAAGAACGGCCGCCCGCGCCCGGTGCTCGTGGAGATCCCGCGGGACGTCCTCGGCGAGGAGGTGCCGGAGCCGCTCCAGTACCGGCCGGCACCGCGGCTGCGCACGGCGCCCGATCCGCGCGACGTGACGCGCGTCGCGGAGGCGCTCGTGGCAGCCGAGCGGCCGGTCATGTACGCGGGCCAGGGGGTGCACTACGCGCGCGCCTGGCAGCCGCTTCGTGAGCTCGCCGAGTTGCTCGAGGTGCCGGTGACGACGAGCTTGCAGGGCAAGAGCGCGTTTCCCGAGACTCATCCCCTGTCGCTCGGCTCGGGCGGGCGCTCGATTTCCAAACAGCTCCACCACTTCCTCACGCACGCCGATCTGATCTTCGGCATCGGCTGCAGCTTCGCCACCACCAACTACGGTGTCGCGATGCCCAATGGCAAGAAGATCGTGCACGCGACGCTCGACCCGGCAGACCTCAACAAGGACGTCCCCGCCGAGCTCGCCCTGGTCGGGGACGCGGGCCTCACGCTCGAGGCGCTCGTCGCCGAGGTGAAGGATCGCCTCCGAGGTGGTCCGCGCGGGCGCGCCGGCGCGGTCATCCAGGAGATCAAGACCCTCAAGACCGAGTGGCTCTCTCAGTGGATGCCGCGGCTCACATCCAACGCCAAGCCGCTCTCCCCGTACCGGGTCATCTGGGACCTCATGCATGCCGTCGATGTGGCCAACACGATCATCACGCACGACGCGGGGAGCCCCCGTGATCAGATCTCGCCCTTCTGGGAGCCCGTGGCGCCCCTCACCTACATCGGCTGGGGCAAGACCACGCAGCTCGGCACCGGCCTGGGCTACGCGATGGGGGCCAAGCTCGCGGCACCCGACAAGCTGTGCGTCAACGTCTGGGGGGACGCCGCGATCGGCTTCACGGGCATGGACTTCGAGACCGCGGTGCGCGAGCGCATCCCGATCCTCTCCGTGCTCCTCAACAACTTCTCCATGGCCATCGAGCTGAAGGTGATGAAGGTGGCGACCGAGAAGTATCGCTCGACCGACATCAGCGGTCACTACGCCGACATGGCGCGCGCGTTCGGCGGCCACGGCGAGCGGGTGACCGAGCCCGGCGAGATCATTCCCGCCATCAAGCGGGCGGTACGGAAGACCGAGGAGGGCGTGCCCGCGCTCCTCGAGTTCATCACCGAGAAGGCCGTGGACTTCTCGATCTACGGGTCAGGGACGGGCGGAGGCTAGAGCCCCGCCATGCAGATCAAGTACAGGATCGGCATCATGCCGGGCCAGTGGCCCGCGGGCCCGGACGGCCGCGACCTCTTCTGGCGTGTGATCGAGACCTGCGAGCGTACCGAGATCGACTCGATCTGGTTCTCGGATCGTCTCTCCTCCCCGATCCCGGTCCTCGAGCCGATCATCGCCATGGCCGCCGTCGCGGCGCGCACGCAGCGGCTCAAGTTCGGCCCGAGCGTGCTGGTCGCGCCGTTCCGCGCACCGGTGCTCGCCGCGCGCCAGCTCGCGATGCTCGACTATCTCTCGGGCGGGCGCGCGCTCCCGGCCGTCGGCATCGGCGTCGAGCAGGAGCGCGAGTTCCGCGCCGCGGGCGTGCCGTTCAAGGAGCGCGGCCGGAGGACGGACGAGGCGATCCGCATCATGCGCCGCTGCTGGGCCGAGGACGAGGTCACCCACGAGGGCGAGTTCTGGAAGCTCGAGCGCGTCACCGTCCTGCCGAAGCCCGTCCAGCAGCCGATGCCGCTATGGATCGGCGGCAACAGCGAGGCGGCGATGCGGCGTGCCGGGCGGCTGGGCGACGGCTGGATCCCCTCCTTCATCACGCCCGAGCAATTCCGCGCCGGCGTCGAGAAGACGTGCGCGTTCGCGGCGGAGGCCCGCCGCGAGGTCCCCGGCGACCACTTCGGCGCCCTCGTGAACTTCTGGCTCGACGACGACCCGGCGCGCGCCCGCGCGACGGCGGCACCGTTCGTCCCGCGGGGCCGCGTGGACGACGCGACGCTCGCCGCTTGTACGGCCTTCGGCCCGCCCGAGCTTCTCGCCGAGCGGCTGGAGGAGTACGTCGCTGGCGGAGGTTCCAAGTTCATTGTGCGGCCGATGGGCCCGCCCGATCGGATGCTCGAGCAGCTCGAGCGGCTGGCCGCCGAGGTGATCCCGCCCTTCCACCGCCGCTAGGTCATCGGAGGGGGCCTCGACGGCCCCCTCCGAGCGCCGCGGTCAGCCGGACTGGAGGATCTGGATCAGGAGGTCCGGGTCGATGTTGCCTCCCGAGAGGACCACGCCGACGCGCGCGCCTCGCGGGACCGAGAGCTTCCCGGCGAGGACCGCCGCGGCGCCCACCGCGCCCGTTGGCTCGACGACGATCCGGGCGCGCAGCGCGAGCATGCGCACGGCCGCGACGATCTCGGCATCGGTCACGAGGCTCACGCCCGTCAGGCGCTCGCGGAGGATCGGGAACGTGAGCGCGCCCGGGCTCGTGACGCGGATCCCGTCGGCGATCGTCGGAGGCGGCGGGATGGTGACGCGCTCGCCCTTCTGGAGCGAGAGGTACGTGTCGTTCGCGGTGTCGGCCTCGACGCCGATCACCGCGAGGCCCGGGAGGAGACTCTTCGCCACGGTGGCGCAGCCCGCCATGAGCCCGCCGCCGCCCACCGGGGTCACGAGGGCGTCGAGCGAGGGGACGTCCTGAAAGAGCTCGAGCGCCGCCGTCCCCTGGCCCGCCATGATCGCGTAGTCGTCGTACGGCGGTACGAGCACGCGCCCCGTCTCGGACGCGATGCGCTGGGCGAGCGCCGCGCGGTCGTCTTTCATCCGGTCGTAGAAGACGATCTCGGCGCCGTAGTTGCGGGTCGCCTCGACCTTGAGCGCCGGCGCGTCGGTCGGCATGCAGATGACCGCGCTCGTGCCGACCATCCGCGCGGCCAGCGCGACGCCCTGAGCGTGGTTGCCCGACGAGTACGCGACGACGCCGCGCCCGCGCTCGGCGGCGGGGAGCGACAGCAGCTTGTTCAGCGCGCCGCGGATCTTGAAGGATCCCGCGCGCTGGAGATTCTCGCACTTGAACGACACGCGGTAGCCGCTCGCGTCGTCGAACGACTCTGACGCGATCACCGGCGTGCGGTGGATCTTGCCGAGGAGCCGTCCCGCCGCGGCATGGACGTCGTCGATGGTGAACACGGAGGCCGCAATCACGACGGCGAGATTATATACTCGTCCCATGCGACGATTGCTCGCGGCGGCGCTGGGCCTGCTCCTCGCCGGCTGCTCGCTCATCTCGCTCGACCTCACGCCGCGCATCGAGCCGCTCCGGGAGCAGACCGTCGAGGGCAGCGGCCACGCCAAGATCCTCCTGATGGACGTCTCCGGGTTCCTCTCCGACGAGGGGGGCGCGCCCGGCCTCGTGATCGGCGCCCCGCCCCCGCCGCGGGTGCCCCTCCTCGTCCGCGTCCGCGAGGAGCTCACGAAGGCCGCGGGCGACCCGGACGTGCGCGCGCTCGTGGTGCGCATCAACAGCGCGGGCGGTACCGTGACAGCCTCCGACGTCATTTACCGGGAGCTCGACCTGTTCAAGCGCGCGACCGGCCGGCCCGTCGTCGCGGTCATGCTGGACGTCGCCGCGTCGGGGGGCTACTACATCGCACTCGCCGCCGACACGATCGTCGCCCATCCCACGTCGGTGACCGGCTCGATCGGCGTCGTGATGGTCACGCTGAGCGCGGAAGGGCTCTTGCAGAAGCTCGGGCTCTCGACCACGACGATCAAATCGGCCGAGCGCAAAGACATGGGGAGCCCCTTCAGGGCGCTGACCGACGAGGAACGAAAGATCTTCCAGGCGGTCATCGACAGCCTCTACGAGCAGTTCGTCGCGAAGCTCGCCGAGAGCCGGAAGCTTCCCCTCGAGACGGCGCGGAAGGTCGCCGACGGCAGGATCTACACCGCCCAGCAGGCGCTCGAGCTCAAGCTCATCGACCGGATCGGCTACATGCCCGACGCCGTCGAGGTGGCGAAGCGCGCGATCGGCGTGGAGGAGGCGCGCGTCGTCGTCTATCGCCGCCCGCGCGCGTACAGTGCCACCTATTATGCGCGGGCCGAACCGCCCGCCGGCGCGGTGGAGGGCTCGCTCGCGCAGCTCGGCACAGTCCTGGGCGCGGGCCCGCGCTTCCTCTACTTCTGGTGGCCCTGAGCGAGTAGCTTCCGGAATCGAGTCTTCCGGAATTGCGTCTTCCGGAATCGACGCTTTCTGCTTGACGCGCTCCGCGCGCTGCACCCATAGTGGTCGTCCACTGCGCGAACGAATTGTGCACACCTATGGTCGGTCATCTCGAGTTCGGCGGGCTTGGCTTGCGCATAGCATGCTCGCGGCTGCCGGTCTGCTCATTGGCGCTGCGCTCGCCCCGACGCGCGCTCACGCGGATGTCTTCTACGTCTACGACGACCTGAACCGGCTCGTCGCCGCGATCGACGCCCAGGGCACCGCCGCCACCTACACCTACGACGCCGTCGGCAACATCCTCCGGATCGACCGCTTCGACGCCAACCAGCAGCCGGGACCCGTGCGCATCACGCTGGTCACGCCCACAGCAGGCAAGGTCGGCACCAAGGTCCAGATCTTTGGGACGGGCTTCAGTACCACGGCGGCGCAGAACTCCGTCACGTTCACTGGCGCCAGCGCGAGCGCGACGGACGCCGGCCCCACGCGCCTTCTGACCACGGTCCCGAGCGGGGCGGCGACCGGCACGATCTCGGTGACGGCGCCGCTCGGCAGCGCGACCTCAGCGGCGGTGTTCCGCGTGCTGGGGCAGCTCACCGCCACACCGGCCACGGCGTCGATCATCGTGAGCCGGTCCGCGCAGTTCCAGGCACTGGAGGCCGGGATCCCCACGACGAATGTCCGGTGGGCGGTGAACGGGCTCCCGGGCGGCGACACAACGGTTGGCACAGTCACAGTCGACGGGCTATATACCGCGCCGACGATCGTGCCGAGCCCATCGACCGTCACAGTGACCGCGATTCACAAGGACGACCCGACGCTCACCGCCTCGGCAACAGTGGCAATCTTGCCGCCCCAGCCCGTCTTCCTCGCCGCGCGGGCCGTCAGCGTGGCGGTCGCGGAGACGACAAGCCCGCTCGCCGCCGCGGGCCTAGTTAGCGTCCGGGTCGCCGAGAACCCGGCGGCGTTCGCGGCGGCGGCGCCGACGGCCGTCGCGGTCGCGCCTGTCGTGACCGCTGTGACGCCCATAAGCGGGGCGCGTGGTGAGACGCTCACGCTCACCCTCAGCGGTTCGGGCTTCGGCGGGGCGACGACCGCGACGCTGCTCCTGAACAATGCGACCGACACGACGATCACCGTCGCGAACCTCGTGGTGAATGCGGGCGGGACTCAGGCCACGATGGACATCATGATCGACGCCGGCGCGCCGCTCGGCGCCCGCGTCGTGCAGGTCACGATGCCCGCAGGTAGCTCCACCGCCGCGGGCACAGGTGGCAATCTCTTCACGGTGCAATGACGGTGCGGATCAGAAGGAGACAAGCAATGCAGAACATGCTCATTCTCGCGATTGGCGCCGCCGCCGGTCTGCTGGCTCTCGGCGGCGGGCCCGCAGCGGCGCAGACCTTCAACAGTGGCAGCACGGGCGCCGACGGCGCGTTCAGCCCAACGACGAGCACAACCGTCCCGCTTCCGGCCTCGGGCGTCTTCAACTTCACGACCGTCACCATTCCGGCGGGCGTCACCGTGCGCTTCACGAAGAATGCTGCCAACACGCCCGTGACGATCCTCGCGCAGGGCGACGTCACGATCGCGGGGACAATCGACGTGAGCGGCTCCCCGGGGGGACCCGGAGTCGCGAACGCGACGAACCTGGCGAACACCGCCGGCGCTGGCGGGCCTGGCGGCTTCGACGGCGGCCTCGGCGCGACGGGCATTGCCTCGACCACAGGTGGCGCGGGCCTTGGTCCTGGGGGCGGTACGGGTGGAGCCTTCGTGCCATTCGCCGGAAACCCTGGCGGTGGTGGGGGCGGTGGCTTCGGGGCGGCCGGGAGCGACGGAACCAATGCAACCCGGGGCGGCAGCGTCTACGGCACGCCGACTCTCCTCCCGCTCATCGGAGGATCTGGCGGCGGAGGTGGGTCCGCCGCGCTCGGTTCGACTGCCGGTAGCGGGGGCGGCGGCGGTGGCTCGCTGCTCATCGCATCGTCAGGGACCCTCACACTCACCGGCACGCTGATGTCCCAAGGCGGCAACGGTGGTGGCGGGCCAGCCGTACCTGAAGCTGGCGTAGGGGGCGGGGGCAGTGGCGGCGCTGTCCGACTCGTCGCGACAGCGATCACCGGGACCGGTGGTTCAACCAACGTTGCGGGAGGCCGGAGAGGGTCGTCACTTTTTTCGCAGGGCGGCGACGGAGGCGCCGGCCGCGTTCGCATCGAGGCGCTTACGAACACCGCTGCCGTCAACTTCAACGGGGTGCCGCCGTCGATCACTACTCAAGCGACGGTCGCGGCCCTGCCGAACACGCCGACGCTGCGCATCGCGTCAGTCGCGGGCGTCAACGCGCCAGCGAGTCCACTCGGCTCGCTCACGACGCCCGACATCACGCTGCCCGCGGGGACGACGAGTCCCGTGGCTGTGACCATCGCTGGCGCCAACATCCCTGTCGGGACCACGGTGACCGTGACGGTGAAGGGCGAGGTCGGTGCTGCGAGCTCGGCGAGCGCTACGCTCGCCGGAAGCCTCTCCTCGTCGACTGCCTCGGCGAGCGTGACGATCCCGACGAACGAGCCGAGCGTCATCAGCGCCACCGCGAGCTTCACGCTCACGGCTTCGAGCGGCGGCGGACCAGTGTACGCCGAGGGCGAAGAGGTCGAGCGCGTGCGCGTGTCGGCGAGCCTCGGCGGGGCGACGCAGGTCGCCTATATCACGAAGTCCGGCCGCGAGATCGTGGTGGGGCCGGGCCTGTAGCCATGCGGATCGCGGTCGTCGCGGGATTCGCCGTCGTCGCGCTCGCCGTGGGCAGTCCTAGCGCAACGGCCTCTGCCGCGTCACCCGCGCGCGTCGATCAGTGCGCCCTCTGCCACCGCGGGATCGACGACGCGCACCCGAAGAAGCCGCTCGCGTGCACCACCTGCCACCGCGGCGACGCGACGGCGACCGACGCCAAGCGAGCCCACACGGGGATGCTCCCCAATCCGAGCGACCTTCGCGTCGTCGAGCAGACCTGCGGGGCCTGTCACGAGGCAATCGCCAAGAAGGTGAAATCGTCGATCATGGCCCACCGCTCGGGCACGCAGAGCGGAACCCTCTTCCCCAACGGCCTTCAGCCGACCAAGGAAGATGCGCGCTTCGCGATGGCTCCCGTGCCGACGACGCCGGGCCTGCCGCTGCCGAAGGGCCACCCGATCCCCGCGGGCGCGGTCGCACGGCTCGATCCCTTGCCCACCTTCAAGGAGTCGGGCGACATCTTCTTCGATCTCCTCCGCAAGGAGTGCACCTCCTGCCACCTCTGGAGCCAGCCGAAGGCCCTGCGCGGCAACTTCCGCGCGACCGGCTGCGCCGCCTGCCACATGCCCTACGCCGAGGACGGTAAGTCGCTGTCCAAGGACGTCGCGATGAACCCGGAAAAGGCCGGCCGGCCCCTCCGCCATCAGCTCACGAAGCGGATCCCCGTCACCCAGTGCGCCACCTGCCACAACGGGGGCTCGCGCGCCGCGATGAACTTCCGCGGCATGATGGAAGGCCCGCCCGCTGGCCGCGAGACGTTCACTTACGACCAGGATCTGCTCCACGGTCACGCCTACTCCCAGCAGATGCCCGACGTGCACTTCACTCGCGGCCTTGCCTGCATCGACTGCCACACCGAGCGCGAGGTGCACGGCGACGGCCAGGTCTACCGCAAGCGCCACTACGAGGTCGAGCTCCGGTGCGAGACGTGCCACGGGACGCCGGACAGGCTCGCCACGGGTGTGACGGCCCAGGGACGCAAGCTCCGGAATCTCTTCCTCCCGAGCGGCGCGAACCCGGCGGGGGTGGTGACCCTGCTCAGCAAGTTCACCGGGAGGCTCCACATGGTGCCCCAGCTCGCGAATCTCGCGACTCAACCCGCGGGGCACGACGCCAAACATCTGGCGAAGACCGAGTGCTTCACGTGCCACACGGCCTGGGCGCCGACCTGCTACGGCTGCCACATCAAGATGGACTACACCGCCTATCGCAACCCCGTGGACGTCGCGTTCGATCACCTGAGCGGGGAGCACTCGAAGCAAGGGTGGTTCCGGCTGACGGCGGGCGTGCGGTTCGCCGATCCCGAGCCGGTCCTCGGTGTGAACTGGCGCGGCAAGGTCGTCCCCTTCGTCCCCCGAGCGCAGCCCCTGTTCACCTATGTGAACCCGGCGGGCAAGACCGAGTACGAGTTCAAGAAGCTCGGCTTCGCCCACAACCCGATCGTCCCCCACACGGTGGTGAAGACGTCGCGGACGTGCGAGTCCTGCCACGCCAACCCGCGCGCGCTCGGGCTCGGCATGTTCACGAGCAAGGAGCACCCCAAGCTCGAGGAGTTCCGCCAGCCCGCGGAGTACCGCTGGGACCGGATCGTGGACGAGGAGGGGAATGCGCTGCAGGCCACAACGGTGGACGGCGCGCGGCCGCTCAGCCGCGAGGAGATGGATCGCATCCGCAACGCGCCCTACAAGCTCCCAGCGGGGGCGACGCGATGAACCGGCGCGCGATCGTCCTCGCCCTCGCTGCCGTCCTGAGCGCCATCGGGTCCCCCGCGCTCGCCAAGGCGAAGCCGATCACCGCGCTGGCGCCCGTGGAGATCGTCCTCGACGGCCAGCACGAGTTGGTCGGCGTCGCCGTCGCCCCCGACGACAGTGTCTATGTCTCCGACCGCAAGGCCGGCCGCGTGCTCCGCCTCGCCCCCTCGGGCCAACTCACCGTCGCGGCGCATGGCCTCGAGGAGCCCCGTGGACTGGCGACCACCGGCGCCGGGCTCTTGATCGCCGAGACGAAGGCCGGCCGCGTGCTCCGTTTGGAGCCATCCGGGGCCCTCACGATTCTGGCGAGCGGCATCCGGAACCCCCGCGCGCTTGCGGCGGCACCGGACGGAACCATATACATCGCCGCCCGGGGGCTGGCGCTGGCCGGGCGCGAGGACAACGACGAGGAGGACGACGACCAGGATGACGAGGGCGACGACCACGACGTCATCCTGCACCGCGATCCCGCGACCGGCGCCGTGACGGTCGTCGCCACCCAGCTCAGAAAGCTCGAGGGCCTGGCCCTGAACGGCGCCTTCCTGTATGCGGCCGCGCGGCGAGTGGACGGGCTCGCCCTGGTCCAGGGCGCGATCGTACGCTACGCCGTCCTGCCCGACGGCCGGCTTGGCGTCCCTGGGTACTTCCTCGCCTCGGGCTTCGAGGATCGCCCGAAGGGCTTAGCGCTCGACCGCCTCGGCGCCCTCTATGTGAGCTCGAAGGAGATCCGCATCGGCGGCGCCCAGGCCACGCGCGCCCTCGGTAAGGTTCACCCCAACGCGCACTTGACCGAGTTCACCCGGGAGCTCGACGACCCGCAGGGTCTGGCCCTCGGCGCTGACGGCTCGCTCTACGTGGCCGACGGCGATGGCGGGCGCCTGATCCGGTTCCGGGCGCCGCCTGCTCCCACACTCACCGGGCTTTCCGAGTTCATCCAGCACTCGCCCCTGACGGTGACGGGGACGACCGAGGCGCAGGCGCGCGTCGATCTCTTCCTGAACGACGCCGCCACTGCGTTCACTATCGTGGCCACCGGGACGGGGACCGTCACGCTTCCTGTGCCACTAGCCCTCGACGCCGCCAATACCCTCGAGGTGTTCGCCACCGCCCGCGGCGGCATCGGCCTCACCTCCGCGGCGGTCGAAGTCACAGTGAAGCACGACGATGTCGCCCCCAATCTGCTCTTCCTGGCCCCGCCGGCGCTGGCCCACGTGCGCCAGAGCGTGGTGATCCAGGCCGAGGCAACTGACGGCGGCAGCGGGATCGCTGCGCTTACCGTGAGCGCCGGATCCCAGCCCCTGACGGCGCCACTCGCGCCGACCCCTCCGGCGCCCACGGTCAGGGCGAGGGCGCCCTGGGACACGACGACCGTGGCTGACGGCGCGGTCGGGCTCAGGGCGACGGCGACCGACCGGGCGGGAAACACGGTGACGCTCACCCGCAGCGTGATCGTGGACAACGCGCCGCCAGTCATCACGCTGACGGACGGGCCCGCGGAGGGGGCGGTCACGTCAGCCAGCGTCACGTTCGCCTTCGCGGTGAGCGATAACCTCACGGCCGCTCCGGACCTCGGGGTGACGCTCCGACTCGGTGGCGTCCCGGTCGCCGGGGCGGCCTCGCCGGTGACGCTGACTGGCCTCCTGACGGGTCCGCACATCTTCTCGATCACGGCGCGCGACCGGGCGGGCAACGAGGCGACGGTGACACGGGGCTTCACGGTCAGCGTAGGGCCCGCGATCAGCACGGTGGAGCCGGCGAGCGGGCCCATCGGCACCCTCGTCACGATCACAGGGACCAGCTTCGAGCCCGGCGCGACTGTCACCTTCAACGGCCTTCCGGCGGTCATCCGCACGCTCAGCGCGACCACGATCACCACGACCGTGCCCATCGGCGCCAGCACCGGCCCACTCGTCGTCACCACCTCGCGCGGGACGGCGAGCCGCACCTTCACGGTCGGCACGACGGGTGACTTCACGCTCACCGCCGCGCCGGGCACAGCGCGGGCCGTCGCCGGCGATCAGACCTCGGTGACCCTCGCCGCGGGCGGCAGCGGCAGCTTCACGAGCCTCGTGAGCCTGACGATCTCGACGCCGACGCCGGCTCGCGGAATCACGGCTGGCTTCTCGCCGTCGAATCTCGTCGCGCCGGGCGCGAGCGCGTTCGTCAACGTCGCGCTCGCCAGCACTGTCACGCCCGGAAGCTACGGCTTCACGGTCAGCGGCCAGGCACAGGTGGACGGCCGGAGCGTCACGCGCACGGCGGCATTCACGCTCCAGGTGCTGGCGCCGGACACGACGGCCATCACCGGGCGGGTACTGACAGCTGAGGCAGTGCCCCAGCCGATTCCTGGCGTCACGGTCACGGTCGGGAGCGCGTTCACGCTGACCGACGCGGGCGGGAATTTCGTGCTGCTGGCGCCGCCCTCTGGCGCGAACATGCTCCTCGTCGACGGCCGCACCGCCTCGACGGCGACCGTGCAGTATCCACCCGTCGAGGTGAACATTGCCGTCAACAGCTCGGGTCCCACACGGGTGCCCTTCGTCGTCTATCTGCCGAAGCTCGACACCGCGAACCCGGTAACACTTCCACTCGACAGCGGTGGGTCCACGACGCAAGAGGTGAAGGCGACGACGCCGACGATCCCCGGGCTCGTGGTGACGGTCCCGGCGGGCACGAAGATCACCGGACCGGACGGGAATCCGGTCTCCCAAATCACGATCACGCCCGTGCCGATCGACCGGAGCCCCATGCCGTTCCCGCCGGGCGCCTCTCCGCCCATGCTCTTCACCATCCAACCCGGGGGAGCGGTGCCGAGTCAACCGCTGCCGATCAGCTTCCCGAACGTGACCGAGGCCGCCCCGGGCACCACGGCCAATCTCTACTTCTTCGACCTGGTGACCGGCCAGTGGCAGACGTGGGGCACCGGCACCGTCAGCGCCGACGGCACGCAGGTCGTCAGCGACCCGGGCTTCGGCCTGCCGCGCTTCGCCTGGCACTTCTGGGACGTCCTCCTCGACAAGCTCAAGAAGCTCTGGCACCTCCTCACGGCGGGCGACCCTGTGGACCTCGCGACCGGGCAGTTCACCGTCCAGAAGACCGATCTCGTCCTGCCCGGACGACTGCCGATCTCCATCCAGCGCTCCTACCGCAGTGACGACACGCGGGCAGGCGTCTTTGGCGTCGGCTGGAACCTCGGCGTCTACGACAGCCGTATCACCAGCACCGGGGCCACCCTCAACCTCATCACCGCCGACCAGAACACCTTCCTCCTCACCCCGAATGGGCCCGGCCAGTGGGTGAGCACCGAGGCGCCCTTCCTGCAAGGCGCCGTGATCACCCAGGTGGCCGGCGAGTTCAGCTTCCAGATCCGTTTCAAGGACGGCACCGTCCACCGCTATGAGCGGATCATCGGCTTCGCCAACACCGCCGGGCTCAGCGCCATCACCGACCGCAACGGCAGCACGGTCACGATCACCCGCTCCTCGCCGGCGCCCGGGCTCTTCGGGCTGATCACCCAGATCACCGAGCCTGCGGGCCGAAGCTTCACCCTCACCTATGACGGTGCGCGCATCGCGACCGTGACCGACCCGATCGGCCGCACCGTCCAGTACGCCTACGACGCCCAGGGGCGGCTCACCACCGTGACCGATCCGGCGGGCGGAGTGACCCGCTACGCCTACGACACCGCCCAGCGGATCGTGAGCATCACCGACCCGCGCGGCATCACCTTCCTCACGAACGAGTACGACACGGCCGGCCGCGTGGTCCGCCAGACTCAGGCGGACGGCGGGGTCTGGCAGTTCGCCTACGTCGCCGAGGGCGCGACCGTCACGCAGACCACCGTCACCGACCCACGGGGCAACGCCACTGTCCATCGGTTCGACGGCCAGGGCTTCCCCCTGGCGACGACGGATGCCCTCGGGCAGACGACGGTGTTCGAGTACACGGCGGGCTCGAATCTGCTGACGCGCACGACCGATCCGCTTGGGCGCACCACGCGCGTGACCTACGACGCCCAGGGCAACGTCACCTCGACGACGGACGCCGCAGGGAACACGAGGACCTTCACCTACGAGCCGACGTTCAATAAGATCGCGTCGATCCGCGACCCGCTCGGCAACACCACCCGCTTCGCCTACGACGCCCAGGGCAACCTCACGTCGGTCACCGACCCACTCGGCAAGGTGACAGCGCTCACGTCCAACGCGTTCGGCCAGCCGCTGACGACGACCGACCCATTCGGCAACATCTCGACCTTCACCTACGACGCCCAGGGCAATCTCGCCACCGTCGCCGACCCACTCGCGAACACCACCACCCGCCAGTACGATGCAGTCTCGCGACTGGCTCGGCAGACCGATCCTCGCGGCAAGCCGACGGCGTTCGCATACGATCCCCTGAACAGACGCACGGCGATCCTCGATCCTCTGGGCGGTGCCACCCGCTTCACCTACGACGGCAA
>Ga0209803_1000707_pt1 | contig 22530 bp, 24 predicted proteins | sample GraSoiAngelo_138_FD_185895 | JGI IMG/M metagenome (GOLD analysis project Ga0209803, IMG submission 185895) | Grasslands soil microbial communities from the Angelo Coastal Reserve, California, USA - 14_0929_09_40cm (SPAdes) (version 2) | ecosystem: Environmental > Terrestrial > Soil > Grasslands ...
CGGTGGACCGCCACCATGCATGGTTCGCGCGATGCCTCCCGATGATCGCGTCGGAGAACATCATCAGCCCGCTGGCGCGGGAGATGCTCCTGACCGACTTCGGCGACCGCTATGCCGAGGGCCTCCCGCACGAACGGTACTATCAGGGCAACACGTTCGTCGACGAGGTCGAGGACCGCGTCGTCGCGCTGGCGAAGAAGATCTTCCGCGTGCGCCATGCCGACCCCCGGCTGACGAGCGGCACGGTGGCGAACATGGCCGTATACTTCGCCCTCCTCGAGCCGGGCGACATCATGACGTCGGTGGCCTTGAGCCACGGGGCGCACATCAGCTCCGCGAAGTTCGGGGCTGCCGGGATGCGCGGCGTGAACAACGTCAACTATCCGTTCGACGTGGACCGGATGAACATCGACGTCGACGGGACGGCGACGCTGATCAAGCTCGTGAAGCCGAAGGTCGCGGCGTTCGGACAGAGCGTCTTCCTGTTCCCGACCCCCTTGGCCGACTTGCGCGACGCGTTCCAGGAGGCCGGCTGCACCGTCTGGTACGACGGCGCCCACGTGCTCGGTCTCATCGCCGGCGGGCAATTCCAGGACCCCCTCCACGAGGGGGCCGACGTCCTCACCGGATCGACGCACAAGACGCTCCCCGGGCCGCAGCACGGGATCCTGCTGTCCGACTCCGACGACGAGAAGTTCATCAAGCGCCTTCAGCGGGCCGTGTTCCCGGGCGTCGTCTCGAACCACCACCTCCATGCGATGGCGGCCCTCGGGATCACCCTCGCCGAGTTCGTCGAATTCGGTCGGGAGTACGCGGCCCAGATCGTCCGGAATTCGAAGGCGCTCGCCCAGGCGCTCCACGAACGGGGGATCCGGGTCCTCGCCGAGAAACATGGATTCACGGAGAGCCACACGGTCGCCCTCGACGTGGCGGCCCTCGGCGGTGGCGCGAAGCTCTCGGCGGACCTGGAGAAGGCGAACATCATCACGAACAAGAACCTCCTGCCCTGGGACACGTCTCCCGTGAAGCCGAGCGGCGTGCGCCTGGGGACGCAAGAGCTCACGCGCCTCGGCATGCGAGAATCCCAGATGGACGAGGTCGCCGAGCTGTTCGCCCGCGTCGCGGTCAAGCATGAACCATCGGAGAAGGTCGCCGCCGACGTCGGCGCGATGCGCACGGAATTCAACACGGTCCACTATTGCTTCACCGAAGGGGCCGAGGCGCACCGCCGGTGGCGCATCGCCTAGGTCACGCCCGGCTCCCCAGGACGTGTTTCACGATGCCGACGAACGTCTCGTGCACGCCGGCCCCGGTCTTCGCGCTCGCGTACGACCACGGCCAGCCGCGCTCCCGGAAGAACGATTCGACGTCCGCCGGCGGGAGGGCGCGCTCCCTCTCGAGGTCCGCCTTGTTCACCACGCCGTACGTCGGGATGTCGCCCGCGACGGAACGGATGGACCGCGCCCATTCATCGAGCGCGATCAACGTGTCGCGTCGGGTGAGGTCCGCCACCGCGAGGATCCCCTGCGCGCCGTGGTAATACGCCTCTTTCAGCAACTCGCGGACCGTCGACGTGCCCATGATGTCCCACAGGATCACGTCGGCCTGGAGCGGTTCTGAGCCCGCGGGATTCGCGACGGTCAGGCTCTTCTTCGTGATCTTCGTGCCCAGGGTCGCGATGTATCGGTCGTCGTACTGGTCGAGCACGTATCGCCGGATGAGCGAGGTCTTGCCGACCGCGCCTTCCCCGGCCATGCAGATCTTGAGTTTGACGACTTCGAGGGGCATCTTCATCTCTCCATCTCTTCCGCGCGCCGTCGTGCGGACTGTTCCGCGGCCGCTTCCCCTTGCATTCCGTGGAGCTTCGCCTTGAATCGCCAGGCGCCGGGGTACCGCGGGTCGATGCGGAGCACGTGGTCGAGGATCGTCAAGCCTTCCTCCAAGTAGCCTTCCTGGGCCCGTAGGGCGGCGAGCACGAAGAGGGCATCGACGTCGTCCGCGTTCGCCATGAGGCGCTGCCGGACGAGCGATGCCGTGTCCGGACGCTCAATCGCCAGGGGAACACCCCCCGGGTGCGGGCCGTGCATCCGAACTGGACATCATCGCCGCCACCCACGCATCCGCCGGAAGCCGCCCGCCAGGAAGGACTGGAGGATCGGCCCGGCCTGGTCGAGGCTCGTGACCCGACCGTCCCAATCGACCAACGCGGCGCCGTGCGCCCGCTGCATCGCCCGCTCCACGGCCTTCATCTGCGGGAAGAGATACCGCGGGTTGCCGCGCGAGACCAGGGCCGCGAGGATGAGGTACCGGCCTCGGAGGACCGCGGCCTTCCGACCCGCGAACGACAGCTCGTCGAGCGTCGCCTTCGTGTGGAACGAATCGCGGACGAAATCCTGGATCGCGACGAACATCGACGCGACGAGGTCGTCGTCTTTCCGCAAATCTGGCGTCGATCCTTGCCGGAGATGCTGGATCAGGACGCCGCTCCGGTGCACGAGGAACACCTCATCGATCGTGAGATTCCGTTCGCCGAGGATCGGGGCGATGACGATCGCCGCCACGATGGCGACGACGGCGAAGGAGAACACCGCGAGGACCGATGTCAGATCGCTGCGCAGCGGGGGCGGCGCCTGGACGTCGTCGACCCATTCGGTGAACTTCGGTCCAATCGAACGGTTGGCCACGTCATCGTAGAGGAGCGTCGCGTTGACGGAAATCGGGTCCCCGATGGTGGCATTCACGATTCCGGTGAAGTTCACGCTGTAGCTCTCGCTCGGGGCCAGGTAGGGCAGGGTGCGGAGCCGAGGGGTCGTGGTCCCGACATCGAGGAGGGGACTAATCCCAATCGTGATGCGCACGTTGTATGCCGTCAGGTTCTGGACGTCGGCCGGGTCGACAACCGTGCGGATGATGTTCGTGACGTTCACGTTGAAGTAAATCTGACTCCCGGGCAATGGCGCCGAGGAGGGAAGCGCGGTCACCTGGAGCTCGAGCACGCCGATCAGAATCCAGACCGCTACCCGGGCGATCCGCGGCGTGACGGTTCCAGCGCCGAGCTCGATGGCTTGCGCGGTCGCAACCCGGGACCGGCCTCGAGTCGCGTTCGCATCGACGACGACCGGCGCGGTGAAGCGGTACGAACGACCCGAGCGCAGGAAGCTGCATTGCCATTCGGCGAACGTCGCGTTGGAGGTGCTCGTGCCGCACGCGGACGGGAGTGTCAGCGCCGCGGCGACCAACGTGAGGTCGGGATCGAGGGTGAAGTTCACGCGGACCAGCTGGAGGGAGCCGCCTCCCGAGACGTTCACCCAGATGGTGTACGTGATCGTCTCGTTCCGTTCGGCGGAGCGACGGTCCGCTGCGATGGCGAGCGTGTAGGTCGTGGCGGCCGGAGACGGCGACGCGCTGCGTCCCGCGAGCGCGGGCGCCGCGGTGTCGACGGCAACCGCCAGGAGAATGAGGAACCCGACGAACGCGAGGCGGCTCACGGAACCCCGGTTACTATGAACCTGACGCTATTTGAGTTTGCGACGCCGTTATCGCATCGGCTCCTTCCGGATTCCGAGAACGTGCGCGGGAAGTTTTATAAGCCGAGGGTTTCTTCGCAACTTCCCACCAGCCGGTTTCGAGAGGGTTTCGGTGCTGGATGAGCTACAGCTAAAGCGGGAGCGAGAGAACCAAGAGGCGGAACGCCACCGCCGGCGTCGCGACGAGCTGAACGACAAGACGCGCGAATGGGTCGAGAAGCGCGACGCGTTGAACGCGCAGGTCCGCGCGCTCGTCGACGAGGCGACGCAACACCGGATCCAACGGGACGAGCTGAACGCGCAGGTCAAGACCGCGAAAGAAGAACGCGACCGGTACAACCGGCGGGTGAACGAGCTCCAGGATCAACTCACGGAGCTGAAACGGCGCAAGCTGCCTCGGGGCGCCGTGCCGCTCGGCAAGCTCCAGCAGGAGCTGAAGCGCCTCGAGTTCCGACAAATGACGTCCGTGCTGACCGTGGACAAGGAGCGCGCTTTGATCGACGAGATCCAGCGGCTCCAGGCGGAGGTCCGAAAGCTCGAGAAGTCGCTCGAGGAGAACGAGGACGTCCGGAAGATGAGGGACGAGTTGAAGTCCGCGCGGGACCTTGCGGAGGACGCCCACAAACGCGTCTCCGAGCTTGCGGAGAAGGCCCAGGCGGAGCACGATCAGATGACCGCGCTGTACGAACAGGGGGACAACCTGCGTCGCGAGGCGGATCGGGCACAGGAGGAATTCATCAAGACCAAGATGCTCGCGGACGAGGAGCACCGAAAGCACATCGAGCACATCCGCCAGGTCCACGACTACGACAAGATCATCCACGGCATCTGGATGAAAAGCCGCGGCGTTACCGAGGAAGTCGCCGAAGAGGTCGACGCGAAGAAAGAGGCGGAACTCATCTTCGAACGGTTCAAGAAAGGCGAGAAGCTGTCGACCGAAGACCTCCTGACCTTACAGAAGTCCGGATACCTCTGACCAGTCGCTCGGCTCGGCCTGTTGAACTGGAGCGGCCTCCCGCGGGGATGGCTTCCGGAACCTGAGTATACTTAGTATAGCACGTTGGTCGGTGGCGACGAGCGGGGTGGCACGGGTTTTGTCAGGCCCGGATTCCGTCCGGTCCCCGGCCGCCATCCGCTTTCTCAGATTTTACAAAGTGTTAAGTAGCCTATCCCGAATACGATTCCGGGGGAATTTTGGGCTAGTTCGTTAGAGTGCATCCCATCCCTTCTGACAAGGCTAGCCCTCCCTTCCCTTTTTTCTAAAACGACCGCGTGCGCGAGCGCCGTTCACACCGCCAAGCTTAACCTGCCTCCGTTCTTAGGAGACGTCCGATGGTCCTCGAAAAACTCGGCGGCTCCCTCCGCGAGGCGCTCCGCAAGATCGCGGGCGCCAGCTACGTCGACGAGTCGCTCATCAAAGAAATCGTCCGCGACATCCAGCGGGCCCTCATCCAGGCGGACGTGAACGTTCAGCTCGCCCTCGGGATCACGAAACAGCTCCAGCGGCGGGCGCTCGAAGAGAAGCCGCCTCCGGGCATGAGCCCCCGCGAGCACGTCGTGCGAATCATCTACGAGGAACTCGTGAAGATCCTCGGCAGCACCCGCGAGGTCCCGCTCCAGAAGCAGCGGATCCTGCTCGTCGGGCTGTACGGCCAAGGCAAGACGACGACCGCCGGCAAGCTGGCGAAGTTCTTCCAGAAGAAAGGGCTCTCGGTCGGCCTCGTCGCGGCGGACGTCCACCGGCCCGCGGCGTACGATCAGCTCAAGCAGCTCGCGGAGCAGATCAACGCGCCGTTCTACGGCGACCCGGGGGCGAAAGAGGCCGTGAAGATCGCCAAGGCCGGGGTGAAGGCGCTCACCGCGAGCGACGTGATCATCGTCGACTCGTCCGGTCGTCACGCCCTCGAGCCGGACCTCATCGCCGAGATCGAGGGGGTCGCGAAGGCGGTCCAGGCGGACGAACGCCTGCTCGTACTGGACGCGACCGTGGGGCAGCAGGCCGGGCCGCAGGCGAAGGCGTTCCACGACGCGGTCGGGATCACGGGCGTCATCGTCACGAAGCTCGACGGAACGGCGAAAGGGGGCGGCGCCCTGTCTGCCGTGGCCGAGGTGAAGGCGCCGATCGTCTTCATCGGCGTCGGCGAGAAGATCGACGACCTCGAGAAGTTCGAGCCGCCGCGGTTCATCTCGCGCCTCCTGGGAATGGGCGACCTCGAAACGCTCCTCGAACGCGCGCAGGAAGCGATCGATGCGCAGAAGGCGGAGGCGCTCACGAAGAAGATCATGGCGGGAAAGTTCACCCTGAACGAGATGTACGAACAGATCGAAATGCTGACGGACATGGGGCCCATGCGGAAGCTCGCCTCGTTGATTCCTGGCATGGGCGGGAAGATGAAGGACGCGGACATGGAGAGCACGCAGGCGCGCCTTCGTCGGTTCAAGATCATCATGGATTCGATGACCGACGACGAGATGAAGGACCCGAAACTGGTGAAGTCCTCCCGGGTGCAACGGATCGCGCGCGGTGCGGGGGTGGCACCGCGGGACGTGAAGGAGTTACTTCGAAATTATGAGATGTCCCGCAAGGCGATCAAGGGCTTCGCTGGGAACCGGAAGATGCGGAAGCAGCTCATGGCGCAGCTCGAGGCTTCAGGCGTCGACATCGACGACGGCTGACGTACCACTCCGATACGACACCTTAATGGTGTACTAGGACTACCGCGTTAACGGGGAGCGAGGGCCATGGGTTTGAAAGGATGGATTATCCCGCAGGAGCGGCAGTTTTTCGACCTCCTCGAGAAACTCGCCGGCACGGTCGACGAGGGTGCGATCGCGCTGGCGGACCTGCTGCACGACTTCCGCGACGTGCCGATGAAGTGCCGCCGAATCAAGGACGTGGAGCACCAGGGCGACGAGATCGTCCATCGGGTTTACGAGGAATTGAACAAGACGTTCATCACGCCGATCGACCGGGAGGACATCCAGGCCCTCGCCACCGAGCTCGACAATGTCCTCGACATGATCGAGGCCGCCTCGAGCCGGATCGGCCTCTATGAAATTGATCGACCGACCGAGGCGATGGTGCAGCTCGGAAATGTAATCAAAGACGGGACGCGGCTCCTCAAGGAGGCGGTCGGGATGATCCGCAACATGAAACAGGCCAACGGGGTCGAGCGGATCTCCATCGAGGTCCACCGCCTCGAGAACGTCGCCGACGACCTCATGAACAACGCCGTCGCGGCCCTCTTCCGTCAGGAGGATCCCGTGACGATCATCAAGTTCAAGGAGATCACCGAGGTCCTCGAGCAGGCCACGGACCACTGCGAGGACGTCGCCAACGTGCTGAGCGACATCGTGGCGAAGAATCAGTGAGTCGCCGGAGGGCTCTCGCGGCAGGAAGTAGAACGCGGGGGAGGCACGGACCCGGAATGGCGGATCTCTTCACGATCCTCGTCGTCGCGATCCTCGTCGTCTTCTCGTTCGACTTCTTCAACGGGTTCCATGACGCCGCGAACGCGATCGCGACGATTGTCGCGACGAAAGTCCTCACGCCGACGAAGGCGGTCGCCATGGCGGCGGCCGGCAACTTCGTCGGGATGGTCTTCATCACGAATGCCATCGCGGAAACGATCGGCAAGGGGATCATCGACACGAACGTCCTCGGGGTAAATGCCCTACCGCTGAGCGACGCCGCATTCTTCCATTCGATGGCCATCATCATGGGGGGCGTCGTCGGCGCGATCGTGTGGGACCTGATCACGTGGGTTTGGGGCCTCCCGACGTCGAGCAGTCACGCGCTGATCGGTGGCCTCATCGGCGCGTCGGCGCTCGCGGCCGGACCCGGGTCGATCCTCCTCCCGAGCACCACGAACATGCTCCTCTTCCTCTTCGTGACAGGGATGGCGTTCGTGCTCGGCGCCGCCTCTTACTTTGCGTATGACGTCATCATCCGGAGGCACCGGCCGACACTCGGGACGACGATCCTGGCCGGTCTTCTCACGGGACTCCTCCCGGCGGTCATCCTCGGAAAGATCCTCCTGAAAGGGCTCGTCCAAATCGTGGTGTACATGGTCGCCGCGCCGCTCGTCGGGCTCACGTTCGCGTTCGGCCTCGCCCTCGTGGTCATCCGCCTGTTCCGCCGACACACCCCGACGAAGGTGAACCACGAGTTCAAGCGCCTTCAACTCGTCTCGAGCTTCTTCTACAGCGTGACGCACGGGACGAATGACGCACAGAAAGGGATGGGGATCATCACCCTCATCCTCGTCGTCGCGGCGATTGGACCTCCCTGGGGTCCCCCTTCGGGCCAGTTCGCGGTCCCGTTCTGGGTCATCGTCGGTGCCCATGCCTCCATCTCGCTCGGGACATTCTTCGGCGGCTGGCGCATCGTCCGTACGATGTCTCAGCGGGTGACGCACCTACGGCCCTGGCAAGGCTTCTCCGCCGAGACCGGGGGCGGCATCGCGCTCGCGAGCAGCGCGCTGGCTGGGATCCCGGTGAGCACGACCCACGTGATCGCTTCTGCCATCATGGGTGTCGGCGCGACGCGACGATTGTCCGCGGTGCGTTGGGGTGTCGCACGGCGGATCTTCTGGGCATGGATTATCACGATTCCCGCGTCCGCCGGGGTCGGGATGGCCGCGTACGGGGCCATGCGACTCATGTTTGGCGTCTGACCCAACGCATTGCCTCGTGCTTTGCTCGATGCGCAATGGGCCTATCCGTCGCTCTCAATTCTCGGTGCAAGCAAAAATTTCACTTCGCCCTTCCCACCCGCGATCTTGAACTCCATCTTCACCGGATAGTCGGAGCCCAGGTACAGGGTCACGTTCGGCGCGGAGCTGATTGCCTTCACCATGTTCGAGAAATAATCCAGCGGGAAAAGAGACCGCACCGCCTCCTTGGCCTGGATCTCTTCGAGCAAGTCCTTGGGCACCATGTGGGACACGTTGTCCGTGTCGCCCTCGGACACCACCTCGAATCCTTCCGGCGAGGCCTTGAGCGCAATGTGGTCGCTGATGCTCTCCGACGCCCGGATCGCCTGCCTCAGTTCGTCCGTCCGGACGACGACCTTCGCGGGCAAATTGAGGCTCGGGACCTTCGGGTCGCTCATCCCCGCGGTGTCCACGAGGGCCATCCGCCGGGTCGTGTTTCCGACCGTCACCACGAGGCGGTTCTTGTCCTCGTCGTGGCGCATGGCGATCGTCTCCCCCGCCTTCGCGAGCCGCAGGATCTCCTTCATTTTGTCCATGTCGATCCCGAGCTCGCCTTCGTCCGCTTTGTAGGCCTCAAACGCGCCACGGTCCAATGTCAAGTCGACCATCGCAACGTGAGCCGGATCGACCGCCTTGACCGTGACGGAATCCTTTCCGACGTTGAACTTCGCCTCGTCCACGAGGGTCGAAACGACGTCGACGACCTCCCGGAGAACATCGGCTTTGACCTTCCCCTCGAACAAACAACGCTCCCCCAGAATTTCGGCGGGAAATCAGGTGGGCTGTTATAAAGGTACCCGCTCGGAGTCCATCGGGTAACGAAGCGGCCCCGTCATCGGCAATCATCCGGGGACGACCCTGCGGGGCTTTTAGTATTCGGTTCCGTTGTCCAAGGGAAGAACCTTGTTAACAGGCAGGACCGTCATCCTCCGGAACTTCGAACGGGAGGACCTGAAGCACCTCCATGAATGGCAAAATGACGAGGAGGTCATGCGCCTCGCCCGATCCTTTCCGGACCACACGATCTCGCGCGAAGCCTTGGAGGCAAGGTACGAGAAGGCAATCAAAGGGGACGACTTCGGGGAGCGGTACTTCATCATCGAGGAGAGGAGCAGTGGAAAGCCGATCGGATGGACCTCGCTCGACATCCACCGATGGACTCGGAGAGCGACGGGTGCAGACATCGGACTCGCGATTGGAGACAAGAATCACTGGAAGAAAGGATACGGAACGGAGGCGGTCCGACTGCTATTGCAGGAAGCCTTCGAACAGCTCAACCTGCATCGGCTCACCTGGTGGACCTTTGCGGAAAACGAGGCGAGTCTCGCCCTCGCGAAAAAGATGGGCTTCCGTGAGGAGGGCCGTACACGGGACTCCGTCTTCTTCGACAATCAGTACCACGATAGTGTGATCCTAGGCCTCCTCAAGGAGGAGTACGAAACCTGGAAGAACGCCTCCCCGCTGCCCCAGTCCAGATCCTCCGCAAGCGGTCGAAAGGGCGGAGGTCACGACCGCCGTCACAATTGAGGCGACGATCCAGCCCCCGATGGTGAGGGCGACATCAGGACGATCGGCCACTGGACTCAGAGAATGAGCGGATCACCACGGCTGTCGCGGAAGCCCGCGCCGCACCCAGACAATCGCGTCTTTGCCGTCCGTGAGGTCCAGGTCGCCGACAGCCTGAGTCCATACATGGCTGTAATCGCGGAGTATTCGCGCGGCCAGATGAACACGGACGGGATGGCCCGGAAGATCGCGAGCGTTCGGCGGAAACTCCTGGACCGGCCGCGACCCGTCCGGTGATCGTTCCCGTGCGACTTTCGACCCATGACAAAGGTTCCCGGACGACGTCGCTAGGAACTCAGTACTCGCGCCACGTATGCTGGCACTTCACACACCGATAGATGCGCGTCGTCGGCTCGTCCGCCGCGCGCGTCTGGCGCATGACCCAGAAGGCCTCGTAGTGCCCGCACTTCGGACACTCGACGCGCGTCTTCGGCAGCGTCTCCGTGATCTCATCGAGGACGAGGGTGTCGGCGGGCTTCTCCTTCCCCGGTCGCGCGACGCGGGTGACGGTCGCGTCTTTCCCGGAGAGAGAACGCTCGTACCCACACGAATTGCAGTGCACCTTCCCGTTCGCCGGGAAAAGGAGCGAGCTGCATTTCGGGCAGAACATGAGGGACGGACATGCCAAAGGGGCGTGCGATAAAAAGGTTGCGCGGTCAGAGCTTCGAGTGATCGTAGTTCTTCAGCGCGCGCTCGACGAACCGCTGAATCGCGCGTTCCTCGGCCTGGGTGCGCATTCGCGGGGCGCGGGCGGGCGGCTCCGGCGATTCGGCCTCTTCGTCGTCCTCGGCCTCGCGAGCGTGGGCCGGACGGCGATGCTCGCGCCGCTCCGTCGCGTGTGCATGGGAAGCACGATGCGTCCGGGTGGCGACGATCTCTTCGCCCTCATCGTCGTCATCCTCCGCGTCCTCCTCGTCCAGGTGCCGGGGTCGGGTCAGGCGATATCCTCCGGACACACCGACTTCCGCGGGGATCTTGCGGAGGAATTCGAGGTAGTCCGCGTGGCCGCGCCGATGGCGGGCCCGTCCCGACGTTCCGATCGGCACCGGGTGTCCGTGGGCGCGCGCGTGGACGGGATGCCGCGAGCGATGGACCTCTTCGTCCTCGTCATACGCCTCTTCCTCCTGGTCGACGTACGGCCGACCGCCGAGGATCGGCTGGACGAGGTTGACGCCCAGCGAGCTCCCGGATCCGGACCGGGACCCCATCTCGCGTCGGGTCTGCTCCGCGATCAGCCCGCCAATGTACGCGAAGATGACGACCATCAGGTATCCGTTCGTCCCCATCCCGAAGGTCGAGGTCAGGGCTTCGACGAAGCCGCGCATGTACGCGATCATGAAATCCTTGTACGGCGCGAGGAACGGCAGGATGCTCGCGGCCCCATCGCTGACGACCATCGGCAAGGAGGCGACGAAGTCGATCTGATGCGACGCGAAGTTGTGCGCATAGGCCAGGTTGGCAATGTAGATCGCGAAGATTGGCATGAGTGCCGCGATCACGCCCTTGATCGGAGAGCCCGCGCGGCGACCTCCGACGTACCCGGCGATCATCGGCCCGGCAGGCTGGATCCACCAGAGCAGGAACGAGAGGATCAGGATGACGCGGGAGGAGGACCAGAACGAGAACGGCGGTCCTTCCCGATGGAAGCGCCCGGCCTCGTTGTCGACCTCGATGCGGTACACGCCCGGCGTGTGCGATCGGACCCGTGTCTTGGTCTTCCGCCGTCGGCGGGCCGGTTCGTCCTCCTCCTCGTCCCTGGCACGCCGCGGCCAGAGAAGCCATCGGAGTAGTCCCATTCCCATCCCTAGCAAGGTCAGTCGGACCTTTGTCTGACGTGTTGTGACCGCCCTGAATCGTATTAATAGATTTGGTCGCGGGCGCGAGTTGACAAATGAGCGCAGTGAAGTCGGACGTCACTCGCAGTGCGGGTAATCATGTCCTCGGCCGGTATCGATTCGGATCGTCGAAGAAGTCGATCGCACGAAAGCCCGCCTTGAAGGATGCGGAGTGGGGGGCGCCCGCCGGAACAAAGTATTCGTCGCCGCGGCGACACGTCCGCGTGGCCTTGTCGATCGTGAGGCGCATCTCACCCTCGACGACGATCCCCCATTGCGCGCCGTGGCTGTGCTCCGGGACCGACGAATCCTCTCGAGCCTGGAACAAGGTCGCGGAACCGGTCCGCCCTTGGAGCAGCCACAGCGTCACGCCGTGCAACGACGTCTCGGCCTCCGGAAACTTTCGGATGAAGTCCGGGAATCCCGTCATGGGTGGGGGAACGGCCTCGGCGGTTTGAAGGTCGCGATCACGCCGCCAGCGAAGCCGAGAATCTCCGAGCGACGGCCTACTCGGCGTGATTGCGGCATCGCACCTTCATCACGTCCTCGTCGAGCAGACGCCATTCGCAACCGCAATCGAACTTGGCGGCGACGATTCGGGTCGTGGCGGCCGGAAGCCGGATGTCCGCCGCGTTGCCGATATCCAGTTCCACCGCCGTCACCGTCATTGGTCGACCGCCCTCCCCGCTTGGGCCGGCACATTGCGGTGCTCCGGTCCGACGAGGTCTCGCGCGTTCAATCGCTTCATGAGGAGGCGCCATGCGATGAGCAGCCCGGTCCGAAGCGGGATCAACTTGGCTTCCCCAATCCGGCACGCGTAGTCGACGGGGAGCTCCCGCAAGCGCGCGCCGACCTCACAGGCCGATGCAAAGATGTCCGCCTCGAGGTCGAAGCTCTCCGCCGCGAGTCGGAAACGCTGGAGACAGTCCTCGCGGAACGCCCACATCCCCGTGCACACGTCGCTGATCGGGAATCCGAACAGGAATGCGGCGAGGCCGCTCAGCGCCTGGTTACCGAGGCGATTCAGCGACGTGAGCGCGCCGTCTTCGATTCGGCCGCGCAACCGAGACCCGGCGACGACATCGCACCCGGAATCGAGGGCCTCGACGAACTCCGGGATCGCTTCGGGAGGGTACGTCCCATCCGCATCGAGCATGACGTACACCCGCGGTGCGGCGATGTGCTGGCGACTCCGATCGTTCATCAGGTGATCGAGCGCCTGGCGGACCCCGTTCCCTTTTCCGGCGCCCTGCTGGATGTAGATGCTGGCCCCGCGTTCCTTCGCGACCTCCGGGGTCGCATCCACGGACTGCCCATCCACGACCCACACGTACACGTCGTACCCGGAACGCCGGAGCGCTTCCATCGGGATCCGTTCGATCACGGAGCCCACGGCGTTCGCCTCGTTGAGGGCCGGGAGCAGGACCACGATACTTCGGGTCCGGACATCGCCCGGAGCCAGGTGCCCACCCGGCTCGCGATCGTCGATGAGAGGTCGGGAACCCCCGAAGATCCCGCCTCCGTCCGGAGGCGCACGAAGGGTCGCTCCCGACCCGGTCATCGGGAGAGGTTCGAAGAGCGTCCGACGGAACCGTGGACGGCCCGAAGGAGACCGGGGCCGACGTTCCTTGATGCCCTTGGCAATCCCGAGCGCCATCTTCGTTCTCCGAACCCGGTGGGGCGGCGAGGGTCAAGAGGGGTACGTTTCGGACCGTAACAGGCGTGGTAGCCTGTGTCGCCGGCCATCGACGCGACTGCAAAAGAACATCTAAGAACACAAAGAACGATGCCTCAGAACGGTTGAGGCACGGACGGTCTATGCCGGGAAAAGCGAGCGTCACAAGGTCGGTCCGCATCGAAAAGGACGCGGACGAGCGGCTGCGACAACTCGCGGAACAAGGGGATACCAGCGTCAACACGCTCGTCAACCGGGCCCTTCGGAAATTCGTCGAGTGGGACGCCTACGGCGAGAAGTTCGGCTTCATCACGCTGCCCTCGGCCATGCTGGTCAAGCTCATGGACTGCCTCAGCGACGAGGAGGCGCGCGAGCTCGGGGTGTGGGCGGGGAAGAATCTGGTCAAAGAGTACATCACGTTCTGGTTCAAGGAGGTCACGCCGGAGACCCTCTTGGAAGGCTTCCCGAAGCTGCTGGCGAAGTACGGCCGGGCATTCGCCTTCGAGGAGCTCGAAGAGGGAGTCCGGCGCACGATCATCCTCAAACATGGGAGCGGCGCCAAATGGTCCACGTTCTACGAAGAGGCAATCCGCACGGCGTTCCGAGAACATCTCGGTCGAGACGTGAAGGTTGAGAAATCGGAGAACCAGGTCGTTGTGCGCCTCCGGCTGTACGAATAGAGGATTAGGTAGTTTTACGTTCCATCGCGTGCTAGCTCTCCGGTAGGAGGAGTGGGTTGCCCCCGAGCAGCAGCGTAACTCGGACGATCCGGATCGAGCGGGACGTCGACGATTTCCTGCGGAAGTTCGGGGACCGCGAGGGGGTCAGCGTGAATCTCCTCGTGAACAAGGCGATCCGACGGCTCGTCGAATGGGACATCTACGCGGAGAAGTTCGGCCTCGTCGCGCTGCCCAGTTCCCTCATCGAGCGGATGATGGACCGCCTGACCGACGAGGAGGCGGGCGAGCTCGGGCGATGGGTGGGACGGAATCTGATCCCGGAGTTCATCACATTCTGGTTCAAGGAAGTGAACCTCCAGGCGATGGTCATCGGCTATCCGCGCCTCCAGTCCCGGTACGGCCGCGCCTTCGAGTACGAGGAACACGTGGAGGCCGGCAAGTGGACAATCATCCTCAAGCACAGCGCCGGCGCAAAGTGGTCCGTCTACTACGAGGGATTGTTGAAGACCGCGTTCCAGAACTTGTTGCAGACCGATCTCCAGATCGAGAAGACCGACAACCAAGTGGTTGCGCGCTTCACGATCAAATGACATGCCCGGGATCGGGCGCTTGGTGTGAGACGGCTCCCTAGTGGCCCAGACTCGACAAGGCTTTCTTCTCGATCGCTTCCGCGAGCCATCCCATCGTCTGCCGAAGGCCGAAGCAGACGCGATCGATTTCAGCGGTCCCGGTGTCCGCTTTCGGGTTTTTGGCGAGCATCATCGCCTTCACGACGGCCGAGTTCTGTTTCCCGAAGAAGTCTTCGAAGGCCTTCCAGTAGGCGGCCTGGTACAGTTTGTTGTCCTTCAGCCCCATCGGTCCGGCCAGATGTACCACGAACACGCCCCCAAACGGCAGCCTTTACTTGCGGCCGGGGATGTGTATGGACCTGACCGAGATTCCGCGGTTCCCGATGTCGATTGGAATGGGTCCCATTTGGTGGTTCGTCCCCCGCATCTTCGTGATCTCGATGTAACGGACCCGCGCATCCCCGGCCACCGGCACGAGGTGGAAGTGGACGACGCCGTCTGCGATGAACTCCTGCATCCCGGGGTCCGGGATCTCGGCCCCGAGGAACCCGGGCGCGCTCTCGGTGATCATGAGCGTCGTGCAGCCGGCCCCCCCGATGATCTTCCCGAGGAGCATGTGCGTGAAAACGCGGATGTCACCCTGGGTCCCGAACGCTTGGGACATCGCGGTGAAGGAGTCGATGACCAGGCGGACGATCCCCGCCTCGTCGATGTTCCGGACGATCTCCTCCCAGATCGCGGGCAGGCCTTCCGCGCTCAGCGTGGGCATCTCGAGGAACCGGAACAGGTTCTTCTTCTCCAGCGGCGGGAGGTCGAGGCCGAGGCGGGTCATGTTGCGGAAGTACGCCTTGCGCCCCTCCAACATGGAGACATACATCCCGGGCTCCGCCGCTTCCCGTGCGCCTTGATACAAGAATTGCGAGGCGAAGATCGTCTTGCCCGTCCCCGGCCGGCCTGCGAGGGTGATCAGGCTCCCGACCGGGAAGCCCCCTTCGAGCATGTCGTCGAGCCCTGAGATCCCCGTCGAGGCACGCGCGTCCAGGTCCAACGCGGGCCTGACGAGCACCTTCTCCGCCATCATGCGGCCCCCTTCTTGGACCGGTTGAGGGAGTTCATCACGGCTTCGAAGAAGTCCGTCCGGACCTCGTGACGCCGGCCGGGGAACGTCACGGACGGGGGCCGCTCTTTCTCCGGCCCCGCCTCCCCGGCCAGCGAGATGTCCTCCAGCGGAATCAGCTCGAACTCGGGATACCCGTGCCCGAAGGTGAACTGCAGCGCGTAGAATCCGGTTCGCGGCTTGACGCCGTACAGGATCAACGTACCCCAGCGCTGACTGAGCACGAGGTGGATTTGCGAGATGTTCGCGACCTTCTGCGTCAGCTGCAAGTTGGGCCGGGCCACGATGGACTGGATGTCCTTGTTCACGGCGGCCCGCGACGCGACCGTCGCGAGGAAGTTCATCACGCCCTGTCCGTAGAAATTCTCCACGGTGTCGAGCGCCATGAGCATCCAGATCGTCTTTCCTTCCGCCTTGTACGCGCTGTACGTCCCGAGCCACTTGTCGAAATCCTCGGTCGGATTCAGGGAGAACTTGATCGCCACCGGGTCATCGACCTTGTCCGTCGTGAAGACGCGCATGTTCGCGTTGTACACGTCTTCCGGCATGAACTGGGTCGCGAACAGACGGGCCCTTGTGGGGTCGTAATCGCTGTACGGGAACGCCATGACCGCGTTGTTCGTCGCCAAGAAGTTCAATAGGGCCGTGAGCGGCACATAGATCTGGCCTTCGAACGGCACGTCTCCGCGGATCTCGAGGAGGACGGTCGAGCCCCGGGGCACGCCGCCGCCGAGGAGGGCATCGATATCGCGGCTGCCGGTGGACATGTGGGTCGAGGTGTTCTCCAACGGCCGGAACATGGACGTCCGCTCGGGCAACGTGAAGGCGAACGGCTCGAGGTATCGGAGGCGACCTCCGGCTAGCGTAAACAGATATCGTTCCTGTCGGATCGGCACTCCTCTCAACTTGCGAAATTCGAGTTCGCGCACCCGCCGGTCATCGATGACCCGCTGGTGCAGGACGAGGATCGCTTCCGCGAGTTGGTCCAACGTGCTGTTCGTCTCCGGGTGCTCGCTGACGAGGACCATGCGCGCGCCGGTGCCTTCGAGGACGGCCATCAACGACTGCTCGACTTTCATTCGCGCTTCCGGAGGCACGTAGTCCGCGATGCCTTCCCAGGAGTCCAACACCACGAGCGGATTGTCCATCGACGACAGGAGCCGGAGGAGCCCCGAGACGACGTTGTGCGCGACGACGAACTGAGTCGGGTCGAATTCGAGCGTCGAGAAGAAATGGATGTTCTTCTGGGCCGCAAGCTTCGAGAACAGGGCGTGTTGGAACACGAGCTTGTCCGGATACGATCGGGTCGAGATGTGGACCGTATCCCCGGACGTCCGGAGGCGGGCCATCAGTTCCAGCGCGGCCGTCGTCTTGCCCGTGCCGGTCTCGCCTTTCACCAGGAGCAGGAGGCTCTTTCGGTCCAGCAATTTCTGTAACTCGGGGGGCAAAGGCATCTCTGAACCCGCTCCCCGTTCGAGCTTTAACATCCGCTCACCTGAACTAAGAGATGTAAGGAAACTCAGGCTGCGGTATATCACGGCTGAGTGGTCCAATGTGTTCTACTGTGTTCACAGAAGGTGATACAGGCCGGCTGATCAAAAGGTGGACAGCCGAGCGCGCGAAAACGGCAAAAGGACGCGAATCTCCGAAGCGAGGCGCCGTGGCAACGCCGGTTGCGCCCGTCGGCGCCCCGTCGGACCGACTCCAACCTTGTCTGTTGCTCACCTCCGCACCGTGCAAAGCGGTTGGGGGGAATGTTCGCTATGTCTACGGTGTCATAGAACCGCACGGAATGCGTTACAAGCAGAGTCAAGCGAGCCACGCGAGACGAGCGGCCGCCGGGTGACGAGGCTCCCCGCTGACTACCACCCTTCCTCCGGCTATCGAGAAACGAAATGTGTACTTGTGTGTACATGGCGGCCAAATACCCTGGGGTCGTTCGCCTAGGCATGAAGCCGCGAGTGACTCGCGGTCAGGCACCCTCCCGTCCTGCTGCGGCCTCCCCTGTTCGTCTCTCCCCGAAGGACGAACATATCTTCCGGGACCTCATGGAGCGGTTCGCCGTCCTCTCGGAAATGTGCTTCCGGTTCTCCCAAGACATCTACCTCCGGACCGGGTCGGTGCCCGAGATGGAGGTCGAAGAGACGATCGGGAGAAACGTCTCGATCGCGCGCCGGGTGTTCGGGAATCGCTTCCTCGAGATCCTGGCGACGATCTACCTCAAGAAGGCCGTCGGCGCGAACGAGCTCGCCACGATCCTGGGGGACTTCACCAAGCCGGAAATGGTCCGGAGGCTCCGGGTGCTCGAATCGGCGGGACTGGTTGAGCGTGGGCATTCGTTCGATGACCCGGACTCAGCCCGGTACAGCCTGACCCACAAAGGGACCGTCATCGCCCGCCTCGGCGAGCCGGTGTTCTTGTATCTGAGGCTGGCCGAGGGGTGGACCACCGCCCCGCCGAAGGCGCAGGCCGTCGCGGTGACGGAAGCAGCCGACCAGACCGGCGCGTACGAGGCGGCCCCTCGGACGTAGGTCGCCCTCGCGCGGACAAGCCGTCCGACTCGCTCCTCATTGGCGAAGGAAAGTCCCGCCTCCCGGATTTGAACCGGGGGCCTGATGATGGCAGCGGGCACCGCGCACGATGGTGCACGGGAGCACTCTACAGTCACCCGCTCTGACCAGGCTGAGCTAAGGCGGGACAACCGTCCAAATGGCTCGGCCCATAAAGATTCTATCGCACCGGATCGTGACGTCCCCCTCCGAGGTGCCGGAAATATATACGCGGGTCGGGTTCCGCCTCGAGAATGAGCATCCGCCGCGGACTCCGGAATTGGCTCCTCGAGACAGACTCGGATCCGAGCGTCCGGTTCCGCGTCCTGCGAGAACTCCTCGATCGTCCCGCGGACGATCCCGTCGTTGTCCGTGCACAGAAAGCCATCGGACGGAAGGGATGGGCCGCGCAACTCCTCCGAGGCCAGCATCCGGAAGGCCAGTGGGTGACCCCCGGCAGCTCCGCCTACGAGTTGTACCGCCCGAAGTACGTCGCGACGAACTGGCGGTTGCTCGTCCTCGCCGACCTGGGCCTCACAAGAAAGACGCCGCGGGTCGCCAAAGCGGTAGGCCTCTTCCTCCGTCGGTTCTCGGGCCCATCGGGCGACCTCGGCGGCCGCGGCGGCGAGGTGTGCTTCACGGGGAACGCGCTCCGGATGCTCGCCCGATTCGGCTACCGGAAGGATCCGCGGACGGGGGCCGCGATCGACTGGCTCGTCCGCCACCAGAAGAAGGACGGCGGGTGGCACTGCTTCCGCTCGCCCACCGGGACGCTGGACTGCTGGGAAGCCCTCGCCGGTTTTGCCGCGTTCCCTCCCGAGGCGAGGACCCCGCCGGTCCTCCAGGCCATCGAACGAGGCGCGGAGTTCTATCTCCAGCGCCGTCTCTTCCGCGAGGGGCCCACCCCCTACCGTTCCTGGTTTCGGCTCCACTATCCGGTCCACTACTATTACGACATCCTCGTCGGCCTCGACGTACTGACGTCCCTGGGGTACGGCAATGACCCGCGGATGGGACCCGCCCTGGACCGCCTCGAGGCCATGCGGAACCGGGACGGGAGCTGGAACATGGACGCGCTCCACCCGGACACGGAGGATCCCGGGTATCAGTTCCGCGGGCCGTTCTACCCGCTCGGGCTGGAAGTCCCGGGGCGCCCGAGCCGATGGATCACGACGACGGCCCTGACCGTCCTCAAGCGGGCCGGTCGCAAGGCCTAATCATCGGAGGAACACTGCCGCGGGCCGGGCTCGAACCGGCGACTTCGAGATCTTCAGTCTCGCACTCTCCCAAACTGAGTTACCGCGGCGCGAAGCGTCCGAACGCCGGACGGGAGAAATAGTTTTTGGGCATGCGATTGCCGCTCGATTCAAATCGGCAAATCTTTCACGAGTTCGCCGCCGATCCACACTTTGCGGATGTGCTCGGGCTCGGCTAGGAGACCGATCCGGTCGAGGGGATTTTTCGCGAGAGCGAGGAAATCTGCGTCGTATCCGGCCTGGAGTTGTCCGCTTTTCGGCCCTTGCGGGCCCAGAGTAAGCGGTCCCGTCGCCGTCGCGGCTTCGATGGCTTGAAGCGGTTTCATTCCGGCCTCGACGAGATGGCCCACCTCGTGGCCGTTGAGCCCCCATCCGGCCGGTCCACCGGCGGACGAGAAGATGTCGGACCCGGTCGCCATCCGCACGCCCTTGCGAATCGCGATCCGCAACGCCTTCTGGTGTTGCTCGTTGATCGCCAGGGCCTTGCGGTACGCATACTCGGCGATCCCGCCTTCCTTCCCGACGCGAACGAGTCGATCGATGATGAACCGGGTTGGCACGAGGATCGCATCGCGGGCGAGCATCAGGTCCGCGGCTTCTTCATCGAGGAACGTCCCGTGCTCGATCGTCCGGCATCCGGCTCGGAGCGCGGCGATGATTCCGGGTTTGCCGTGGCAGTGGGCGGCGACGACTCGGTCCGCGCGGGCCGCCTCCCCGACGATCGCTTCGAGCTCCTCGCGCGAGAACTGCGCATGGACCGGATGGTCGAGCTCGCTCGCGACGCCGCCCGACGCGAGGACCTTGATGACCCTCGCTCCGATCCGGAGCTGCATCCGGACGCCTTTCAGGCACTCCGGCACGCCGTCGCAGAGGTACGAGAAACCGGTGCGGCGCAACACGTCGTGGATGAAGTCGAGCGGGAACGCGTGGAGGTCTCCGTGGCCTCCGGTCTGACTCAACGCTCCGCCGGCTCCGTAGATGCGCGGCCCATGGACGGTCCCTTCCGCGACGGCCCGGGCCAGATGAACGCCGAGTCCGCAGAGCTCCCGGATGCTCGTGAACCCCGCGGAGACCGCGACCTCTGCGTCTTTCGTCGCTCGGGCCGCGAGCACGGCGAGAGGCGTGCGGGTGATCTCTTCGACGTTCAGGGTCCGGATCCCCATGAAATGTCCGTGGACGTCCCACATTCCCGGCATCAGGGCGGGCACATTCACGACGGATGCGCCGGCGGCCGAGGGCGCGCCTTCGATCGGACCCGCATATGCGATCGTCGGGCCGTCGACGATCAACGCGGCGTTCCGGATCGGTTCTCCGCGTCCCGGGATGAGGACGTCCGCTTCGATCCGCAGCATCGAGTTCGCAATCGCGGTACCGCCGAAGAACGTAGCGGCGGTGCGCGATACCGAGAACCTTATCGGTCGGTCCCCGTTCCCGCGGCGATGGCCGGATTCGCGCCGCCCGAGGTCGGCCGGGCCCTCGACGCGCGGTTCCCGGAGGCCCTCGAGTACACGCGTCGCCTGCTACGTCAGCCATCCGTGAGCGCGACCGGCGAAGGGATCCGAGAGTGCTCGGAGCTCGTCCGGCAGATGATGGCGGACATCGGCTGCAAGACCCGCACCTGGGCGAAAGGCGGTCATCCGCTCGTCATCGGCGAGCTGGACGTGGGCGCGCCCGTCACCCTGATCGTGTACGAGATGTATGACGTTCAGCCGGTCGGGGACCTCAAGGCGTGGCAAGCGCCGCCCTTTGCCGCGGAGATTCGCGACGTTCCCGGCGTCGGCCGAGCGGTCATCGGCCGCGGCTCGACGAACTCGAAGGGCGCCCTCGCGAACCACCTCTTCACCTGGAAGACGATCCGCGACGTCGACGAGATGCCGGTGAACCTGAAGATCCTCGCGGAGGGCGAGGAAGAGATCAGTAGCGCGAATTTCATCGCGTACATCCGGACTCACCGTCGAGAACTGAAGGCGGACGCGGCGATCGCGAACGACTACTCCGAGGACCTGCGCGGCGTGCCCACGATCTACCTGGGCGTGAAAGGGTGCCTGTATCTCACGGTCTGGTCCCGCGGCAACCCGCAGGCCGGCGGTCCGATGGACAGCGAAATCCACAGCTCGAACGCAGTCTGGATCGGCTCCCCGGTCTGGCGGCTGCTGCAGGCGCTCAACACCCTGGTCGACGAGGACCAGCGTCCGGCCATCGATGGAATCTGGGACGATGTCGTCCCGCCGACGAAGCGAGATTCCGCGATGGTGAAGACCCTCGCGAAGACGTTCGACCCGTCCGCCTGGCTTCAGGAGGAACGGACGGCGAAGTTCAAGTTCGATCTGCCGAAAGATGAGCTCCTCCTGAAATACCTCTTCGAGCCGACCGTGAACATCTGCGGCATTTACTCGGGGTACATCGAACACGGCGGCACGAAGACGGTGCTCCCGCACGAGGCGTACGCGAAGATCGACATCCGATTGGTCAAGGACATGACGGTCGAAGGAACGCTGCGCAAACTGCGCGCCCACCTGAAGAAACGCGGATATGACGACTTACGAATCGAAGTGCACGGTCCGTACGGCCCCGCGAAGACCGACCCGGGTTCGTGGATCGCGAAGGCCGCGGTCGAGGCCGTCGAGGCGAACGGGAAGCAGCCGGAGGTCTGGCCTTCGAGCGGGGGCACGATGCCCGCCTTCGCCTTCGACGAATACCTCAAGCTGCCATGGGTGTCGATGGGGCTTGGCCACGGGTCTCGGGCGCACGCGCCGAACGAGTATGCGTCGATCGACGGAATGAAGCGGTTCATGGCCGGCGAAGCGACGCTCCTCTACGCGGCCGCGAAGCGGGCGCCGAAACGACCGCGATAGGCGTTTCGAAAACCGCGCTGAAAACGCCGTCAAAATCGCGGCCCCAAAATGGTCCTTCTCACATGGAGAAAATCAACTCATTCTCAAGGTCAGATTTTCAGCGCGACACCTATAAATAGCGTCATCCAGGATGGGCCGATGGAATGTCTACGAGGAATACTCCTCAGGTGCCTTCATGCGTATTCT
>Ga0209803_1000710_pt1 | contig 22467 bp, 28 predicted proteins | sample GraSoiAngelo_138_FD_185895 | JGI IMG/M metagenome (GOLD analysis project Ga0209803, IMG submission 185895) | Grasslands soil microbial communities from the Angelo Coastal Reserve, California, USA - 14_0929_09_40cm (SPAdes) (version 2) | ecosystem: Environmental > Terrestrial > Soil > Grasslands ...
GGGCTCCGAACAGCCCAGTAGCGTACACGAAGACCATGGCAGACGCCGCCACCACGATAACGACCATTAGCAGCGTGGCCATTATAGTGTCGATTGCCTTTTTGTTCCTAACTAGCTTCCGAAACATGTGCTCAGCGCTTCTCCAGGATAGGTCGGCAATAGTGGTTGAGCGTGTGTATCGTCAAATGCTCCTATCGTAACCTCCCCCTGGCCAAGAGGGTAACAGGCAACGGCGATCTCAGCGCGCAATGGGTGGATCCCTTCGGGAACGGTGAGACGTGGGACGGGTTATGTTCGGTGAACGGGTTTCGGAGTTGATTTCACGAAGGGCGCGGCGCGGGAAAAACGACCCCCCCCGGGGGGTCACATAATACTTAGCAGAAAAAAATAGTTACTAAAAAAAACAAAAGTTAAGGAAAAAGAAATGTTGGAGAGAAGGTACAGGTGGTGAACGTACGTTGCCGGTTATCGGTGAACGCCCCAAATGGGCACGGTAGTAATGACCATTCCAGAATACCGGGCTAGGCGAAGGGCATAAGATCCCGAGTGGTCGTAGGGGTGCTTAGGGGCACCCAAACTCGGTACAGAGGGGTACTTGCGAGGCGAAATAGAACTTGAAAACCCCAGTGAGAAGGATTACAACAATCCAGAAGACAATTCTCAGCTTGTCCCTCCGCGTTCTTGGCGTCTCGGGAGGATTTGCCTCAGCGTAGAGATGGTATGCCTCCTCGTAAAGGCGGTAGTCAACACGCGGGTCCTTCATTCGTCGCCGTAGCTGAGACGCCATTTTCCTTGGCCGAGTATTCGCCGGGAGCAGCTTTCTCAGCAGAGATTGGAGTTGTGTCCTGAATTTGCGAGTCGTCAATGTGAGAAAGGATTCCCTCCCACATGAAGAATGAGGGCAACGTGGGGCATAGGCGTTTCGTATACTCCTCTGACCTCCCTTCGTCATGCTACGTCTAGACTGTGATCGGCTTTTCTAGGACAGTCTAGGGGATGCGGCCAACATTGAGGTTGCAGGGAAGGTTGGGGTTACTTGTTCTCCCGAAGTCTTTTCATGACTTGTGGGCTTTTCAGCTCTCGCAGGGCGTCTGAGGCAACCCACTTTGCAGCGCCCGACTGATTCTTCTGGATCTTTAGAGCGGTGGACACGGCGGCTCTGTTGAGCTTGAGATTGCGCTTGCCAATCTGTCTCAGAGACCAGTTGACCGCTTTCTTGACGAAATTTCTTTTGTCAGACGCTCCCGCGATTATGAGTGGTAGCAAATCTAGGAACAGCTTGTCCTTAGCATGCTTGTCATGGACTGCAAGCTCGGCCATCAAGACGAAGCCCGCTCTCTTCACGAACTCCTCCTCACGCTTGCACCATTCCCTCGCTTTCACAACGGCAAACGGGGTCTTGTCGAACAGGTTTCCACAGGATCCATCGACAACATCCCATGAGTCAAAGTCGCCGACCCACTTGTCCATTTGATCGATAGTCACCTGCTCAGGATCATCCACCATCGAAGCTAGGAGTCGCGCATCGTGCAACCCAGTCTCCCACAGTTTCAACGCCAGTAGATGATCACGTCCAACCTCTCGGGCAAGAGTTCTGAGCTTGGGAACAGAAACACCGAATGAATTGCTTGATTGGATCCCGAACCGGGCCATTCTTTCGACAGCTTTCGGATCGCCCATCGACTTTAGCCGAACGACTGCTTGTTTGACGTCCAAGGTCTCGTCTATTCTCGCCTAGGCGCGTCTGGTCTGTTTCTCTTGTACAAGAACACCAGCCAGAATCGAGATTTCGCCTTGTTTTCCTGCTGGAATCCGCTCCCGGCGAGAAGCTCATCGATCGAACGCAGGGGATGAAGGTACAGCCGGAAACCTGTTTTCCTCAACTTCTCAACCAGATTGATCAACGCTGTTCCGATCCTCATCGCCGGCTTCATCAGCCCTTCGTCTCGCGGGACAACAAAACCCAACAGCTCCCTGGAAGAATTTGAAGCGGTCTTCAGAAGCGCTTCCAGGTCAGGATAACAGCAGAGGACCTTGTCCATCACGACGACGTCAGAGGCAGGTTGGCGAGTCGTGGCCGCGTCTGCAACATCGAACCTTGCGCGATCCTGTAGGCCAGACTCTTTGGCGAACTCGTTTGCTTCGTGAATCGACGCCGACGAAAGATCCACGCCCAGGCAGGAAGATGCTCCATGCCGGAGGGTCTCCAAGGCGAAGAAGCCTGTTCCACACCCGATCTCGAGAACAGTCTTTCCGACCAAGCCCTTGTTGGAGATGAAATCGAGTAGAACTTGGCTGCTAGCGGTGAGGCCGTTCGACTTGTACTTGCAACAACGGTCATGGGCTAGATCATCAAACGTCTCAGCTATTCCTTTCGTTTGAGCAGAGCCTGAAGTCATATGCTAGTCGGGGTCCTGCTTAGAGAACTTCCCTGTAACCATGAAAACTACGTCTGCTTCGGGTGAGACCGCTTTCAGAACTTCTCGAACTCTATCACGGACGTCCTGGGAGTCCACTTCTAAGTAGACTGTAAGCCGACCCTTTGGAACTCCTATTCCGCTGACTCCCGGGAGCTCTAGTATTTGGGAGGATACCTTTCGTTTAAGGGCCCTGGGATCATAGGGAGTCTTGGGCGGAGCCAAATCTGGCTAAGATCTTCAACAGTCTTTGACTTGAACCTATCCTGCAAGCTGGATCTGAAGCGCCGTTAGAACATCCGAGACATGATTGGCGATGGTTGATTTGGGCGAGCCGCCGAAGAGTAAGCCGGTCGCTCTGCCCAAGCCTCTGTCAACGATGAGCGAGCCGGAGTCCCCTGCGTCTGAGAACATCTGTCCTTGGTCTGGGGCGATCAGGATCTGTCCCTGGAAGGTCAGAGTCCCGATATCGTATTGGATGTTGACGTCTGCGCTGATGTCCAGAACGGACCCGGTCGTGTATCCTGTCGTCCGGCCGACCTTGTGGACCTTCATCCCATCAGTAGCGTCGATCGGGAAGGTGGTTGCGAGCTTGCCAACCTTCGCCAGGAACGTCGGGTCTGCAGGGACAGCCTTGTCGATGGCTGCTATGGCACAGTCAACGCTATTGTTTCCCCTCGGTGAAAGGGGGACGGTTTTGGAAAGGGTTGCGACTGTGTCGGTTGTCTGGTTTCCCTTGTCCAGAAGAGCAGGTTGGAAAATCGAGGTTCCAATTGGAAGCTTGTCTTCGTTGGCCAGAACGTGGTTGTTGCTCAGGATGTACTGCGCCCCTCCACTCTTTACTATCGCGCCGAGGGTCCCCGCCTCAACCATGTTTCCGATCGGGGGAGGACCGATGGAACTGCCTGGTCTGATAGGCCGGAAGCGATCTCGAGGAGTTGGTGCAGGTGGCATGGTGAAGGCTCTGAACCGGCCGGTCTCAACTACATCCGTAGGGACGCCCCGTATTGCCGCGGGTACCAGCTGCGGTTGGGGAATCTGGGCTTTGGGAAATTTTCTGTTAACATATACCCGAACCGCGTCTGTGCCTGTCGGCTGTCCTCCTTTGATCTTCTTGCCGATTCCCACTCCGACGATGTTGAGGTCGAGCTGGTAGGAAACGGCTCGAGTCGAGTAGGCGGCTCTAGCGCTGTCGGTCAAGAAGCGCGTAGCAGCTTCTTTCTTTGCAGAGGATAGCTGCGGAGGAATGTTTTCGCGGTTCATAAAATCGGAAAACAGACTGTCTTCTGATTAAGACTTCGTTTAACAACGGGAAATTCTGCCTAGAACTCAGGCCAGGGGTTTCAGGGGGATAGCATCGAAAACGCTAGCCGGTTCAAGTTTTCACAGATAATTCGCGATTTACATGGAAGTGTGAATCTTGCACTCATCATCTCCCCCTTCTTGTACCAAGAAGTGGAAACTGGGCCAGGCATCACGACTCTCACTCCACTACTATCTAACAACATGCGAACTCACCTCACGATACCGGTAATATAGTGTCGCTGGCAACTCTCGGAAAGTCTGGAAGCACCGATCATTTTCCTGCCTAATCACAGCTCGAGGATGAGGCCCAGTTCACCTCGATCTGCGAATGAATTTCTTACCAAACTTTGGGGCTACGGGCATTTCTCGACCATGATCCTGAGCTTCGCAAACAACAAAGGAGGAACCGGCAAGACCACAACCGCGGTCAATCTCGCCACCGCGCTAGCACAACTTGGAAGACGAGTCCTGCTCGTGGATCTCGATCCACAAGGAAGCGCCACAGTCAGCCTAGGCTTCCAAAAGTCCAAACTTCTCTATACCGTATACGATGCACTCGCTCAGTCGAGAAAAATCGAAGAGGTAATGCTTGGGACCAAGGTCGAGAATCTCACCCTTGTCCCTAGTAATCTGGACCTTGCGGGAGCAGAGGTCGAACTATCCTCTATCCCTGGCCGCGAATTCGTCCTGAGGGAGGCCCTCGCCGTCGCCAGACGGAAGTACGACGCGATCCTGATCGATTGTCCACCCAACATTGGAATTTTAACGGTAAACGCGATTGTCGCGTGCGACTTGATGGTCGTGCCGGTACAATCTGAATTCTTGTCAATGGACGGACTACCCACACTGTTGAAGTTTATGCGAATTGTGAAATCCCGAGCGAAAACAGAATTCGACTATCGAATATTACTCACGCTATTCGACAAGAGAACAGGACTGTCGAAGAAGATCGTCCAACAACTCAGAACTTCGTTTGGCGACCATATACTCAAGATCGTCATCCCACGATCCATCCGGATGGCAGAAGCTCCCAGCAAAGGAATACCCGGAATAATCTACAGCCCCAGAAACGCTGCCTCGGAAGAGTACCGGCGCCTCACAAAGGAACTACTCGAAGGATCGCTAGCGGACACTGTTCTAACCAAGCTTGGATCCACTGCGGACTGATTCGCCTTTGGCCAACGGCGTTAAGACACGACGGAGGACGGCGCAGAAGGGTGTTCAGGCAGTCTTTACGGCAGACGCGGGCTGGAAGGGACGAGTCCAAGTTGCTCTTGGATTGATCGCCATCGGAATCGGCACTGCGGCGTGGGCGTATTCTACCCGAGCTCTTGGCGGCTTCGGACTCGGTAACCTCATCCTCTGGGATTCATCGGTCTCCGCTGTTCTCCTGCCGCTATCCATACCTATGCTGATCGGTGGAGTCAGCCTTTGCACATACTATTTTGCCATGCGAAGAACCTGGCGGGCTCGCAATCGGATCGAGTCGGCCCTTTACGAACTGGAGGCGCTTGTTGGACAAAAGAACGCGGCCCCAGGATCATCGCCGGATCTAGGAACTCTTCCAGGTGTAAGGGCAGTCGGAAAATCGCGATATGGCCCCGTTTCAAAAGCGCTTTCGATTGCGCTTGTCGAAGCGGTGATACTGATTATGATCTATAGCGGACTTGTACGAGAGTACGCGTCAAATGTCAACATGCAGAACTGGATCCAGGCCAACTTCGCTCTAGGAAGCTATCTTCTGAGCTACAACGCGGTGCTGGTCTTAGCCGGGTTATTGGGAGTCGTGATATTCCAGCTCTTGCCGAGAAAGATTCGCTCAAGAAGCCCCAGAGATAGTTCTTCCCCGAAGGCTTCCCCTCTCAGAGGAGCATGATTCGCGTCGAATAGTTTCTCAGTGAGAATGATTTTCCCGATGCAGTCAAGAGTGTTCGGTAGTGGTTGAAGGTGGACGGGAGGCTTTTCTAGTAGAACAAGGGCACGTGAAATTGCGCCTTGAGAATTCGTAAGAGATACGCCGCACCGATCATTCTCGCGGTGCTGTTTTCAGCGGTGACCGTCTATGCGGCATCCGAGCTATTCTACCACAAGTTGAGCGCCCCGAGCACCACGGCACCTTTTGCGGGAACTTTGTCATCAAACTGTTCGAATCCCTCAATCTCTCCAAACCCCAGCAGCTTCTCAACCACCGCTTTCTCCGCGATCTTCCAGTGTTCAGAAGGTGGGCCTCCGGTGACATGCTCAACGCCTGCTGGGCAGGCAACTGGAAAATGCTCTACCAGCGCGGTTGTTTCCCAGCTCCAAGGAGGCTCCGAACTCACAGGATCTCCCGCCGGATACTCCGCCTACAATCTCTACCTTGTCAGCGACGGATCAACAATAAGTGTAGACTGTGCCTCGATCATGGGAGGATACGTGTTATTTCTCTCCGCGAGCCCACCTTCGTCAACAGGTCAGCAGGTCTTGATATCTGGGACACCTTCGCCTGGGTCCTCGTACGACTATTGTGTTGATGGGGTCTTTAGTCAGCCGCAAGGTTCAGATGTCTTCGTCAGCTGGCTCTAGAATCCGCCTCCTAGGCCCGCCTTACTCACTGGGCTGGAATCAGTCATTGGGAACGTACGTGATTTGGGGTACTTGCGATGACCTCAAAGAGGGGTAGCCAACTCCAGCATCAAGAGGCTTGTACTATGGCGAAAAATATCAGGGCTAAAAAGCGCCGCAAACAGAGAGGCCTTGATGCAATCTTCAGCCCTATCGACGAACCGAAAAATTCGCGCACGCTGGCCGGGGCGGCCACCGGGAAACGGGACAAGGCGGAACGTTCGATGAGACTCGCATACTTGCAAACCCTCCTCATTATCTTCCTTCTCTTCTGTGTGGTCTATACGTATGAAAATGATCCCAGTTTCAGAACTGACTTTCATGAGACGCTCTCCCTCTACTTCTCTCCAGTGGCGCTCTTAGCTTTTGGTACAGCCGGACTCGGGTTGAGTATCGCCTGGTTGATAGTTAACTACAGACAGGACCGGACAAGACTGGCTAAACGAGTTGGCGAAACCGGTGAGGAAGATCTGGACGATCTGAGCGGTTTATGATGGAAATCACGGCCGAGAAGATTTGGATGATAGCACCATATCCAAGCTACGAGGATATGATTCGCGCCGAAAGGAGCTTCCGGAAAATTTCTAGTGTTTCCATGGCATATTCCCGGAGGATCGTTTCCCTGGTCTGGGTTTGCCTTCTAGGCTTGAAATACGCACCTAAGGGCACCATGTAGAACATGATCTTGGTCTCATGGTTCTGGGTCTGCCGGTAGATCATCTCGAAGTAGTATACTTGGAATTCTTCTCCTTGCATTCTCATTGTCAGGCGGACGAAAAAGTCGTATGCACGAGGTTTCTGCACTTCCTTCTTCAGCGCTAGCGAGATAACCGCTTCATGGGGGATAGTGATGTTAGCACCATCAGCCGTGAGTGACTCCAAGCTGGTTCGTTGATAGTCTTCGAGAGTCTTTGGCACGACGTCGGTGATTAGAGCGGTTCCATACCTCATCTCGCGACGAAGCCAGAAGTTGCCTCTCGTCTTTTTCTGAAGAATAAAGATCGACTTGCTATCTGTAACCAGTACCGCGTACTCTTTCGGATATTCCTCGTCCGGAATCATGACCCTATGAAGTAGAGCCAGCCTCTTCTCCTGAATCACGTTAGACATTCTCTTCTCAAAAAAGTGTCACGCGAGGGAACCACTTCTGTATCGTCTAGGTGCCGAAGGGCGAAAGGCGTGAGCCTAAACGCAAGCGTGTTATTCCATATTCTTCTCCAAGATTGCCACTGGATAAATCTCAGGCCTTCAGCCGTTTGTGATACGCCTGATACCTCCTGGCATCACGCAATGTGAAGAAAGTGTACAAGAGCCACGCTACCAACGCTACAACGCCTACAACCTGAAGTCCGATCGTGAACAATATCAAAGCTGGCTCTAATACCAAGAAAAGTGTGCCAATAACCCAAAATAAGGTCCCCACCCGCATACTTGTACGCTTCTCGACTATGCCCATTTTCAATACGCCGATCCGGTAACAGAACAGGATGCATAAGCTGAACGAAAGAATGGTCAGCACTACAGTTGTCAGAGTAATCTGGAAGAGAATAGGGTCGATCTGCCCCGAGGAATAGCGAGGATAGAGGAAGAAAAGAAGGAAGGTAAAGACAGCTATGGTTGACCCGAGAACTGTTCCCGCCCGATTCACATTTGACGCCGCAAGGTCAAGGTCCAACCATAGATCTTCGTTAATGTCTGACATAGACTCTGGTCCCTGCCGGAAACTGCTCGAACCAGTCGTCGACTATTTAGGCTGTCAACAAACTTGACCCGTGGCAATCAGACTTGTTAGGGATAAATTCGATTCAAAATTAGGTCAGCTTGTTGCCGCAGTTCTTGCAGTACCTGGCTTCAGTTGGGTTCAGTGTTCCGCATGATACGCAGGAAGCAGAGGTCAACAATGCCCCACACTTGATGCAATGTTTTGCGCCTGCGATAAGCGGAGCATTGCATCTCGAGCATTTGCCTATGTTCGAGGTCTCCTCCGGCGGTTTGGGTGGTGCGAGCGCGCTCGGCGAGAATACATCAGATAGGATTACAACATCTCCGACTGTTGCGATTTTCTCGTGTCCTAGCTCGAACTCGCGCGGCAGATCTCTCTCGTCCAGGAGAGACTTGAATTGTTCCTTATCAACTGATAGGACAAGTGATCTGACGTCACCGGTATCGTTTGAGATGGCTTTGCGGACCCGTCCAACGATCATCCCATGGGAGTCAATCACCTGGAGGCCAGTTATCGCTTCTATTCTGGCATGCGCATCTTTCACCATTGTGGGCTCGGCTATACGGTCGACATATTTCTCGCAGGCATAACAGTACCATCTTTTCTGGTGCGACTTTGTTCGGATGAATGTGAGCGACTGACTACAATCTGGGCATCGCGCCTTAGCTTCTTCCTCGAACATAGTGGGCATACCTGATTTCAAGAAATAGTCTTGCCGGAAATTGCCAATATGACCATTTTACATAGTTAACATCTTCGCCACGATCCGCGATTTATTCCTCGCACGTGTCAAGATCGAGAGAAAGGACAATGCGACGTTTCGAGAAATGGATTTGATCCGTTCGAGTCAATCCTTGAGCATTTCTGCTGTCTTGTTTTCACTCTGCGCTAATAGTTTGCCGGACTACCCTATTTACGCAAAAAAGTAGTCTCAAGAGTCGCAGCAAAACGAAGTCAGGCGACAAGATCCGGGTAACAGTATAAATTCATTCCAACCAACTTCTACCCTCCGCGTTCGGTCTCCAACGAGAGCAGCTGATTCGGATGGAACTAGAGTCAGGTGAGGAACTCATCTGGAAAGGGAGACCGGCCTACCATCTTCGATACCCATTCTTGGCTTTCATGTCCCTCTTCGGGATCTTGAACATCAACGGGGCATCGCTAGGAGATGCGGTAGACGCAGCTTCAACTATCCTCTTCTTCGGATTTCTCGTCGCGAGTCTTGTGAGCCTCATTGTTGACAAAGAAAGGAAATACTATCTGACCAATCGTCGAATAATTGCGCACAACTCCACTCTGTTGGTTCCAGATTTGTCAAGTGTCCGCATGGAACAATCGAGACTAGGGAGGTTCCGTGGTGTTGGGAATGTGTATTTCGATTCGAGGGAGGGCAGATGGATCGCTTTCAAACACGTGAAGGAGCCCAACCTGATCGTTCACAGCTCGATGAGCCTCAGAGGGATTCCTGCGGGCGCTACAGGCATGGTTTTCTGCAATTATTGTGGTTCGCGAATCCCCGGTGGCGCTACCAAGTGTCCCAATTGCGGCGCGGACGTGTGATCCGGGTAGTTGCATACAGGAGTTAGATGAAACCTAAGCGAGACCTAGTTGAAAAACTAGGACGAAACTTCGCGTCGAAATTAGGCCATAATATTTTTGCACTAATAGTCCGAGATTGATCAGAGGCTCGATTGGATCTTGAGGAAAAGCGTCAAACAGCTGCTCGCAGAAATCTATGATGGCCGGGCTGACGTTCATCTAGACCTTTACCAACTGTCGAACCAGCATCGCCGTAAGCACGGGCGGGGTTGTGACATGTTCCCCAGCGACCCTTTGCAGGCGCCTCTGTGGACGGTGCTTGCTTCACTAACGCATGCGCGACGAATGTTGGAGGTTGGTTGTGGTCACGGGTACACGGCTGCTGTGATGGCTTCCGCGGGAGGACCTGACTGCCACGTGGACACTATTGAAGGAGACCCGCATCATGCAGAACTTGCCGAACAGGCTTTCCTGCAACGAGGCCTCTCCAGACGCATCCGCGTCCTCCGCGGCCGGGGACAAAGCGTCCTTCCCCAGCTGAAGGGTCGCTATGATGTCGTGTTTCTGGACGGTGACTGGCGCGAATACCCGAGCTACATTCCACACCTCCGTCGTCTCACGCTTCCCGGCAGCATTATTGTAACCGCGAATCTTAACCCACTCTTTGGCGGCTGGGGTGGAAGGTTGCCGGGAAAGCCAGCGATCCAGTCCTATCTGACACGCCTTGTAAGAGATCCTCACTTCCGCACATACGTGGTTCCTGGCGAATGGCATTCGATCAGCGTCCGCGTGTAATGGAGGAGTATCAAAGGTTGATTGAATAATAGGCGATGCTCGATACGGTTTAGCCTAGAATAGTCTCTGGGAGCTTACCAGTCTAAATCAGTGTTTGCAAACAATTGACAGTCGAAAGCAATGCTGGGACTGGAATACATCTGGTTGGCCCCAGGGTTCGTCAAAGAAAGTGCTCGATGTCTGCGAGGGCTGGGAAGGCAACGACACTATCCCTATGAAACTTCAAGAGCTGATGATGGTTCTTCGGATCGAAGTTTCTCAACGATGCAAATGACTTCGCGTCTCTCTTGGATAATCACAATAGAGCCAGAGCATTAGTTAGACCTTCAGGACTAGAAGATCACGCGGACGTTGTGTTCAGAATTGTTGGCTTATCTGTTGACTACATGTCTGATGAGGCATTGCCTCAGAGGTGGAGAGATTCGAAGAAGATAGCCCTAATCCTTCTAGTCGCCGCAGCAGTCCTGATTCCAACGGTAGCCATCCTTCACGCTATGGATACCTCCTCAAGCAATACACTTACAGGCCATGATGATGACCATCAGGATCAGAACCATCAGGATCATGATGACAACGGTACTTCAGAGGATAATTCAATGACCCACGCTGACGTCGACGATGCTAACGAGAACACGGCAGACACGGACTAGGCCCGGTAAGCAAGAGACAACCAACATATCCGACCGCACAACTAGTCCATTTTTTGCAAACCATTTCCGAGCCCAAGACCGTACTTGATCTATTGGATCAGATCATAGTTGCCGCAAGGGGCATGCAGGGTTGAGGCAAAACCATCCGCCTGCCACGTAGCCCAGCCGGCCACCGCACGTTGGACATGCTACTAGCTGGTTGAGGTCTGTTGCTCTGCCAGGATCCATTTTGATCCGTGGATCATCTTGTCGAGGGGCTCCCGTTGGAATGTCCGAGTATGATACGAGATTGGCGACCATGCTTGGCAGCGTGGTCATCGAGGGGTCAATGCCGGTCGGAATAATCGGCGTCGGAACTACCTCTGTTGGGGTTACCATTCTGGGAATGATCAGTCTTGGATCCACCTGTACAGGATTGATCTCTGTTGGAGTAATCGCTGTCGGAGTAATGAGTGTCGGAGTGAACGGTGAACCTGAACCCTGATGGATTTGCTTGTCGAAATCAAAACTGGGCCGAAACCGGGATTCGGGGGTTGGCAAGCGCTAGGACTAGTCCTATGAATCCGAAAATGAGACCGAAGATTGTGGGGATGAACTGTGACCCTGACGTGTCAAAGAGACCGCCCCTCCGAACAGTCCTCCACTACTCGCTACGTTGATGGTTCGAGTTTGGCCTGTGCCGCTGCCACAGGGCTCCGATGCGCTGATAGTGAAGGTGCCTGAGGAATTGTAAGTGTGCTGCCAGTTCTCCGCTAGGGAACCACCATAATTCCTAGAACCTGAGGCTCCATCGCCCCAGGAGACCGTGACCGGGTCGCAAGAATCCAAGCTTACGAACACGCCGATTTGTAAGGTAGATCCGATTGGCATTGAGTCACCATCCGAAATGAACTGCTTGCTTCCATCCGGAGCAGTGTACGTGTTCAACGCAACATCTGCTGATGCGTGTGCAGGCACTACGACGATAACTGATGCGACAAGGACCATTGCCGCAGTAAGCTGTAGAGTGCGCGAGAGGAGTCGGTGCAACGCTACTTTCCCCGGTTCCTTGGCCTTGTCACAGGCCCAGTGGTGAGCAGCTGTAGTGTCTCGCGCCTGGCAACGGTGTTTCCGTTCCATTCTAGCACTAGTGCTGTCGATGGTCCGTTCTTCGAGCCTTTCCGCGTAGAAGGTCCGGCTTCCGTGAAAGCAATTTTGTTCATCCGGCCGGGAAGAAGATGTGCGAGCTGGCTCGGCCTCAAAGCGAAGGAGAGACCTGCAAGGTTGACTGGGACAGATCTCGAACTTGCTGTTCCTATTTCGGGGACGCCGTAGACCTCGCGAGCAGTCCCTTTTGCGAGGGCCTTTCTAACAGGATATCGTATGCTTTGGGAGGCGCCGCCAAACGCCATGCCGAGGATTCCAGTTATCATGACTAGGGGAGTGTACGTTCCCGGGTCCACAGGCTGGCCAGTCGCCGCGGCAATCACAAGAATGATGGCACTGAACCCAGTGAGCGCGCCTAAGACTCGAAGGATTGGAACTGCTCCCTTCTTGAGGATGCTTTGGAGGAAGTTGATCTCGTTTTGAGTCAGCGCTCGCTCGACTACGGGGCTGGCTTGAACGATTCGGCCGATCAGACCATTGTTTGCGGTTGTGGATGAGAGAGGGTCTAGATCATTGCCCGGTAAACGCGTAGCAATTGCCAAAGATTCTTCGTCAGAACCAAACCGCCTGTCAGCTACCACATGGACATGATGTTACTGAGCAGTTGTCCTCACCGATACGCCGGAAACCCACAGCCAGAGTACGAATCCAAGGCTACGTTTTCCTAGAGGAAAATGAACGGTTCGCGTAAATCGTGGAGGTCTACTCTTGAACGCCATGAATGTCGACTACAACGCTGCTTTGCCGATTCTAAGCTCTTCAGCTGAACCCCTTTACATATTCTGAAGTTATGTCAGTAGGTCGTGATACGCCCGCAAGCCTCATCACATTTGTCAGTTCCGCACGCAAATGCTCCAAGACTGCAGCAACCCCATCTGCTCCGTAGAGAGCGAGGCCCCACAATACTGGTCGTCCCACGCCGACCGCTTCGGCACCTATCGCGAGGGCTTTGAAGACGTCAGTTCCCCTCCTGATTCCGCTATCGAATAGTACTCTTGTTTTTCCTTTGACTCTCTCTACTATTGGTCCTAGAGCCTCGATCGCTCCGAACCCGGTGTCGAGTTGTCTTCCTCCGTGGTTCGAGACGATAATCGCGGGGACCTTGCGCCTTGCAGCCTCCTCAGCGTCTTCGGGAGAGAGGATTCCCTTGATCAAGACGGGTAGAGTAGTGTGCTCTCGTGTCCATTCGTAGTCGTCCCAACTGAGGTCATCCTTGATACCCGCAGTGAGAGACTGAAGGCTCCGCGTCGCGGCAACGTATCGCTCGGATGGAACATTTGATCGATCGAGATCTTTCGATAACATGAAGCTGTTTCTGACATTACGATCCCTGATGCCTAACACTGGCAAGTCGACTGTCAACACGATCGCGGAGTAGCCAGCTTTCTCAGCTCGCTGAAGCAGTTGCTCGTTAACCCCAGGGTCCTTGTTGAAGTAGAGCTGGAACCAGCGGGGGCTGTCCTTGATTGCTATCGCCACTTCCTCCATGGTCTTGCTAGCACCCGTCGGAGCGACGAAAAGTGTGCCTGCCTTTTTCGCGCCCTGTGCACTTCCAACTTCAGCCAAAGGGTGAACGACGCCGTGATTTGCCATAGGAGTAATGTAGATCGGCATCGATAATCGCTGCCCGAGAAGAATCGTCGAAGTATCTGCTTCTTTGATTCCGGTAAGGACCCGGGGCATGATTGTTATTTTCTGGAACGCTTCTCGGTTAGCCCTAAGGGTCTGCTCGGACCCGGCACCGCCGGCCACGAAATCGTAGCTGGCTTGGTCAAGCTGCTGCTTTGCTTGTTGCTCTAGTTCGTCTAGGTTGACAATGCTAGGCTTTGCTATGGTCTTCGCCTGAGTCAATTTCGATCGCCGACAGATTCCAGACTATGGTGTATGTATGCTCTGCCGCTGTTAGGTCGGACTCGAACTAGTATCCTTCGATTTCACGTTTCATGCGGGCTAGCAGATCGACCGCGCCGTCCGCATAACTCCCGATCCACCGGTCATGTAGCTCCTTAATGGGGAGCGGGTTGATGTAATTCCAGCGAACACGTCCCTCACGCTTCACGATGAGGAGATCCGCTTTTTCAAGAACCTTCAGATGCTGCATTACAGTACACCGATCCAGTTGCCTGAAGTGCTCGACCAACTCTCCCGTGGTTCTTGATCTCTCTTTGAGCAGGTCAAGTATTTCGCGCCGTCGAGAGTCGCCGAGTGCTTTGAAGATCGGATCGTACTTGTCTTGCATTGTCAAGCTACCCTCTCACGGGGATCCGTTGTCAGGGTTAATGTCACGGCCGATAGCTTAGCGAACAAAGTGTTATGAATGTATAACATATAGGGGACAGGGTCGGAGGATGCAAAACATGGATCTGAGTTTCACAGTTCAGACGAAAATCCAGAAACCGGTAAACGAGGTCTTTGAAGCCGTTCACAACCCGAAGAAGCTTAGCAGCTACTTCACGTCTGGTGGATCTGACGGACCACTCGATGAAGGAAAGATGGTGTTGTGGAAATTCAATGACGTTGGCGACAAGATTGTAACTGCCCCCGTGAAGGTACAGAAGGTTGTGCGAAACAAACTAATTCGGTTCTCTTGGGAGGCGAGCGAGGGTCTCTTTGACCTGAAAACTGGATCAATACCAGACTCCGGTGGATACGATACAGTTGTCGAGATGAGTTTCGAACCTTTGAACGCGAACGAAACGCTCGTGAAGATAGTCGAGGGAAAATGGCGACCCACAGAGGGCGGTCTGCAAGGCTCATACGGGAACTGCCAAGGCTGGACTCACATGGGCCTCTGTCTGAAAGCCTACCTCGAATACGGCATCAATTTGCGGAAAGGCTCATTCTAGCAGCGAAAATCCAGTTCTATACGACAATCTTGGGCTTTATCAGGAAATACGATTTTTCCTAGAGATTATCCTTCTCATGACTTATCCTCCAGCATTGGTATCTTCTTTCCACGTAGACGATTGAGGATTCCAGGTTTCTGTATCAACTTGATTCTTTCCTTTTGAAGTATGACATTAGTTGAGGCAATTGTCAGTTGCATCTTCAACCCATATCCTATGTCCTGCCAACCCTCTGATGCTAGAATTACGCCAGTTCTGTCCCAACTTGGTCTTTCGGTCAAGGCAATATGAACTATCAGTTCATTCCCTTTCCTTTCAACTTTTATTGTGTGTGGTATTCCCCTCAAGCCATAGTCACCATTGCTAGAGCAACATTCAAGGAATATATGGACAGATCGAAGAGTCCACCGGTGAACGAGAAATGGTGTCCGCTAAGAAATTCGAAACGATCGACGAATATATCGAATCTTTCCCGGAGAACGTTCAGAGTGTTTTGGAAAAGCTGAGGGCTACAGTACAGGAGGCAGCGCCTGAAGCGGTGCAATCTATTAGCTATGACATGCCCACATTCAAACTGAACGGGAAGAGGTTGGTGTATTTCAGCGCGTGGAAAAATCATATCGGATTCTACTCCATACCCAGGGGCAATGAAACTTTCAGAAAGGAATTATCGCCTTATGAGGGAGAGAAAGGCTCGCTCCGATTCCCGCTGGAAAAGCCAATACCCTACGATCTAGTGAAGAAAATTGTCACGTTTCGCATGAAAGAAATCCAAGACGAAAACAAGTAACAGAATTTCCTACAGCCTGATTGGAACCGAAGACAAATCTGTCGATTTCGGGACTCATCTATTTCTACCGGTGAGGTGAAGTTGTTCTACCGTGGATATCTACCTCGTGGACGGCACCTACGAACTGTTCCGTCACTTCTACGCACTTCCGACCCATGCTAACGATAAAGGTGAGGAGGTTGCGGCGACTAGGGGAGTGCTGAACAGCATAGCTGGCATGCTCGAGTCTGGGGTCACTCATATCGGTGTTGCGACGGACCAAGTCATCGAATCCTTCCGGAACGATCTCTGGCCGGGCTACAAGACTAGCGACGGTGTTGATCCACAACTATTGGCACAATTCCCTTTGCTCGAGGAGGCGTTGAAAGCAATGGGAGTTGTCGTCTGGCCTATGGTCGAGCTGGAGGCTGATGACGCTTTAGCCGGTGCCGCCGCTTCTCTTAGTAAGCTTGCGAAGGTCGGCCGAATCTACATCTGCACCCCTGACAAGGACCTGGCCCAGTGCGTTCGCAACGACCGTGTTGTTCAGCTGGATCGTCGTGCACGAAATGTTCGAAACGAGGCAGGTGTGATGAAGAAGTTCGGAGTCCCCCCAGGTTCCATTCCAGATTATCTCGCCCTAGTAGGCGATGACGCGGACGGATACCCTGGGCTTGAGGGCTGGGGAGAGAAGTCAACAGCCGTTGTTCTCGGAGTCTACAAGCATCTGGAAGCCGTTCCTTCGAAGGCGGAAAACTGGAAGGTACAGCCACGATCCGCCGCCCGACTCGCAATGGTCCTGCAAGACAACTTCAAACTCGCACTTCTATTCCGCAACCTCGCGACTCTCCGAGCAAAAGAACCAGACATATCCTCGCCAGACGAGGTATCCTGGAATGGGTCCGGACCTGCTTTTCCATCAATCTGTGAACGAATCGATGATCCTCAGTTGATTGATCGTGTGGCCAAGATATCTGCCTCCCGGAGCCCAAAATCCAAGATCAGGAGGTCGAAACATCGAGGATAACGAGACTTAGCCCATGACTGGACGCTAAGGCTGTCCGAATCTGACACTAGCAATTGTAACAGGTTCCTTTTGCCCCGCGGTGACGTAATAGCTATTGAGTGGCTATGCACCCCTCTTTCCGCCGCTCACGAAAGGGAATGGCCACGATCATGGCAGAGGTAATGATGGTTGTTATTGTAATAATCATGTCTACCATCATCTTTGTCTGGGTGGTGCCTACCTTCACATCTCAGACGGGCCAAGATAATGCTGGGGCTGCATACTCAGAAAAGTTCACGACGGTAAGAGGCCAATTTGCGACATTTGTCCAATCCATACCCGAGACAGTGGATCCGTGCACGGCGTCGCCCATAGGATGTTCCCCTTCGAGTCCATTCGTGACATGCACCGGGTCCATAACGTCACCATACTCCGGGGACGTCATCGTCCCGATAAACGGCGCCTGCACGATTACCGCACCCGCATCAGTTCACAACGTGTTTGTGATGACTGGCGCCAACTTGACAGTGGTAGGCGCAACCATTAACGGGGATCTAATCGGCAACTACTCACAAAGCATCACTCTGAGAAACGCTAACGTCTACGGATGGACCGGCTTGTACAACGTGCAAGCCACCAGCATTTCAGGGAGCTCACTCAACACCTCCGGCAACCTATCAATATCCCATGACGGTTGCTGTTCGGCGATGTACGGTGGTGGTCGGGGCTCGTTTGCCATGACTAACTCAACCGTAACTGGACAGATTGAAAACGAAGTTGGTCATCAGACCTTTTTCGTAGGGAATCATGTTACCGGGAGGTTGGAGGTTGAAAGCGCCGATCAGGGCTCGATAATCGGCAATACGGTAGGGAGTCTTGACCTTGACCAAAACGGTGTGGTCGTAATTGCCTCGAATACCGTGAACGGCATTGCAAAATACGGCACCAACGGCTGGTGCGGCACCGGATACAACGTAATCTTGGGCGGGACCCAAGGCATCTGCGTTGGCAATGTTGAGGTTGACGTCGAGAACACTGGATCGATACCGGTGAAATTTGTCTCAGCCTACATGACCAACATCCCGTTGGCCGGCAATCCGTCATGGCAACTTGCCTCTGGGCACCAGGTGCAGTGTGGAGCTATACTATCCTTGACCTGCTCACAGCTTCCGATCATAATTCCGGTTGGAGACATGGCCCAGATTACGATGGGCTGGACCCCGCCCGCGTCATCGTTCCCACTACCATGGAACTACATCTACTTCATCTTCGTCTCATCACACGCCAACTTCGTGGACGGATACCTCTACTTTTCCGTAGGACTTGGACTCCCAATGCAGTCACGCCTAGAAAACAGAATCTGTCCACCCTGCTGGTAATCCTCGGGGATGCGATTTCAGTTCTCTTGGCGCCCAGATTCAGATCGTTGATGGCGGAACGTCTGTTTCGGCGGATGAAAAGGTAGACTACTGTTGTTGCCACCGTTGTTGCTCCAACTGTTGCAATCGCAATTAGGACTAGATTAGGTACAGAAGATGGTTCGGGTGTGCGGAACTGCGTATTGAGTACGTATATTCCGTCAGGTGAGGAGTAGTAGAGTTTGCCGGCCGGTCCCATTTCGACGGCGATGATCCCCCCGCTCTGCGTGTAGACTTGACTCATGGAAACGATTGATCCTGTTGAGGTGAGGTTTAGTCGAACGAGGTTGCCAGTGTTCCATTCACCGAAGTAGTAGACGTTTGGTTCTACCGTGGCAATTCCGGTCGGAGTAACGACCGGATTGAAGTCTACGATTGGGTCGATGAAAGCTGGGTTGTGCGGACTGCAAGGCCCCGTGCATGTCGGCCAGCCATAGTTTCCGCCTTTGACGATGATATTGATCTCGTCATCGCTGCTAGGACCCGCCTCGGTGGCGATGAGCCTGCCATTTGACGAGTCGAAGTCGAAGCCAAACGCGTTGCGTATCCCCAAAGCCCACACAAGGCTCTCAGCAAATGGGTTGTCGGAGGGCAATGAACCGTCGGGGTTCATCCGGAGTATCTTTCCATCCATTGTTCCCTGGTTCTGCGCTTGTGAGCTTTGATGAAATTCACCGACCTGCGCGTACAGTCTGCCATCGGGTCCGAACTTGATGTAACCGCCGTTATGGTAGATTGTGTTCGGAGCAGAGCTCGTCACGTTGAAGATACTGACTTGATCTCCGCCCGTATTGCCGGTTGCGGTATAGCGTCGAACATGCCCCTGCGTATAATTCTGAGGATCACGATCCGTATAGTAGACATAGACGTAGCCATTGGAGGAAAAGGATGGGTCCAGGGCTATGCCCAGAAGTCCGGCCTCGCCGTCTGTAAAGATAGGTGAGACGGTCACGAAGGGGGTTGCTAGGAGCGTTCCATTCTCAAGAATGATCCGTATGTTGCCGGTGTCTTTCTCTGTGAAGAAAATTCGGCCGTCAGGTGCAAACTTCAGGGAGACAGGAAAGTTGAGACCGGTAAGAACAGGTGTAACGGCCGACGGGATTGCCTGCGCTTGCGACAAGAAGTGAGGCGCGATCAATAGGATGAGTACGCAGACGACCTCCACTGCCAGTCTCGTAGACTTCGTTGTTACTCGGTCCAACAGGAGCTCAGTCGGTGTTCGAAGCCTCACGAAAAAACCTTCTGATGACGAAATTCCCTCCTGACGAATGCCAGGGGTTGGCAACTCGAAGAGTAAGTCAGCAAGAGACAACATCAAGGGCGGAAAGCAGATATCGAAGAGCTCGCTATCACGCTCTTCCATGAGAGAGCTGGTCATCAAAGAACTGACGCCGTCTCTGAGAGACGACTTCCTACTCTTCTTTGACAGGGTCGCTTTCGCTGACAATCCTGACTGGTCTGACTGCTACTGTTCGGCGTATCATTTCGAAAACAAGGGAAAGTCCGAGAGTCGTCGCGAGGCCTCAAGCCTCATCGAGGAGGATAGGATGCACGGATTGCTCGCCTACGATAATGGAAAGCCCGTTGGCTGGTGTAACGCGGCTTCTCGCAGCAGCTACCCTGGAGTCCAGTGGTTGATGGGTCCCGGTCCCGATAGGGCTGAGCGAGTCGGTTCAATCGTCTGCTTCGTAGTGGCGTCTTCTCATCGCAACCAGGGAGTCGCGTCCCGGCTACTGAACGCGGCGTGCAAGAGGTTTTCCCAAAAGGGATTAGAGTTCGCTGAAGCTTATCCTGTCAAGAAGCCGCAGTCGGCTGCTTACAACTTTCCAGGCCCATTGTCGATGTACCTAAAGAATGGCTTCAGCCCACATCATGACGCTGACTGGTATCTGGTAGTGCGAAAGCGACTCGAAACACCGGTCTAGCGGTTTTCAACATAGGGTGGTGGGCCCACCCGGACTCATCTCAGCATGGGTTCAGGTCCCTCTCCGAAAAGGATTCATTTCTACGGGTCGTGTGGAACGTATTCTCTTTGAAATCCTTTCACCAATCGGTATGTTCGAGTTCTAGCCCACTTGTCAGCGGACAGGACCTTATGTCCCTAGACTATTTCGATTGGAGCGACCATTTCGTGGAGCCCAAAGACCCCTCCAAACATTTTTTCCAAATGTAAAGCGTCCTTGGGTACTAGTTCGGGTGCGCTGATCTTTCCCATGCTCTCAAGCAAAGATCGTGCGACGATGAAAATTGCGAAGAAAGTAATCGGAATGAGAATGAGAGCAAGTAGGGAGAACGGAGATGATAACCCCGCCGTTTGCCGGCAAGGTCCAATTGCAGGACAGGTGTGAACCAATGGGGAAGCGGAAAGATGCGCAAAAACCCAAGAATCTACGTAAACAAGTGCGGAAAGTCCAGCGAGTTCAAATGTCTTTCTAAATAACATCTGCGTCCCCATCTCAGCCACGCTCCTAGCTATCACAAACCTCGACGATGGACACTAGACAATCCGGGATTGATGAGTCCAATCGTATGCACTTGCGGCGTAAATGCGCCAGTGATCAGGACCGCTAGAGTGATAGACTCGAAAGTGTCTGAAGACATCCCGATTCTTGTATAATGCGCCTTCTCAGATATAAGAACTGGGTAGCACACGGCTTCGGTGCAAGATGCTATGGGCGCAGCTAGGGGTGCCCGATGATCAGACAATTTGAACATGCATTTTACACGCTCGGTGTTGCGAATAATCTGTTCGAGTATAGTAGGATCCTCCGTGCGTGACACCTTCGAACTCATGCAGACGAAATGAGTGACTTACTCGAAACGACCACCAGACCAAGTTGCACAAGAACTGACGTGTAAATCCTTATTCCCCAGAATTCGCCATACGCATGTGGTGGGCCCGCCCGGATTCGAACCGGGGACCGTCAGGTCTCCCGAACTCGGGCTATGAGCCTGCCGCTCTTTCAGTTCTTCAACCTGAAGAAAACCTAGCTGAGCTACGGGCCCTCCAAGAAAGCCGCTCGCACACTCCGAATTCTTAATCTTTTAGAAGTCCAGTGGATACGTGAATGCGGACTTGGGCTTAGATTCAATGACAGCGTTCTCTGGCTAAAATAATGGACATGATTTGGACACTCTTCGGCGTTTTCCTAGTTTCGTTTGGGCTCGTTGCGCGTTCCATGGGCTTGGGTCCGACTCAAAGTAACTCCCGTTATAGTCCTGCGGCGGTGTGGTTCTGGCTCATTTCCGTGGGAGTCCTAGTCATGTTGGATGGAGTTATCCTCAGATAGTGTTTCTGCTTATCTTTTAATAAACGGGCTCTTGTCGGTTGTCGGTTGCCGCCGGCTATAGACGCGGGCCGCCGTTCCCTCAGAGGTTTGGGGGCGCGAGCTCAGTGGTAGAGCAGCGGACTCGGCTCGTGGCTGAGGCTGAAGCTGTTAAAGTGGAAGGTCCACTGTAGCAACCCGTTGGTCACAGGTTCGAACCCTGTCGGCGGCGCCAAGAATTCGAGCAACCCCCATAGAAGATTCTGAATCGAGCGTCAAGACCTTCTTGCGGTACCAGTTCCAGCGTATCGAAAAGCTAGCTAGAGCCTTCGTCGAATGGAGCACGGGAACGGAAAGATTAGGCTCGAATGGATCGCATTGTCTGCAAAGAGCTGATTGCACAGCGACCCTCTCAACAAGGAGCTCCTTTGGATGTCACCGTGGCGAGCGCAGCCTGGTTGAACTCGACTATTATCTTCCGGAGGTCAGACTCTTCTAAGCCTGATCGAGCCCTTTAGGAGACGTGACATAGTACTAGTGGATTTCAAGGAAGCTTCATTCATTCAGGGGAAGCTGATCCGCATTGCCAAGAAGAAGATGGAGATACTGGTGGACGACGAGGAGACAGGTGAACCTGCTGTCGCCACTGTCAGGTTGGCCGACGACGTAACAGTCGACCTTGATGCTGTCGGGGAAGAGGTGAAAGCGGTCATAGCCGATGGCAAGGTTGCCAGAATAACCGTTCTAGCTCCAAACTCTGCAACTCGCCCTGGAAAAGTAAGCAGCTAGGGCAGAAACCATTGTCCGGCTCAATAAGGACGTTTTGTGAATTCCATCAGATGGTCTGTCATTAGATCGCCAACCAGATTCCAGGAGCAGAAGTCAATAGCGGATTACATTCCGCGACCTTGGATCCCACGGGAACTCTTACCCCGTCTTGATTTATTACAATGTATTCAAGCTGACTTGTATCGCGTTTCGAT
>Ga0209803_1000723_pt1 | contig 22286 bp, 22 predicted proteins | sample GraSoiAngelo_138_FD_185895 | JGI IMG/M metagenome (GOLD analysis project Ga0209803, IMG submission 185895) | Grasslands soil microbial communities from the Angelo Coastal Reserve, California, USA - 14_0929_09_40cm (SPAdes) (version 2) | ecosystem: Environmental > Terrestrial > Soil > Grasslands ...
AGACATGTATACTTTCAGCAAAGTGCCAAGATACCTGCGCAACAACAGGCTCTATGGCGTCTACCCCGAACTGATTTGCAATGCTGCGGAGGCAGTCTATCGCGTTGATGGAAATGGAAAGCGAAAAATCTACAAAGAGCTTCGGGCACAGACAAAAGGTAAGGTCTCCACGATCAGCTTAATCCGCGACCTTCTTGCTGGAGCGAGGACATTCTAGAAATGTCTGAGAGACAGGAAGAAATGAGTCTCGACAAACGGTTGGCCCTCGTGAGCTTCAGCACGGATCCCGAGCCGTTCATTGTGGTAGATACGAAGCTCTGTCAGAAATGCGAAAAGAAGCCTTGCCTCTACATTTGTCCAGCTCAGGTGTACTCTTGGCAAGACCAGCTGAACTACAACACTGAGGGCTGCATGGAAACAGGTGCCTGCCTCATCGTTTGTCACAAGCTCGGAGCCAAAGCTATCAGTTGGAAGTACCCCTCCGGCGGAAAAGGCGTAAGCTTCAAGCTAGGCTGAGGGGGAACTTTCCTTAGCACGGAAACGGAACCCCAGTTCGGACTTCGTCATACTAAGGTCCGGCAAAGGCTCCAGATGTTGGCGCAACACCCCAAGCAGAGAACCGAAATTGATCGCTATACGGATACTGATCGCTGAGGTTTGGTGCCGAGGGCAGAACTAAGACTCTGGGTTAATATCCGGGTCTCGAGAATGCCCCCTACCTTCGTTTTACTCATATCGGGCTTTCGCCTGTCCTAAATCCTAAGGGAAGCGTAGCGAATGCCCCGGAACGACTGGTTGGACCCCACGATATGTCATCCGAAAAATCGATCTCTCGACTAGCTTGAATGGGGGAGGGCGGGGTTTTAGCACTCGTTTACCGATAAGACCAGCAGACTTATTCCTAGCCCGTAGTCGAGCCAAGAAGGATCCCGCTTGGCCTGTAGAAACAGTTAGCCAGGTTCAGTGGGTCGAGGTTGGGCACTATTGTATGCCTTCAAATCGCCTCGACCTCCGTGAACGCAAGACGCTGCGTTCAGCAGCAATTCTTCAACAAGTTTTGGCAGCTTCAACCTCGACAGATTGGGAGCAAAACTGGTTGGATTTGAATCTCTAGAGGTGGGATGCCCGGATCTGGGTAGTGAACCGAGATTCTTGAAAACGTTGTCCGTTATCTGGGGTAACCGTCTTTCTCTCAGCCCCTTGGATTAGGATCTCCTCGGGAAGATTCGAACGGGCTAGAAAATAACGGCATACGAAACCCGCAGAGAAGTCTCATTAGCCCCCAACATCCCCGTTTTCCGCTAGCATGGTGGCTAGATAGTAGTCTTCAGGGTGAAGCCCTCAGGTCTCGCTCGGAAGAGTCGCATTCCAGATTCGAGGTGCTGAAGCCGAATCAGGGTAGTGTTTTACGTCGACCCGATTTTATCCCTCCTCTCCACTTGTTCGCGGGCGCTAGGCAATCTGTCCGAATCGGGGTACGATAATTTTCTTGTACGTGCAGATCTATTGAAAGTCAAGTCTCAGTGGGTGTTTCGTCCCAATTTTCTGAATAGCCACAAAGCCAGTTTAGAGCGAAATGGCGTTCGAGACTGATGGAAGCTGCCTTGTGGTACTCTTCCTCCGAGAGTCTCGCATACGACTTTCCAAACAGTGAAAAGTCATCTTCAAGTGGCTTTGATATCAATCTGTTTTGGTAGGCTTGCCTTGCGGACTGAGCGATGACTTGTTGAAAAGTCCATCCCGCGGGCGGGCCGACGCCTTTCCTCTGCAGCTCAGCTGTTCGTGCTCTCCAATGCCACAGTTCTGCGATATTTCGCTCCTGTGATACATCTCGCGGAGGCTTCAGTCTTATCTTAGCCGCGAATCCGTTTGAGCGGGCCCCCAAGTCGACCCTAGCGAGAATCTGAGACTTCGGGAACTCAGTATCGTAAGGTGGTACTCTTTCGATGGATGAGAGAGCCCACAAAATGACTCCTAGCGCCTCCGAGCGCCAACTCGCTGTGACAATCTCCTCCGTCGTCCATGATCCGAGAGGTTTTGCCACGAGGTCTTTCTCTCTAGGAGATAAGTAAATGGAAATGCCCTCCTTCGCCAGCCAAGAGTTCAATCTCCCTGAGAGCTCAAGGACTGAGGCGCCCGCAGACGGTGTCTTCAGATTTATACTCTCTTCAAGGCTCTCTCTCACCAAGAGCGCTTCAAGACAGAGAGCTCTTTGCGCCACCTTATCTTGACCTAAAAGACCGGACATTGTGAGAGAGAAGCCTCACGCTGATTGCGGTTAATTTTTAAGTTTGGCAGATGTCCCATTTTTCAAGAAGGTACTGTCTTTTATTGCGAGCTATGGGCTTCCGGCGGTATTGGTTGGTCAAGTACTTGTTCGAAGCTGACAAGTCGTCTTTGGTCTTCCTTCCTCTGCTGGAATGAAGTTCTCAGGGTGCTCTTCGGGACGCGGAAGCTTTCCCCATCTAAGGTCTGTCGCCTTTATGATGGCGCAGTTAGTCAGCCGATGATCAACGATCAGGTCCTTAACTCTCTCCGCAATCAGGGTGAAGGACGGATAGCCTTTCACCGTAAAGAAGTCGGTGCCATCCCATTGCTGGGCATCGACTATGATCCCTTCTTGAAACGAAGAATATCTTGTGTAATCGCACACTGGGCACCTGTAAAGCAGGCGTATCCCTGACTCGGGGGAAGCATCCCCGGCTGTCCCCGTCGTCACAAGTTCCCAGATTCTTGGTATGGTATCCCGTTCATTCTTTGGGAGTCGCCTAACCCGCACGATTTCCGAGGTCCGTGCTTCAAACCCGGAGAACCCTGAGTCCTTGAATAGATTCAAAACCCTGTCAGACACTATGCATTCGCTGTAGATGGTCCAGATGAAGTCTCCAATATGCGACGTTGGGAGAATGAGACGAAGATTCCCTATTCTTCTTCGGCGGTCGTGTCTCGGGTCCAAGGAACATTTGATCTGCTCATAACGTACTTTTTCTAGCTCGGCATCTTGATACTTGTCATACCATTCAACAGTACCGTACACGACATTATCTGCCAAGGAAGGCTTGGCACTACGCGGCGGGCCTAGAGAATAGAATCTCTTAATCTGGTTCAATACGGAAAGAAGTCACCCACGAGCTGTCCCAAAAACCATACCACATCGCCCGATGTAGTCTCCTCACCGCTCCCGCGTGTGAAATCCGCCCATTGCGCGTTCCACCCTTCGGCAGCTCCAATTCCTTGTCTGTGGATAATTCTATGAACATTACGATCCAATTGAACTGTGTAGTCATCTATAGTGAACCCTTTGCTCTCAAAGAAGCTTTGGAATTGCCTGGGTAGAAGATGATGGATCTCCGTATGTTCGAGATCATAACCTCCATTTTCCATGGTTCTCCAAAAAGCGGAGGTATCAACGAGATCATCGGAGGTTACTTTGACGAGGGCATCGCCTCCGCCGTTTAGAAGAGCATCACCCCCCGTCTTTGTGATGATGTCAATCGAATCCTTTGACCCAGCGTCCACGACGGCGTCTTTGCCTCCGAACTCCAAGACATCTTTGACCAGAGTCTCGCCGACTCCTTGGCAACCCGGCTCATCTACTGAGCAGATTAAACCTAGGGCGGCGGCAGCCTCGAGGCAAACTAGTATGCATACAACCACTCCCAGTGTTACCACGCCAGCGAAAAGCAGAGCATCTTTAGCTACCTCAATCGATTCAGCCCCATTGATTGTACCACACTGGTGAAGCTTCTCGCATCGGTTATCCGCACCAAAACCTCCGTCCAGTCCAGTTGGATCTGTGGCAGATGTCGGTGTGTCCTGAACGTAGATGTAAGAGTTGAGGCTCTGGGGATTTGATCGGTGGCCTCGAAACGGGTCAGCTGATATGAATCGGCCGATGGATGGATCGTACCAGCGCTGGTACTCGTAGTACAAACCTGTCACGGCACTGTAGGGTTTGCCGTCGAACTTGTCTATGGCCCATTTGCCCAGGTTGCCTGTTAGAGTGCCCGTGTATTGGCCGTAGGGCTGATAGCCATTCGTGTACGCGACTGCCCCGTTCGGGTAGGTGATCATGCGTATGCTTCCAAGCGCGTCAGCATGATAGTAGTAGGTTGAGCCGTTTGCAAAGTTGGCTATTCTGAGCCCCGAGGGGAAGACGTAAGCGCAGTTGTAGGTGTTCAGGCGATTCTTGTAGAGTACCTCTGTCCCAGTGTATGCAAAGTACCATACTGCCCCGCTCTCGACAGCCTCGACTCTCCGTCCGCCTCCGTCGTAGGCGTACGACGCCTGGCCTGTGCTGTTGGTTACCTTGAGGAGGTCGCCGGCTGTGTCCCAGGTATAGTACCATCTGACCGTGCCGGTTGTTGTTGTCGTGGAGTTGGAGGTCGTTCTAGGGCATCCCGAATTCTGGGTCATCGTCGAAGGAGATGACAATGGTGCTAACGCCTGAACTATTCCAGGGAGGACGGTGCCAATGGATCCCAGAACCGTAAGGAGAATTAGACCCGATACCAAGACAATTTTTTCGGCTCTTCTTGTTCGGCGACCGGGAACGTAGAGTCTGATGGCTAGGTCTTCACTCAACGGCTAGCCGGACCTCAGCCGCCGTAGAATGTGCTTTGGAGACTTAACCGAGTACGTACTTCTAGTAACTACTTACTAGAGGTAAGTGCCTATCATCGGTTAAGGCGTGTATTGATGTTGCAAATGTGTTTGCTTGTATACGCGCCGCTTTTCAAGGTGTCTGCTGATAGAACGTAAGGAATGCCGCTTGGATGGTCTCGATCAGCTCCAGAAGCTATTGGGTCTTCTCGCCGAGGGTGAGCCGCGAACTCTAGAGAGTCTGTCTGGAGAATTGGGTTGGCCGGAGGCTAAGACAAGGCTGCTCGCCGAGTTTCTTGCAGAACATGGGTTCGTCTCGTATAGGGTATCTGAGTCAACTGTAGCACTTGACCCTCGGCTACGTAACTTGATGATTGAGGAAGACTAGATATCTCGGCCAAGTCCGCTCTTATCGCCCGTAAACCCGTGAGAAAGCTCTCCCCCTTCTTCGTTAGAACGTAAAGTGTCCGTTCTGGTGTTAGATACTTCTGTATATGGCCTGAAGAACGCAGTAGCTCGAGGTGTCTAGAGGCTCTCTTGAAATTCAAACCATTCTTCGTAGCGATAGAGGTCTTTGTAGCTCCTACTGTGGCCATCTCCAGGATTTCGTAGATGATCCACATCATCTCCCTCTTCCGCTTCAAACGAGATGATCAAAACGCGATCGACCATGACCTGCAGATAAAACATTTTTGTGAGGTCAGATAGCTGAGCAGCAGTTTTGTGTGTGAGAGAGTGTACGTGCTTAGTTAATTTCGTAGTCGGGTTACGACATGAGAACGGAATCGCGAACTCACGTTCAAAGTTCAGGTCGCTATGAATAGGTTACTTTGGGATCTCACGTGAAAGCTCGCGAAGACAACCAAATGCTTGACTAGATAAGAATACAAGTCAGCCACAGAACTGTAGATTAGGCGCTTAATACGCTCTGCACGTAGCGGCTTACCTGCTCTTTTTGAGGGCTCCGTATCTGGATCGTTCCGCCCACCCCCGGAACCGAACGTGGAATGCTGACGAGCTATTAGAATGCCAAAGATATGCTAGTGGCATTCCTTCGACTGAAATACTCCGAACGAATCCCTTCTAATATTGATGGCTGGAATTGAAAATGCGTCTTGTCTCTGTTAGGAGGACTCACCGAGACCCAAGGTAGGAGACCCGAGTGGCCAAGACAAAAGGTCTCTGTCGCCTCCCGCATCTGGCCAGGCGACACTATGAATTTCTGTCGCATAACCCTCTTAACCAACAATCTATTGCCTTCGCAGTCAGGAGATCAGGAATGAGCAGCCAAATGGTCGAAATAGCCCACGAACCGCTGAAACGGATCGTCGTCCGAGAGCTCGTCAAGTACGATAATCCACAACAACTCGTGAGTGCGTTGTCGTTCATCATGAAGATGGGACAACCCGTTTTACTAACGTGGGCAGAGAATATGGTGTTTGTATCACAGCCAATCCCGCCCTCCGACATGCCAGAGGAATATGCCCGCGGGGAACTCTACATAGCGTCCATAAGCTACGCGCCTATGGCAGAATTTGTCCACAATGTGAGGTCAGGAAACATTGAGATGCCTGTAATCGACGTGTCTCGAAGCCCACTTAGCCAAGAACTTGCAAGATTCCTAAAGACAAAGCTCGAGGACACCTAACAAACCCCAGTTCAGCTCTTACCGTAATACTTCCTCATCTCCTGGGTGAGAGCCGGGACAACCTCCAAAACATCCCCCACGATCCCATAGTCCGCGAATCCGAAAATGGGCGCCTCGGGGTCCTTGTTTATCGCGACTATCACCTTCGAGTTTATCATGCCAACTCTGTGTTGAATGGCCCCAGAGATGCCACACGCGATGTAAAGCGTCGGAGAGACCGTTCTACCCGTCTGTCCAACCTGGTCTGAGTGCGGCCTCCAACCGGCATCGACCGAAGCTCTCGATGCTCCGACAACACCGCCCATGACACTAGCAAGTTCCTCCAGAATCTTGTAGTTCTCAGGTCCTCCCATCCCTCGTCCCCCGGAAACGATGACTCCTGCCTCTGTGAGGTCTTGTTTTTTCGCCCCGTGCGTAACGAACTCCTTCACGGTCATCTTAGTGGTTGGCTTCTCGAATGAAAGAGATTGGACCGACGGACTGATTGCAGGAACTCTCTCCTTGGCGGTGAATACATTTGGGCGAAGACTTGCAATCTTTGGATTACCCCTCATCTTGACTTTCAGCAACACCTTGCCTGCATAAGCAGGGCGGGTTGCAATGAACTGATCGTCACTGATTTCCAGCTCAGTGCACTCTGTTGCGACGACGGTGTTGAGATGGATTGCGAGACGTGGCGCTAGGTCCTTGCCGGTCGAAGTGGCTGGGAGGAGGATGACGCTGGGGTTGATCTTCTTCGCCAAGTCGAGAGCGATTTGTCGATAAAAGTCTGGTTGAAAGAGCTTCAGCGTTTCGTCGTCGGCGACCGAAACCTTGTCCGCACCGAACCGACCGAGAGAATTTGCCTGGTCTCTTATCTTGTGACCGATGGACAATGCGTGTACCTCTGTCTTTGACAGATCGGCTAGCCGTCGGCCCTCCGTTACCGCTTCGAAGGCTGACTTTCGGAACTCGCTTCCCGAGGACTCTGCGAAGACGAGTATCGGGCCTTGCATTTGCTAGATCACCTTGGCCTCTTCGTGCAGAACCCTGACCAACATTGGAACAGCTTCAACACCCTTTCCTAGAACCCTGCCTGGGGGTCGAGGAGGAGGATATTGGACCGAGACTGTCTCCAGTATGCCGGGAAACTGTTGAGGTTCTTTCACGACAATGGGTTTCTTTCTCGCAGCGACTAGTTCTCTAAGCGACGCGTATCGGGGAACCGTCAAGTCTTTCTCCGCGGTAAATGCGGACGGAAGGATAGTCTCGACAACGATTACCCCTCCTTCAACTTCTCGATGAGCCACAGCTTTGCCGTCGGAGATATTGAGTTTGACGATTTGAGTGACGCATGGAATTCCAAGAAGTTCGGCCACCATCGGCCCGACTTGTTGATTGTCGTCGTCAACACCCTTCTTGCCAAACAACAGAACGTCGAATTCGACACTTTTCAATTCCGCTGCAATTGCTCGGGCGACCGCGCTTGGGTCATCTGGAAAATTTTCGCTCTTGAGATGAACAGCCCTGTCCGCGCCAAGCGCTAGAGCTTTGAGAATTACGTTGGTTGACTTCTCTGGTCCGAGGGTGAGAACAGCGACTTCCCCGCCGTGTTTCTCCTTCAGCTGGACACCCTGTTCCAAGGCATATTCTTCGTAAGGGTTGATTACGAACTCTGCATCGCTTGTGACAATTGATTTCCCATCTGGCGCTATCTTGATGCGGGTTGCTGTGTCCGGGACGCGCCGTACGCACACGACTACTTTCAGTTCTTAGCCGCCTAGTCGAACACAAATTTGGCCGAAGAATAAGGTTTCCTTGGAGAAGATCGCGTTCCTGTAGTAATTATGGTAAACAGTTAAAGCTCGGAACAGTTGACACTTGAGATGAGAATAGTATGGCTTTAGGAGACCCGTTCCAGATCCTACTGATACTGGGAGTGCTAGCCGTCATACTGATCTGGGGCCCACAAAAAATACCAGAGCTCGCGAGGTCCATAGGAAGGGCACGCAAAGAATTCGACGACGCCTCGAAAGGACTGACAAACCCTATCTCACCCTCTGTACCAGCTGCATCTGCATCTGATCCTCTGACTGATACCGCACACAAACTGGGAATCGATACCCAAGGCAAGACGCGTCAAGAGATATCTGACGAGATCGTTAAGGCAGCTCAGACAAAGTAGTCGGACAAGTTCCCATCTTCGCGGTCAAGTCCCGGTGCCTACTTGTTATGAGGCCAGTTGACACAGTCATATGATCTTATTGAGCGTCTGTTGGATACGCGAGGGATAGTGGAAGCTCTTGTCGGAGGAACGATCGCGAGAAAAAGTTCTCCCTCTTTGGGACCACATTTCAGAGCTTTCAAAACGAGTGAAGATTTGGATCTATTCCTTTGTCATTGCGACCCTCTTCTACCTTGCAGTCCCATCTGACCTATCGTTCCTACAGAACCCCTTCCAAATCTACCATCCAATAATCACAGCCATTCTCGCAGGGATAAGGACGAGACTGTTGCCGCCACAATACATACTGATCGGGGGAACAGTCACCACGCCTCTGGAGCTAATCGTTGTAGGATCCGCTGTGTTCGGATTCGCCACAAGTGTCCCCGTGCTCGCGTATGAGATATACAAGTTTGTAGACCCCGCCATCAAGGCCAGCGAGAAACAGTCAGTGTACCCTTTCGTTGCTGCTTTTTCGATTCTCTTCCTGGTAGGCGCCTCGTTCGCGTTTTTCGTACTCCTGCCTTTCATATTCTTGTTCTCTCTGCCCTTCTTCCAAGCCGTCGGAATATCCACCTTCATTTTCGCGGACCAATTCTACAACCTCGTTTTCTTCGTCATCGTTTTGTCAGGCTTTGCCTTCACAATCCCGGTCTTCTTCGTCCTGCTGGTCAAGTTACACATTCTCGGGACGAAGATGCTTACCAAGAATCGGAAGTATGTCTGGGCCTCAATCTTGGTTTTGACAGCGATAGCATCACCTGACGGCGGGCCTCTTGCAGACGTTGCGCTATTTGTTCCGATAATTATACTTCTAGAAGGCGCAATCTGGTACGCAAAAAGATACGAAAAGGGACGTGTGGACGACGAAGTGAAGACCGCACCTATCGAAACAACCTGCCGCTTGTGTGGAGGAGACATGGATCCGGGTGGCGTGTTTTGTGGACGTTGCGGAAGAGCGAGACTTTGAACCTGGGAGCGTCCACGCCTCGGAGCGCTCCAGATGAGTTAAAAGAGCCAGATCTAGAATTGGAATTAGATGATGAAATTCCGCAAATACATGCGGACGGAGCGTTCTCAGCCGACGCAATGACGAACGACATCGGGCGGGCTGATAATAGGGACCTTGTCCGCCCGAATCCCATCCTTCCGGAAGTTCATTCCATTTTGACCTCCCGATAACTCAGCGAAGGATTGTCGTGACAAGTGCCGATATCATTAACAGATTCAAAGAAATATTATAACGGGACGAAAGAGAGAGAATTCAAACGAACTCGCCCAACAATTTTGTAGACGAATCAATTTGATAACACCAAAGTCGCAACTGCTTCCTCAACTTAGTCAACTCTTTCGCCGGATCCCATTTCTCCTGACCACGACAAGAGAAGACCCCAAGGCATCTCTCTACGGCGAGAAGTATCTCAAACGACTCCTATGGTATCTGTTCGCCGGGACCCGCGGAGGACCTAGCAGGGCTGAGATCATCAAAGCTATTCAGAATCGTCCCACCAACGCCAATCAACTTGCGCAGATACTACATGTAGACTACAAAACCATCCAACACCACGTTAGGGTCCTGGAGGAGAACGGCCTTATCGTTCCATCGGACAAGGGAGCGTATGGTGCGGTTCTCTTTCTTACTCCCAAGATGGAAGAAGCGCTTCCAATCCTCGACGAGATTTGGAGCAGAATTGGAAGAAGAAAGATAAACCAAACAAAGACGGAGTAGAGTGACCGAGCTTGGGCTTTGCACTGTGGGCTAGCGCAATAGTGGCCTTCGCGAACATAGCCATGACCCTTGCGTTGCTGGCAATCTACCTCGGGACATATAGAAAGGTCAAATCTTCCTTTACCATGGGTCTCGTTCTCTTTGGAAGCTTTTTCGTAGTACTAAACGTGGCAATTCTCGTATTCTGGCTCTTTCTATTCGAAAACGTGAGTTCAGCCGGCACCCTTGTGGATCAAGCCTCAACCTACATGCTCGTGGTGAATGTCGGAGAAGCCCTGGCTCTGGCAAATCTGCTTAGAGTGACCTGGAAATAGGGAAGTAGCCCTCGGCAACCCATTCCCCAACGCAAACTCATCAATCGGAAACTCATTCTTAGTAGCTCGGACAGGACCCGAGAACATCGTAGAGATTCGATTTTGCGACAGACTCCTTCTTCGCATCTCGCTCTGCGAGTATCCCCCTCCAGCTATCTCCGGGTAGAATATGGGTTAGATTCCGGGGAGATTTGGAAAAACCGTTAAGAGTCGATCCAAGTGATGTCAGCCCGGAATCATCTTGAAAGAGAATGAGAAGACTGAGGAGAAATCTGAGTCCGAACAGGACTCCAGCAACAAGATATCCCGAAGAGACTTCTTGAAATTCGGTGTCGGAGCCGCCGCGGTGGCGGCAGGCGCAACAGCCCTTATGGGAAGGATCCCTATCCCAGCGGAGCAACCGAAAGCACCTGTGGCGAACGACAGCGCGGAGCCGATTGTCGCCTCTGTAAGTGGTGATCAGCTAACAGTCATGAATGGACAGGTTTCTGTGAAGGTGAAGGATGCAGGATTGGCCGCTCAGATTGCAGACAAGGTACGGGAGGGAACTAGACGATGACATCCCACAGAGAAGCCCCTAAGATTTCTAAAGACCCCGTCGCTGACAACACCGACCTGTACGCCTTTGTTAGTCCAGACAAACCTGACACGGCAACCATTCTGGCCAACTACATTCCATTGCAGGAACCTGCCGGGGGCCCCAACTTCAACACCTTCGGGGACGACGTGCTCTACGAGATAGTAATAGACAACAACGGCGATGGAATAGAGGACATCACCTACCGGTTCCGATTCAAGACCGAGATCGGGGATCCCGACACCTTCCTCTACAACACTGGTCCTATCGGCTCCCTTACTGACCCCTCGTGGAATGTGAAACAGTTCTACTCGGTCACAAAGGTAGTCGGACCCCGCAGGACCGGCGTATCCACGATTCTGGGTCGCAACCTGCCAACCCCACCCGTCAACGTTGGACCACGTTCAACACCGAAGTATACGGACCTAGCAAATGCAGCCATCAATACTTTGAGCGATGGCTCGACCGTGTTCGCTGGCCAGAGGGACGAAGCGTTCTTCGTGGATCTTGGATCGATCTTCGACCTCGGCACTCTAAGACCGGTTCAAGGTTTTCATCTAGTCAAGACAGGGATCACTGCGGATGACACCAACGCAGCCGCCGGAGTTGACGCCACAAAAGGCTTCAGCGTTCATACTATCGCGATACAAGTAGCCAAGAATAAACTGACATCAGATGGATCAAACCCCACTGACCCGTTAGGGAAGAACTCAACGATCGGAATATGGGCATCGGCAAGTAGACGAAGGGCTGTAATCCTTCCCACCAACGAAGACGGCAACCAATCAGGCGACAATGAAACCAACGCAGTCGTGACAGGACCTTTCACACAAGTGTCCCGGCTGGGAATGCCCCTCATCAACGAGGTAATAATCCCGCTAGGAAAGAAAGACTTCTGGAACACATCGCTTCCCAGATCCGACTCCCAGTTCCTCCAATACTACCAGACACCCGAACTCCAGAAGCTGCTCCCCGTGCTCTACCCTGGAGTCTTCCCGAACTTAGCAACGGTAACCGAGGCCCGCGCCGACCTCATCGCAATACTGCTGACCGGAATACCTGCCGGCATCATTCCAGGGTTCCAAAACTTCACAGGGCCCCTCCAAGCTGACTATCTCCGCCTGAACCTAGCGATCCCTCCGAACACTACCAACCCCAGCCGCCTAGGACTCGTAGGCGGGGACCCAGCAGGGTTCCCTAACGGACGAAGAGTACTGGACGATGTCGTGGACATCGAAATTAAGGCGATAGCTGGCGCGACTCTGCCTTTGGTGGACAAGAATTTCATGACAGACAGTGCAGTCAGCCTAGTAACCCAAGGCATTCCTGCCGGGAATCCGGTCCAGCCACCCAATACCGCGCCGTTCCTGTCAGTATTTCCTTACCTACCGCACCCAGTCCCCGGCTACGAACATTCTCACGACCCCTAGTCGTGACCAACGTGTGGCTTTTACGGCCACACTTTCCTCTGTTTTTCAAAACCAGTTCCAACATCTTCCCTGACGACTCTACGATTATCGAATCGAGAGCTCATTCCTCATCTTGCGGCTTGGATTAGAAAGGAGACGAAGACCTAAGCTAGATCAGAATTAGTTTTCAGAGAATCATTTCAAAAGTCTTATTCTACCGTAGTTCTACGCTGCTTGGATACCTGTTGCCCTGTACGGTTATTGTCGGCGGGTTCTTCGGAGACGAGGGAAAGGGGAAGATAGCCGCTTATCTAGCAACGAAGGACAAACCCGACCTATGCGTCAGAGGCGGGAACGGACCCAATGCCGGCCATACTGTGATCCACGGTGGAGTCCAGTACTCTCTTAGGCTCATACCGAGCGGCTTTGTCAACCCCTCGACACGCCTTCTCATCGGACCAGGGGTCCCTGTCGACCCGACCGTCTTACTCGACGAGCTCCGGAAAACAGACTCCGAACGCAGGATCGAGGTCGACAATCAGTGCGCCATCGTTGAGCCGCGCCACAAAGAGCAGGAATCACGATCAGATCACTTGTCAAAGAAAGTTGGCTCTACTAAGAGTGGAGTTGGGGCGTGTAATGCAGAACGAGCCTTGAGATTGGCGAAATTGGCTCAACAGATTCCGGGTCTCAAACCGTACGTTGGTGATACTGTGGGGGAAGTTCAGAAAGCACTTTCAGAGAACAAGAAAATCATGATTGAAGGGACCCAAGGCACCTTTCTCAGCCTCTACCACGGAACCTACCCCTACGTCACCTCAAAAGACACGACCGCGTCTGCAGCCTGCGCCGATGTAGGTGTCGGTCCAACTCAGGTTGACGACGTCATAGTCATCTTCAAGGCATACGTAACACGGGTAGGAGAAGGACCCCTAGAAGGACAACTAGAGCGTGATGAGGTTGCGCGCCGTGGATGGACAGAATTTGGAACCGTTACAGGGCGAGAGAGAAGAGCCGCCCCTTTCGATTTCAAGCTCGCAAAGAGAGCGGTCCAGCTCAACGGAGCAACCCAGATTGCATTGACCAAACTCGACGTGCTGTTCCCCAGCGCCAAGGGTACTAGGCGACTAGACGATCTTGACAGAGAAGCAAGAGAGTTCGTTTCGAGGATCGAGCAAGTGACCGGAGTCCCAGTTACTTTGATTGGAACTGGACCTGGAGAGGAGGACATCATTGATCGAAGACGAAACAGCGCGGCTATGGCTGTTCAACCGGTGCTAGAGCGCAAGAAACTCAGCCGCGTCGAGGCTAGAAGATAGGGCGCGTCTACGGAGTTTTCTGAGCTTGCGCAGCCGTTGACGGCTTCATCCTAGCGAACCAGGTTCTGACTTCCAAATTGGGCGCAGCTCTTGAAAGAGCCTTTACGACAACGAACGGTACGACCGTGGCCAGCACGGTTTGAATTACGTTGTATGTTGCGAGCCCAACGAAATAGAAACTCAGGTATGAAGTCGAGAAAACCGTATTGGGGAAAAATACGAAAATTAGAAACACGTAGTTAATCGGAGTCAAGATGATTGCCCGAAGGGCGGCTCCTGTTCCAGACATAAGGCCGAAGCCAGTGATCACCCCTCCTCTGCGCTTGAGGATACGAGCGTAAGCTCCGTATCCCAGCCACATTCCAAGGAGCATGCTCGTTACGCCGAATAGCTTGAGCAATGGGCCGAATATTGGGGACGGGGTAGGGAGGAAGTTGAGAACCAAGTAATGGATAAGCGTAGTGAACAATCCGACTGCAGGGCCAAACAGCAAAAAGGCAAGAACGTCAACAATCTCTGCTAGGTCGAGCTGAAGAAAGGTAAAGCCCGGAACGGGCCAGGGAATCTGGATAAGAAAAGTAATTACCGCTGCCAGAGCGCCGAAGACCGCTGCTCCAGTGAGTGAAGTGGTTCTCGAAACACTGGTCTTCTGGACACTCATGAGCCGCCGGCTAAGTTCTACTCATAAAAGAGTTTCTACTCATAATTGAGTTGCAGTTCTAACCCCTCTACCCAGAGCTTCGCGCCATGACATGTATCGTCATTTCCTGAAGACATCGAGCGGTACGTGTCTTTCCCTGAGGATCCCGCTTCCTCATGGTGATCAAGTCCTCAGGAGTATCGACGTCGAAAGACAAACGGAAATTCGAGATTGAATAAACAGCGGCCCCTGTCTTTTGCGCTGCTCGAAGGTGGGTGCTGAAACTCCATCTTCCATATGATGGGCCGATAGCGTTGGGAGGTTCTCGAACCATAACGTTGGTCCCTGCCTTTAACGACGGGGACAGGACGACTCTCGGTACTGTACCTCCCATCGAGTACAATTCTTTCAGGTCTCTCGGCTCTAGAAGGGGAATGTCTGCAAGTATTACGGCCACGGAGGACGCCTTCTCATTGAGAGCGAAGTGTGTTGACTGTCGGACACCTGCGTTGAGCCCTTGTCCTTCCTGGTGGAGAAATGACCCCTGGGGTAAGTTAGCCTCTTCCGCAACATTTGGGTCAGGAGAAACAACCAGGACCCGGCTGAAAAGTTCAGATCCTTCGACTGCAGTCAGCACGTCTTCCAATAAAGCAATGACGAGTTTTTTCTTGTCTTGTGGTCCGAGTGAGCGGGAAAGCCTGCTCTTGCTATCGAGCAGTCCCTTGACGGGAATGATTGCAAAGTTTCTTTTCAAAGAGTTTCCGCCAGCTTCAAGGTATCTTCTGCCAACCGGACTCTCGCAGCCGATGAGTCCATGATCGTCTGGGTTGAAGCGACCTTCATTCCAAGCCCGTTAATCTTCGAAGCGACAGCTTTGTCGACATTATCGATGACAAAGCCTCTGACCAGTCCTTTGTAGAGCTGGGCAACTCCGAGGGGAGAGACTTCCAATCCCAAATGGCGCATGATACGATCTAGGGGGCCCTTTATCGACCTTCCCCCAACGATGGGACTGATACCAAGAATTCGGCCTTTGGTCTTCGCTAGAGCGTTGCGGATTCCGGGAATGGCGAGGATTGGTCCGATGCTAAGGATAGGGTTGCTGGGGCAGAGGATGATGACTTCTGATTTTTCTAGTGATTCCACAACGCCCGGCGCAGGCGTCGCTATGCTCGCTCCCTCGTAGCTTACATCTTCTACATTATCCTCGAATTTTCTCTTGACAAAATACTCCTGGAAATCCAATAGTCCAGCTGAGGTCTTGATCTTGGTAGCCACCATCTGGTCAGTCATAGGCAGGATTCTGACCTTCACGCCTAGGAACATTCGAATTTTTTCGGTCAATTCCGATTGGCTGAATCCCTGTTGGAGGAAGGCTGTTCTGAGGAGATGGGTTGCAAAATCCCTGTCACCTATTCGAAACCATGTTTCCGCAGAATAACGCTCGAGCTGTGCCATGCAATTGTAAGTGTCCCCAGCGATTCCGTACCCCTTTTCCTTGTCTACAATTCCCGCGAGCGTATACGTGACAATGTCAATGTCGGGGCTAATGTGGACACCGAGATAGTCGAGGTCGTCTCCAGTGTTGACGATCGCTGTTACCTTTTCCGGCGGATAGACTTGTACAAGGCCGTCCAAGAAACGCGCTGCACCAACCCCGCCTGCGAGGCATACTACGGACCGGAACATACTGAAGGGCCTGCGAGAGGGCTTGCGCCAGCCCAGCCTCTAGTTAAAGGCTAGCGCTTTTTCGTACCAGCTTTCTCAAGAATGCGGTGGGCTTCTCTAAGCTTGTAGACTGTGGTCCTGAGATATCGGTACCCTTCCAAGGATGATTTGCCACGAAGCTCTGTCGCGCGCCGTAGGGATTCGTCTGATTCCTTGACCAGCGGAATGGGCTCGGCGTTCCTCTTCCTCACCGGGACGGGTGGGTCCTCGTCCTCAAGACCATAGGTGAGAGAGTAGAGCAGACTACTGTATTCGGCTGCTTCTTCAGCCCACCAGACTTTCTTCTCGGAATCTGATCCGCCTCTGGAGAGATAGTCTAGAGCCACGTCAAGCTTGGCCCTCGCCTCTTCCAAGGCCTTGCCCACTTTCTCCTCCAGCATTCGCTGTTCTTCAGCAACATCCATCAAGGCGATCCCGACGGTAACTATTCTACCGTAACGCTCTTGGCCAGATTTCTCGGATAGTCAGGGTCGTGGCCTAGAATTACAGACATGTAGTAGGCTAGGAGTTGCAGGGGAACGACGTAGACGACTGGGGTTGCGAGCGATGGGAGGGATTCTGGTATTTCTATCACATCGTCGGATAGGTTTCTGACCTCTTCGTCTCCCTCTTCTATGATCGAGATTATTCTCGCTCCGCGGGCCTTCATCTCCATAATGTTACCGATTATTTTCTTGTGAGTCTCGTCCCTCGGTGCCACGAACACCGTTGGGAATCCTTCTTCGATGAGTGCGATGAAACCGTGCTTGCTCTCGCCCGCAGGATACGCGATCGCGGGGATGTAGCTTAGCTCTAGGAGTTTCAATCGTCCTTCCAAGGATGTTGGCACGCTGACTCCTCTCCCAAGGAAACAGATGCTCGACGCACCGCTGCAGCTCTCGGCAATCTTCTTCACGTCCTCCACCCTCGTATTCAGCAGATTCTGGATCAAGGCAGGAGTTCGGTGCAGAGCCTCTTCCAGTTCGCTAATCTCTTTAGATGAGACTTCACCCTTCTTTCTACCGATCGCAATCGCGAGTCTGAGGAGAACAGTGACCTGTGAGGTGAACGTCTTTGTCGCCGCGACGCCGATCTCTGGTCCCGAGTTCTGTCCGATATAGACATCGGACAAGCGCATCAACGTGGAACCCAAGACGTTTGTCACGCTGACGATCGAGGCTCCCTTGGCCTTCGCGTCTCTAACCGCGTTAAGAGTATCCATCGTCTCGCCGGATTGGCTTACTGCGAGGATTGCTGTCTTGGAGTCGACGAGGTCGAGAGCTTCGTCTGAGAACTCGGATGCTACCACGACCCTGACGTTCATTCCCGCCAGTTTCATGAGAGCCTGTCCTCCTACTAGCCCAGCGTGATAGGAGGTTCCGCAAGCGACGATGAACACTTTCTCGGACTGCATCAGCTTGCTGGCGAGAAGATCATAGTAGATCTCATGGGTCCTCATCGCGTCTCTTATTGTATGGACTTGCTCGTGGATCTCCTTGAGCATGAAGTGCCTGTAACCCTGTTTCTTAGCAGACTCCGGATCCCAAGTTACCGTGATAGCGTCTCTCTTTACCGCAACCCCATTCTTCGCTTTCAGGATCCTAATCCCGTCTGGGTCGAGAATGGCCATTTCCCCTTCCTCCAGAATCAACGCTTTTCGAGTCAGGGGTAGGAAAGCTGCTATGTCGCTGGCGCAGTAGTATTCTCCATCTCCCAGTCCGAGGACCAAGGGGCTTTCCTGGCGGGCACAGAGAATAGTCTTCGGCTTCTCCAGACTGGTCAGGACGATGGAGTAGGCTCCTTCCAGCCGATTGATAGTTTTCCGGAATGCCTCTTCAAGACTGAGCCCGTGGCTGAGATATTCCTCAACCATATGTGGGACAACTTCCGTGTCCGTTCTTGAGGCAAACCGGTGCCCTTTGGTTTCGAGTTCACGTTTGAGGTCGAGATAGTTTTCTATTATCCCGTTGTGGACGACGGCGATTCGGGATTTGCAGTCGACCAACGGGTGAGAGTTCTCCTTGACCGGTCGGCCATGTGTTGCCCAGCGGGTATGCCCGACGCCTACGGGTCCGAGGAGATCGTCGAGGTTGTATTTGGCGTGGACCTCATCAAGTCGTCCACTATCCTTCTTTACGGTAAGAGTTCCATTGGAGATCGTTACCTCGCCGACCGAGTCGTACCCTCGGTATTCTAGTCGTTTGAGGGCCGCGTGGATGAGTGGAGCGGCCTCTCTACCGTCGTGGAGAACGCAGCCGAATATGCCACACAAGGACGAGATGAGTAGTCGACGGTGTTAGCATTAAGAGTTCTTGAACGGAACATGAGGGGCAACGCGAGACTTGAGTAGGCCCCGGGGGGCCCGAAAATTCACGGTTGCCTGTTTCAGGAGGTGATTCCAGCAACCGTTTTCAGGAACCAGTTTCAACGTGTGTTTCAATAATGCGTTTCAAAAAGCAGTTTCAGGACCTGATTTCCTGTTGTTGATTCCATTTTTTCGACTTAGCGTTGTTCTCCCATTCTATGTTTTCTACAGAAAAAGGTACAGTAGACAGCGAATGATACATCATAATAACCGGATGCTCCAACCCATTTCCGGTTCCAGCATATGGCTGCCGACGCGACGTTCCTCATCCTGCTAGTGCTCCACATTGGCGCGATAGTAGCTTGGATGGGAGGCGCTGCACTATTCGTCTCAGTCATTATTCCTTCACTTTCCAAAATGTCTCCCTCTTCCAGAGCCGAATTCATCCAGTCCGCTCTCCCAAGATACCTCAAGTTCATCACCGGAAGCTCAATCCTAGCAATAATAGCCGGACTCATCCTATACGGATACACAACCCAGACAGCAACTTCGCTCGCCCCCAGCACTTCAGGACTCGTTTACATTCAAGCAGGTGCCATACTCGGGCTCGTCGTTCTGATAATCGCGCTAGGAATCCTAGTTCCAGCAGGCCGAAAATTCATATCACTGACAAAGCAAGCCCCGAAGCCACTAGCGGAACCAGCGGCTCAAAATCCGATGGCAGCCCAAATGGCAGGTCTCCAGAAGCGAATGGGCATAGCTGGACGCTTGGGAGTAGCCTTGCTGGGAATCGCCCTAATCCTGATGATAATCGGAGCAAGCATCTAGCCGCTCAGCTATCTAGAAATACAAGTTCTCAGTATTCCTCTGCATGGGTCACTCCACTCCTACAGAGGCCTTGCCATGTCCTTTCCCTCGTATGTTCATTCCGGAGAGATGCTGAAGGGAAACGCCGAATTTCTCAGCATGTTACGAGATCTGTGTTACGAGCTTGGAGTTGAAGGCTACAATCCATCAACCGTCCGACTGGTCAACCCAACGCGTGCGATCCCTTCAGACCAACCACTTGTTTTTCCCGATGGGTTGGTTCTTCCAACGACTCTGGTCGGCAAGCTTGTACCATCAGAGTGGAAACCACTCATAGCATCTGCTCTAATCTTCCGGCGGATGGCAAGGGACAAACGTCTACGCAGGTCCGCTTTTGAAATAGTCAAGTTCTATTTACTCGGCCTGCTACTTCTTCCCGTGTTCTTCGTTCTCAGTTTTCTCCCGGTGGTACTCTTCAATTTTCCCTTGTCCACCGGAGTGGTGGTCGGGATTCCAACCTACTTCGGTGTAGTATTTGTGTTGAACAGAATTAGGTCTGTTGGTAGATGGAGAAAGATCAGATTGAAAGCGGATCAACAGACCGCTGCTCTCGTGGGAAAGGAAGCGTTTCTTCAAGCGCTAGAGAGGATCGATGGAATGCATCTTGAGGATGTTGAAAGAGTCAAACACCGAGGCTTCATCGAACATTTCTTCTACACTCCGAGCATAATTGATAGAATGGTGGCGATCGGGCGACCAACTCCAACTCGTGACGAAGAATTCTCGAGGTTCCGCAAACAGTGGACGAGTAGTCCAGCTCGCTAGCCGGCATTCATCAGACTCATGAAAAAAACGGGTTACAAAACCAGGCGATTTGCCGCCCTAGAGACAACCTGGAGCCGAGAGAGGTACCTCGACAGTGGTACCTCGAACTTTAAGGGTCTTCAAGGTGAAGGCCATCATTCGTTTCCTCTGAATCAGAACGTACTCAAGCAAAAGAAGGTTGGTGCCTAAGCCCAATAGATATGCCAAATCCATTCTTGTCACCGTACATAATTAATGCTAACGAGATACTTACGGTCTACCTCTCGAAAACATATACTCCGGCTGATGCGGCCTCGACTGAGGCTACACATAGCAGCGCGGTCGCGTTGAAATGATGATAGCTGCGCGAAATTTCAATCAGGGGAGGTGCCCGGGTGTGCTCATTGGGGATCATTTCTTCCAAGAAGAGGGAGGTCCCGAGAGTTGGCGTTTCCATAACGCTAAATAAGCGGGGAGCGTAATTGGAACTTATCTCTGGTGTGAACGGGGATGGGTGGTCATCTTTACTGGCATAAGCCCGCTCCCGAGACCCTCATCAAAGGCTAAGCACCAGAATCAGACTCTAACTTTCACAACAACTGAGATAGGATACCGACCAAACCAGGCCATGCGAAGGCGTCAACGCCGCCGCTTGATCATCGCCAAATTTGGCGGTTCCAGCCTATCCAATGGAAATAAAATCAACCTAGCGGCAGAATCAGTCGCTATAGAATACTCTAAAGGAAACAGACTAGTTGCAGTAGTCAGCGCGGTCGGCAGAACAACTGACGAGCTTCTCGAACTCACGAACCACGGCGCTGGAATAGTAGACACGGATAGAGATGATATTCTCGCGATGGGCGAGAGAACCAGCGCCAGGATCTTCGCAGCATCATTGAAATCACGCGGGATACAAGCGCGTTACTTCGACCCATCAGACCGAGACTGGCCAATCATAACGGATCATGACTTTTCAAACGCGAACCCGTTGAGAACAGCGAGCATTCAACGAATACGAAAATATGTAAAACCCGTGGTTGAAGACGGAATTATCCCGGTCATCGGTGGCTTCATAGGCCGGACCAGAGATGGACGAATCAGCACGCTCGGACGTGGAGGAAGCGACACCACCGCCCTCCTCATCGCCACCGCACTCGGGGCAGACGAGGTCGTCCTGGTAACCAGCGCACCAGGAATCCTCACAGGCGACCCCAGCCTGATCAGTAACGCGCATGTTCTCAGAACCATCGACATGAAAGCGTTGATAGGAATCGCCGATAGCGGAACAAAATTCATCCATCGAAAGGCGCTACGATACAAAGACCCAGCAATCAACATCCGAGTCATACCCAGCGCAGTAGGGAGACTCGACGCACACGGAACACAGATCACAGGCGGACCACTGCCCGAACTTGAAGTGAAAATCCACAATCCCGACCCGGTCGCCTCCATAACCCTGGTAGGAAGAGACCTGCCCCAGAACCCAGAACTTATCCGGAAAGTCACGAAGATCATCAGAACGAATCTGGTTGCTATATCGCAAGACAGCGATAGCGCGATACTTTACCTCAGCCAGACACCAAGCTTACGACGACAAATATCTAGACTCCACGACGTAGTCGCAAAAGACCCTCACGGTCTTGCACTTGCCGCCAGGATGGGAATGGCCCTCATCACAGTCAAAGGAGTTGGCTTGGAGGAAACGCCTGGAGTTGTTGCAAGAGTAAGCGATGCGTTGCGCTTGAGTAACATCAACATATTCGGCGTCCTCACCATAACATCATCCGTCCTCGTCCTTGTCGACTGGAAGGTCAGGAAACAGGCGGGTAAGCTGATCAGAACCTCGCTGGAGAACAACTAGAATGGCGAACAAGAGAAAGGTAGCCGTCCTCGGCGCCACCGGAATGATGGGTCAGAAATTCGTCCAGCTGCTCGCCCATCACCCATGGTTCCAGGTAAGCGCAGTCGCCGCGTCCGACAAGAACGTAGGTAAAGAATATGCCACCTCTATCGGATCGAGAAAAGACGCAAACCTTCCCGATGAGCTAGGAAAACTCGTACTTACAGAACCTAAGCCGCAGGCCCTGGACGATCCAGACCTTGCATTTTCGGCCCTTCCTGCTGAAGTCGCAGGACCAGTGGAGGAGGAGTTTGCTAGAGCCGGGATGCCAGTGTTCTCGAACGCATCATCGCACAGAATGGATCAATTCGTCCCACTCCTG
>Ga0209803_1000728_pt1 | contig 22251 bp, 26 predicted proteins | sample GraSoiAngelo_138_FD_185895 | JGI IMG/M metagenome (GOLD analysis project Ga0209803, IMG submission 185895) | Grasslands soil microbial communities from the Angelo Coastal Reserve, California, USA - 14_0929_09_40cm (SPAdes) (version 2) | ecosystem: Environmental > Terrestrial > Soil > Grasslands ...
ATCGAGACCCGCATTCTGATTGCGACAGCGTTGCGGAAAATTTCTCTGCCGCATAAGACGGCGAATAGATGAGTCCGATAACATCGGGTTAGAAGTACGGACGACAGGCAGAGGTGTTCCCGGTAACCTTTTTACGGGAAAAAAATTGCGAATGACCGCCCTTGACAAAGCTTTCATAGATGAGCCGCCGGCGAAGAATCTTGTGTTTTTTCCAATAGTAGTACAAGCTCAAAATAATCCTTTAACCTTCTCTTGCGGCGAGTTCGACCGCTTGCAAGATTTTCGTGTAGCCGGTGCAGCGGCAAAGATTTCCCGACAAGGCTTGCCGGATCTCGTCGCGGCTCGGGTGTGGATTCTCATCCAACAGTGCTTTCGCGGTAAGGAGAATTCCCGGAATGCAATAACCGCATTGCGCCGCCCCCAAGTCAGCGAATGCATTTTGCAGCGGATGCGGTTTGCCATTCCGCGTCATCCCTTCCACGGTCGTGACCTCGGTATTGACCGCCTCGATACCGAGCATCAGACAGGAAAGTACCGGCTCGCCGTTCACGAGCACCGCGCAAGTGCCGCACTCGCCCAATTCGCAGCCATGTTTGGTCCCGGTGAGATTCATGTCCTCGCGCAAGACCTCCAACAGGGTCTTGTTGATTTCAGTGGCGATTTCGTGTGTCTCGCCGTTGACGCGTATCCGCACGAGAATTTTGCCGGGCGGCCGGTTGTTTTCGGGTTTTTTTCTTGGGCTCATCTCGTGGTAGTTCCTAGTTTCGTAACTCTGAAGTACCTTGAATATTTCTAGCGTCATTCCAGCCAAGCTCGCAATAGCGGGAGCGAGCCGGAATCCAGGAATTATAACAGATTCTGGATTCCCGCTTGCGCGCGAATGACAAAGAAAGAGGCATCGATCTCTCCATCAAGGATTCTGAATCAATACACTATAGTTTGAAGAACCTTTTGGCCTTAAGTTCAAAGCGAGGCAGTGTCCCGGGAGAGACCAGTTCCACCTGCGGGCGCAGACCAATCGATTCCCGAAACTTCTGCGCCACTCTTTCCGCCAGTCCGGTGGTGGAAGTACATTCAGGTCCCGGCTCCAACGTCAGCCTCAACTCCGTAAGGGCGCGCCGCTGAACAGCCTCTATACGAAACTCGTCGATCTCTGGAAACTCCCGCATGACGTTCTCAATCGCACTTGGAAACACATTGATGCCCCGCACAACGACCATATCATCCACCCGCCCCAGGACTCCACCCTCCAGACGGATAAAGAGCCTGCCGCACTCGCAAGGTTCACGAGTGGGCTGCACGAGATCGCCGGTCCGGTAGCGAATCACCGGGCTGCCAATCCTGCCGAGATTGGTAATAACCAGCTCGCCTTTGTCTCCTTCTTTGACCGCCACGCCGCTTTCAGGATCTATCACCTCGGCAATGAATTCACTCTCGTTGACATGAACGCCACCGGGTCGGGCCTCACACTCGAACCCGAAAGCGCCCACCTCAGTCGCTCCGGGATGATCGTAACATTTAGCGCCCCACATTTCTTCAATCATTTTTTTGGTGCTCGGGATGCTTGCCCCCGGCTCGCCGGCATGGATGCTGATTCGTATAGACGATTGCTGCACCAAGTCGATGCCGGTTTTTCTCGCCTCAGAGGCCATGTGGATCGCGTAAGTCGGCGTGCAAACCAAAACCGTTGCCCCGCAGTCGATAATTGCTCTTATGCGCTGCGCTGTCGATTGGCCTCCGCCCGAGATGGCCAGAGCACCGAGCTTCCGCGCCCCTTCCCAGCCTGCCCAAAAACCGATGAAAGGACCGAAAGAAAACGCGAAGTAGACACGATCGCCCGGACGGACTCCGGCGGCTTGAAAGATCGTCTTCCAGCACTCCGCCCACCACTCCCAAGATTCCTCGGTGTCGAGCCAGTACATCGGCTTCCCCGTGGTGCCGGAGGTCTGGTGGATGCGAATATATTTTTCTAAAGAAAACGTCAGGTCGCTGCCAAAAGGCGGACGCGCGATCTGGTCCTGCACCAACTCTGTCTTCGTGGTAAAAGGCAACTGCTTGAGTTTTTTTAACGAATCAATTTCGGGGAAGCCATCGCTTGATAGCTTCGTGCGGTAGAACTCGTTTGTCTTGAGAACCTCGTGGAGCATCTGATGCAATCTCTTGACTTGATGCTCCTCGATAGCGCTTCGATTCGATAAGGCTTCCATGGACTCTCATCACAGTACAGCACAGCACTCCCCGTCAAAGCAAGATTTCGGTCTACGCCGGTTGACGCGGGCTTTTACGCAATGTTAAGAGGGTCGGCGAAAGCCTTGCCGCAATCGGTAGAGAGGAGAACATCATGGCAAAGTTGGTTTTGGCCGCGGGAGTTCCACATCCGCCCAGGCTTGTCTACGAGATGGCCGAGTCCCCAGGAAAAATGAGAGGAGAAGCGCTCATGAAGCAGGTTCGCCGCTGCGTGGATGAGGCCGAACCTGATTTGATCATCGAAGTGGACAGCGATCATTTCGTGAATTTTTTCTACAATAACTTGCCTTCGTTTTGCATCGGCATGGCGGAGGAAGCCCAGGGACCGCAAGAAACCTGGTGTCCGATGCCGCGATACACGGTCCGCGGGCATGTTCCTCTGGCCAAGGCTCTGTTTCGCCACGGCGTAAACGCCAAGTTCGACTTCGCCGCCGCTCATGAGCTGCGTCTGGATCACTCGTTGGTCGTGCCGCTGCATTTTCTTAACCCTTCGATGGAGCTGCCCGTCGTGCCCATTTATACCAACGGATTCGCTTCACCGTTGCCTCTAGCGACTCGGTGTTTTTCGTTGGGCCGGATGCTGCGCGGTTTCATCGAAGCGTGGGAGGGTAAGGAGCGAATCGCGCTGATCGCCAGCGGCTGTTTCGCGATGGATGTCGGCGGGCCGCTCAGAGGCTGGACCGACACCGAGTGGATGGAAACGATCTCCGGTCTGCTTGTGCGCGGGCAGTATCAGGCGCTCGCCCGCCGGGCCACGGAGGAGCGCATCAACGCTGCGGGCAACAACAGCGGCGAGCTTCTCAACTGGATCACCGTCACCGGGGCAGTTGGTAAGACCAAGCCTCTATTCCTGGAAAACGACGAAGGCTCCGGCTACGCGGTGTGGAAATTCGAATAAGCGAGGAGGCCCGATGAGCGTCTATCAAATCAACAAGATTCTCTATTTGACGGATAACGATGCCGCTTTCCGCAAACGGATGAAAGAGGAGCCTGAAGCCGCGCTGAAAGACTTCCGGTTGACCGAGGGAGAATACGATGCCTTGACTTCAGGAGCGGTCGGCAAACTCTATCAGATGGGTGTCCACACTTTTCTGCTCAATCATCTCTCCCGATATGAGCTTTTCGGCGTGAACCGAGACAACTACCTGTCGCGGATTCGCGAAGGGATGGAATACGACCCGCGATTCGAGCAAGGCAAAATGCCGATGCAATATTTCATCAAGGGATAAAATAATCCGGCAGCTATTCGGTAGAGTACTCTGTTAATATCCTGTGAGGAGGTTTCAAATGGATTGGATCTTGGAAACAACACCATCTTTTTCTTTCGTGTTTTTGCGCCTGGGTCTTGCGGTCACCTTCTTCGCCCACTCAACGCAACAGATTTTCGGCTGGTTTGACGGTCGCGGCCTGACGGCCATGCTGGCCAACTGGAAAGAGAAGTATGGAATACCCACGCCCATCGGCGTGATCGGGATGTTTACCGAATTTTTCGGTAGCTTCGCCATACTACTCGGATTTCTCACGCGGCCGTTTGCTCTGGGTCTGGCCATTTTCATGACCGTCGCGATTCAAAAGGCTCACTGGGAGCACGGTTTCTTTTTGGCGCGGCGGCCGGGCGAGGGCAGCGGCATCGAGTATTGCTTGGCGCTTTTTCTCATGGCCGTGGCGCTGCTTGTCGGTGGGGGAGGCGCGCTCTCCATCGATGGATTGCTGAGCCGCTAGAAATACTCTTCAACTCACGATTCAGTAGAGTCGTTATGAAGTCTCGAGTTTCAATTTATGGTGCGGCGCGTTTGACGAGATCCTTGACAGTGGGCAGAGTGTAAAGTAATCGAGCCACGCGGATCAACTCACGTCTTCTTAGGAGTCTCCTCGTAACTATGAGGTAACGGGGTTTTTAAGACGGCGATGTTTTCGGTCTTTTCGAGATAACGAATAAAGCGGTATTTGTTTTCCAACTCATCATAAGGCAACGGAGGAACTCTAGTTCTGCCGGGCTCTATGCGAGCCCAGATGAAGTGCGGTCCGTCGTGGTCCAAGGCGTGTCGTACGGCTTCGACGAGTTCTTTGGCCGTCTCAACCGAGCGCGAGCTCTGAATTCCCGCCGCTCTAGCGGACTCGGCAAAATTAATCTTTCCGGCTCTGGAGACCGTCGGTTCTCCGCCGGAGGATTCGTACTCCCGGTTGTCCCAGCAGATATGGATGAGGTTTTTCGGCTGATGCAAGCCGATCGTCGCGAGAGAGCCGAAATTCATCCACAAGGCTCCATCGCCATCGAAGACAAAAACCTTGCGTCGCGGAACCGCTGTCGCTAAACCCAATCCTATCGAGGAACACAATCCCAATGTCTTCACTTGGAAGTTGCCGTCGCCGGGCCTGACCGCAGACCATTCGCTCGTTGCGCCGCCGGCCGTGGTAACGAATAACTCGTCTTTGATCAGGGGAGCAATGGCCTGAAAACACTCGTATCGTTTCATCGGGAGTCCTCTACAAGACGGCACGGGTGAGAAGCAGGGCAACGGGTCGTTTCGAAGCCTCCGCTGCCGTAGCGGCCGCGGCGATTTGCTCCTTTACTTTCGCCGGCTCGCGCAGCACCGTGTACTTTATTCCGAGGCCATCGAGAACCGGCTCGGTCACTAGACCCAGCATGTGAAATGCGTTGTCGCCCATGTCGCCTGCATAGTAGACCAAGAGCAATATCGGAATACCGAACTGGAGAGCCGTCGTGGTAAGTCCGTTGCAGCTGTTCATCAGACCGCCATTTTGCATCAGCATGGCGACTCGCCTGCCGCCCAGGTACGCTCCCGTGCAAACGCCGATCCCTTCCTCTTCCCGGCCCACAGGCATATGCGTGACGTCTTTGTCCTCGTAGAGCAGATTGATGAGATCCAGAAGATTGATGTCGGGCACGCTGGTGATCAGGTTGATTCCAGCTTCTTTAAGGCCTGCGAGTAGCTGCTGAGATCGTTCTGGACTGCTCATGTAACCTCAAATGCCGCCTGTTTCCCAATACCATGCAGGCTCGTCGACTATCCCGACGCTTAGCTCAATCGATGCCCAGGCGTCAAGGAGGTTGTCTGAAATAATCAATCGATGTCGCCGCGAAACCCGCGTGCGCGGGAAACGCGGCGAGGAGTATGCTCAGGATGAGGCCAAGCATAGACACCCGGCCGTGACTACAGGTCCATTCTCCGCTTTACGCCCCAGCCGACGGTGGAAATGTCGAAGAGATTGCCGTCCGGATCCGATCCACGTCCCTCCGCATAGCTGGCCTCCCGTGCTTTGGGAGCGCCTTCGGGATAGATCTCCTTGATGCGTTTGGCGATTTCTTCATTGTCTTCTACATGGAAGCCGAAATGGTAAAGCCCGGGCTGATGTCCCGGCTCTTTTGGATCGGTAGCGTTCAGGATCGCCAGGTTCACTTCGCCGTCGGAAAGATGGACCGAGCCGTTTTTTGTGCGGTACATCTCTTTCATTTCGAATACTCTCTTGTAGAAGTTGGCGAGCCGGTCCGGTTGGTGCGTGAGAATCGCGAGATGTCGAAGTTTTGCCATTATCTTTCTCCTTTTTTTTCTTGCGGCTGAAGACGAGGGCTATCACCGGCCTTTTACGCTGTCAATGTATTGATGCCGACGCGCCTGATCGAGTGCGTGCGTGGGAAGATGATTCACATGGCGTTATTAATTTATTCTCACAAACCGCGAAGAGCCGGCATGAGATCTTCAGCGCAGAGACGCATAGATTTGAGAACTTTTTCCTGGGCGAGGCTGCCGGAAGCGATATTCAGCATGAGTTGCTCAGGACGAATGCAATCCGCGTAATAGCTGATTCTCTCGATACAGTCCTCGGGAGTGCCCCAGACAGCCATGATGTTAGGCGCCTCTTCCGCCACGGCTCGGCGCGCTTTTTCGGGATCGGATAATTTTTCGAAAGCCCTCCTGGACGCGCTCTTGGTAGCATAGGCTTGGGTTTCTCCACTCAGTCTCTGCCGATGGGAGCTCGAGCGCAAAAATACTTCAGCTTGGGACGCCAGCGCGAGAGCCCCGTTCCGTATCGCCTCTTCACGATCGCGCGCAACGTGCAAATGAATACCCAGGACGACATCGCTCGACCCGCCGGCCGGAAGATTCTGCCGGTACAGCGAGGTTAATTCGCGAACCAACTCAAGAGGAATGCCGAGATAGCCGGGCTGGACTAACCCCTGACCGATTTTTCCCGCGAAGATCGCGCTGTCTGGCGTCGTGGCGGCGGCCACATATAAGGGAGGGTGGGGCTCCTGGAGCGGCGCGGGGCTGAGTTTGAAATCGTTGAAGCGCCAGAAAGCGCCGCTCGATTTCTCAATGTAAGCTGATTTAAAAATCTCCATCAGCATGCGGATGCCTTCTTGAAAACGGGGCTGGCTCTCCTCTGTGGTGACGCCGACCCGGTTCAATACCCAAGGATGCCCTCTGCCGAGCCCGATCATGATTCGTCCTTCGGTTAGCAGATCGGCTGCCGCGATCTCGCTGGCCAAGATCACCGGATGGTGGATGGGCACCGTGATGATCCCGGTAAGAAAACGAATCCTGCGCGCGCGCTGGGCGGCGGCAATATAAAGCCCTAAAGGAAACGGGGAGCAGGAGACCTCATCTTTCCCGAAGCTTTCAGTCGTTGAGAAGAAGTCGTATCCCAGCTCATCGGCGAGCGAGATCTGCGCCAAGACCTCGGCATAGGCCTGCCTCTCCGACTTCCCGGGGTAAGAGAATTCGGTGAACAGCCCGATCTTCATGGTTGCTCCAAGCAAGGCCCCATGTGGCCGGACGCTACTCGATAAATTTGGGTGAGTCAACGATAGCATCTTTCCATACTCTTTGTGCGTCACGATAACGTTGACACCGCGAGTTGCGGGCATTTTTAGCGATTCCCGGCAATTTTTCTCTCTGAACAGAAAGGCTTGACAGTCTCTTTAGCATGGTGATATGAGCCGCTTCAGATCACGAAAAAGCCTCCCTCTCATCTTTGGCAAGCATCGCCGTAAGGGGCTTAATCGGTATGCGGATCATTGGCAAAAAAGTGTGATCAACTCGTTCAAGGAGGTGTGAGTATGGCATATACGATTAAGAAAGTAGATGTGTGGTCGGGAGAAATCGAGGATCGTCCGGGTGGACTCGCTGAGAAATTGGCGAGCTTAGGCGACGCGGGAGCGAATTTGGAGTTTATCATTTCGCGCCGCGCTCCTGACAAACCGGGCACGGGGGTGGTCTTTCTTACGTCTATCAAGGGGTCGAAACAGAAGGCTGCGGCACAGCAGGCAGGTCTTGGCACGACCGACAGCCTCCATTCGGTGCGCGTGGAGGGTCCGGACCGGCCGGGACTGGGTTTAAAAATGACCCGCGCGCTTGCCGATGCCGGCATCAATTTGCGCGGCCTCTCGGCCGCAGCGCTTGGGCGGCGGGCGGTGACTTATCTTGCTTTCGATAGCGCTGCGGATGCGGACACGGCCAGCCGCGTTTTGAAAAAAGCGCTGAAGTAAAGATTACACAACCATCATTTCGACATTCGTCAGGATACATCTCTTTCTTTGGGTGGCGGATTCCCGCCAAAGCACAAGAGAGAGTTGTCTCCGGGCGGTTTGTTTCAATCAGCCCTCTTCTCCGGGGCACTCAGCGCGCCGGCACGCTGCCGAATTCGCAGCTGATGGCATCCCAGTCTTATCCAAGACTAACTGTGATTCACGACTTTCTCCGAGCCAGCGGCGTATACAAAGTTTACACACCGCCTCTTTAGTTTACACTGTTCTTTTCAGCTCCCCACAACCGTTACAATTTTCCTGTGTTAATTAAAGGTATTGGATTAAGTTGGCGGTCCGCGGAATTGGTACAGCCCTTGCTCGTTGACAGGAAGGGAGTCAGGCACCTTTGAGGGCAGTCTTGAGGTTTAATAAGGAGAATTGTGACCAAGCTCAAGGGAGGAAATAACATGAAGACGAAAGTCATTTTGCAAATCGTGGCGATGCTTGCCCTGGCCTTCGCTTCTATGTCACTTGTCAATATCAGTCATATGGAGGATCGGCAAGATCAGAAGGTGGAAGGAAAATTTGAACTTTACCGGACGGCAATAAAAGATGCCCATCAAATCGACATCAATGGCTTCAAAGATCGATTAAAGGGAGGCTTGGCAGACGGAAAGGCGATCACGGAATACGATTTAGAAGAGTTGCTGACGGGTATCAAATTCGAAATGGAACATACGAGCGACGGGTTTATCGCTCTTGAAATCGCCATGGACCACCTTGAAAGAATTCCAGATTATTATTCGAGACTTTGTCGGCTAGAGAGAGAAGCTGTGTCCGATAAGCTCTTACGAAATTAAACTTCCAGGAGTGCAACGTGGTAACGGGCCTTCGGAGGAGCACACTGGCCGGTGACCGATTTCAATCGTGAGGCGGACCTTTGAATGTGTCGCACGCGTATGCTTACGTGCCCGTCTCGCCATCCATTTCAGATGCCCATATTATCTTCTGGTTTGCGCTTTACTTTATCTTTCACCCGCGGTATCGCGCACCAATCGCCAGCCATCCAATATTCCGTTAAGCTCGCCAGGATGCCGAGAGGAATACTGACGGCCAGAATAAAATACCATAAGCCTTGGCTGTAATTGCCCATCAGTGACATGAGCGTCGCCACAATCTTTGCCGTTCCGCCGCCCAAAACGGCGCCGATGAAGAGTCGCGTTTCACGGTGAACATTGTAATGCGTCGCGTAAACGCCCCATAGCATCCCGACGAAGAACGCTAAGAAGGGCGCCAAACAAAACGCGAAGATCGCTCCCGCGCCGCCGCCTCGCTTCGACGCGTTTTCAAGCTCCTCGGCTTCCGTCGTGCCGTCCACACGGAAATCGCCCCTGATGACCCCAAAGATGTAGTGTACTCCCGCGTGAATGCCCAAATCGGGTCGCATCCCGTTAAAATAAGATTCCACCTGTCTTTGTAGTTTTTGGTTCGCTTCAGGTTCGGGAAAGAGAGTTCGCAACTCGGAACCGACCTGGACGCCGACCTTTTTGTCCTTGCGCGCAATGATTAGAAGAACGGTTTGCCGCAGATCTTTTTCCGCTAAGGGAAGGCTCTCGAAGGCTTTGCGACCAAAGTTTTCCAGGTCTTCGTTTTCTGTGCTGGGCACGGTGAGAACCACGACGGTATAGCCGGTCTGGGTTTTAAAAAGCCGCAGGCGATCCTGCAACTCATCAACGCTCACTTGCGGCATCATGTGAGCGAAATCATTGCTACTCGCATTAAGCACAGGAACGTCGAGGGCCATTAAGCGGGAGGAGTCTATCAGGACGAAACAAAGTGCGAGACCGAAAAGCGCTATCCTGTTTTGGATCATCGGCCGTCTTATACATGAGCGAATTGCGGCGAAATCCGAGATTGTAATCGGCCGGCTATAAGTCATATGGACGAGCCCGATCGCGCACCCCAAGCCTTGATTTAGACCGCGAAGCTGCAGTGCTGTGCGGTTCAAAAATTTCACGGGTGTGTGGCCGCTTCTCTGGCGCGCTGCTCGAAGACTTTTATCTCGTATTCCTTCAGCGGAAAACCGAATTGCTCGTTGCGCATGCGCAGGCGCTGGCTGGAGATCTCGCAGATGATCCGCGCGGCGCGCTCGAATGCCGCGCGGGTTTTGACCAGCGAGGCAAGTGAGTGTGCGCCGGCGTCTTTGTGTGCTGTTTCGTCTACCAAGATTTCTTTAAAAACGAGAGCAATCTTTCTCTCTGTGCCGTTTCTCCTGAGTTTACTGCAGATACGGTAGAGCGCTCCGCCACCCCCTTCGGTGAGGGTGATAGCCGCTCGTTCGAGATCCTCGTCTGTTCTGCGGATTTCATTTTCTTTGATGGCGCCATTGCCGTGGAGCAGTGTGGCATAGCTCCTGGAAAAGCGCGAGCGGATTCTCGCCAATTTACGGTCTTGCGGAAGCCAAAGTAGATCGGCGAACGTGACTCTGTTGCCGGTCAGCTCCTCTAACAGATCCATCACCAGTCTGGCATGTTTCGTCTCATCGGCGAGTTTCTCCGTCAGTTCCTCAAAATCGTGGCGATCTATTTCGCGATCCAGCTCTGGATATAGTTTGGCCAAAGCCGTGAAGATGGGCTTGATAGCGGAATACTCCTTGAAGGCTTGCGCGCTCAGCCAATGGACGTGATCGGCCTTGCTTCTCCGTTCCTTGAAGTAGGCACCCACGATCTTTTCCTCGGCGACGCGATACGCCTGGGCTAATCTATTGAGCCGCCTAACATAACTGTTCATTCTGGTCCGAGCCGTTCTTCGCGGCATGTCTCAGCGAGGTGGCGCTGGAATCACGGTGCCGCAGTTCTTGCAGGTTCGCAGCGATTCGTCGCTATAGAACTTCTGATGAACCTGGGACACTGGATCTTGACGGTAATCTCCCACTTCGACAGAGACCTCGTAAAGTTGGTTGTCGCATTCTTCGCAAAGCCACATGAAAAGGTCTTTCTCGCCGGCTTTGCGTTTGTGCTCGAAGACGATGAACCATGAATTCTCCTCGACTCGGGGCGAGTGCGGCACGCCGCCTGGGCAGAGGAGCATTTGACCGGCCTTGATGACCGCGGTCTGCTGTTTACCTTCGGGCGTGAGATAAACCAGATTCTGCACGCCGCTCAGTTGCAACGTTACTTCGTCGCTGGGATCGATGTGGAAGTCCTTTCGCTCTCTGCGGCCGCTGCTGAGAAAGGCGAGAGATTCGGAATCCTGCCACAGGACGCGACGTCCTTTGCCCTCTGCTTTGACGCTCTCGACGATGTCTTTGAGATCAATCGGAATCAGATCTTTCATAAAGCCTCCTACGGTCGTGAATATATCTCTTTCGAAACCCACGGGGCAACCAGTTTCCCCTTAGGCGCCGTGAGAAGAGGCTAATAAGACTGTCGTCGTCAGTTTATGAGAAAAGATGGACGCCGATTCGTGGAACGTGGTTTCAGGTGGCGGGCTCCGTCCAACGATTCACTTCGAGAACGGATCTGTATCAAACAGAGGTCCGGATGCGGCAACGACCGCTCCGGACCTCTATGAAAACAGAATTCACACTGCTTGCATGCAACGGCCTGAGAGTTCTGTTCTCAGTTTGTTAGCTTGTTTACTCGACGGCACCTTTTTTCTTTGGAGCCGTACTGTCGTCCCCTTGTCGGGTGCGATCTTTCTGTCCTATGGCAACTCCCAGTTTAGCGGCTGTCTGTTCATCCACCTCCCCAGTCACCCGGAGATTATTGGTTTTTTGGAAATCACGAATGGCCTGCTGGGTTTGGCTGTCCATCGTTCCGTTGATCGGACCGGGATTTAGCCCCTTCGCTTTCAACGCCTCTTTAACGCTCTTGATATCCGCGTCCGACATACGGGTTGCGCCCTGCTGGCTCCCGATGCGGCCGGTTCCTTGCTCTTGGCTACCGGGCGATTCTTTTTGTTCGAACTGCTTTTCGGACGTGGGGTTCTCGAGTGGTCTGCCTCCTCCCGGCTTTTGAGCTTGAGCCAGTAGCGTCTGAGCTCCCAAGCCAATACTTCCGGATAAAATAACGGCTGTGACAATTTCTTTTTTGTTTTTCATTTATACTCCTCTCTTTCGATTTTGTAAGATTTTTTCTCGAGCCGTTGCCCGCCTTTGAAAAATGCGCAATGCACGTGCCAGCATGGTCTGATATAAAAAAAAGACCGCAGCCTGTACGTGAATGCCTTCAATGCAAGCAAATACCTGTTCGCGATTATGATAATTTTACTTACACGATTTTTGACTATTTTTTTAATGTCTCAGTTCCGGTACAGAACAGGCATTTGCAGGTGGAAAACGTGTCGCACATTTCTGACTTGTCTTGCTTCTAAGTCGCTTGAAGTTGACTTTTTACATCGTTCACGGATAGTCTCTGTTGCAGAAAAATTGGTTGCACGGAAGATTTGATTCCTTTATGGCTGCTCGGGATAGTTCTAACAGGAATTCGCATGGATGATTTGGCGAACATGGAGTGATCTGCGGGAAAACTTTGAAGGAGGCGTCACATGGCTGAGCGAGTTTGGGATCGTTTTTTAACGGAGCAAGACAAGGGATCATTACAGCACAAAGAGCCGAAGAAAATCGGTTTCGGCCAGAATCCTGCTTTGTTGCTGATTGATTTGTATCGTTGGGTCTTCGGCGACAAACCGGAGCCGCTGCTCGAAGCGATCAAGACCTGGCCGGGGAGTTGCGGCATGGCGGCTTGGAACGCGCTCCCATACATTCAGGAGCTCCTTGCCAAAGCGCGGGAAGTCGACATGCCGATCATTCACGTCACGGGATTAGACGGTGTGATGCTCGAGCATTGGTCGTTTCGCCGTGACGGCGGCAAGCGCGCCGCTATGACGAAGGAGCAACTCGAGCGCATGCGGCGCAAATTCGATATTGTTGACGCGGTCAAGCCGCGCCCTGGCGAAACCGTGTTGAAAAAGTCTTCCCCGAGCGCATTTTGGGGCACGCCGCTCGTTGGTCATCTGAATTTTCTGGGGATCGATACGATTATTGCCTGCGGCGAGAGCACCAGTGGCTGCGTGCGCGCCAGCGTCGTGGATGGCGCGACCAACCGGATGCGGATGATCGTCGCCGAAGAGTGTGTCTTCGATCGCCATGAAGCTTGCCACGCAATCAATCTCTTCGACATGAATCAAAAATATGCGGATGTGCTGCCGCTGGACGAAATCCTGGCCTATTTGGATGCTTGGCGTGCGGAACGCAATCGAATCGGCTCCAATGGCAACAGCAGCATGGAAATTCTCAGAGACCTGGCGGTCGGCGAAGAGTTCAAGGGATTGCGTTGATCGCCAGCCGTTCGTTGCGAGCTTGGTCCAAGGATTCGGCTGGTTTGCTCAGGACAGACAATGTCGAAAGGCGCCGCTCTATCAATTTAGCTCAACCGGCCGGAGTCGCATGTGGCTCCGGCCGGTTTTTTTGTCAGGCCGTACCACGTTAACAGAAATACTACGACGGAAATCGTTGCCATTGCTTGAAAACCCCGTTCGTAGTCCAGCCGTTCGATTAAAGCTCCCGTCACTAAGGGCCCGAGCAGCTGCCCGACGGAAGTCGAGGCGCGCGACAAGCCGAGGCCCAATCCTTTCGCCGCGTCGGGCGCCGACTGCAACGCAAAAATCGTGGAGCCGACGTTGGTCAACCCGAAGCCCATCGTCATGAGCCCGAGAGGAAGCGCCAGGGTAACAAAGCCTGTGCCGTAGACTTGCAAAATAAACATGGGAATTCCTAGAGCGACTCCGAGAAGGATCACGCGTGATGCTTTGATTCGATCCGCCAGCCAGCCGCCGCTGAAACGGCCGAGCGTATCTGTGAAGCGCGACACGGATACTATCGTTCCGACTACGTCCAGCCCCATCCCCCGCTGATTGACGGCGAACAAAGGAAAGGCGATCCGCGTGACTCCGACCAAGAAAAGAAAAGACTGACAAATTGCCAAGCAGGAGGCGAGAAACGGAGGCTTGTTTAAAAGTTTGAGGCCCTCGCGCCAGAGACTTGTCGAACTATCCCTGACAGTTTTTCGGTAACGGTGCCCGCCGGCAATCAAGACAAGAATCAAACCCAACGATTGCGGCAAAGCGTAGACCAAAAATAGCGCGTCCGGGCCGAGCGATTTACCGACGAAGCCGCCCAACAACGGTCCTATCGTAAAGCCGACGCCCAATGCCGACGCCATCTGTCCTTGAATTCGTCCCTCTTGCTGCGGCTCGGATTGATCGAAGCCGACATTTCTCAAAGAGAGAGCGAACATGGCCTCGGTGAGTCCAAACACGATCCAGGCGATCAAGAAGACCGGCATGCTGCCGAGAAAAAAGTAGCCGAAAATGCTCGCGCCGAGGCCGATGGTTGTAGCGGCGACGAGCAGGGCACCGGAGCTGAAGTAGCTTGCCATGACTCCCGAGAATAGATCAGAACAGATGCGGCCCATTCCGTTGGCAACAAGGGGAATGCCTGCCGAGGCGATGGCATACCCGTGAGCTTTCATGAAGAATGGCGCCAGCATGGCGGAGCCCGACGAGCCCGAACTCTGGCAGACGGCGGCCAACAAATAATAAGCGATGGGCGAGACCTTCATGGCGCGCGATTATACCAGGAGCCCGCCGATCGTGATATGGATTTAACCGGCAAAATGCAGTATGCAGAAGCTGAAGTTAGCGGACGAGATTCCGTCCAAAGGAGCATGACCCATGAGCGAGATTCCGCAGATCCAAATTCATGAAGCTAAGCAAAAACTCGATCAGAAGGATTGCTTGTTTGTGGACATTCGCGATCCCGGCTCGTATCGGGCGGCGCGCATCCCGGGCGCGATCCACCTGCACGACGGTAACGTTCAGGAATTCGTTCAGAACACCGATAAGGACAAGCCCGTCGTCGTCTATTGTTATCACGGTAACAGCAGTCTGGGTGCTGCGGGGTATTTCATTGAGAATGGCTTCAAGAATGTCGCCAGCATGAGCGGCGGCTTTGAAGCCTGGCGGCAAGTGTATGAGAACGAATCGGAATAAAACAAGTTTCGGGTTTCGCGTCTCGGGTCTCGAGTTAAACTCGAAATCTGAAACCCCGAACCCGAGACTCGAAATTCGGAACGACGAAAGCACAAGGAGGTTGTTATGGGCGTCACGGTAGGCAGTGGGGATTATCGCTATGAAGTTATCGAAGGCTGGGGCAAGCTTCCGGACGGCTGGACGTTTCGGGAAGTGGCGGCGGTGGCCCTGGACAAGAAAGATCAAATCTATGCCTTTACGCGCGGACAACACCCGATCATCGTCTTCGATCGCGACGGCAACTTCCTCCGCTCGTGGGGAGAGGGCACATTCAAGCGCGCTCACGGCGCGACCATGGGACCCGATGAGACGATCTACTTGACGGATGACGGTGACCACACGGTGCGGAAATGCACCCTCGATGGCAAGGTTCTCTTGACGCTAGGCGTGCCGGGAAAACCCGCGCCCTATCAAAGCGGCGAGCCTTTCAACCGCTGTACTCATGTCGCTTTTTCTCCAAAGGGCGAGATTTATGTGTCGGACGGTTACGGCAATTCCCGCGTGCACAAATACTCGCCCGATGGAAAACTGCTTTTCTCGTGGGGCGAACCCGGATGCGATCCCGGTCAGTTCAATATCGTTCACAACATCTGCACCGATAAGGACGGCTGGGTTTACGTCGCTGACCGGGAGAATCATCGCGTGCAGGTTTTTGACGGTAACGGCAAGTACGAGACACAATGGAACAATATGCATCGCCCGTGCGCTCTTTACATGGACACCGCTGGACGCGACCCGATCTGTTACGTGGGTGAACTCGGGCCGGGCATGAGCGTGAACAAGGACTCTCCTAACTTAGGGAACCGAATCGATATTTACGATAAGCATGGGAGGCGGCTGGCGCGGCTCGGAGATATCCGCGGCGGCGAAGCGCCGGGGCAATTCATCGCGCCGCACGGCCTTGCGCTCGACTCCCGCGGCGACATCTACGTCGCCGAAGTCTCGTGGACGATCATGGGCCAGCATTTGAATCCACAGCGCGAGCTGCGCAGTTTGCAGAAGCTGAAAAAATTAAATTAGCCCCGGACAGTCGTATGGCTAAGCAAGAACCGCGGGTGCCCGTACACGGCGACCCAGGACACTGGATTCATATCTCCGAAAGTCCCAGAACCGTTCGTATCGTTTTCGGCGGCAAGACGCTCGCCGACAGCAAGCATGTGAAGCTTTTGCGAGAAGATGGAATTTTGCCGGTCTACTATTTCCCGGCATCCGATGTGCTTACGGACTTAATGGTTCCCAGCGGTAAAAAAACGGAATGTCCTTACAAGGGCGAGGCTTCTTATTGGTCGCTCAAGGCGGGAAACAAAACGGCTGATAATGCCGCCTGGAGTTATATTAATCCGCTGCCCGAGGCCAGCGAGCTCAAAAGTCATTTCGCCTTTGAGTGGAAAAAAATGGACGCTTGGTATGAAGAAGACGAAGAGGTCTTCGTCCACCCGCGCGATCCTTACAAACGGGTCGATGTGATGCCGAGCAAGCGTCACGTGCGGATCGTCATCGACGGGCAAACCGTCGCCGATACGCGCCGTCCGCGGCTGCTCTTCGAGACCAACCACCCGGTGCGCTACTACCTCCCGCAGGAAGACGTGCGGATGGATTTTTTGGTTCCGAGCGCGGCCCAATCCCGCTGTCCCTACAAAGGACCGGCTTCCTACTGGTCGGTGAAAATCGGCGATCAAGTCTTCGAAGATATGATCTGGAGCTACAAGGAACCCATTCCCGAGTGTCCGAAGATCAAGGGGCTGCTCTGCTTCTTCCACGAGCGCGGCGCGGAAATTTATGTGGACGGGGAGAAGATCCCCCCGCCGAAGACGAAGTGGGCTCGCGAGCTAAACAAGTAAGCTGAGAAACCAGAGCGATGCAGGCTCTCTCTTGGGATGGCCGCCTTCTGCGCCTCGAATCCTCTCGACCCACGCCGGCCACTGATCAGGAAACCGTTCTCGTTCGGGTTCATCTCGCTGGTATCTGCTCCACTGACTTACAAATTTTCAAAGGCTACATGGGATTCCGCGGCGTGCCCGGCCACGAGTTCGTCGGCACCGTCAGTGAAGGACCCAGGGAACTCCTCGGCAAACGCGTCGTCGGCGAAATAAATTTCGCCTGTGGCCATTGCGATTATTGCAATCGTGGACTCGAACGTCACTGTCCGAAGCGTAGCGTCATGGGAATTTTAAACGCCGACGGCGCTTTCGCCGAGTTTGCTGCGGTTCCGGTTGCGAATCTTCACGTCGTGCCGGATGGCGTCTCGGACGAAGAAGCGGTTTTCACCGAACCTCTCGCCGCGGCTTTCGAGATCCTCCAACAAGTGCAACCCGGTCCCGGCGACGAAGTTCTCATCCTAGGCGACGGCAAACTCGGCAACCTTTGCGCGCAAGTTGTTAGGCTCACCGGAGCGCGCGTGACGGCGCTCGGTAAGCACGAGGAGAAGCTCAAAATCATTAAGCGCGCCGGTGTTCAAACCGTTCTTCTGAAAGACTGGAAGCCGCGGCTGTTTGACGTCGTCGTCGAAGTGAGCGGTTCCGAAAGCGGGCTTCAACTGGCGATCAGCGCCATTCGCCCCCGTGGAACACTGGTATTGAAAAGCACCATCGCCGGCGAACATCACGTTTCTGTCGCGCCGCTGGTTATCAATGAAATAACCGTGATCGGCTCTCGCTGCGGTCCGTTTGCCCCTGCGCTTGAAGCTCTAGAAGAGAGGACCGTTTCAGTGACGCCGCTGATTGAGAAGGTCTATCCGCTGAGTTACGGTGTTGACGCGGTCTCACATGCAGAAAGAGGCGGAACCCGAAAGATCTTGTTGCGGCCATAGATTTTTTTCGCTTCGACTTAAAAAGCCGGGTCAGTCTTGCCGATTGTTTTCCTGATGATTTCGGCTGCGCAGCCCTTATAATTTTTCTACGATGCTGAATGCCAGCTAAGTCGCCTGGCTGTGGATTTGCCTGCGAAACTCAAGAGGCGATGAGATGTTGTGAAAGACCTCCCTGACGCCTCCGGTGCCCGTAAGTGTGACGGAGCCGAACCCCAACATACGGCCAAGCACGGTTTGCTCGACTGAGATCGCTTCAACCTGCCGCAACAGCAATTCCAAGGTTCGTCTCCTGAAAACACCCACCTTTATGATTACCCTTTTCGTTGTCACGGCAAATTCGGACGTTTTGTATTCAATGAATTTCCTAAGCCCGACTAATAAACCGACAAAGATTATGAGTCCGCCAACGATGGGTTGAAATATTAGCGAGACGATTCCGATCAGGATAATCACCCAGCACTGCCAGAATATCGTCCAATGCAAAGTCGCCTTGTAGACTATTTGCTCGTCGGGCAACAAGCTTGAATCGACGTATGCCAAGGTCCTCCCTCTCTGCCGACAGGCTTATCGAACTGCGATGAAACAGAATGATCGTATCCCGTCAAAATGATCCTGGCTCGGCAAGAAAAGCCAATTCTTTTATCAGCATCGACACTGTCGAATAATTGTTTAAAGAGGGTGACGGATTGCGTTGGTATTCTAGAGATTCCGCGTGTTCCAAAGGAAGTAGAAAAAGAGTTGTTCGGTCGGGCGCAGTGCAGGATCCAAACCAGAATTTATTTCCTCAAGACACCCCGCCGACGCTTTCGAGTCAAAAGCGAAAGGCGCTTGCTGAGTCGCGATAAATCTTCCCTCATTCTTCCGTTACTTTAAACGATACCCGCGCTTCTCGGCATCGGAGACGCACTTTTCCTGTTGATTATGAACCGACACCGCGCCAAAGAATCCAGACCCCTGAGTTTCGCACGTCAGCTCTTCGCCTTGGTTATTGACGAGCACGGCTCGCTCAGTTGCGCAACCAGCCAGGGTCAATACAAAGCAAACAAGCAATACACTTCGCATAACGTACTTAAATTATATCCTTCAGGCATCGATTAGCAATGGATTAAGTCGCTCGAAGAACTCGCCGATGGCCCCGCGATGAATGAAATCTGCCTCGTCATCGAGCGGTGTTTCGTCGCGGTTGATAATGGCCAAAACGGCGCCGCTGCGTTTGGCGATGACCGGGAAGGAGGCAGCCGGTTGGACCTGGAGCGACGAGCCGATGACAATAAATATTTCCGCGGCTTCGCTCCAGGCTTGCGCCTGTTGCATTGCCCGCCCTGGCATCTGCTGGCCGAAGGAAACAGTGGCGCTCTTTAGAAAGCCGCCGCAAACATTGCAGGTCGGCGATTTAAAGTCGCCGACGATCGTCTGATAAATCTTATCCGGCTCGAAAGACTTTTCACAGTTGAGGCACTTGACGAAACGATCGGTGCCGTGGAGCTCGACGATTTTTTCATCGGACACGCCGGCCAAGCTGTGAAGGCCATCGATATTCTGCGTGATAAGGCCCAGCAGCTGATTCCGCTTTTCAAAGTCCCGTATCGCGTAGTGGCCGACGTTCGGCTTTACTTTCTTGTAGAGATCGTGAGTTTCTTTCTTGAGCTTCCAGTGGCGGATGCGCGCGGCTTCGCTGGACATGAATTCATCGAAGTAGACCGGCTGATACTTGGTCCAGACTCCTCCAGGGCTGCGGAAATCCGGGACGCCGGATTCAGTGCTAATGCCGGCGCCCGTGAAAAAGACGATGCCGCGTGACTTTCGCAGACGCGCCGCGAAATTCTCGAAATCCATCTCGGTCACACCGAGCTCACGGGAGAAACTATTTCGGCTGTGCGGGTTGCGCAGGCTGGGCGGGTTGCGTCGGTTGCGAGGATTGTCCGGGTTCAACCTCCAAGACCTTGATATCGAAGACGAGTGTTTTTCCCGCCATGGGGTGATTCATGTCGAGCACGACGGTCTTTTCTTTCACCTCTTTGACCTTGACAGGTATGGCCTGTCCCTGCGGGCCTCTGGCGGTCAGGATTGCGCCGACCTTTTGCCCTTCTGGCGGTATCTTTTCCTTAGGAAATTCCTGTATGGCTTTAGGGTCGATGGGACCGTAGGCATCCTCGGGTTTGACTTTAATGCGCTTTTCGCCGCCGACTTTCATTCCCGTCAGCTCCTTTTCAAGGCCCGGGATGATCTGGTGTTGCCCCTGCGTGTACTTGAGCGGCTCCTTGCCTTTGTTGGACTCAATGGTCTTTCCGTCATCGCCGGAGAGCGTGTATTGCAGGCTCACCACGGAGCCGTCCTTGATGACCTTCTCGTCTTTATTGTTCTGAGCTGATACGGCAGTGGAAACGGATAGCCCGAACAGACCAGCAATACCGATAAATTGCCAAATCTTTATTTGCATGTCGTCTCCTTAAAATAAAAATTAGAATAAAAAAACATGCAGGCGATACGATTTAGTCAGTTTAGCTGCTAAATGGGATGAACACAACGAGCCGAAGAAATTCTCCCGGTGATGGAGCGGTTACGGTGTTGGAGATTTGTCATCGGCCGCACGGGCCAAGGTTAATCCCGGCAGAGGGGAATCACTCGGCGGCCCCAGGCTTCCATGGTTTTGTTGTAGTTGGTGTTGGGCGGAGTGAGTAGCAGTCGCTTTACTCCCGCCGCTTCCAGCCTTTTGACTCGGGCGGCACACTCCGCCGGCGTGCCCGCAATGGTAAATCGCCGGATCAAGTAATCGGTCACCAAATCCGGGTCGACACGCTGCTCGATGGGTTTGGCGATATCGAAATGCTCCATGAAAATTTTTACCCTCGCCAATTCCTCCGCCGGGACCGTTTCGTAGGTAAAGCGGAAATTGTGGTGCGCGCGGTTGGCCATGCGCGAGCGCACGCGCTTGCGCGCGAGGTCGCCGTCGTCGTCAACGTAGATCATGCCCGCTGGCATGATATCGACGTCCGCAGGATTTCGCCCGGCTTCTCTGGCTCCCTCGGCGATACGCGCCTCGGCCCATTCAAGCACGTCGAGATCGAAGCCGGTGCCGAGGATCACGCCGTCGCAGACGCGTCCGGCAACGCGGAGAGTGCGCGGCCCTTCGGCGGAGATGTAGATCGGCACGGGCCGTTTGCCGACCTTCAACATCACGGTGCCCGAAGCGCGTTCTTTGCCCGTGGGAACGACCACGCCGCGATCGTGCAGCAGGTCGCGGATGGTTTCCAGCCCGCGCTCAAAATCGGCAAGCCGCGTGGCGGTTCGTCCCAAGCTGTAGACCGGCCCGTCGCCCGTACCCATGCCGATAATCGCCCGCCCGTCTGATATTTCGTTCAAGGTCGCGAACGAGTTGGCGGTGATAGTCGGGTCGCGGTAGACCATGTTGGTCACCGCCGTGCCGAAGCGGATTTTTTTTGTGTGGACGGCGCACATGGCCATGACTTGATAGCAGTCAACATTGTTCATGTGGCTGTCGGCAAAAAAAATGGCTTCGAAGCCGAGGCTCTCGGCCTGTTGGGCGCGCTCGACGGCTTCCTTGATAGTTCGCGCCGATCCGTGAAGACAAAATTGAATAGCCATAAAAGGGTCTCTCCTCTAGATAAGGCGCCATGCTGAAGATTATTTCACTTGCGGCAGGAGTCTTGATTTTCTCATAACACACCGAAAGGAAATTAGGGAATAGCGGTAGCTGCGGTCAGGCCCGCTGCGCAGAGTAGCGGGACCGCCATCTTAGACATGCATGAACGGCGAGCCCGGAAATCGCGAAGCAGAGCAGGCAAAGAGAAAAGGGCCATGCGTACGATCCGGTGACGTCAAAGAGAAAACCGCCGATCCATGCGCCGAACGCGCTACCCAAACCGAAGCTGACCTCCAACAAACCGAAGATAAGACCGACTTTGCGTCCGGAAAAAATGTCCGCAATCACCGATCCATAGATCGGATTGCCGGCGCTGTGGCCGATCGAATAAAGCACGGCGGCAAAATAAACAAACCACATGGCCGAACTCATCGAGATCATGATCAAAAAACTCAAGCCCATCAACGTGACGAGTATTGCTGCATCATAGGCTCTGCCTCGCCCAATTTTATCGGAGACGAATCCCCACAGAACTGTGCCGCCGATGCGGACAAAGCCGATGAGCCCAAAGATGAAGGCGGCCAGCAGCTTGTCGTAGCCGAGAGAAACCAGGTGAGCGACGAAGTGAGTATTGATCAGGAAAAGCGCCGTCCCGAGCGCGAGCTGGCCGATGGTGATGCACCAGAACGGAAACGACGCTAGCGCTTCGCGAAAACTCCAATTGTCGGGTTCCGTGTGCTTTCCATGTTTTCCGGATGTGTCCGAAGGCGCGCCGGGGCCGCCGTCGGGAAATTGTCCGACATCCTGTGGGCTGCGTCTTTGTAGCAGCGCGTTGGCGGGAACCAGGGCGAGCAAGATCACCGTCGCTGTGATCATAAATGTAGAGCGCCAGCCTACTTTATCGATCAAGGTCTGAGTTAGCGGGACCATGATCAGCGCACCAAGTCCTTGGCCCATGCTTGCGATTCCGATGGCTGTGGCGCGCCGCCGGACAAACCAGTAGGAAAT
>Ga0209803_1000729_pt1 | contig 22245 bp, 19 predicted proteins | sample GraSoiAngelo_138_FD_185895 | JGI IMG/M metagenome (GOLD analysis project Ga0209803, IMG submission 185895) | Grasslands soil microbial communities from the Angelo Coastal Reserve, California, USA - 14_0929_09_40cm (SPAdes) (version 2) | ecosystem: Environmental > Terrestrial > Soil > Grasslands ...
CGCCATCGACCGACAACGCAAGCGTCATCTCTACGCACGCTACCGCGTGCCCTTCTACTGGATGGTGGACGCGGAGGCGCGAACGGTGGAGGCGCTTGCGCTGGGCCCGGAGGGGTACGCGCAGGCCGGGCGGGTGGCAGGCGAGGAGCGTGCGGCGCTGCCGCCGCTCGGCGATCTGGTGCTCGACGCGGGCACCCTCTGGCGCGAAGGGGCGGGCGAGGGTTAGAGCTCGGGCCGCTTGCCGGAGGTCGCGCGGACCTCGGTCTTGATGCCACCCCGCACGTTGAAGTCGCCCGTCACCTCGACCCAGCGGGGCTTGGCCGCCGCCACGAAGTCGTTCAGGATCCGGTTCGTCACGTCCTCGTGGAACGCGCCCTCGTTCCGGTACGACCACACGTAGAGCTTGAGCGACTTGAGCTCGACCAGGTGCTGGTCGGGCACGTAGCGGATGCGGATCGTCGCGAAGTCGGGCTGGCCGGTCCGGGGGCAGAGGCAAGTGAACTCCGGCACGGTCATCGACACCTCGTAGTCGCGGTCCGGGTGCGGGTTCGGCACGACCTCGAGCGTCTTCGACGGCGCACTCCGCATGCCCGGATTATAGCAGCGCGTGCTCAGCGGCTCGTGAGCCCGATGCCGACGGCCACCGCGGCGCTCGCCAGCAAGAGGTCGAGCGTCAGCGGATCGCCGGTGACGAGAGCGGCCGCGAGCACGCCGAAGATCGGTTGGGTGAGGAAGAACCCCGCGAGCGCGCTCGGCCGGTAGCGGCGCAGGAGCCACAGGTTCACCACGAAGTTGAAGCCGGCAACCAGGACGCCCTGATAGGCGATCGAGGTGGCGAGGCGGACGGTCCAGCGAGTCGGCGAGGGCTCGAAGACGAGCGAGACCACGACGAAGATGGCCGTGCCGATGAGCACCTGGGAGAGGAGCAGCTTCACGGGATCGAAGCGCTGGACGGCGCGCGCGAGATAGATGGTCCGCTCGGCCAGGATGAACGCCGAGACGACCATGATCGCGTCGCCGAGGAGCGTCGGCGCGCCGCCGCCAATCTGGTGGACGAAGAGCAGGACGATGCCCGCGTAGGCGACGAGCACGCCGGTGAGCTTCCGGAGTGTGAGCCGGTCGCCCGGGATCAGGAAGTGGGCGAGGACCACCGTGTGGACGGCGTAGAGGTTCAAGAGGATCGCGGAGTGCGCCGCGCTCGTGAGTGAGGTGCCGACGTTCATGGAGCCGATCTGCAGGGTGAAGAGGAGCCCGAGAAAGACGAGCGGCCGCCACTCGGAACGTTCCATGCGCAAGCCGGCGAACCGTCCGGTCGCCCACGCCCAGAGCCCGATGACGACGCCCCCGACGAGGAAGCGCATCCAGGCCAGGCGGATGGGCGGGGCGTCCTCGAGGCCCAGCTTGATCACGACGGGATTGGCGCCCCAGAGGATCGAGACGAGCACGGCGACCGCCGCGCCCCTCAGGTCGATGTCTTTCGCGGGGTGGCTCAGAACACTCTAAAGATACGACACCACCTGGCATAATCGATTCATGAAGATCGGCCTGATCGGCCTCCCGAAGAGCGGCAAGACCACGCTGTTCAATCTGCTGACCGGCTCTACCGTTGCCACCGCCCGCTACGACGCGGGCCGCGCGGAGCTCCACACCGGCGTCGCGCGCGTGCCCGACCCGCGCGTCGACCGGCTCAGCGCGCTCTTCAAGCCCAAGAAGACCACGTACGCGAGCTTCGAGGTCGTGGACCTCGCGGGCATCGCCAAGGGTGAGCGCGGCGGGCTCGAGACCAAGGACTTCAGGAACGCCGACGCGCTCCTGCACGTGGTCCGCGCCTTCGCCGACGAGGTCGCGGGCCTGCCCGATCCGAGGCGCGACATCGTGGATCTCGAGACCGAGCTGATCCTGGCCGATCTCGAAGTGGTGGAGCGGAGGCTCGAGCGGCTCGAGGCGTCCCTCCGGAAGCAGCGCAAGGAGGTCGAGGCGAAGGAGCAGGAGATCCTCCGGCGCCTCAAGTCGGCCCTCGAGGCGGAAACCCCGCTTCGCGCCGTGGAGCTCTCGTCCGAGGAGGCCAAGGCGATTCGAGGGTTCACGTTCCTCTCCGAGAAGCCGATCCTGCACTGCTTGAACCTCGACGAGAAGGCGATCTTAGACGGGCCAGCGGTGGTCGAGAAGTACGGGCTTCACGAAGTCGCCGCGCGGCCGCGGACCCGGGTGGGCTGGGTGTCGGCGGTCATCGAGACCGAGGTCGCCCAGCTCGCTGGCCCGGAGCAGCAGGCGTTCCTGGCCGAGCTCGGCCTCAAGGAGCCTGCGATCCACCGAGTCCTAAGCGATTGTTATACCTTGCTTGGATTGATTTCCTTCTTCACGCTGGGCGAGGACGAGGTGCGGGCCTGGCCGATCCCCGAGGGCACGCGAGCGCAGGACGCCGCGGACACGGTCCACTCCGACATAGCCCGCGGATTCATCCGTGCCGAGGTCAACAGCTACGACGACCTCGTCGCCGTGAACGGGTCCTTCGCCGACCTGCGCGCCAAGGGCCAGCTCCGCCTCGAGGGCAAGGACTACATCGTCCGGGACGGGGAAGTCTGCCACTTCCGCTTCAACGTCGCGAAGGGATAATCTCGCTCTAGGATTCATGCCAGGAGACAAGAGCCACTGAGCGGGCTGATCCTGCCCCGCGCCGGACAATACCCTCGACAACCCGGCTGATCTTTCCATCGCGCGCCGTCCCGAGAGAGTGAATTCTGAAAAAGCTGGAGGCGACCTTCAAACGACTCTGGGTAATCAGGTTGCCGAGCTGGGCGGCCTCCAACGGCGTCAGGGGCACGAACGCATTGAGGTCTTGCCCCGCGCTCGCGAGGGTCGCGAAGCTCTGGTCGTCCCGCGTCCCACGGATACCATCGAAGCCCCATCGAAAGCGTAGGACTTTGGCCACCAAGCCCTCACTCATGCCCAGTGCCATCAATACTTCCCTCGGTGCGGTATTCAGATTGACCTTTCCGTCTGAATAGACGGTGACGAACGGTTGGAGAGCCTGAAAGACCTCGTGGGTCATCCCTTCCACCAGCCAGAGCTCTTCCAGGACCTTGAAGGGCCTATCCTCCAGCTCGACCAAGCTCTTATGCTTGGCCCTCCACTCCAGGAGGGCATCGGCGATTCCCTCGGTCATGCCGGGGAGCCTGACGAGGATCTCCTTTGGGGCGGTATTGATGTTGATCTTTCGTTCCTCATCGACGACCCCGTAGACGACGCCTGCTGACCCATCTTGCCCTGGCCACGCATAGCTCACCGTGAAACTGCCGGACCCGAGGGGGACCTGCTGAAAAGCCTCCGGATTGTGCGCCCACGACTCCAGATAGGAATTAGCCGGTGGAATCGGATCCCGCTCCAGCTCCACCAGCGCTCTCTGGTAGCCAGCCTTGGCCAGATAGAGGGCCGTCAACCGATCCCTCTGGTAACTGACGAGCCTTTGGTCCAGTGCGGTCGTGTAACCGAGGGCAAGACTTAAAAGGACAAGGATCGCCAGAGTCCAGAGGACCTGGATCAGGACGGACCCGTCACTGGCCCTTAGGCTTGGTCGCTTTCTCTTGGAACCCATGGGGGATGAACACCAGCTTCGTGAAGCGTGTCTCGCCGACCACCAGAGTGATCTTGACCCCGAGGGGGACCGCATCGCTGACTCGCCAGGCGTCTTTCCAGGGGACGATCTGCCCGCTGTCGTCCCTGTGGGTATAGAGAAGCTCCCACTTCGAAATGGGACTCACGACCAGTTCCGTCTCTTCCTCTTGGGACCCTGCGACGGGAGACGCCTCCACACGCGCCAGGGAGTAGGTCGCGGAGGCTCGATCTCGCCGTACCTCATAGGTGACCCGCATGATCTTCGGATCGGCCGGACGGCCTTGCGCGTAAGGACGCTGACGCACGGTGAGAAGGGAGAGCCTCTGCGGTTCGCCGACAAAGTCGGTGCCCGAGATATTGACGGCATTCGTGAGCTCTTGCGCCAGGTCGTCCAGGACGAGGCGCGCCGTTTGATAGGTCGAGCTGAACTCCTGGGCTTTCCGCCAGGCGCCGACTCCGGCAGCAAACACGGAGTAGACGGCGACCGCGATGACGGAGAAGATGGTCAGGCTCACCAGGAGCTCGATGAGCGTGAAGCCGTGCTGCGCTCCGCTCCCTCGCGTCATGCTCTTACTCGCGTTTCAAGTACGTCACGACGGAGATGGCTCGAGGTCGTCCCCGCTGGGCCCATGAAACCGTGACCTGGGTTTCGCACAGCTTCATTGCCCCGAGCTCGGATGCCTTGACCTCCCATCGGAAGTCGCGATCCTCCTCCGCGAACTGGCCCGTCGAGGTGCCTGGGGCGATCGAGCCCTTCGCCTCCAAGTCCCAGAGCTTCTCCTCGACCAGCGCCAATCCCCTCGTGTAACCGGCGGAGTTCCCGAGGGCGTCGAGCGAGCTCCCGAAGGAACGGAGCACGAGGGTGAGGCCCACCGCCAGAATGAGGACGGCGAGGAGGGTCTCCACCAACGAAAACCCCCCGTCGCCGAGTGAGGTTCGCCCGCCGGACTTTTTACCGACGGTCGTTCCCATGACTCTCCGAGAGCGTGACACGACCCGTCCGGTCCGTCGCCACTCGATAGCCGGCGCGACCGTCCTCAGAGATAAAGATCTCGAACCGGTCCGCGCGCCCGTCAGGGTAGAAGGTGACGTCGGGGGTGCCAGACGCAACGGAAATCGTGCCGGGCACGGAAGCGACGCGCCCGAACTTGCCGGAGACCCTCTCGAACTTCGCCTCCGGTGAGCCGTCTTGAGCGCTGGCCAGCCAGTATTGTCGGCCTGCGACGTCGAAATGGACACGCAGCACTTCGCCCCTGGCCACGGCGCGCCGGTTGGCGTACGTGAGCAGCGTCGCCACATCGGAGGCGAAGACCTGGAGCTGGAGATTCCTGAAGGTCCGTCTGAACTGAGGAATGGCGACCCCAGCCAAGATCGTCACGATGAGCATCACGACGAGCAACTCGAGGAGGGTAAATCCCCCCCGAGCCCTGTGCCGGTGGGGATCACTTCCAGTTGGTGATGTCATCCGCCGTACCCTCGATCCCGTCCGGGCCAGTCGAGAGGAGGTCATAGTCTTCGCTGTTGTGCTGCCCGGGGGACCTGTAGACGTAGGCTTTCCCCCACGGATCAAGCGGCACGGCCTTCTTGAGGTAAGGTCCCTTCCAGTTGGGGGCGCCCGAGGGCGCGGCCCGCAGGGCTGCCAGTCCTTCTCCGCTGGTCGGATATCGTCCGTTGTGCATTTCGAACAGATCGAGCGCCGCGCTCAGATTGGCGTTGATATCGGCCCGCGCTACGGCTTCCTTCGCCTGCTGGCTCTTGCCCGCCAGGCGCGGCGCCACCATGGCCACCAAGACGCCGATGATGATGATCGCCAACATCAGTTCGATCAGGGTGAACCCGCGGGAGTCCCTCAGGATTTTTGTCGGGATCTTCACGCGTGCTGGCCCCACGCTGAAACTCAGCGCGCCAAGAGATCGATCTGGAAGATCGGTAACATCATGGAGATCACGATGAACCCGACCACGGCGCCCACGATCAGGATCATCACGGGCTCCACCAGCGATGTCATCGACCTGATCAGACGATCCGCCTCGCGCTCATACGTATCGGCGATCTTGAACAGCGAGCGGTCCAACGCGCCGGACTCCTCCCCGACCGCGATCATGTGGGTCACGGGAGTAGGAAAGAGGCGCCCTCGACGCATTCCTTGATTGAGTGTGGCTCCACCCCTCAGCTGTTCACCGATTTGTTGGAGCTCTCCGCGAAGCACCTCGTTCCCCGTCGCCTGAACCACCACCTGCATGGCTGGCAAGATCGGGACACCGTGACTCAAGAGCGTGGCCAGGGTCCGCGCGAATCTCGCAATTTCGACTTTCTTGATCAGGGCCCCCCAGAGCGGGAGGCGTAGTGTGGTGCGATCGATGGCCAACCGCCCCCCCGGCGAGCGCGTCCCCCGTCTCACCAAGAAGGCTCCGCCCGCGACCACCAGCACGACCAGCCACCAATAGCTCGCGAGCCACCGGCTCACCTCGATCAGGATTCGGGTGGGAAGGGGCAGGGTCTGCCCCACCTCCTGGAAGAGGGAAACCAGCTTCGGGATGACAAAGATCAGGAGGACGGCGACGGTCCCCATTCCCACCAAGAGAATGAGCGCTGGATAGACCAGGGCGGACCGCACCTTGCCATATACCTCTTCTTCCTTCTCCGTGAAGTCCGCCAGCCTGGCGAGGACGCCCGCGAGCATCCCTGCCACCTCCCCGGACCTCACCATGCTGACGTAGAGGGGTGAGAAGATCCTTGGATAGATGGCGAGGGATTCCGAAAAACTTCTACCATCTCTGACGCGAGAGGCCACTTCGGCCAGGACCTCGCGCACACGCGGGTGTTCCGTCTGTTCTCGTAGAACGTCCAGGGCTCGCATCAGCGTCAGGCCCGATTCCAGCAGATCCGCCAACTGTCTCGTAAAGAGGGTGAGGTCCCGACGCCGAATCGTCGTGAGTAGCCCGGAGGAGCGCGGAAGCGGCTTCCCGTGTGCAAGCGGTTCTTCTCGTTCGATCGCGAGCGGAAAGCAACCCATCTCGCCCAGCTTCGCCAGCGCCTCCTGCTCGGTCTCGGCCTCGAGACGTCCTTCCACCATCCGCCTGCCGCGGTCACGCGCCTTGTAGAGAAATTTTTGCATCTCCAGAGTTCCTAACGCGCCGAACGATGGCGTTTCACTCTACTGCAGCACACTCTTGTTGATTAGCAGATACACTTTCACCTGAGGGCTTCGGCCTCCCTTGGTGTCCAGCCTCAATTGGTTCACTCGGAGGGGGTACTTCGAGGCGTGTAGGCCGTGGATAAACCTGATCAATGGGCCCATTTCGGTTTCCAACTCGACTTCAACGGGATAACGTTTGCCGGCATCGATGTTGGTCGCCGGCTTGGGCCTCACATTGAGCAGGGTGAGTCCCGATTTCCTTGCCAGCTCTTCGATCTCCTTGAGCAGACCACCGATCGTCTCTTCGTCAGATGCCGTCGTTGACACGTAGGCCGCGTACGGCGCATAGGCGTCGCGAACCGCCTCGCGCGCGTCGAGGGTTTTCAGGTTCCTCTTCAGCTGGTTCTCCTTCACTACGATCTCCTCGTCGAGCTCGTACAGCCGACCCCCGAGGGGAGCGCCGACAAACCGCTCCAACAAGGCCAGACCCACGATCCCCACGGTGACGTAGAGCAATGTGCGCTGTCGTTTCGACAGCCGGGACAAGACTTGGTTAAGTTTCATTCTTCTTGGCGAGGGGACAGGTGATTTCGAACTCGATCTCGTCACTTCCGTCCTTGCTTCCCGACCGCGTCGCGTTTTTGGTTTTGACTTGACGAAAATTCGGTAGTTTCTCCAGCGTGGACACGAATTCGAAGACCGTTGACATCTTCTGAGTCATTCCTTTGAGGACGACCTGTGATTGCTCTTCAAAAGCGATGGTCCTGAGATAGATCTCCGGGGGAGTGCTCCGGTGAAGGACAGACAAGATTTCTAAGGAGGAGTTCTCGAGCCGTTCGGCCGCTCTGATGATCTTCAGCTTCTTCTTCAACGCTTCCACGTCGTTCACCGCCTGCTGAGTCCGAGAAATCTCCCCATCTAACTGCTCGAGATATTGCTTCTTGAAATACACGTGCTGGGAGACGAGAGCCGTGAGGGCCGTGAGAATCGAGACGCCGAGGATCCCCATGACCATGATCGCTCTGCCTTTGTGCTCGAGGGCCTCCCTGAGGCGGACCTCCTGAGGAGTCAAATCGATTCCGGCGCTCTCTGCGTTCCAGGCCAGCCCGAGCACCGCGGCGAAGGATACGGATCCCCGCTGTGCCTCTGGAAGATCCATCGCCTCGCGTGCTCCAGGGAGCCGCTCGACGAGGGACACTCGCTGAACCGGAAGACGAAGTTTTGCCGTGAGGCTCGGAATCAGGCGTGCGAGATCGACCTCCGCCCCGGTCACCACGAGTTTCGTGATTCCCTGGCCGACCCGTTCGCTCTCGTAGATATCGACCGCCCTCTGAATCTCCTCCGCCAGCTTCTCGATCTCGTTCTCCTCCTCCGCCAGCTTCGCGGACCCGATGGAGAGCGCCTTCGTAAACGTCACCGCGCCACTCCGAGTCACGAGGAAGTCAGAAAAGTTGGAATCGATATCCAGCACGGCGGTCGGCCCACGCTCCTCATCCCGCGTGGCGCCGCGCATCAGCTGCCAGCTACTGAGAACCCCGTGCGAGCTCAGCCGAATCCCGGCCGCTTTGAGGTGGAAATCGTCCAGGATCTTGAGGCATCTGTTCGAGACGCTGCGATGGGTGGTGATCAGCACGACATCCGTATAGCCTTCTGGACTGCGCCTGACGACTTGAAAATCCGCGATGATCTCTTCTTTGGCATACGGCGTCTGCTTCGCCGCCTGCAGATCGATCATTTCTTTGAGCTCATGCGGATCGGCGGTGGGAAGCTGGAGGTTACGGACGGTGACCAGGTTCCGAGGAATCGAGATGACGATCGAATCCGCGGAACTCATACCCGTCTTGAAAAGATCCACGAGGGTCTGTGACAGTTCTTCTTGGGGCGCGACCGGTCTGGCGATGAGTCTGAGCAGTCGCTTGCCCTTGGCACCCACCTCGACCTGCGCCAGTTTCAGCCACTCACCACTCAACTCCAGTGCGGTGGTCGTCCGTTGGCGCCTCGACTGGAACGGTCGAAGGAGGATGCGCGCCGGGTTGCCCATCGCCACCTATCCGTCTGCTTGGGTGGTCATCAGCACCTCTTCCGAGGTCGTCAGCCCTGCCGCGATCTTTTTCAAGCCATCCTGGTACAAGGTCTTCATGCCGAGACGGATCGCCTCTTTCTTGAGGATATCGGAGGAGGCTTTCTCCAGGATCAGCTCCCTGATGCGGTCATTGACCGTCAAGATTTCATAGATGCCGGTTCTGCCTTGGTATCCGGTAAAGCGGCACGCCTCGCACCCCTTCCCGCGATAGGAGGCGATCGGTCCTCCGCCCACGAGGACGCGCGCCATCGCCGGGTCGGACACCTCGTGCCGGCACTGCGTACAGATGAGGCGCACCAGCCGTTGCGCGATGAAAGCCGTGGCAGCCGAAGTGATGAGATACGGTGGGATCCCCATGTGCATCAGCCGTGAGACCCCGCCCGCCGCGTCATTGGTGTGCAAGGTGCTGAAGACGAGGTGGCCCGTCAAGGCAGCCTGGACGGCCACCTCGGCGGTTTCGAGATCTCTGATCTCTCCCACCATCATGATGTCCGGGTCATGACGCAACATGCTCCGCAAGGCGTTGGCGAACGTGACGTTGACCTTGGGATTCACCTGGATCTGGGTAATGCCCCTGGGCTCGTATTCGATGGGGTCCTCGACGGTAATGATCTTCCGCTGGCGGGTATTTAACTTGCTCAGGGACGCGTAGAGCGTGGTTGTCTTCCCGCTGCCCGTGGGCCCGGTCACCAAAATCATTCCGTGAGGTTCCCGAATGATTCGCTGGAGGATCTCCAGATCCTCCGGGAGGAGCCCCAACAGCTCCAGACTGTAGAGCATCTCGGTCGGGAGAATGCGGATGACCACGTGCTCCCCGTATGCGGAAGGGAGAATGGAAATTCGCAGGTCCAGCTCTCTCTGGCCGACCCTGATCTTGATCCGTCCGTCCTGCGGCACGCGCCGCTCGGCAATGTCGAGGTGGGCCATGATCTTGATGCGAGAGACGATCGCGGAGTAGAGGTACTTGATGTCGGGAGACACCCGTGTGTCATAGAGGACCCCGTCCACCCGGTAGCGGACCGCCAGCTCATCGCGATCAGGCTCGATATGGATGTCGGTTGCCCGCTGCTGGATCGCCTCTTGGAGGATCTGATCCACCAGCTTGATGACCGACGCGTCTTCCGCGCGCCTCTCGATGTCTTCGGGCTTCTCCTCGAGCCCGACGGCGGGCTCCTCGGCGCCCTGTTTCTGGGCCAGGATCCGCTCGATCGTATCGGCACCCACCCCGTAGTATTTCCTGATCGCCTCATTGACCTGGTCGCGAGAGGCCAGCACGGCTTGGACTTCGCACCCGAGATGCAATCCGATATCCTCCAGCGCCCACGTGTAGCGATGGAGGTTGGAGAGCGCGATCGTGAGGACGTCGCGTTCCCACCGCACGGGCATGACCTTGTAGTGCTCGACCAATCGGGCCGGCACCCTCTGGATCACGGCCTGGTCAATCGTCAGATCCTTGAGGTTCACGAAGGGGATGTTCAACTGCTCGGAAAGGGACTGGAGCAACTGCTCTTCAGAGAGGCAGCCCATCCTGATGAGGATCGAGCCCAGGAACTCGCCGGTCTTTTCCTGCTCGGCAAGGGCCCGCTGCAGCTCCTCCGGGGTCACCAGCTTTTTCTCGACTAGGATGTCGCCGATCTGTTTGGCCATGTTCCGCTTCTCGTCGTCTGACGTCTACACTTCTGTGGGGGAGCGATCCAGCTGCTCCGAGAGGGCGCGCAGGAGCTTTTTCTCGCTGAGATACTCCAGCTTGACAAGCGTCGAGCCCAGCGGTTCGCCGGTCTCTCGCTGGCGGCGAAGCGCTTTCTCCAACTGCTCTGGGGTGATGAGTTTCTTCGCGACGAGGAGTTCTCCCAGCCGTGGATGCGTCGAGGGCTCGGGCCGATGGAAGGGCTCCAGGGCCCCGATCAGGTACAGGGCATCCTCGGAACGGTCGTCGAGATCGCCGGCGAGGATCCTCTCGCACCCCTCGAGCGTCCCCGCGATCGGGACGTACTCACCCTTCTTTCCCGTGTAGGCCTCCGCCGTGAAGAAGGGCTGGGTCAGGAAGTTCTGCAATTTCCGGGCGCGCTCGAACGTCAGGCGGTCGACCTTCGACAGCTCTTCGACGCCGATGACCGTCACGATGCGCTTGAGCTCCTCGTATTTGTGCAGGACCTTCAGGACCTGCTGGGCAATCGCGAAGTGCCGCTTGCCGACGACGTCGGGATCCAGATGGACGCTCGACGAGCTCAGGGGGTCGATGGCGGGGTAGAGACCCGCCTGGACCCGCTCGCGCGAGAGCACCATGATGGAGTCCAGGTAGCTGAAGATGCACACCACCGCCGGATCGGTTGGATCGTCTCCGGGCATGAACGCGGCCTCGATGGCCGTGATGGACCCGTCCGGGCGGGACCGGATGCGCTCTTGAAACTCGCCCATCTCGGAGAAGAGAGTCGGTTGATAGCCCGTCTCCGAGGGAATCCGTCCCAGAAGGGTTGACAGCTCCGCCCCGGCCTGGGCAAACCGGTAGATGTTATCCACGAAAAAGAGGACGTCGAGCTTCTGTGCCTGGAGATGCTCGGCCAGCGTGATGCCGGTCAGCACGACCTCGAACCGAGCGCCGGGTGGCTCGTTCATCTGGCCGAAGACCAGGCTCACCTTGTCCAGAAGCCCGGTCTGCTCCAGTTCGTGGTACAGCTCGTTCCCTTCACGAATCCGCTCGCCGACGCCGGTGAAGATGCACGCTCCCTGATGTCGCTCGACGACATTGTGGATGAGCTCCAGGGTCAGGAGGCTCTTGCCCAATGCGGCGCCGCCGAGAATGCCCGACTTGCTGCCTTTGACCATCGGATACAAGAGGTCGATGATCTTGATGCCGGTCTCCAGAATCTCGTAGCCGCCTCGGTGCATTTCGTCGGGGTTCAGGTGGAGCGGCGCCGCCCGCTGCCGGATGGGCAGCTTCAGCGCGGCCTGAATCTCGCCCTTTCGATCGATGGGTTCTCCCGCCACATTGACGACGCGGCCGAACATCTCCTTTCCCACCGGCACCTCGATCGAGGACCCCAGCGCGGTGGCCCGAGCATTCCGGGGGACATTGTTGGTGGAGGCGAGGGCGATACACTTGGCGACGTGGTTCCCCATGTGCTCCTCGACCTCGAGGACGACCCGCTGCCCGTCGTACGTGTGGGTTTCGACGATCTCGTGGATGGCGGGAAGTCCACTCGAAGGCTCGAACTTCACCTCCACGATGGGCCCCTGAATGGACACGACCTTTCCGACCTGGCTCACCGGGGAGGGTCCACGGCGTCGCGTCGTCGAGCGACCACGCCGGCGTACGTTTCCCGAATGCTGGTGTCGGTGACCTCGTGCAGGCCCCGGAAATATTGCAAGGTCTGTTTCTTTTTCGCTTGGGCCAGCTCCAGGAAGCTCGCCTCCAGGTGCATGGCCCGGGCCCCTAACTCCGCGAGCCGACTCTGCCAGAAGACTTCGTGAATCCTTCGGGTGAGCCAGAGCTTGATCAGATACTCGATGATCGAATAGGCGGAGGGCTCCAGAATCGTCTCCGTGGGTTCCGGGGGGCCGACGCCCGAGCCCCGTGGTGGCCGCTCATAGGGGAGGAGCTGCTCGGAGCACACCTCCTGCTGAGTGAACGAGAGGGGTCGTGGGTAGACGACCAGCACCCTGGCAACCTTCCGGTGCAGAAACTGCGCCACGATGTGGTCCCGCAACGCTTCCACCCGCTGGGAGACGATGTGCTCCCCGATTCCGGGAAACTGCGTGAACGGCTGCCGGTGGTCCGTGAAGTAGTTTTTCCCCCGCCCACCGAGCACCATGAGCTCCGCGGACTGGCCCTCACGGGCGGCCAGCGCTCGTTGAATGACGGCCGAGTTCAGCCCCCCGAGAAATCCCTCGTCCGAGGTGATGATCACGATGCCGAGCGGCGGCGCCGGCCTTTCCAGGAAGGGGTGCCGACATTGCTGGGGCGGGATCAGGCGGAAGAACTGTTCCAAGACGACGCTCAGCGAAAGGGCCGGGCTTTTGGAGTCGGGGCGGGCCGGGGTCGTCGGCTCGCCCGACGCCAGGTGAGACGGGTCGGCGATGAGACTGTTACCGCCGGTCTCGGACCTCGTCCAACCCTGACGCTGTCGCGTGGTATCGAGCGTGTGAAACTGCGAGAGCGCCACCCGCTTGAGAACGTCGACCAACTCCATGAGGTCGGTCGTCGTTCGCAGCTCGCTCTTGAAGCGGGTGACGAGGCTCTTGCTCACGCCTCGTCCTCCTGGGCACGCGGAGACTTGAGGAATTCTGCCAGGCCCTCCTCGAGTCGCTCTTTGGTGCGAGGGGTGAGCCGTAGCTCGGCGGCGATGTCGCGGATCAGCGCCGATCGCGTGTCGAGCAAGAAGGGAAAGATCCCGACCTTCACCTGCTTCCATCCGCGTGCATCCAGGCCGGCAAAGGCCGGACTCTTCAGCGCATAGAGGAGGACGATCTGTTCCTCGACCGAGGCCGGGCGGTTCTTGTCTTGGGTCAGGATGTGGGTCATCGCCTCGCCACTTTTCAGGCGAGCCTCCGCCTCTGCCGAGAGGGTCGACTGCACGTTGGTCAAGCGCTGGAGGGACTTGTACTGGACGTACTCGAGTCTCAGTTTCCGGCTGAGCTCTTTCATTGCCTCACACTGAATCTTGTTTCCGATTCGGGACACCGAGAGGCCGAAATCGATGGCGGGCCTGAAGCCCTCGGTAAAGAGGCTCGCGCTCATGTAGATCTGGCCGTCGGTGATGGAGATGAGGTTGCTCGGGATGTGGCCGGTGACGTCCCCTTGCTGGGTTTCCACGATGGGGAGAAACGTCATGGTCCCACCCCCGATCTCGGCCCGGAGCCTTCCGGCTCGCTCCAAGAGTTGGGAATGGATATAGAAGACGTCCCCGGGATAGGCCTCGCGTCCCGGAGAGCGCTCCAGGAGGAGGGAGATCTGACGATGGACCCAGGCGTGCTTGGTCAAGTCGTCAAACACCACCAGCACGTCGCGCCCGTGACACATGAAGTACTCGCCGAGCGTACAGGCGGTGTAGGGGATCAGGAATTGCTCTCCCGGGGGACGTGCGGCCGTCGCCGCCGCGACGATGGTGTACTCCATCGCCCCGCGTTCCTTCAGGAGCTGGACGACCTTGGATAGCGAGGCTTCGCTGCGTCCCACACAGCAATAGATACAGATGACGTCCTTGCCCCGCTGGTTCAGGATGGCATCGACGGCCAGGACCGTCTTGCCGGTCATCCGGTCTCCCACGATCAGCTCGCGCTGGCCCTTGGCGATGGGAATGATCGCATCGATGATCTTGGTCCCCGTGTACAACTGGTCCGAAAGGCGGACCCGCTCCATCACGCCCGGGGCGACGCGAAAGGCCTGGTACAGCTCTGCTGCCTCCACCTTGCCCCGTCCATCGCACGCGTTCCCCAAGGCATCGACGATCCGGCCCACGAACCGCTCACCGACCGGAACCTGAAAAGGCTCGGCCTTGCCGATGACTTCGTCGCCGGACTTGAGCTGGGTCTCGTCGCCCAGCACCAGGGCCATCACCTTCTCCTCGTCGAAGCCGACGACCATGCCCGCCAGATCGTTGGGGAAATGGACCATTTGTCCGTAGAGGCAGAACGGAAGCCCAACGATGGTGGCGATGGCCTTCTTGACCTCGATGACCGTCCCGATCTCGCGGGTCTCGAAGGTCTGGGGTCGGAACTTATCGAGAGAGATTTTCTCGAACATAGGCCAGCATTCCCTTCACCTTGGTTTTGAGGCTCCCGTCCAGGACCACGTTGTCCAACCGGACCACCATGCCCGCCACGATCTCCGCATCGATGGTTTCGTGGATGCTGACCGGCCGGCCCATGCGCGAGGAAAAGATCGTGCTCAGCCGTTCTTGCTGCGTCTGGGTGAGAGGAAACGGAACGACGACTTCGACTTTATCAGCATCAAGCTCTGGTCGTGGCCCGTCGGACTTCCCGATCTCCTCGATGAGCTCATCGATCAGATGCTGATGGATTCCCTGAGCCACCTGGGCCGTCAGGACGCGGCCGAGGATGTCCGACGCCAAGCCCACCGCCTGTTCTCTCATTTCTGATACGAGACTCGCCCGCATCCGCTCCCTCTTGGCTTCGGCCTCGGCCACGATCTTCCGGCCCTCCTCCTTGGCCTGAGCGAGGCGCTCTTCCTGCATCTTCTGGGTGGCCGCTTCCGCCTCGGCCCTGAGCCTTCCGATCTCCTCGTGCTGCCGGGCCGTCGTTGTCCGAAGCTCCTGCTCCGTCTCCTCGCGTCTCCGCTTCAGCTCCTCCTCCCGCTCACGATTTTCCTGATAGAGCCGCTGTAAGCGTCCCAGGGATCGGGTGACCTGCCGGTAGAGAAATTGATGGAGGAGGACGGCCAGGACCACGAACGTGATGACCTGAATGAGAATGAGCTGCCAGAGAAGCACGGTCGTTACCGAACGAACAGATGAAAGATGACGATGAGGGAGATCACCGCGATCGATTCGGCGAAGACGAAGGCGAGGATCATCGAGGTCTGGATCTTTGGAGAGGCGGACGGATTTCGCGCCAAGGCCTGAATGCTGGAGTACCCGATGACCGCGATCACAAAGGAAGGCCCGAGCGTGCTAATCATCAGAATGAGGATGATCGTGAGGGTTTTCAACGCTCCACCAGAACCAGCAGCTCGTTCCGGTCTACCAGGGCCACGCCCTGTCGGATGGGGAGGTACTTCCCATCGACCGAGATGCGTCCGGCTTTCAACAGACTGATCATCGGTCCATGAAAGTCGAGCACCGCCAGCTCTCCCTCCACGCCGGGGAGAGTGACCTGAGACGCTACCGCGTCATAGAGCTTTCGTCCCTGATCGAAGATCGAAACCTTGAAAATGCCGGTCACCCGCCGGAGTCACCCTGGACCAGAGGAGCGGCCTCTTGCTCTCTTCCCACGGTAACCCGCAGGAGACGGTGCCAGGTCAGAAAAAAGACGGCGCTCAAGGCCCCCAAAAAGGCCAGAATTGCGAAGATAATCTGCCAGGCAGTGGTCATGGAGATGGACCGGCCGAGGGGGGCCCCTTCCTCCGAGGGAGTGTCCGCCGAGCCATCCAGGAGTGCGATGCGCGGATCCTTCTCCTTGGAAGCGCCTTTCCCGTCTCGCCCGGGGGGGCCCTCTGTCAGTTTTTCCAGCGCGCCCAGGTCCTGCTCGATGGTCGTGATGACCCCGAGCCCCTGCCGGTAGGACTGAATCCGCTCCGCGGGCTTGCCGTCGGTCTCCTTCTGTTGCTTCAGAATCTCCTGGACCTTCTCCTCGACCCGGTGGACGATGGCCGCCCCTTCTTGCGCAGACGCGGGCCCGGTGAGCTTGCTGGCCTTCTCTTTGGCCTGGTTCGCGAGGTCGACGAGCTCCTTCTCCGTGAACACCCAGACATCTTCCATGTTCACCATCTTCGTGAGGGATTGTCCTGCTTCGAGCGTCGCCTCGCCGTGCACGTAGTACGTCCCCGTCTCCGGGTCGTAGGCGATCTGGAGGTCTCCCAGGTCTTTGATATTTTTCGGGTTCGCCTCCCGGGGAAGGTAGACCTTCACGGGAACCGTCTGCGACTCCTTCTGGGACGGGTTTGTCACGTTGATCTTCAGAGTCACGCTTCCCTTCTGCGCGAGGGCGGGGCCCGGCAGGGCGGTCGTGAAGCCGAGGAGGAGCAGCAGGAGCAGTCTCTTCATCGGGCGGCCCCCCCGGGCTCGAACCAGGTCTTGACCGGCGCCTTCTTCTGCGGCGTCCGATCCAGGACCTTTTCTCCGACCTCCCGGATCATCTCCAGCAGCTTCTTCAGGCGCTCCACCTTGTCTTTGACGTCACCGACCTCCGTGGAGGTCGCCGCGACGGACTGGGACAGGGCGTCCAGATTGGCGCCGCCATCGCCGCTGATCTTCTTCAACAGCTTGTTGACCTCCAGAACGCTGGCCTGAAGCTCTTCGGCCTTGAGCGCTTCGGCCTTGCGCGTTTCAGGATTGTTGACGGTCTCCGGGATCTTTGCGACCGCTGCTTGGACGGCGCTCAGAAGCGTCTGCAGCTGGACGATCTGATCGTAGGTCGACTGCGTCTTCCCGCGGGCGCCGAGCTCCGTTCTCACGCTCTCGATGATCGTTCTGGCGTCGTTCGCCGCGTTGGCCGCCTGACTGGCGAGGCCCTGGGCCCCGGCGGCTGCGTCCTCGACCTTCTGGAAGCGTGACTCGAGCTTTTGGCCGATGGCCTGCACTCCTGCGCCCGCCTTCTGCACCTCGCCGGCCGCGATGTGGGCCGTATCGGACGCCTTCTGCACCTCACCGGCGGCCGTCGTCGCCACGACGGCGGCGCTCTGCACGGTGGCGGCGGCCGTGGTCGCGGTCGCCGAGGCGGACTCCACCTTCGCGGCGGCGCTATCCACCTTGGCGGCGGCCGCGACCACACTGGCCGAGACCTGCGCCGGGAGAGCCGCGATGTCCGTGGCGAGGCTCGGGATATCCGCATCGGCCACCGTCAAGACCATGCTCTCGAGGGAACCTTTCGTCGACTCGGTCACGACGGCGGTGTAGTCGCCCAGCGGCCAGACCGCATTGACCGGGACCGTGTACTTGTAGACACCGGTCGAGCCGATCTCAGTCATGGTCGCGTTGGCGACTTGCAGCACGTTCGCGGAGTCGTAGAGGTTCAGGACCGGGCTGAGGCCCGACGCGCTCTGAAACTCGAGGCTGATGTCGTTGCCGCGCTTGACCGTCGTGGGCCGGTTGAGGATCTTCGCCTTCATCCCGGCCTTCACCTCGGTCTCCAGGGTGGTGAGCCGCTGAGGAAGCCTGTTGGAGGTGTCCTCCAGGATCGCCGTGACGCCCGTCTGGAGGGCGTCCAGTTTTCCGGGGATGGTGACCTCAGTAGCCTGCCTGATGGCCGTGGTGTCCCCCTTCAGCGTCGTCGTGTCCCCCTTGAGCGTCGCGGTGTCCTGCTTGAGCGCCGTGGTGTCTTGCTGGATGGCGACGACCGTGGTCTGGACACCCGCTACGTCGGAGCGGATAGCGCTCGTGGCGGCATCGATCTTCGTCCCCAGATCGGGGCTTCCGGCGGCGGGAACGCCGAGCGCTCGGCCGACTCCCACCTGTTGGGCGGCGTCCAGGGTCTCGGCCGAGAAGAAGCCCGAGCCACTGCTCATCGTGACGGTCGTCACGATCTTGTAGGACTTCGCGGTCTTGCCGGTAAAGTCCCACGTCTGGCGGAAGACGCCCCGGTCATCCGGGCAGCTCGCCGGCAGACCAGCGGGGTGCGGATGGGTGGCGTGGTCCACGGCGCAGAGGGCGTCGAGCGTCGTGATCGGGGTCGCCGGGGTGGCGCTGTCCGGGTCGAAGATCTCGATCTTGGCCTCCTTCACCGCCGGGACGCTGTTCCCGTCCCGATCGAGCCAGGAGTCGACGGTGAAGGAGTTGGTCGTCGCGTTGAAGACGAACCGGCTGACGGCCTTGTTCGTGTGGACCAGCGTGGACTCCATGGGGACGATGAACCGGAGGTCGCTGTCCGTGCAGAAGGACGGGTTGGGGTTCCCCGTGTCGTCCCGACAGATGCCGTCCGCCATGTAGTCCTTGCTCCCGTCGAAGTAGCCCGACTTCGTCCAGACCGCTTTATACGGGACCCGGTTCCCGAACTGGTTCTTCGGATCCGCGGGGACGGCTCGCAGGATCGGTGAGGTCAGGACGCTCTCCGACCAAGACACGGTCTCGACCCCATCCACCGTGACGGAGTGCTTGACGGTCAGGCCGGACAGTTCCGTCCCCAGGACGACGTCGCGCACGAGCCACTTGACCAGGTAGTAGTCCACGTTGAAGGTCGCGTCCGAAGCGTCGCTTGCCGCCGGATGGCCGGCGTCGGCGTCGGAGACTCTCACCCTGGTCGCCCGCGGGTTCCTGAGATTCGGGTTCGAGACATTCACCGTTGGCAGGTCGGGCACCGCCCACACATAGGACCCGGTGTTGGGCACCGAGGCGGCAATGACGGTCGAGGTGGCGAAGTTGTCCACGGAGTACTCGAGCTTCGCGTTGGCCACCGTCCCGTTCGTCGTCCAGGTGATCGTGCGGTCCTCGTTCGTGATCCAGCGCTCTCCCCCGTTCGGCGCGGTCACGGTGAAGCCCGCCCGGATCCCGAAGTTCGCGTCAGAGACGTCGGCGACGGCGCTGTTGTTCACATCGCTGACCCGGATCTTGACGGTGGCGGAGATCGCATCGGGGACCGTCCAGGCGAAGCTCCCGCCCACATTGCTCACGTTGGGGGTCGAGGCGGTGATCAGCGTGGCCGTCGCGAAGTTGTCCCGGGAATACTCGAGCTTCACGGCGGGGATGGTTCCGCCGGAGACCCAGCTGATGGTCTGGGTGCTGCCCACCGACCAGACCTCGCCGCCGTTGGGCGCGCTCACCGTAAAGAACCCCTCGATCCGGAAGGTGGCATCCGAGGTGTCGAGCACGGTGGCGTCGTTCACGTCGCTCACGCGAACCCTGGCGGTCGTCGTGGGATCATCCGGGATGAGCCAGCTGTAGCTCCCCGTATTGGACGCCGAGGCTGTAATCACCCTGATATCCGCGACGAAATTGTCCTTGGAGTACTCGAGCTTGACGTTGGGAATCGTCCCCGAGGTGGTCCAGGCGATCGTCTGGGTCGTGTTGATCTTCCAGGCGTCTCCGCCATTCGGAGTGGTGACGGCGAAGGCTCCCTGGATCTTGAAGTTCGCGTCGGAGCTATCCGAGGCATTCGGGTCCGCGACGTCGGTCACCCGGACCTTTACGGTGGTCGAGATCGCATCCGGGATGGTCCAGGTGTACGAGCCCGTGTTCGGAGCCGAGGCGCTGATCACGGTGGCCGTGGCGAAGTTGTCCTTGGAGTATTCGAGCTTCACGTTGGCGACCGTGCCGGTGTTCGTCCAGGTGATTGGCTGAACGCTCCCCACGTTCCACTTCTCCCCGCCGTTGGGACTCGTGACGGCGAGCAGCGACGTGATCTTGAAGGTGGCGTCCGAGAGGTCCTTCGCCTCAGGGTCAGTCACATCCGAGACCCGGACCTTCACCGTGGCCGAGATCGCATCCGGGACCGTCCAGGTATACGAGCCGGTGTTTGGCGTCGACGCCACGATCACGGTCGAGGTGACGAAGTCGTCCTTCGAGTATTCGAGCTTCACGTTCGCCACGCTCCCCGTGCTCGTCCAGGTGACCGGGTGGACGCTCCCAACCGTCCACTGCTCCCCGCCGTTCGGGCTCGTCAGGGCCAGGGCGCCCTCGATCTTGAAGGGGTTGTCCGAGAGGTCGTTCGCCTCAGGGTCGTTGGGATCGGAGACCCTCACCTTGATGTCGTAGGTCGAGGAGATATCGTTCGGGACGGTCCAGGAGAAGCTTCCGCCGGTCGGGCTCGCCGGCGCGGCCGCACTGATCTGCGTGAAGGTGACGTAGGGCGCCTTGGCGTATTCGAGGCGCACCGCCGGTAGGTTCCCGACAGCGGACCAGCCGATCGTCCGGGTCGAGCCGACCAGCCACTGCTCGCCGCCGTTCGGGCTGGTCAGGGTGAGGGCCGCGCGGATCCTGAAGGTCGCGTCCGAGGTATCGACGGCCTCGGGATCTGCCGCGTCCGAGATCCGGACTTTCGCGTTCACCGACACCGTATCGGAGACGACCCAGACGTAGCAGCCCTGGGTTGCCGGGTCCGCGACCGTGCAACCACCGTTGGCCGTATTGGTGCCGTTGTTCGCCGAGGCGGCGATCAGGCCCGGGTACGTGGTCCCACCATCCGTCGAGTACTCCAGCTTCACGTTGGCCACCGAGCCGGTCTTGGTCCAGGTGATCGTCCGCGGGGTGTTGACCAGCCAGGCCTCCCCGCCGTTGGGCGCGGTCAAGGTGAGGCCGCCCATGATCTTGAAGGCGGCATTGGAGTCGTCAAAGACCGAGACGTCCGAGGCGTCGGTCACCCGAACCTTGACCGTGGCGGAGATGTCGTTGGGGATCGTCCAGGCGAAGCTGCCCGTGTTCGGCGTAGAGGCCGCGATGAGGACCGCGGTGGCGAAGTTATCCTTCGAGTACTGGAGCTTCACGTTGGCGATCGATCCGACCGAGGTCCACGTGATGGACTGCGCGGACCCCACCGTCAACTTCTCCCCCCCGTTCGGGCTCGTCACGGTCAAGGCCCCCTGGATCTTGAAGTAGGCGTTGGAGTCGTCGAAGACGCTCAGATCCCGGACGTCCGTCACCCGAACCTTCACGGTCGAGGAGAGGTCATCCGGCACCGTCCAGGCAAAGGAGCCGGTCCCCGGCGCGGAGGCGGTAATCAGGACGAGCGAGGCGAAGTTGTCCTTCGAGTACTCCAGGCGCACATTCGGGATCGTCCCGCTCGTCGTCCAGGTGATGCTCCGGGCCTGGCCGACCGTCCAGAGCTCCCCGCCGTTCGGCGCGCTCACGGTGATCCCGCCGCGGATCTTGAAGTTGTTGTCCGAGGCGTCGTTGGCCGTGGCATCCGCGGCATCCGAGACCCGGATCTTCGCGGTCGTGGAGATCGCGTCCGGGACCGTCCAGCTGAAGCTCCCGGTGTTGGCGGCCGAGGCGACGATCAGCGTCGCGGTCGCAAAATTGTCGGTGGAGTACTCGAGCTTGATGCTCGGGACCGAGCCGGTGTTCGTCCAGGTGATCGATTGGATCGTCCCGACCGCCCAGACCTCGCCCCCGTTGGGGGCAGTGACGGCGAAGCCTCCCTTGATCTTGAAGGTGGCATCGGAGACGTCGTTCGTCCCAGGATCGTTCGTATCCGAGACCCGGATCTTGACGGTCGCCGAGATGTCGTTCGGGACGAGCCAGTTGTAGAAGCTGGCGTTGGGCGTGGAGGCCGTGATCACAGTGGCCGTGGCGAAGTTGTCCTTGGAGTACTCCAGCTTCACGTTGGCGATCGTCGATCCGGTGGTCGTCCAGGTGATCTGGCGAGTCGAGCCGACCACCCACTCCTCGGCACCGTTGGGCGCCGAGAGGATGAACCCTCCCCGGATGCTGAAGTTGGCATTGCTGTCGTCGAAGACCGTCGCATCCGCCGTGTTGGTGACCCGCACCTTGACCGTGGTGGAGGCATCATCCGGGACGGTCCAGGCGTAGCTCCCGGTATTGCTCACCGAGGCGGCGATCAGCGTGGCGGTCGCGAAGTTATTCTTGGAGTACTCGAGCTTCACGCTGGGGATCGTTCCGGCCGATGTCCAGGTGATCGTCTGGGCCGACCCGATGACCCAGATCTCCCCGCCGTTCGGGGCGCTCACCGTGAGGTTGCCCCGAATCTTGAAGTTTGCGTCCGAGATGTCGTTCGTCGAGGCGTCGGTCACGTCCGAGACCCGGACCCTGACCGTGTTCGAGATGCTGTCCGGGATCGTCCA
>Ga0209803_1000731_pt1 | contig 22230 bp, 25 predicted proteins | sample GraSoiAngelo_138_FD_185895 | JGI IMG/M metagenome (GOLD analysis project Ga0209803, IMG submission 185895) | Grasslands soil microbial communities from the Angelo Coastal Reserve, California, USA - 14_0929_09_40cm (SPAdes) (version 2) | ecosystem: Environmental > Terrestrial > Soil > Grasslands ...
GGATATCCGCGTTGCGCGGTCGTGAGCGGAGCCACAATTACGAGCCCAGCACCGGAGTTGTTGAAGTCATCGGTGCTGATCACGAGGCCCGGCCTCATGCCGGCTCCCTGCTCGTGTCCCGACGGGCGGCCGAAGTCGATGTCCCAGATGTCGCCGCGCTGTGGGCGCGACCTCAATCCGGAATCGGCTCGGCGTCCAGACCGTCGGCCAGGGTGCCCTCGAAGAGCTCGCGATCAGTGGCCTCGCCGGTTGCAGCAACCGGGTTCTTCGAGACGATCGCGGCCGCCTGGCGGAAGCTCGCCCAGAAGAGGCGGCGATGCTCAGCACGGATTGCAGCTTCCACCGCTTGTGAGATCGGCTTGCCCGTTGCCCGAGCTAGCTCGCGCGCCTCATCCCGCGCTTTCTGACTAATTCGAATCGTGGTACTTGCCATGGGAATAGTCTACATGGATGTAGATATCTAAGTCTACTCACGCTCAAGGAGCTCGCCTGTCCGGTTCAAAATCACGTCGAAGGCTGGAACGGACGGATGAGAAGCGGTCAGCCGGCGTGCGATCTAAGTAGATTCGACCCGATCAGCGGCGGCAGCCTCCAAGAAGCGGTAGGCCCACTCCTCAGCGAATCTGCGGGAGCCGGCGAAGATGACTGGCACCTCTGGGTAGCGCACAGCGAGGCGGCCGAGCATATCCGCCAGCCAGGAGCCGCGACCAGGTTGAGTGCGAAACAGATCCGGGTAGTCACCCTCCACCACAATCGCCGCCCTAGCGACTTCGGCCAGACGCTGCATCTGGAAAGCCAGGCCGCCATCGGAGAGCGAGGTGGCTAGGTTCTCCAGCGTCTTTCGCTCGACTACAGCCACGACGCCTTCGTCCACGATGGCGGCGTAGTCACCAGCCGGGAGCGCCCGGCGCTCGATTGCCAGCGGCCGACCAGCGAACTTCCAGCCGTACTTCTCGCGAGTGTCGATCGCGATGGTCAGCGCTGCAGCTGCCCGCCCGCGGGGGATTCTGGCCCCAGGGTTGGCGGCTTGGGCGGTCTTCTGCGTCTGCCACCAGATCGCTGGGCGCCCTCTCGCCACGGTGAAGACGAACTGAGAGCGAGACAGAGATGGCCGGTCGAGCACGAGGTCGATCGCGGCCCCGCGTCGCCGACAAAGGAGAACCGGCACGTCGTCGATCAGATCGGCGCTCTCATCCCACGGAATCGCATCTTGTGAGCAGAAAACTCGATTCGCGCGAGGCCAAGTCTCGCGAGCCTTGAGAACCAGGCCACCCTCGATCGGAAGCCGAATCAGATAAGGTAGGCGGCTTTCCGGGTCGGGGTTGCGCGCCACCCGAAACCGAGGGCGCCCATCCGCTCGCTCCAGCTCGGTCGAGCGCAGCATTAAATCAGGCGGCCGCAGCCTCGCAGTAATACTCGCTGGGCAGACCGCCCAGCCGAGTCCGTCGCTCGACCCGGCCCGCGATCTGGGGAATCGGGTCGCCGCGAGACGCCGGCGGCCTCAGACTCCGGCTTCGGTGCGGGCGAGCCTCGTTGTAGTGCATACAGTACTCACGAAGCACTACCTCCAGGTGCCGCTGGTTGAGAATCAGCATCCGGTCCAGGCACTCCCGACGGCAGCTGCCGATCCAGCGTTCGGCGTGGGCGTTCGCCTTCGGCGCCATGAGTGGAGTGATGATCAGGCGCGCACCCTCCGACCTGAACACCCTATCCGCCTGAGGCGCGAACTTCCGGTCCCACGTCATGGATGACGAACCTCAGCCGGATGCCTTCGTCCTGCAGCTTCCAACACAGGTTCTTGGCCTGCTGGGCCACCCAGTCTTGGTTGGGTGCGGCGGTGCAGCTTGCCAGCAGGACTCGGCGAGTCGCCAGGTGAACATAGATGAGGACGTAGAGGCGCTTGAAGAAGATCGTGTCCAGGCTGAAGAAGTCAGCCGCTACGACTGTCTCGGCATGAGCGGCCAAGAACTGCTTCCAGGAGAGCTGTGATCGGCGGCCGGCAGGTGGGATGCCGGCCCTCAGCAGCACCGACCTGATCGTGGTCGCCGCCACCAGGTGCCCCAGCTTCAACATCTCGCCTCGGATGCGGAAGTAGCCCCAGCCCGGATTCTCACGCGCCATGCGCACGATGACCAAGCGGGACTGCTCGGAGATCGGCGGCCGGCCGCGGCGGGGTCGACCGCGATAAGCCGCCCACTTTCGGCGCACCAATGCACGGTGCCAGCCGAGAACCGTCTCCGGCCTGACCAGCAATCCCGCCCAGGCCAATCTAGGGAGGCGCTCACGCAAGGCGGCCATGATCATCCGATCGCCGGGACTCCAGTGCACCCGCTTGACCTGTCGCTCCAGAACCTGCACCTGGCGGCGCAGGGCCAGCACCTCGCCCTGAAGCTTGGCTCGGTCAGCCCGGCTGGTCGCGACCACATCGAGCACGAAGCGCACCAGCGAATAAAGGAGAGAAGCCACCACCCCGGCGCAAAATCCTATCCCGCAGCACTCACCGCTCGCTCAAGGGCTGCCGAAGACTACGACGTATTTATTGAACCCACACCTCCATGGACATCAAAATCCATACAACCACTCTCCCGCACGACGACCCCAACGCACTCCCTCGGCTTCTGGCGCGACGCCCTTGGGTTCGAGGTCCGCAACGACGTCGGGGAAGGCAAGATGCGCTGGATCAGAGTCGGTCCCCCCGGCCAGCCCGACACATCCATGCCCCCCGCCGCCGGTCGCCGATCCCGGCGTTACGGACGACGAACGCCGCACCGGCACCGAGATGATGGCCAAAGGAACACATGGTTGGATCCTTTTGGCTACGGAGGACCTCGACGGTACCTTCGAGCGGGTTCATGCCAGCGGCGCCGAGGTCGCCCAGGAGCCAATGGCCCAGGACTATGGGGTTCGCGACTGCGCGTTCAGGGATCCCGCGCGCAACCTGGTCCGCATCCAGGAGCGGCGGTGAACGGTCCGCGCGCTGTCTGATCGGTCGTCGAGGGCACCCGTCTCAGTCCGCCGCTGGGACGCAAGGACCTCACGCATTTCGCAGGATTGCGTTTGAGCTGGAAAACTGATCAAGCCGATCAGGAATCGAGAAGCCCGGCCACGGGGCCGGTCAGTAGCATGACGCCCGTCTAATGGGACGTTCCACACACTGGAGGACCTGTCATGAGCGACAAGAAGAAGTCGGCCCGGAGCACCGGCGCGAGGGGGTCCAATTTACTCTCGGACGAAGAACGGGCCGCCATGAAGGAGACCCTCAAAGAGCGAAGGCGCGCGCGCTCGGGTGAGGCGGACGGGGAAAGCGACGTACTCGCGAAGATCGCCGAGATGTCAGAACCAGATCGCGGCATGGCCAAGCGGCTCCATGCCGTGATCAAAGCCAGCGCGCCGACGCTCTCTCCGAAAACCTGGTACGGGATGCCTGCATATGCCAAGGACGGCAAGGTTGTCTGCTTCTTCCAGAGCGGGCAGAAGTTCAAGTCGAGATACGCGACGTTCGGTTTCCAAGACGCTGCAAACCTCGACGACGGTGACATCTGGCCAACCTCCTTTGCCCTGAAGAGGCTCAGCGCCGCCGTCGAGGAAAAGATCGGCAGGCTTGTCAAGAGAGCGGCGAGCTGAAGAGCAAGCGCACGGTCCAGGCGCGGGCATGCCGATGGCCGTCGCATTGCTTGGATTTTCGAAGAGATGCGACGCACTGTCCCAGGGCCGTGCGCGTGCTGATTTATCGGCCGTGCGATAGCCGCGACCGAGTTCAATTGACGTTCGAAATCCACTTGGACGGGGCTGCCGCCACCTAGTTCCAAGAAAATCTGTGACCTCCATGTGACCCCCGCGCGCTAGACGGGGCAGGCGAAGACCTCGATTTGAATACGATTTTTGGTCGGGGGCCCGGGATTTGAACCCGGGGCCTCACGGTCCCGAACCGTGTCGCTGGCGTGTCCTCGAGTATCCCGTCGGGTCCGCAGATGTCCGCCTGAACTCAAATTGCCGTGCCATGGTGTCCCTCCGTGTCCTCCTAGATCCGCCTGGTGCCGGGAATCTGTGCCCCGGCTGTGCCCCGGCGAGTGCATCAAAAGGCGGGGACCGGCGACCACCTCGCACTAGGAAATGGCATTACAGGGGCAAGCGTTGACACAGTTCAGTGCGTTGACCTTGTGGACCCCAGGTGTCGGCATAAGCACCGCTCCGGCGAGTTCGAGGGAACGCCCTACCACGTCCCCGACGTCGCAGGCGACCGCCAGGAGATCGCGCTCGCGGCCGTCCGGCGATTCGTTGAGCAGCACGGTTGCTTGCCGACGCAGGATTCGTGGCCTGTTGCCCGGATGACTCCGTACGAGAGGACGGTCCACAAGATGTTCGGCAGCTTCAGGGCCGCGGTCGAGGCCGCCGGAGCACTGGACCTGATCTCGGGGCGACCGGATTAGCAGGAGTAGGCCGGCGGGATTCGACCCGACATTCGCTATCCGTCCGCTGCGCCCTTCGGCTGAACTGAAATCTGCAATCGACGGGTCGAGACCAACCCACCCCGCCGGAACCGAAGCTACTGGTGGAGTGCAGTCCGTCTGCCAGAATGGGCGCCATATGACACCCGGCTGCTAAGGCACGCGCTGACGCTGAGGTCCGTTGACCTGGTCATCGCGTGCCGATCCGGTACACGGCACGCTCCAACGTCTAGTCGAAAGGAGTCTGCCTGCCGTGTCGTCAGTCGAGGAAGTTCATATCCCGGCGAAAGCTTCTCCGGTTCCGCTTCGTCGCGCTCTCTTGTCCTGCTAAGGGCGCTCTCTGGGTGTCACCGCGCACCCTGACAACGAGGAACGCGTCGTGAAACCAGCGGCCCTGCGGCGCGCGGTCGATGCTGCCATGTCAATCGCAGCCAGCCTTGGTCTAGCGGTCGAGAACGCGGTCGTCCTCCGCGATTCGACCAAGCTGGCTCTGCGCCTGGTTCCCTGTGACGTCCTTGCGAGGGTCGCTCATGCGGGTGGACTCAATCTCTTGGAGCTCGGCCTCGCTCAACGCCTAGCCGACGCCGGCAGCCCTGTCGTTGCTCCCGAGCCCCGAGTTGAGCTGCGGGTCTATAGCAGGGGCGGCTTCTTGGTCAGCTTCTGGAGTTACTACGAGTCCGGCACCCTTTGGAGCCACTATGAGTCCGGCCCGTCCCCAGGTGGCCCGACGGCCCGGTACGCACAAGCCCTGGAACGACTCCACGCCGGGATGCGAACGCTCACGGACGCGCCGCCGCACTTCATGGAGTGGGTTCCTGGAGCTCAGGAACTCCTTGGGCGCCGGGATAAGACGCCGATGCTCACCGCCTCAGATCGGGAGCTGATCGGCAACACTCTCGCGAGCCTGACACGATCTATTCGGGACCGAGGCGCTCATGAGCAGGTCCTGCACGGCGAACCGCATCCGGACAACGTGCTCGACACGGAGAACGGTCTTCTCTTCATAGATTGGGACACCCTCTGCCGAGGACCCGTCGAGTACGACCTCGCCTACGTGCCCGCAGAGGTCGCTGCGCTCTATCCAGACGTGAACCAGGAGTTGGTCCATGAGTGCCGGGGGTTCGTCCTTGCGAGGGTCGCACTGATCCGCTGCGAGCCGGACGACCAGCTCCCGAACCGCGAGCAGGAGTTGGAATCGAATCTCAGAGCCCTGCGCCAAGGACCGCCGTGGCCGACCCTTGACGCGCTGAACCGGATCGCTCCGCCGACCGACCCATTCAGGTCTGCAGACGCGAGAGGTGGCCTGACCCATGGTTGATCCTGAAATCCCCCCTCGAGCTCGACCAGCGCCAGGCCGCGGATGATCACCTTCTCGAGATTGCACGCCGGCGGGCACCGGGTCTGGTCGCCGGCTCTGATAACCCACCGCCTCAGCCCAGCGGTGATGTGCGGCTTCCCGGCGGTCGCCTTCCAGGCCACCGAGAGCGATGTGCCGGTCTACATCCTGGCGCCGCGGTCGCTTGGGTCGGAGGCCCTGAGTCGGAATGTCGAGTCGGTCGCGCAGCAGGGAGCCAATCTGCGTGTTGTCCACGAACCCTCCGAGATTCACTGCGATGCGCAGATGCCGCCGCTCGTGCTCAACTGGGGCGGTTCCGAGGCGCTACCGGCGGACCTCGTCGCGCTCAACCGCCCTGACGCCGAGCGCATCGCCTCCGACCAGGTCGAGTCAACCCTGCTCCTGGAAGCCGGCGTCGACGTAAAGACGGTGAGCGAGCGCCTGGGGCACGATTCCGTTCAGACCACCCTCGAGCTGTACGGCCACGTCACCCAGACGATGCGGTCCAATGCGGCGTCACGAATCGGATCGCTGCTTAATACCGCTCGTACTCCGGTCGCCGCGGTAACCGCCGAGAAATAAAGCGGAACGGCTGCTGAGCGCGCGCAAAGGCGCGACCACCGGCACTAAATTTGCCGGGTCTCAGCGAGATTCCAGCGAATCTGTGCCCCGGCTGTGCCCCGTCGACTCCAGACAACACCGGAAATCGCTTGATGTTAAATACGAAATTGGTCGGGGGCCCGGGATTTGAACCCGGGGCCTCACGGTCCCGAACCACACGGCAATCCGTCCAGCGATCACGTTTGTTAGCGATTTCAGTTCCAAATTTCTGACCGTGGACCCTACGCGTCCAGATATGCGCTCTTTTTTCGATGGATTACTACAGAGAGTGCTACACGTGCCGATCGAGGCGCCGCGGGAATTCGCATCGGCGATCCGAGACGCGCTGAGGTCGGCTTGACACCGCGGCCCGCACAGGCCACGATGCTTTCGGGGAAGCCGCGCGCACGGGCTCGCCCGTGCCTTGTAACGAGGAGGTGCGATCGATGCCCCGCCTACGTCTTCTCGTCCCGCTCACCGTGCCGGTGGCGCTCGTGCTTGGAGCGAGCCCGGTTCTGGCGTACACGGCGGTCTCGCCGGTGCTGGTCAGTGATGCCAGTCCGTGGGCAGCGTGCCTGGACGGCCAGTCTCCCGGCGACGGCTCAACGAACTACGCGGGTGCCGAGGTGGAGCCGTTCGTGGCCGTGGACCCGACCGACTCCAGCCACATCATCGGCGTGTTTCAGCAGGACCGATGGAACGACGGCGGCGCCCACGGCCTGAGGGCAGCCAGCTCCTTCGATGGCGGCCAGACGTGGCCCACGAAGAGCTTTGCCCACTTCTCCACCTGCTCCGGCAGCACAAACACGGACTACGTCCGCGCTTCGGACCCGTGGGTGACCTTCGACACCGACGGCAACGCCTACCAGATCTCGCTTTCCTTCAGCGCAACGCAGGTGATCTCGGCGGTCCTGGTCTCGAAGCTGCCCAAGGGCGGAACCATGTGGTCTAACCCCACGACCCTAATCCGAGACGTGGTCGGTTTCCATTTCAACGACAAGGAATCGATCACCGGGGATCCGGCCCGACCAGGCTACGTGTACGCGGTCTGGGACCGAGGCACGTTCCCGAGCGACAGCCGCAACTTCCGCTCGTTCTTCGGTTCGCACGCCTTTCGCGGGCAGCCAATGTTCTCGCGCACGACCGACGGCGGTCAGACATGGTCGCCGGCGGTGGGCATGGCCAACCAGAACATCTTCACGATCGGCAACCAGATCGCCGTCCTGCCGGACGGCACCCTGGTGGACATCTTCCAGAACTTCCAGGGCTCCGGCGTCCAGCCGTCACCCAACCACGCCACCGAGGCTGTGATGGTGTCGCGTGACGCCGGGCTCACGTGGTCGCAGCCGATCGACATCTCGAACTGGACGCCTGAACTCACCGTCGACCCCGACACGGGGAGCCCGATCCGGACCGGCAACGGCCTACCCGACCTCGCGGTAGACCCCAGGAACGGAACAATTTACGCAACGTGGGAGGATGGCGGCTTCTCGCCCGACCATCACGCCGACGTCGCGTTGTCGAAGTCGACGGACGGCGGGCACAAGTGGTCGACGCCGGTCAAGGTGAACAGCTCGCCGGCCGGGGTCCAGGCCTTCACCCCGCAGGTGGCGGTCGCGTCCGACGGCACGGTGGCTATCACCTACTACGACTTCCGCAACAACACCACCGACCAGACCACCCTGCCCACCGACCTGTGGTTCATCAGCTCCGCCAACGGTGGCGGAAGCTGGACCGAGAAGCATGTGGACGGTCCGTTCGACATCGATACCGCGCCCAACTCGCGCGGCCCGTTCCTCGGCGATTACGAGGGTCTGGCCGTGACGGGGGCGACCCTGCAGGACTTCCTCGCCTTTTACGTCCGGAGCTACAACACCCCGGCAGATCCCCTCAACCGCAGCGACGTTTTCTCGGTGCGGATCAACCACTAGTTTCCAGCAAGGGCGGGCGGGGATGCGTGCCCTGCCCGCCTTTAAGTGGGAGCCGTTTTGACACGCTACGCGACTATCTCGGGGCGCGGCCTGGACTGGGACTCGATCCCCTTGCGCCTGTTCCAGAAGGCGAAGCGGCTCGGGCCCTGGAACCCCCAGGCGCTCGACTTCTCGCGGGACGGCGCGGAATAGGCCGGCTTCCACAACGTCGAGAGGGACTTCTTGCTCCGCACGCTGGCCCTGTTCCAAGCCAGAGAGGAGGGCGTCACGGTCGACCTGCTGGCGCTGATCTGGCGGTCGCGGCCGAGGGCCGGATCGAGGAGAAGATTGTTGATTTGGTCGGGGGCCCGGCGTGTATGACTGACGGTGTTCACCTACACCGAGGGCCTGGTCAACTGCGTCGGCGCTCATAGGGAGTCTGACCCCCCAAGGGGGGAGTCTGACCCCCCAAGGGCGCCGTGGGGTCGAGCGAAATTGTAGAAGCGCTCCCATTCATGGAGCTTGGTGTTGAAGAGTTTGGCGTCATCGATAACCTCGCCGGCCAGGAGCCGATAGAACTCTTCGTCGTCGATGCGATGCGACCTCTCGACTTTGCCGTTGAGCCGCGGCGTCGATGGTCGGATATAGACGTGTTGAATGCCTTTGTCCAGCACGTGCCAGTGGAAGCCAGCCTGGAACTCGGATCCGTTGTCGGTCTAGACCTTCATGACGTTGAAAGGCAGCTGCTCGAGGACGTAGTCGACGAACTTGATCGCGGTCTTCTGATCCAGGCGGTCGTAGATCCGCAGGACCCGCAGGCGAGTGCAGTCATCGATTGCGGTGTACTGGTAGTGCTTTTTGCGGACTCCCTTGATGGGCTCGATGAACTTGACGTCGATCTGAACCGAATGGCCAGGCTTTTGCTTCTCGTAGCGCTTCCAGCGTTCACTGTGGCGCTTGTATCGCTGTGACGCCGGCAGGCGGTTGAGGTTAGCTCGCTTGAGGATCCGCCAGATCCCAGAAGGGCTCACCGAGACGTCGTGATACCGCTTGAGATACATGGCGATCTTGGCCGGGCCAAAGTGGTAATGCTGCCTCAGGTGGATGATCTTGCCCACCACCTCGGCCTTGGTCGCGTGCGGGCAAACCAGCAGCCGACGCGACCTTTCGCGAAGTCCTTCCGGCCCGAGCTGCTGATATCTATGCAGCCAGAAGTAATACGTGTGCCGAGAGATTCCGAACTACCGGCACGTCATGGCGACATTGCCATTAACCTCCTCGACGTGTTGGATGATGGCAAGTCGCCGAGCTGCTCCCTTGGATAGTTCTCGTTCCGTCAACTGGGCTTCCTCCTCCGGTGGATTTGGAGGCCCCAGTGTCAGTGATCTCCGTCAGTTTCAGAGGGTCGGGGGCCCGGGATTTGAACCCGGGGCCTAACGGTCCCGAATCACACGACAGTTCGTCCAACAACGCCGTTTCTAACGGTTTCAGTTCGAAATTTCTACATTCGGACTAGCCCGCGTCCAGCAGTGAGCCGTTTTTCTAGCGGATTACTACATGCAATTACTACATGACCAAGCCGCGTGGGAGTCCTATAGTCGTCCGTCGGTCGCGGTTTCTGCCTCGTGGCCGTTGGTCGATCTCCGAGATCTACTGCGCGCCAGCTGCGGAAACCATCGTTGCCATCAAGTCGACAGCTTCGGCGCTGTCGAGTCCGTTCTCTCGGACCAACGAGCTCCAAGCCCCGAACCCAATCGCGAGTCCGACCGCGGCGCCGACGCGGGCGCGCCGCCGGCCTCGCTGTCGCCGTCCGCGCATCAGCGTGGCGTGCATTGCCGAGAGTTGGCGTTGCAAGCCCTCGACAGGAGGTTTTAAAGCGGGCACGAGTGGCGCGTCCCTGAAAACGTTGTCAAGCATCCTCTGATTGCGTTGATACCAGTGGTAAAGCTCTGCGAGAGCGCGCCGGAGACGCTGGGATGGATCCTCGATCTCGACCCAAGCCTCCGGACTCGGCGTCGGGTTGAGCGATAACCAGTGCATCGAGCAAGCGCGAAACAAGGCATCCTCGTCTGGAAAGTGGCGGTAGACAGTGCCGCGCTGGACCCCCGCCTCCTCGGCGACTGCCGTCACCGTGGTCCGCGATGGGCCGACGGTACCGTGAAGCTTCATCGCCGCCTCGGTGATTCGTAGCCGGGTCTGAGCCTCGAGCTCGGCGCGACGGAGTTGGCGGTACCGACGCCGCGTCCTTACGGCGTCTGATCCGGTGCCGGCGTCGGCGCTATTTGTGACCCCCCCTCCTTCCTGGCTAATTTCACCGGCCAGCACTGTTCGATCGATATTGACACACAGCATAGCAGTGTGTATATTCGCCGCACGACAATGTCTTACGAATATGGAGGTGCTCCGATGACGGCAGCGAGCCAGACACTTCAGCGCTCCGACGCGGCCCGGGGCCCGTGGGCCCGGGTGTTCCGAATCTTCTTCGCGCTCGTGCCAAACCCGGCCGTGCGTGCGATGAGGAAGGCAGTCCAGATCGGCCCGATCGAGGAACTGGTCATCGTCGGTCGGAGGAGCGGCCACGACCGTCGCGTTCTGATCGTGCTCGCACAAGTTGGCAAGCTCTGGTATGTCGGCCACCCGAACGGTGACACTGCGAATTGGGTGCTAAATCTGATCGCCGCGGGCCGGGCAAGAGTGATCACCCGCGCCGGCGCGACCGCCGTCTGTGCCGTCCTGCTAGGGCCCGGCGAGGAACGGAACATCGCGATTCAACAGCACACGAGTCAGCAGAAGGCGCTGCCGACCCGGCTGCTCTATCGAGCGGCCCGGGACGTACATCGCGTCGGCCGGAGCGTTCTTCCGCCTCGAGCCTGAGACGGAGAAATGAGCTCGCGCCTGTCACCGTCAGCGCGCTCGCAGCTCACGGGCTGCAGCTGTTCGGAGGAAACGTGATGGCAGCAATCCAGAGAACCCGCATGTCTTCGTTGGTCATCGGCATCGGTCGTCTCTGGTTGCTCATATTCGTGCCGTTTGCGGTCCTAACGCTCACGTTCCTCTCCGGGAAGGTGGTGCCTTACACGGCTCTGTGGGGCCATGCGGCGTTCCATCTCATCTATTTGCCGATCCTGGCCGTCGGGTGGTGGGCGCTCTGGCGTTTCGTCCGTGAGCCCTCGAACGTCGCCCTGCGCGTGATCGTGGCTTTGATGCTGCTCTGCCAGACCTCCGCTCTCTTCGGTCACGCGGGCGAGCTGGTGTCGGTGGTGCAGCGGGGCTTCTTCAGCGCACCCTACTCGCTCTTTTCCGAGAACCCTCACATGTTCTTCGCGAACTTCGCGGTAGCCGGGATCTTGGCGAGCGAGCTGCTGCTCATCGTGCTGACAGTCACTGCTGTCGTCCAGCGACTCCTCCGCCGTTCGCCGAGTGTCACGGGTGGGCAAGCTTACGAGTAGAGGGGTGCTCGATGAACGCAACGTCCCAGACGCTTCACTACTTCGACGCGACCCGGGGTTCGCGCACTGCCAAGGTCTCCACTCGCGCTCGATGAGGTCGACTGACACGCACCCCGTGAAAAGGGGCAAAGAAGGTCAGAGAAGGTGTCTCAGATGCTTGCTGGTTTCCGTGTTGGCGGTGACTGCGTGCAGCAGCAGCGGTCCCCAGCCGGCAGGACCCAGGTCTATGGCGCCCAGTGTTGACCTGTGCGCAGACACGCTCGCGCCAGTGCCTGCAGGGCCCACCAACGGGAAACTCGTCGGGACCATCAACCAGGGCCGGATTCTCATTGCGATCGAAGCCGTCCCGCCGGCGGGGGCGGCCGAGGAGGGCACGATCGGCCTTGCGTATATCGATGCCCGCGGCATCCACGTGGTCCCGATGCCGCGCGACGGGACGCTCGCTCACCCCGCGTGGGCCCCCGACGGCACGATCGTGTTCGACAGCGAGCGGGCGGGTGGTCGCCACTTTTTCCGTATCGCCACGGATGGCAGCGGCCTCACCCAGATCACGAAGGAGGCGGGTAGCGGCGAACAGGACGTGTCGTTCTCATCCGACGGCGGCCGGATCGCCTACGAGCACTACAGCTGCGTCGAAGAGCGCGATTTCGGCATCCAGGTCGCTAAGGCCGACGGGAGCAATCCCGTCGCTCTGAACGAGCCGTTTCCGCTGCACAGCGTCGCTGGTGAAAGTGACGCGGCCTTCTCGCCAGACGGCAGGAGCGTGGCGTTCGTGCGGTCCGTGGACGACAGCCATGGGGCGGTCTGGGTCGTTCCCGCCGCGGGTGGCAAGGCCAGGCGGCTTACGAGCGACGACTTTGGGGCCGCCTACCCCCGCTGGTCGCCGGACGGAAAGCAGATCCTCTTCGCGGGCGTCGAGGATCGCGCGTTGTGGGTGGTCCCGGCGGCCGGCGGCGAGCCGCGCCGCGTTTTCAAGCACGACGCTGCGACCTGGGAGCTCGAGGGCGACTATTCCCCTGATGGATCGCAGATCGTCTTCAAGGTCTACACGCCCGGGTGGGACCACAACGAGCTCCGGATCGCCGCGGCGGACGGCACTCACGAACGAACGGTCTGGGTCGGCAAGCAGTCGACGGCTGAGACTCCGCACTGGGGTCCATAGGACGATCCCCGGCTTCGTTCCCGGAGCCGTGATGCCGCGTCAGCGGCCAGCGGCATCCGGGCCCGAGACTATTCTCTCTCTGCGTAATTATTCGCGCCGCGCGGAGCTGCGCAACAACGGGGGTTGGCTCGACCCGGCGACTGAGCAGTGCTTCTGGAAACTGTGATCCGGCTGTGATCCGGCAACAGCCGTGACACCAGGATCGTATTCGGATTTTGGTCGGGGGCCCGGGATTTGAACCCGGGGCCTCACGGTCCCGAACCCTGCGTACGTCGTGTCCTCGTGTGTCCCGCCGGTTCCTCGAGTGTCCTTCTGTACTCAATTTCGAGGGCGGTCGTGTCCCTGTGTGTCCTTCCGTGTCCTCCTGGTTCCGCGAATGCGTGACACATCTGTGACACGGTTCGGAGCGACTGGGTCGCTGTCAATCACACCACTCTCAAGCCGGAAGGGCGATACGGCCCTACCGTACCGCCCTCACAGCTTTATGCGATCTTGGTGCCCGGAACCTTACCCGGCCCCTTCAAGCCACCTGCAGGGCGACGCCCTTGGCAAGCGCGATCAACTCATCCACGGACCACTGGTCATAGGCATGGGTCCCGTACTTCACCGCTTTGATCCGTCCGGACGGCGCGATCAGAAAGTCGCCCGGGAGGCCGAATGGGCCTCCCGAAAGCCGCAAGCCAAAATGGCCATGAGCAATCCCGCGCATGGCGGCGCCCAGGGACTTGCGGCTAATGAACCCAAGCGACGATTCCACGCCAAATTCTTTGTAGAGGGCCTTCTTCGGATCGCCAACCAGCACGAATGGAACATCCTTCTGGTACGACCGGATCGACTTAGCGGAGGAGTGAAAGACGATCACCTCTTTGATGCCCGCCGCTTCGATCTCGCGAGCGCGCCCGCGCATCTCGGCAATGTGCGTGTTGCAGATAGGGCAGTCCACGAACCGCCGGAGTTGCAGATGCACGACACGGTTAGGGTCGGGGAACTTGATCGACTCGCCGGTGACCGATACCAGAGTTGTGGCCGGAACAGTATCGCCTGGTTTGAATTTCATGTTCGTTCACTCCTTGTTTTGTTACGCCGCGATCTCGCGGATCGTCTCGGTCACCGCCTGCAGGACCTGGCCGAGTTCGGTCCTGGTGGTGTAGTCGGCGTGCACATCGATCCATCGGATGACGCCGTCCGCGTCGGCGATGACGACAGTGGGCATGGGCAGTCCGGTGGTTCCGTCAGCGTTGACCTGGGTCAGGTCCAGGCCCAGCTGTAACTGGGCGGCGCGGCTGCCGTCGCTAGGCGCGGTCAGGATGCCGAGCTGCCCGGCGATCTGGTTGCCCGGATCGGACAGGACGGTGAAGGTCAGCTTCTTCGACTCCTTCGTGGACAGGGATCCGTCTGGCGCCTGCGGGCTGATGGCGACCAGGCCGATGCCCCGCTCGGCCAGCGCGGGAACCAGCTGCGCCTGGTAGGTGCGGAGGGCGATGTTGCAGTAGGGGCACCAGGCGCCGCGGTAGAACACGATGACGGCGGGCTTGCCGCCCAGGTTCTGGGCGAGCGTGGTCGGCTGGCCGCCGACGTCGAGCAGTTTCCCGTCCGGCAGCTGGCTGCCGGGCTCTGCCACGCCGGACGGGTTGCCGGCTGCGGCCAGGTCGCGCTGCTCGGTGACGAACGCCTCGGCGATGTCGGGGGGCAACTGGCCGGCCGAGGTCCGGTGATGGTTGGCTACCTGCTCGGCGATCGTAGATTTAGTGTTCACGACATGCTTCCTCCCAGGACTGATGAGTTATTCAGGCGCCGAGCCGGAGCTAGCACCTAGCCGTATAGACACCAGATCACCAGCGAATTAGCTGGCCGTCCAACCGCCTAAATTTGGTCCCGGTCGGTGTCAATACTGTTGTGGGCGTGTCCGCAACGAGATGGGGGCGTAGGGCAGAGGATGGTGGCGTGCCGGGGGACCAACTCAGCCGTGCGCGCTCGGGAGACGACGTGGCCTTCGAGGAGCTGGTCCGTCCCTACCATCGGGAGCTACAGGCGCACTGCTACCGGATCCTGGGATCCGCCGTCGACGCGGAAGATGCCTTCCAGGAGTCGCTTACCGCTGCGTGGAAGGGACTGGCGGGATTCGAGGGGCGAGCCTCCTTCCGCACATGGCTTTACAGAATCGCCACCGGCCGCTGCTTGAATATGGTGCGCGCAAGCAGGCGGTCACCAGTGAGTGCGACGCTGATGGATGTGGGGCCGCCAGAGCCCAGTCGATTGGGTGAGGTTCTCTGGCTAGAGCCGTATCCCGATGCCATGCTGGCAGAGGTCGCTGATCCGACGGCGGGACCGGAGGCGCGATACGAGCAACGGGAAACTATTTCGCTGGCTTTCATCGCCGCGCTGCAACTGCTGCCACCGCGCCAGCGTGCTGCCCTGATCTTGACTGACGTCTTGGACTTCTCCGCGCGCGAGGTCGCCAACATGCTCGACACAACGGAGCACGCGATCTACGGTGCGGTCAAACGAGCGCGCGCCACGCTCGCTCGCCAGCTGCCGAAAGCTGAGCCGCCGCCACTGCCCAACTCACTAGACGAAAAGAAGGTCCTTGACCGACTGGTTCGTGCCTGGGAGGAATGCGACACGAACGCGTTAGTGGCGCTCCTGACTGACGACGTGTGGTTGCGGATGCCACCGAATCCTCTCGAATACCAAGGTAAGGAGACGGCCAAACGGTGGTTTGCGACGAGTGCATTCCGCGAGGGCCTACGCTTCCGGCTCGTCCCTACTCGTGCGAACGGTCAACCCGCATTCGGCCTCTATGTCTTCAGCCCTCTAAGTCGGATCGCCCACGCGTTCGGCCTGATCGTGGTCACCTTAGCTGGCGGTCGGGTCAGCGCAATCACGGCATTTGAGAGCGGCGTGATGGCACGATTCGGCCTGCCGCGATCGTACGCACGAGACTGATTCTTGGCGTACTGCTCGCTTGGCAGCCACCAAAGAGTGTGCTAGCCCCGGTAAGTCATCCGTGCAGGCACGGTCCTGGTCTGTGCGTCGGCAGCACACCGGCGTGGACTGCGCCTTTGATTTTCGAATCCAGGTGCCTCACGGTCCTAGGGCCGTGCGCGTGCTGATATATCGGCTTTGCGATAGCCGTGAGAGAGTTCAATTGACGGTTCGAAATCCACCTGGACGGGGCTGCCGCCACCTAGTTCCAAGAAAATCTGTGACCTCCCTGTGACCCCCGCTTGCCAGACGGAGCAGGCGAAGTCCTCGATTTGCATACGATTTTTAGTCGGGGGCCCGGGATTTGAACCCGGGGCCTCACGGTCCCGAACCCTGCGTATGTCGTGTCCTCCCGTGTCCCGCTGGTTCCTCCAGTGCCCTCCCGTACTCAATTTCACGCGCCTTCGTGTCCTCCTGTGTCCTTCTGGTTCCGCGAATGGGTGACACTTCTGTGACACGGTTGAACACCAGCGTGCTACAGAACCGAGCGCCAACACGAGTCATCGCCGTGGTCAGGTCGCACGAGGTTCGCGACGACCGGTCGGCGAGCTAGGACTGTTCGCAGCCGCTTCGGCTCAGGAGCGGTCTTTATTGCCAGCTTCGACTAATCGCACCATCTCGGCGATCCGCGCAGCCCGGACTTCGGGGCGACGCTTGGTGGCGTCGATCCAGCGCAGCCAGCCCTTTCGGTAAAAGGTAGCGAGCCCGTCGAAGGCAGCCTGCGCCTTGGCGTTTGCCGCCAGTGCATCAGCGATGTCGGTGGCTAATTGGCCCGCCTGCGGGCCCTCCGGCCAAACAACTACTGCGACTGACTGGCCGTCCTCCAGCCGGCAACCGCTCCTCGAGCGTGGTCCCAGCGCGATGTGCCAAGCACCTGCTCGATGGACCAACGAGGTACGGAATCCGACTCCATCGATTGTCCCGGCGATGTGATAACGATCACGCCCACCCCATGCTTCGCCGGGGTCAAGGGGAAAGCGAATGGTCACGCCACCTGAGGCGGCGCGGGATGCGCTCTCTCGAAAACTTCGAGCTCTGGGGTCCAGCGTCACCGCTAATGCAGCCTACTCAAGATCCCAGAATCGTGGGAGTGCGAAAGGTTCGGAAAGCTGGAGGGACGACGAACAGCGAGCGACTGATCGACGACGCCGAGCGCAGGGCCCGGCTGGCCCGGCGGCACGCGCTCGCGCCGCAGCACCGGCTGGAGGACGCGCTCGCGGCGACGAAGGCCATGACGGTGCTGCACGCGACCGAACCGGCCACGCCATACCTGTCGCTGTTCGCTCGCATCGACTCCTTCACCCGGTCGGACATTGACGATGCCTTGTTCGAGCAGAGGTCCCTGGTCAAACAGCTCGCGATGCGGCGCACTGTGTTCGTGTTCCCACGCGATCTGCTGCCCGCCGCAATCAGCAGCCCATCCGCCCGGATCGCCAGACAGGAGCATGGCCGCCTGGTCAAGGACCTGGAACGCAACCAGGTCGCCCACGACGGCGCGACCTGGCTGACGGCCGCGCGCAGGGCGGTGCTTGATCGGCTGGTCGACGGGGCGGAGCTGAGCGCCGCACAGCTGCGCGAAGAGGTGGCTGAGCTGGCCGGCCGGGTTTCCATGTACGAGCACAAGCCCTACGGCCAGGTGCTCCACGTCGCGCCGCGGGTGGTGACGTGGCTGGGAGCACTCGGCGACGTGGTGCGCGGACACAACGGCAGCCACTGGCGGGTCAATCGAAACATGTGGACGCGGATGGACCACTGGCTGGGTGAGCATGTTGCCCGCGTCGACATACAGCTGGGATACGCACAACTGGTAGAGGGATACCTGCGTGCCTTCGGCCCCGTCACGGAGCGGGACCTGGTGTGGTGGTTCGGCGCGACCAAGGTCGTTGTACGGCAGGCGCTTGCGGACCTGAACGCGGTGCAGGTGCGGCTGGAACGGGACCAGACCGGCTGGGTGCTGCCCGACGATCTCGACCCCGAACCGCCCGTCGAGCCCTGGGCGGCGCTGCTGCCGGCGCTCGACCCCACCGCGCTGGGTTGGAAGGAGCGCGAATTCTTCCTCGATCCGGACTTCTATCCCGCGATCTTCGACTGGTCCGGCAACTGCGGCACCACCGCCTGGTGGAACGGGAAGATAGTCGGCGCCTACATACAGGACGACGCCGGACGAGTCGAGCTGATCGTCCCCCAGGATCCCAGGCGTGCGGGCCGGGCCGCGCTCAACGCGGAAGCCAAGCGCCTGGAAGACTGGCTCGACGGGGAGAGGGTCACGGCGGCGTACAAGTCACCGCTTGTCACGTGGAACCGATCAGGCCCAACTGGCTGAAATTTAGTGGGGGAATCCGGCGATTCCCCCCAAGACTGCTACTCGCGCTCCTTGACGAGCCCCACCACGTGGCCTTCAGGATCGGCGAAGAGAGCGAACGTGACCCCGCCAGGCACCTGAACCGGTGGCTGAATGGTCTTGCCACCGAGGCGTTCGACCTTGTCCAGTGCCGCCTGGGCGTTGTCAACACCTACGTAGAACGTGACGTGCCCAGGACCCTGTGGCGCTTTGCCGATCCCGCCGTCGATGCCACTCCCCTGCTCCTTCTGATGCACCATGCTGTATTCCAGCGGGCTGTCATCCGCAGGGCCGAGCTGCCAACCGAACGCTTCCGAGTAGAACTTTCGCAGCGCGCTCGCGTCGCGCCCCAAAACCTCGAAGTGGACAACCGGATTCCGCACTTTGTTCTTCATCGCGCCAGCATGCGCTGCGATATATGACAACTTCTGTCATCATCGCCAGAATAGTTTCCGCGGATGCGTGCAGACCGCCTTCTTTCGATCCTTCTCCTGCTCCAGGCTCATGGCCGGATGAGCGCCGCCGAACTCGCGCGCCGGGTCGAGGTGTCGAGACGCACCGTCTTCCGCGACCTCGAGGCGCTGAGCGGTGCCGGTATCCCCGTAGTCAGCGATCGCGGACCGAATGGCGGAGCCTATTTGCTTGGCGGGTACCGGACCGACCTGACTGGTCTTACCGAGTCCGAGCTCGAGGCCCTTCTGGCGTTCGGCGGCCAGGGTCCGGCCGCCGACCTGGGACTCGGACCCCAGCTCGAACAGGCGTCACGAAAGGTGGCGGCGGCGGCTCGCCGGGACAGCGCAGGGCGCCTCCGGGAGCGAGTCCTGATCGACAGCGAACGCTGGTACCAGACGGCGCCTGTGCCGCCGCATCTCGCCAGGGTCCAGGACGCGCTGTGGTTGGACCGGCGCATACGGCTGCGGTACCGCCGATCACTGGATCGCGTGGTCGAACGCATCGTCGAACCTTACGGACTGGTATGCAAAGCCGGCACCTGGTACCTGCTCGCCGGCGTCGATGGCGCGCCGCGCGTCTATCGCGTCTCGCGAATCGAGGATGCGGAGATTTCCGATGAGACGTTCCAGCGGCCCGCCGGCTTCGACCTTCGCGCGCTGTGGGCGTCCCAGGTGGGACGCTTCAAAGCTTCGGGTCCGGGCCACCTCCTCGTGAAGGTGCGCGTCGACGCCGAGGCTTCCGGACCGTTCGCGCGCCTTGTCGGGGACCAGATCGTGGAGCGACCTGGTAACGGCGTCGTCGTCCTCGACTTTCCCGCGGACCAGGCGGCGGTCAGCCTTCTCGCACCCTTTGGCCGGTCGGTGGAGGTGCTCGAGCCGGATGCTCTCCGGCGGCGCCTCGGCGAAATCGGCCGCCAACTGTCGAGCCTCTACGCCGTTCCGATGAGTTCGAAGCCCGCCGGTCGTCTTAAAAGGGGTACAGAGACAAAGGGCTCCCGGCCAACATTCACAAAGCGCTGAAGGTTCCGCCCCTATCGCATCAGCCGGCATCATTCCTTCAGTGCCGGCGTCGAAGCCACAGCTAACTGATCAGGCCGAACAGGCTCCAGCAGCTGAGGAAACCCGGGAACAGCAGAGCCGCACCGATAATGACCGCGAAATAGGTTCTTGCCAAGACAGTCCCGGTTTTCGCCCGCCACGCCAGGATTCCGACGGCTGCCAGCATCACCGCGAGTGCAGCTGTCACCAAAGGAATCGCAAAAAGGACCACAAGCGAGGAGGGCGCGCCGAAGTCAAGCTGGGTACCATTCAGGCCCGCGTACGGCAGAAGCTCCAACGGAACGCCCACCAGAAAGCCCAAGTTGAGTAACCCAACCAAGGCCCCGAGTCCACTGACCGTTTTGACCCATCTGTGCTGTGTGATCTCGCGCCGCCTCCGCCGCCGCAACCCGGAGACCAGCCACACCATCGGCACCGACATGAACAGGACCACAAACACGAGGGTCCCCGCGGCGTAAGCCGCGAGTGTTCTGTACCAGGGCACCTTGCGGTAGCCGTCATCGTGGGGCCCGTAAGCCTGGATCACCTGACCGCTCGCGTCGGTCCGAAACGCAATGCGCTGGTTGGGATCGTCGAGGTTCTGGAAGACGAGGGGCTCGACCTCCGCCCATTGACCCGGCGCCCAAGAGAGGGACAGCGTCTGATCTCCGCGGGCAGTTATCGTGCCCTGGTCGAAGAGTTCCTTCAGTGCCTCGATACGACCCTGATATCGGTAGTCGCTGTACACGCCGGCAAAGCGCCCGGGATCGCTGTCGCCGATTGGCTTCGATGTGGCGGCTTGAGCAGGGTAGAAGCGGTCCATGAACGCGCACAGCAGCGCATACCGGAGCTTCGGCTCGTCACTGTTGGTGTCTACAAAGAACCCCGCATGGCGGTCTGGTAGCAGGACCAGAAGGTTGCTGAAACCGTGGCCAAGCCCACCATGGACCAGGACCCGCTCCCCGATTTCAGGCCATTCGTATAGCCCATAGGCGACACCTGGGCCGCCCGGCTGCAATGCGAAATGTCTGGCCTCCATAAGTTGCACGGTCTCCGGGCGCAGGATCGGCAGGCTGTCCCCAGCGCCTCCCAACATGCCGATCAGGAATCGCCCCATGTCTGCTCCGGTAGTCACGAGCGAGACAGCGGGGGCGACATAGAAGTAACCCACGGGCGCCGGCCGATACGAACCGCTTACAAACTGGTAACCCACGGCAAGGTCTGACTGTCCTTCCAGCGGCGGATCGAAGGCGCTTCGGCTCATGCCAAGCGGCTCCAGGATCTTGTCTTGCATGTACTGCGCGAACGGCAGTCCCGAAACCTCTTCCACGGTCAGCCCGGCGAGGGAAATGCCGTGGTCCGCGTAGCTGAAGACGGTCCCGGGCGCGGCGACACGAGAAGGCATTCGCTGCTGGAGGTAGCCACGCAGGTCGGCGGCTGCAATCCGATCGCTGGTCATCGTGCCGAGGGCGCGGTCGCCGATGCCGCTGGTCTGGGTGAGGAGCTCCGCAAGCGTGATCGGCGGCTCGTTTCCACCGGGCAGAGTGAACCCGTGTAGATAGGACGTCACCGGCGCGTCGAGCGCGACCTGGCCACCTTCCTCCAGCTGCATGACCGCGGTCGCGGTGAAAGTCTTGGATACCGACTTCGCCCGGAATCTGGTGTTTGGTGTGAAGGAGCTTTGGAGTCCCAGGTCGGCAAATCCATATCCCTTCTCGAAAACGACCGCGCCTTCCTTCACGACGACGACACTTGCACCGGGAGCATGAAAGCGCCCCAGGTTGCTGGACATGAAGCCGTCCATGAATGCCGTCAACTCTCGGGGTTCTAGCGCGGCCGGATTCAATCTCGGCGACGCGCTCGTGGTCGCTGCCATGCCCCCTGTGTTCAGCACCAGACCCACAGCAATGAGCCCAACCAGAGAGCACGCGATCACGAGCGCCAGGCGTGTTTTCACGTCGCCTCTGGCATGACCTATTTCTCGCGCTGACTTCGCGTTCGTGCGGCTGTCGCCACGAGAGTAGTCATGAAGACCGCATAGGCAAGTCCTGCCAACAACGGCAAGACGTTGACGACCCCGCCCGCATCGGCGGCCCAGGTGCGCACCAGGAACCACAGCGCAAGCAGCGCCCAAACGCTCGAATGACCCCAACGCAAGACCGCGCGACCGATCCCACCTGACGCAATCCTGGACGGCCACAACACCGCGAAGAGAACCGCGAGGCCGACGCAGGCTCCTCCCCACGCCAGGCCTGGTATCCCCAGGAACGAGGTGTTCACGTCTGGTCCCCCGCATTGTGCGCCGCGCCCAGCCTTCCAGCTCGCCAGGGTTCGAGGTTCTGACGCCTTTCACCACCGCGGTTCGTCCGAGCGCAGAATCGTCACGCAATGCGCCCAGGACGCTGGCTCTGGCTGGCGGCGGCGGTGGCACTGTTCCTCCCGCAGGCGTGCGGCGATACGGACTCCGATCCGGGTAGCGCCAGGTGTGAGGCACCCAACCCGGTCCTCG
>Ga0209803_1000734_pt1 | contig 22193 bp, 25 predicted proteins | sample GraSoiAngelo_138_FD_185895 | JGI IMG/M metagenome (GOLD analysis project Ga0209803, IMG submission 185895) | Grasslands soil microbial communities from the Angelo Coastal Reserve, California, USA - 14_0929_09_40cm (SPAdes) (version 2) | ecosystem: Environmental > Terrestrial > Soil > Grasslands ...
CGAAGCGGTCGAGGATATCATGAATGACTACGGTGGCCGGCCGCACTGGGGCAAGCTGCACTTCCAAACGGCGGAGACGCTGGCGCCGCGTTACCCGCAGTGGGACGAATTCCAGAGGATCCGGGCCCTCCTGGACCAAGAAGGCCGCTTTTCGAACCCGTACCTCGACCGCGTGCTGGGTCGAGTTCGCGCGGCCGTGACGGCTTAGCTCTTCGCCGGCTCTAGCCAGCGGGGTCGCTTCGCCTCGAACGCTGCAATCTCGTCCGCCTCCTGAAGCGTGAGGTCGATGTCGTCCACGCCGTTGATTAGGCAGTGGCGGCGAAACTCGTGAGTCGCCGGGTCATCATGGATCACGAAAGACGAACGAAACCCGCGGTCGTCGTAGATCTCGCAACGCTCGAGGTCCACCGTGAGTTCGCAGGCGGGTCCCTCTTTCGCTCTTAGTATCAGCTCTCGCGCCTTCTCTTCGGAAATGATGACGGGAACAAGACCGTTTTCAAAACAGTTCTTGTGGAAGATGTCGGCGAAAGTGGGACTGATCACCGCACGGAAGCCGTACTGGCGCAGCGCCCAGACGGCGTGCTCGCGCGAGGAGCCGCTGCCGAAGTTGCGACCCGCTACGAGCACGCTCGCATTTTCATAACCGGGCTGGTTGAGCACGAAATCTGGGTCCGGTTGCCCGTCCGGCGTATGGCGCCAGTCGTAGAAGAGAGTCTCTCCCCAGCCCTGGCGCTCGATCCGCTTAAGAAAGCGCGCGGGGACAATCGAGTCCGTATCGACGTTGGTCCGATCGAGAGGAAGGACGATACCGATAACCTTACGGAAAGGTTCCATCAGGCGACGTCCCACTCGCGGATATCCACGAAATGTCCGGCGATGGCGGCAGCCGCGGCCATCTGCGGGCTGACGAGGTGAGTGCGGCCGCCCTTTCCCTGGCGGCCCTCGAAGTTACGATTGGAGCTAGACGCGCAGCGTTCTCCTGGTTGAAGTATGTCCGGGTTCATCCCGAGGCACATCGAGCAGCCGGCCTCGCGCCACTCGAAGCCAGCTTCGGTGAAGACCCGATCGAGGCCCTCCTCTTCCGCCTGGAGCTTCACTTGCGTAGAACCGGGGACGACGAGCGCGAGGACCCCGTCCGCTACCCGCCGGCCTTTGGCAACGGCGGCGGCAGCTCTGAGATCTTCGATGCGCGCGTTAGTGCATGAGCCGATGAAGACGCGGTCGAGCTCGATCTCTTGAATCGCTGTATCCGGCTGCAGAGCCATGTATTCTAACGCTCGCTCGGCTGCGGCGCGGTCGGCGTGCGTGGGGAGCGATCTTGGATCCGGCACGCGGCCTGTCACCGGCACGACCATGCCGGGATTCGTCCCCCACGTCACGTACGGTTCCAGCTCCGAGCCATCGATTGTTATGCTTTTGTCGTACCTCGCGCCGGGATCGGTGGGAAGTTGCTTCCACCACTCGACGGCTTCCTCCCATTCCGGGCCGCTGGGTGCGAATGGCCGTCCGCGCATGTAATCGAACGTCTTCTCGTCGGGGGCGACCATGCCAACGCGTGCTCCGGCCTCGATCGACATGTTACAGACGGTCATTCGGCCTTCCATCGAAAGAGCGCGGATAGCTTCACCGGTGTACTCGATGGCGTAGCCGGTAGCGCCGTCGACGCCGATGCGGCCGATGATGCCCAGGATCATATCCTTGGCTGTGACACCGCTGGGCAATGAGCCATCGACGCGGACCTCCATGGTCTTCATCCGCGCCTGGACGAGGCACTGCGTCGCGAGAACATGTTCGACTTGCGATGTGCCTATGGGCATGCCGAACGCACCGAAGGCGCCGTGTGTCGACGTGTGACTGTCACCACAGACTATTACCAGACCGGGGCGCGTCAGACCAAGCTCTGGACCGATGACGTGGACGATCCCTTGGCGGTCCGACTCGATTCCGTAGAAGCGGATGCCGAAGTCGTCGGCGTTCTGTTTGAGAGCCTCTATCTGCTTCCGCGATATCTCGTCCTTGATGAACAATCGGTCGATCGTCGGCACGTTGTGGTCGACTGTCGAGACCGTCAGTTCAGGGCGGCGTACGGTGCGGCCGGACATGCGCAGGCCGTCAAACGCCTGCGGCGATGTCACCTCGTGCACGAGGTGAAGGTCGACATAAATCAGGGCGGGCTTTCCGGGCGATTCGCGCACGACATGCGAGTCCCAGATCTTCTCAAACATCGTTCGCGGCGTCATGTCAATCCTCAGAATCTATGATACCCGAACTGCCAATCGTTTACGGGATCATGACTGTCCGGCGAACCGCTTCCTCAGGTCGGCCTCGTTCAGTCCGTCCACGTTCACTGATTTCTGGCGGGACGTGGCGCCACGGCGAATCGATATCGCGCGTGGCGGCACCCCCAGCGTTTGAGCTAACAGGCGACACACGGCATCGTTTGCTTGCCCACCCTGTGCGCGCGCCCGCACACGCACGCGAAGGACATCATCCTGCCAGCCGAGAACCGCGTCATGGCGGGCGCCCGGTGTCACACGGACCTCGACTCGCCCCATCGGCTCTTGCCTGCTACTAACTGCCTTCCTTTTCCGGCTCCTGCTATCATAGCCCTCGCTATGCCGGACATGCTGGTGCGCCTCTATGATCTGCCGGACGCCCGCCCGCACGTTGAGCGTGCCGCCGGCGCCGGGTTCACCGTGCGACGGGCTGAGCCTTGGGACCGAGATAGGATGCGTCAGTTCGCGACTCAATGCTTCGGCGAACTGTGGGCCGTCGAGGCGGACAGGGCGTTCAATCATTCGCCGATCACCGGCTTCGTTGCGACTCGCGGACCGGAGGTCGTGGGCTTCGGCGTATACGAATGCACACGCCGCGGTTTCTTTGGGCCGACGGGCGTTCGAGAGGCGCTCCGCGGTCATGGCCTGGGCACCGCCCTTCTGCTGCTCTGCCTCGAATCAATGCGCGAACTCGGTTATGCCTATGCAGTCATCGGCGGTGTGGGCCCGATCGAATTCTACGAGAAAGTGTGTGGCGCGTTCGTCATTCCGGGGAGCCAGGTCGGCATCTACACGTCGCTGTTTGAACTCCGAGCCGCGGAGTCTGCGTGATCGCGCCAGTCCCGGAGCCGAGACACGAATACTACGAGTCGCAGCGCATCCGGCTGCACTACGCCGTCTGGGGCGACGGAGCCAAGCCGCCCCTGCTGCTGATTCACGGCGGCCAGGACCATTGCCGCAACTGGGACTTCGTTGCTTCTCGGCTGATCGAATCCTATACGCTGTACGCACCTGACTTGCGCGGGCACGGCGACAGCGGCTGGGCGATCGGCGGCATGTATTCGCTGCCGGAGTTCGTCTACGACACCTCTGTTCTCGCTGATAGCCTTCCGCGTCCGCTGGTGCTGATCGGTCACTCCCTCGGCGGGGCGATCGCTCTCCAGTATGCCGGCACGTTCCCTGACGCGGTATCGCGCGTGATCGCAATTGAAGGCTGGGGCCCGCCTATGATCGAAGAGCAGCCCGCTCATTTACGAATGCGCCAATGGGTCCAGCACATGCACGAGATGGAGCGCAGGAAACCACGGCGCTATCCCAACCGGGAGGAAGCCACGCGACGCATGATAGAGGCCAACCCGCACTTGACACCCGAAATGGCGCGGCACTTGACGCTCTACGGCACCCGAATGAACGAGGACGGAACATTCTCCTGGAAGTTCGATAACTACGTGCGCATCCGATCGCCTTACCAGTTCAACCTGGAAGACGCGGAGGACATCTGGGGGCAGATTACGGCACCCACCTTGCTCATCAAGGGCGCGGAGAGCTGGGCGCCTGATCCCGAGCGCTCCGGTCGCGTCGCCTCGATTCGCCAGCGTCAGACAGTCGTGATTGAGAGCGCGGGCCACTGGGTCCACCATGACCAACTCGATCGCGTGATGGACGTAATGCTGGACTTCTTGGCGGAAGAGAAGGCGTCCGCCGCGGGTCGTATATAAGCGCTGAGCGCAGGACGGCGAACGTTCCGCCCTATGGAAGCCGGAACTCGGCGGTTCTGGAAAGAGGCGGACTTAGCCGCCGCCGCTGTCCGCTGGCGCACTGCCGGCTGCGGCAAGAAGCGCGCTCTGCTCGCGCTTGTGGGCCGACATTGAGTCGCGGGCAGCGTGCATTATCTGATCAACGCTCGCGGCTCCCCACGGATAGCCGCACCTTCCTATCGATGCAGTTACCTGCAGAGAGATGTCGTTCTCCTGGAATGAATCCGCTCTCTCCATTGCCGTGAGCAGCCGGGTCACCGCGGCCGCCGCGGCCCCCTCATCTGCGCCTGGCATTAGCACTGCGAATTCATCGCCATCTATGCGAGCGAGCACGTCACTCCCGCGCGCGTGGTCGGCCAGGAAGCGCCCAAATGCGGCAAGCACCTTATCGCCCACCTGGTATCCGTGACTAGCGTTTATCTGCTCCATGCCGTTCAGGTCGATTACGAGAACCGACAGAGTTCGCCCCGACGTCTTGGCCTTCTGAAGCTCGCGCTCGAATCGGTCGAACAGATGACGCCTGCTGAATAAGTGCGTTAGATCATCACGCGTCGTCATGCTTTCAAGCTCCATGTTGCGCCTGATCAGGGTGTAGCGGAGCTTCTTCTCAAGCGTAACCGTCTCACGGCGGGCATTGTAGGCGGTGATAAACGCGTAGGTGCCGAATGCGCAAAACACCAGCGTATCGAGGAAGAACTGAGCAGAGCCGATGTGCGGCAAGGCGAAGTAGGCCCACCCGGCGATTAGCAGCCCAGCGCCGACGGACTGCTTAAGCCAGATCTTTCCCTTCCGGCTAATTGACTTGTCGGCCCCGGCCGAATCCGCGGGAGCTTCGGCAGGAGCCTCGGTCTTGAATTGAGCCAATGGTGTTTCCTTGAATTGTCGCTCGAAAGACTCGGGCTTCCCTTCACCTCTTTGAGAGACGTGACTTTCTAAGGGCCGTTACATATAAGACATCTAAGACATCGCGAGGAGCCGAGGTTGATAGGCCGCGAAGGCGGGATATACAATCCTCACGCAGGGCCCGTAGCTCAAGGGCAGAGCGTCCGGCTCATAACCGGTTGGTTCCAGGTTCGAATCCTGGCGGGCCCACCATTTCTGCGGGGTCTCATCATGCTTCAAGAACGAATCGAAGAGTACCTGTCGGCCAAAATCGGCGCCGATAGCGTTGCCGTCTCGCACCTGCAGCGCATCCCCGGCGGCGCATCCCGCGAGACATGGTCCTTCGACGCCACATGGCGCGAGAACGGCAACGAGGTGGAGCGAGGGTTTGTGCTCCGCCGCGACCCTGATGCCAGCCTGCTCGAGACCGAACGCGACCTCGAATTCCGCGTGATGGACGCCCTCGCGGGTCATGGCGTGCCCGTGCCCAAGATGTACTGGCTGGAAAGCGAGGGCGCCTTCCTGGACCGTCCGTTTTTCGTGATGGAGCGCATTGACGGGTGCGAGACGAGTCCGACGAAGGTGCTGATGGATCCCCGCTTCTTCGTGGTGAGGGCGCTACTTGCTGAACGTTTCGTCGCGATCCTCGCCTGCATCCATTCGCTTGATTGGCGAGCAAGCGGGCTCGACTTCCTCGGCGCGCCGGCAGACGAAGCCGGCTGTGGGCTTATGGAGATCGAAAAATGGGAGGGCGTCGTCGACCGCGATGCGCTCGAGCCGCAGCCGGTCCTGAGGGCCGCTTTCCGCTGGATGCGTCGGCATCCGCCGCCTCCGGCGCAGCGAATCGTCCTTGTTCACGCCGACTACCGCACCGGAAATTTCCTCTGCGACAGCGAGGGTGCGATAAGGGGGATCCTGGACTGGGAGATGGTGCATCTCGGAGACCCAATGGAAGATGTCGCCTGGGCCTGCATCCGGCCCTGGCGCTGGCTTGGCGACGAAAGCATCGGCGGGCTGATCGAGCGAGAACAATTCTATAAGCGGTATGAACAAGCAAGCGGCTTCACCGTCGCCCCTGAAGCCATCCGTTTTTGGGAGCTGCTCGGGAACGCAAAGCTCGCTGCCATTTTCCTGACCGGCGCTCGCTCATTCTGCGAGGGGCGCACGCGCAGCCCGATGATGGCTTTTCTCGGCCGGAATATCGCTCGCCTCGAACTCGAAATCATGGACCTGATGGGAGTCTAGTCATGCGACCCACCGCAATTGAGTCACTCCGCGCGGCTCAGGCGGCGCTTGCGGAACTGATTGCCCCGGAGCTAGCATCGGCGTTCGCCCTGGACGCTGCTCAAACGGTGCAGATGCTGCTCGAGTCGCTCGCTTCCGAGTGGGATACGGCAGCCGAAACCCTGAGCCGCGATAACGAGACGCTTAGTTCGCTCCTCTCGGCCTCCGGCGAGGCGCTGACGGGCGCTCCGAGTCGTAACGAAAGCGTTGCGCCAATCGTCAGTCAAATCGAGCGGCTGCGTGACGATCGGGCCAGCTCCCTCGTACTATCGGACCTCGCGTCGCGCAACGGTTCCCTGCGGGCTGCACTGGAAAGCGTACTCGTCGCCTTCGAGGAGCTGACCGGCCGCCCGGGCTCCGAAATGATCGATGAAGTGCGCAACAGGATATACAACCATCTCAGGGAAGAGGCTGCACGCGGCTGGTCATTCTGGGATGTCTCAAGCTTCCGGGGACGGATGGCCGCCCTGCAGCCCCCGCCGTCGTAGGGTGACGCGCATAGGGACGTGGGCGTAGAATTAGTGTCGGTTTCAATCATGGGTTCCGAAGAAACTCCTGATCGCATCCTGAACGCCATCGCGGAGTACACTCCTCGTCACGTAGAGCACTCCGAAGCGTCGCCCGCCGCTGTCCTCATACTTGTCTGCGACCGCGAAGGTGAACCGCACGTCGTCTTCACGGAACGCACAACCCACGTCGAGCATCACAAGGGACAGATTTCGTTCCCCGGCGGCGCCTGCGACGAATCCGACGACTGCCTTGAAACAACGGCTCTTCGCGAGACCTTCGAGGAGATAGGCGTACAGCCAGAACACGTCCGGATCGTCGGTCAGCTTGACGACATGGTGACGATAAGCAATTTCCGGGTGACGCCGTACGTCGGGATGCTTACCACGCAATCCGAATACTCCTATACAATCAGCGATCATGAGGTCGCGCAGGTTGTTGAGGTACCGCTGGCCTACCTTATGGACGAGCGCAACATGGAACTCGAGGTGCGGGAACATCAGGGGCGGCAGGTGCTCGTTCCCGCCTTCTCCTACAATGGCCATCGCATCTGGGGCGCGACAGCGCGCATGCTCCACCAGTTCATCGAGCTGCTCCGCTAGTTGAGTAGTCCCGGCAGTCCCGCATCCGTCGTTACTGAAAAGACGCCGCCTTGTAAGCGCTGCGGCAATCGCGATTGGGCCGTAGAGCATCGGCAAAAGGCGCGCCTTCGCTGGCTCTTCGAGACCGTCTTCGCCGCACCCGACGTCTGGATTTTTCAGAGCGAGTCTGCCGGCTGGCCTGGTAAGCAGTACGAACTCTGGACATGCCGCGCGTGCGGCCGCAGCGCCAGGGTCTCGTGACTATGCGACTGCTCCTCATCCGTCACGCCGAATCGCAAGGGAACCTCGAGCGCCGTCTCCAGGGCCGCCGAGAGTTCCCGCTGACAATGCGAGGTGTCGAGCAGGCACAAGCTCTCGCCGAGCGCCTGGTCACGTTGCCGGTTTCCGCCCTTTATTCCAGCCCGGTCGGCCGGGCAATGCAGACCGCTGAGGTTATCGCCGCCAAAGCTTGTTTGGACGTTATTTCGGAGCCCCGCCTCGAGGAGTACGACTTTGGCGATGCGGTATCAGGCCTCACCTGGCAGGAGATCAGAGAGAACGAGCCGGCGATTGTCGAAGCGTTCAGGAGCGACCGCGCCTATTTCCCAGCGTATCCCGGCTCCGAGGGTCTCGTTGCGTTCCAGGGCCGAGTCCGGGCAGCGATGCACGATATTGCCGAGCGGCACGACGGCCGCGAGAGTGTCGCCGTCATTACGCACGCCGGCCCGATCACTTTGTTCCTGATGGATGTTCTCGGTAGAGAATACCGGCGGCCTATCCCTTTCGTTCTTGACAACGCATCTATCACGACGGTCGAAGTTAACGACGGCGCGGGTTCCCACATTCCGCGCCTGGTCGTTACCGGGATCAATGACGCTTGTCACGTGAATCACATTCAGTCGCAAGACGGGGCGGGCGGAACATGAGCGAAGCGACGGTGAGCGAGGTTATCGTCCGCGGCATCGTTGTCGGCGTCTTCGCTGAAAACGCCTGGGTGATCGGAAACCGGCGAACAGGCGAGGCTATCGCGATCGACCCGGGCGACCAGCCCGAGGAGATCCTCGCGATGGCGCGCGACATGGGCGTGGCGATCAAAGTTATCGCCAACTCCCACGCGCACATCGATCACATACTCGGCGTACGCGGCGTCCAGTCGGCGACCGGCGCAAAGTTCCTGCTGCACCAGGGCGATCTCCCGATTGCGAGAAACGCGGCCGGCACCGCCGCCGGTTTCCTCGGCCGTCCCGTTGACCCGCCGCCGGACCCCGACGCATACCCCGCCGACGGCGACGAGATTGATGTCGACGGTGTAAAGCTCAAGGTGATCCACACGCCCGGCCACACGCCGGGCAGCCTCTCCTTCTACACCGAAGGAATGCTCTTTAGCGGCGACACGCTTTTCCAGGGCTCGATCGGCCGCACCGACCTTCCCGGCGGCGACTACGACCGGGAGATGGCGAGTATCGTCGACAAGCTCCTATCGCTCCCCGACGACACGGTCGTCCTGCCCGGACACATGCGAGAGACGCGCATCGGCTTCGAAAGGCAAGCCAATCCCTTCGTGCTCCAGGAGCTTGAGCGCAGGCGCAGCGGCTAGCCGCTAGCCAAGCGCGATTCGCATCAGGTCTCGCCCCACCGTAATCTTCGCCTCGAACACCCGGTCGAGCCCCGCAACGAATTGCGCCTCCTGCTCCACCGGCACCGGTGGCATCATATGTGACACCACCAGGTGCTTGACTCCCGCCTGCTGCGCTGTCTCGGCCATTGCCTCGATCGGTGCGTGGTAAGTGTGTGCGTCCTCAAGCAGCGACGCCTGCACTTCGTTTCCCGCAGTCCGCAGCTGATTCTCGAGAACCTTCATCATGGCTTGGTTCATCGAGTCGCAGACCAGGATGTCCGCGCCCTTGGCGCCGGCGAGCAGTCCAGGGCATGGGTTCGTGTCGCCGGAGATCACGATCGAGTGGCCGCCTTTCTCGAGCCGGAAGCCGTATGCGGGCTTGACCGGCCGGTGATCAACCTCGAACGCCTTCACGACGATCCCGCCGATCTCCGCCACGACCATCGGCTCCTCGCCAGCCTCGAACTCCGTAATGTCCGCGGACAGACCTCCCGACCAGAGCTTCTCGCCGTGATGGTCCAGCCGATACTTCGTGTCCGCCGCCATCGCCTCCTGGAAGCCCTTCACCATGAGGGAGGTCCCAGCGGGTCCGTATATTTGGATCGGGCCTCGGACTCCGCCCACCCAGCGCATCACCAGGAAGTCGGCGAGGTCCGTCGTGTGGTCGGAATGCAGATGCGTGATGAAGATCGCATCGATCGACTGCGGTGGCATGGCTGCCTGGTACAGACGCAAGGTCGACCCCCATCCGGTATCCACCATGATTCGAGTCCGTCCGTCAGTAATCACTTGCGACGGGCCGAACCGGTGCGGCGTGTGGATCGGGCTGCTGGTGCCGAGCAGGACGAGTTCGAGCGAATCGGTTGCCATTTTCCCTTCCTTTAGGTCAGGCCGTACTTCTGGTTGATAGCCGCCAGCCGGCGAAGGTCCGGCCGTGCGTCCGCCGGCTCCTGCATCACCGCGTCGATCTCTTCGAAGAAGGCCAGCGGCACCGAGGGCGCGAAGAGCACGAGGGCCCGCGCGGGATCTCCGCTACTTGTCACCCGCCACGCGTGCGAAACGCCGGCCGGAACATGGACGTAATCGCCGGGCCCAGCGTTGACCGTCCGCCCGTCCAGCTCGAAGGTGAACTCTCCCTCGAGCACGTAGAACGCTTCGCTCACGCGGCTGTGGATGTGCGGAACCGAGGCTGCGCCAGGCGGCGCGGTCCGCTCATGCAGCGAGTAGGCGTCTGCCGTCGCCTCCTCGCCGATGATCCAGCGGAGCGAATCGCCAAACGGCGAGCTGTGCGTCCGCCCGCTCCCGGCACCCACAACCGTTTCTCTGCTATCCATTGGCTCCTCTCAGCGGTTAGCGCGGACCAACACAAGGGTCTTGCGGTGTCCCATAATAGAACATGAGCGGGCGGTCTTGGTCCTGCGCCGGTTCGCCGCAAAGGAGGCGATTACATTGGCAGCTTGGGAATACAAGATCGCGTATGTAGACTTTCGGGGAAGGATTTCCTCGGAAGGAGTGGAGTTTATCAGACAACAGGGAGAGCACCGCACCAGCTTCGCCACCCGCTACCTGTCCACTCTGGGACAGGACGGATGGGAACTCGCTGCGGTGCACCCCTTGATCCGTACGGAATCGAGCTACTTCATTCTGAAGCGACCGGCAACGGAAGCCAAGAAGGAAGGTTAGCTCGCAAGCAACCGGCTGATAGTCGAAGTGACATGATTCGCGGCTGACGGCGCGAGGGCCGGCCGCTCGCTCCTTGAGATCCGTCTAGTTGGCGTCACGCGAAAGTGGCTGTCGCGAACAGAACCGCAAACTGCCTGCACCATACGACGGCGCTCTTGTATCGAAAGATATCTGTGCCCTCTGGCACGTCATAGTTGAACGCGCCGTCGGTTCCCTTGAGGTCGCCAAGCAGAAGGCCATCGTTGGATCCGTTCGGATCGGTCGAGAGGTAGACGAACAAATCGGGCCCGTTGCGCACCGAGAAGTTCTCGAAGCGCAGCGTGTATTCTCCTGGCGCAGTCTCGATCAGCAGCGCCTGTCCTCGCCCGAAATGGAAATCGTCCGCGCCCCGAAATTCTCCCTGGCTTGCCACACGAGGCTGAAACTGCGGCGCTTCTGTCGCCCCGTGGCTTGCCTCTGGCATAGCCGTTGCGGCTGGGGTCGCCGTACGCGCTATGGCGGTTGCCGTGGCTGCGGAGGCCATCCCACCCGCGGCCACCGCAACGCCCTGGCACTTCTCTGATCCTGCGCCCGCCCCGGCGATCGGGCTCGCCTCGCAGACCGTCTCGCGTTCGAATAGCGGTGAGATCGCGTACCAGCCGGCGGGAATGCCAACCGCTAGTGCGATTGCGAGAACTCCGCTGGTGAGCAGGCGATGTTGCAGCGCCCATTTATGCCAGCCTCGGCGGGAAGCCAAGAACAGTGCCAGAGCAGCAGCGACGATTGCCGCCGCGAGCCAAACGGGCCACACGGGATAGACGACGTCGCTGAATAGTTCCTCGAAGCGCCCCAGTTCCTCAGTAACTGCCAGTATGGTTTCGGTGCTCCTTTGCTTTGGTTTTCTTCATGATAGCGGCGAAATCTTACGATGGTATTACCTCGCTGACTTCTTTCATGGATCGTCTGGAATTCATCCTTCTGTAAGATTCGCCCCCTTGACGTAACGCCCGTCCGCTAAGGTTTCCCTTGATGCCAAGCGAAGGGAGGTGGGCTACAGCGTCCATTCACCGGCTTTTTGTCAGTTCGAAGGAGGAACTCTTGTCGAAGAAGTATGCATTACTGACGGGAATCGCTCTCCTGGCCGCTCTCGCATTCGTTAGGAGCGGGTCCACGAGCGAAGCAAGCGACGACGGCCTCAGAACATACCGCGTGACCATTGAGAACGAGACCCACGGGCAGCCGTTCTCGCCCGGCGTCGCGGTCACCCACAGGCGATCGGCGCACTTATTCCACGTCGGAGATATGGCCTCGCCCGGTATAGAGACCATCGCCGAAGACGGCAACGAGGCCCCGGCGGTTGCCGCTGTCAAGACGGCGCCGAGCAATACCGACGTCGTCGACATCAACCGCCCAATCACCCGCGAAGGCACGACAGTCGGCAGTTTCACGGATGAATTCACATTCGAGATCAAGGCAAGACCGGGCGATCGGCTCTCGCTGGCCGTAATGCTGATCTGCACCAACGACGGCTTCACCGGGCTCGATAGCGTGAAGCTTCCGAAAGAGGGCTCGGTCACGTATCAAGCCGCCGGTTACGACGCCGGTACCGAGAACAACACCGAGCGGAGCAGAGACATTGTCGATGCGTGTAGCGCCCTCGGGCCGACGCCTCTGGCGGGCGACCCGAACGGCAATGAGGACGCCGCTGTGGACACCAGTCCGCACGGGGTCATTCATCACCACCCTGGCATAGCCGGCGGCGCCGACCTGAGCCCTTCGATGCACGGCTGGACTAACCCGGTGGCGGACATCACCATCGAGCGAATTGGCGGCGAGCACGAGGACGATTAGCGGCTAGATTAGCGGACCGTGTCGACGGAGGCGGGGCGGCATCGCTGCCCCGCCTTCTTTGTGTTGCGCCCGAGAACGACTTAGCTGAGAGGCAAGCGGAGAACGAAGGTAGCGCCGTCACCACCTCCCGAAATGGCCTCAACGCTGCCACCGTGCGCCTCTACGATCCCGCGTGTAATGGCGAGCCCCAGCCCCGCGCCATCTCCATTGCCGTTTCGACCTCGTGAGATATCCGCGCGATAGAAGCGCTCCCATACATGTGGTAAATCGCTTGGAGCTATGCCGCTTCCGCTATCGGCCACGCGTAAGTCTACGTTGCCGTTCGTCGCTGCGACGGAGACGAGCACGCGACCACCGCCCGGAGTATGCTCGAGCGCGTTTCGCACCAGGTTTCCGATCGCCCGCTCGATTCGACCGCCGTCAACCTCAATCTCGGGTGGAGACGAATCAACGTTCAGTATCAGTTCTACGCCGGCGAGCCGTGCCGCCGCCTGCATCGCATCCACGACCTCCGCGGCGATGTCCTGGACGCAGATGGGCAGTCTCTCCAGTTTGAGCGCGCCGGCATCCAGCTGGGATAGCTCAAAGAGATCGTCGATCATGCGGCTCAAACGTTCGATCTCGCGGCGCATCGTCGCGTAATAACGACGGACCTCCGCCGGCTCATCAACGATGCCGTCGTTAAGTGCTTCCGTCATCGCGCGAAGCGACGCGAGCGGAGTTCGGAGATCATGAGAGATAGCGGCTGTCAGTTCCCGGCGTTCGCGGTCCAGCGCCGCACGCTGATCATCGGCCGCCTGGAGGCGGGCGGCTAGCAGGTCAACATCTTCGCTCAGGCGGGCGACCTCGTCGTTGCCATTGGGAGCGAGCCTGGTGGCAAAAGCCCCGTGGGCGAGAAGGCGAATAGCGGCGGCGATGTTCTCAATTCGTCCCGCTACTGTGGCGGCAACCGAGAAACTGAAGAAGGCGGTGATTACCGCGCTGAAGATGACCAACGTCAGCAGTAGGTTCAGATCATGCTCGGTGGAGACGAACATCAATTGTCCGACGATGATGACGTTGAGAAGCGCTACGGCGCCGGCGATCACGCTGCTCAGGAACGCGCGGCCCCGCAGGCCGGGGCCAAGCATCCGATCAGCCCCTCGCAGGGCCACCCAGCCGAGGCCCGCAGACGCGACGCCCGCCAGCGCAAGGTAAATCGCGAGCTTCCGGAGCTCCGCCCACGACGGCGACATCGTGAGCTCCGTCAGCAAGACAGCCGCGCCGATGGCCAGAGCGAGTGCCAGGACTGCCGCGACCGCGGACATGGCGAGGCCTCTCAACCATCGGTACCTGTCGTTGGAGGTTCTACGGCTCAAACTTGTACCCCACCCCCCAAACGGTCTTCAGGTGCCTTGGCCGTGAGGGATCGGCCTCGATCTTGGAGCGCAGCCGGCGCATGTGGACAGTGACAGTGCCGGCGTCCCCCGGAAATTCGAAGTCCCACACGCTGTCGAGTAACTGGTCGCGGCTGAACACCTGCCCCGCATGCCGGGCCAGGAAGAACACGAGATCGAATTCGCGCGCCGTCAGTGAGATTGCGCCGCGTTCATCCTCAACCGTCCTCGTGCGCCCGCTGATCCGCAGATGATCGAAGCGCAGCGTGTCGCCGTCTTGCGGAATCGAAGCCGTCCGCCGCAATACCACTTTTACTCGAGCCGCAAGTTCCCGCGGGCTGAACGGCTTGGTGACGTAATCGTCCGCGCCCACCTCGAGACCGACCAGCTTGTCGACCTCATCTCCGCGGGCCGTAAGCATGATGATCGGCGTAGTGGCAAGTGAGCGGATGCGCCGGCAGACCTCCATTCCGTCCAGACCCGGCAACATAAGGTCCAAGACGACGAGGTCCGGCTGGAAGCGGTCGTATGCCTCCATGCCATCTAGGCCATCGTGAGCTACGCAAACGTTGTACCCGTCCCGGCGCAGGTAGCGGTCTACGACCTCCGCCACGGTTGGTTCGTCCTCAACGACGAGAATGCGTTCTTGAGTCATAGCAGCGTTCGTCTCGAAACAAGCGTAGCGGCGATTTCTTACCAGTGTATTACAGAGCCTTCGCCGCGGGTGGCATCGACCGGCTGAGTGCCAGTCCGCCTAAGCGCTTCGTGCCGTCTCGACGCACGTGACTCCCTCGGGTCCAACCAACGCCGAGTGGTGCGTGCCCGGTGATATGTCGATCCGGTCGCCGGGGTGAAGCTCGAAGCTCTCGCCCGAGGCGGGCAGGTCGAAGCGAATGCTGCCCTGGGCGCAATACAGAACCTTGTGGTACGGATGGCTGTGCGCGCCATAACGGTCGCCGGGCGCGTTCGACCACCAGCTCGGGCGGAGTCCCTCATCGCGGAAGATCGATTCGAGCTCTTCTTTCGTCGGCTGTCCCACGGAGCGCCAACGAGTCAGAGCAGCGCCCATGTCTGAGCTGATAGCTAATGGCCGAGAGCTTCGGTCAGGCCTTCTCGGTGACCTTGTACTCGAGCCGCTTCCCCAGCGCGAGGCGGACCTGGGCGTCGAGTGCGGGCAGCGCGGAGGAGAAGAAGGTGATGACCGCCATGCCGAACCACTGCACGTACTGGAACGGGAAATGCCACCAGCGGAAGCTCGCCGGCCGCTTCGGGCGCATGATGGTATCCAGCGTGACGATCAGCAATAGAGTGCCGGCGCAGGGCGCTAACAGCCAGTGCGAGATGCCGGGGAACCACGCAGGCAGGTCAGTCACGCCGAGAGAGACAAGTAGGAACGGCACGACGCGCCCGAGCGTCACGAGAAACCACTGCGTGGACCATAGGAAGTGACTCTCGCAGAGGGCCCAGAGGCGGCGCAGCCGCGCGCCCATGGGGATTTCCGGATGATCAATGACATGCTGGACGGCATATGGTATGTCCGAACAACCCCAGGCATGCCGGCGCGCCTGTTCGAAATAGCTGACGAAGGTGCGGGCATAGGTGCGCGAGCGGATGCCGTCCATGTAGATCGGCGTATACATCGTGTCCACATCAACCATCCCGCCGAGGTTGTAGTAGCACTTGAGGAACATGTGCCAGTCCTCGGGGATGATGTCCGGGTCCCAGTAGTCCACTTCATGGGCCATTCGCAGGCTAAGGCTGTAAGTCGACTGCGGGAACACGTTTCGTAAGAGCGTGCGGGAGAGACGGCCAAGGTGGTTGAGCCCGGCGATCGCGTGCGGCAGGCGGAGCGGGGCCGGCACATTCCAGATGTTGTTGTAGTACATGATGGGGCCTTGCCAGAAGCGGCGGTAGCGCTCCGGGTTCGTAGTGAAGTGGTAAGTCAGGCAGCTGAAGTATTTCGGGTCGAACACCGTGTCGGCGTCGCAGCTGGTAATCGTGATGCTTTCGATATCGTGACCCCAGCGGTCGACGACGATCTCCTTCGCGCGCCTCGCCGCCCAGTTTTCGTTCGAAGCCTTGCCCGCTACCTCACCCGGCACTCCCCACGGGTGATAGGCGGCGAAGATCCCGCCCAGCCGCCCGCTGTACTCAGCCATGAGCAGCTCAGCCCGGCGTCGTCCCTCAGCTCCTTCGCGCTCTTCCATCGCGAGCACGGCGATGATCTTGTCGGGAACTTCGCCCTCTGCCAGCGAGTTTAGGCATAGGCGTAGCTTTTCGGCGCTCTCGGTGTAGTTCGGAATGACGACTATATGGCGAACGTCATCCCAGCGCAGCGCAGCTTGCCCGGCAGCAACGTGCTTGTCATAGCGCTCCCGCCAGTCGATCTTCTTATGCCGGCGAAGCAACAGGAACCCCTTGAAAGCGTGAATGCCCGTCATCTGGGCTCGCCAGAGCCAATAGGCGTGAAAGCTGAGGACGGCGATTGCGAACGGGACGGGCACAAACAGCGGGCCCCAGACAAGCGACGAAATGACTGTAATCGCGATAAGAGCCGGGACGGTTTCCAGCGTCCTTTTAAGAATCGCCCTTTTTCGGCTCGCCGATATGCGCGGGGGCTCGAGCGCGCGCTCGATTGCGAGCGGTGGGTTCAGCGCGATTGTACGCGCTTCGCCACCGTAAGCGACCGGAAGCGATCTTATCGAAACAGGCGGGGCGTCCAGCGGCGTGTGGCTCAGGCCGATGACGGCGGGGCTGATGTCGATACCTACCGGTATCCCCGACAACCCAGCCGTCCTCCGTGAAGTTTGCGGGTCTATGCCTTTCCTCCTCTTCGTGGTCCCGGCGAATCACGATTCGGGCATAAAATAAGCCGATCCCAATTCGCGGATCGACTTTCCCACGCCTACGAGGTTAGCTGACGGGTTGGGGCTGGAAAGTAGCCCTGCCGCCTACAGCGGCTTCACCCCTGAATTGGTTCCCCCGGTCCCACCTCGGCAGGATTCGGCGTGTAGCTCTTAGGTTTGTTGGAATTCTATGGAGGTCGCCGCGTAGTGTCAACCTCAAAGAGTATCAGTAGCGTTACAATGCGCCGCGAAGCTTAAGGCGAGCGAGTCGTCGGCTAGGAGTTCCTGGCGAAGGGATCGTCGATGACGAACAACCAGGTGCCGTCCGGCTGCCGGCGAACGACTTCTATGGTCTTTCCAGAAATCTCCTGATCGCCCGCCTTCATCGTCCAGACGCCGTACGTTGCCGCCAGTTCCTCGCCCGACCGCACTGTCCGCTCGACTTTGAGGTCAATCTGGGCCTTGCCTTCGACCAGGGGTGCCAGCGCCTGCCGGATGGCGTCGCCGCCCTTCGCCTCCTGGCCCGGTTGCGGAATCAGCGTCGCATCCGGCTCGTAAAGCGCGACCAAGCCTTCGAGATTACCGGCATTCAGAGCTTTCTCAAACAGCGCGTCCACTTCTTCGGGTGATCGTGCGGGCATCTACCTCTCCTTTCGCTCAGCAGAACGGGCGCCATACTAGGACGGTTGACAGAGTGCTGTCAAACGAGCGCCCTTTTCGTGCTAACATCGGCCCCGGCGAAAGGAGCATCCGATGACCCGTCCCGTCGTGCATTTCGAGATCAGAGGTAAAGACCCGCAGCGCCTCGCCGACTTCTATCGAGAGCTCTTCGGCTGGAACATCGACGGCGCCAACCCGATTGGCATCATGACTGTGCAGCACGGCATGGGCGGGCCCGAAGCCGGCGTCGGCGGCCACATCCGGTCCGCCGACGCGCCGGGCGTGAGCATTTTCGTGCAGGTACTCGACCTGGACGACACGCTGCGTCGCGCCGAGGAGATTGGCGGCCACGCCGTAATGCAACCGTTCGACGTGCCCGGCGGCCCGACCGTCGCGCAGATGGCGGACCCGGAGGGAAACCTAGTCGGGCTCGTCAAGCAATAGTCTGTAAGTCGAGTCGGCCGACGATCTCCTCCACCGTCTCCTCCGGCGTCTGATCGCTGTTGTCGACCCACACGCCGATTCCGGTCATCGTTTGGCGCAAATCGCCGTCAAGGGTGGTCGCCCACTTTTCGCCTAGGACGACCCGCTTACCGCGGCTGGCGTCCCTCTCCTTCGCGACAACTTCGGCCCGCGGCGCGAGCACGATAAGGTCGAACGGCAACCCGGACAGGTCCTCATTCAGGTGGGCGTACCGCTCGCCGATGATGATGTCATCGATCACCACGCTGAACCCCGCCTCGTAGAACGACCGCGCGAGCAGGCAGGCATTCAGTAGCCGCAGCCTTAGCTGGCGCTCGGCTTCGGGCGGCATGACGCCGGGCTCCTCTGGCAAGACACGTCCAGCTACGATCATCTGATACAGCACGTCCACCTCAATGTGAACGCCGCGCTCGAAACGCCTCGCCAGCAACCGCGCGACGGTGGACTTCCCGGCGGCCTGTATGCCGGTGATAACTATGATGCGCGGTGGCTTTTCGCTCACTCAGACGTCTGACCGCGCAGGCGCTCCATCCATTCCCGGATGCGCTCCTCGTAGCCTAGGTCGCCCGGCAAGTAGTACTGGCGGCCGCGCAGCCGCTCGGGCACGTGCTCTTGGCCGGAGTAGTGACCGGGGAAGGTGTGGTCGTACTGGTAGTCGCGGCCGTGGCCCATGTTCCGCATCAGCGGCGTAGGCGCGTTCCGCAGGTGCAGCGGCACGGGCTCGGCCAGCGTCCTCTGAGCATCCTCGAGCGCGCGCCCGTAGGCCGAACCGACCGAGTTCGACTTCGGTGCAGTCGCCAGGTAGATCGTGGCCTCGGCGAGCGGGAAGAACCCTTCAGGCATACCGATGAAGTGGACCGCCTGCTGCGCGGCGATCGTCACCTGAAGCGCCTGCGGGTCGGCCAGCCCGACGTCCTCCGAAGCGAGAATCACGAGCCGCCGCGCGACGAACAGCGGGTCCTCGCCGCCTTCCAGCATGCGCGCCAGCCAGTAGAGCGCGGCGTCGGGATCGGAGCCTCGTAGCGACTTGATGAAGGCGGAGATGATGTCGTAGTGCCAGTCGCCGGCGCGGTCGTAGAGCGCGGCCCGGTGCTGGAGCGCCTCCTCGACCCGCTCGACGGTTACGCGGCGAACGCCGCCCGCGTCGGGCGGGGTCGTCTGCGCGGCCAGCTCGAGCGCGTTCAGCGCGATCCTCGCGTCGCCTCCGACAACCTTCGCGAGCGCGGATAACGTTTCGTCTTCGATCTCGATTCGCATCGAGCCGAGGCCGCGTTCCTCATCCGCCAGCGCGGTCCTCAGGATGCCCTCGACCTGCTCCGGGGTGAGCGGCTCGAGCTTGAAGACCCGGGAGCGCGAGAGCAGAGGCGAGATCACTTCGAACGATGGGTTCTCCGTCGTGGCGCCAATGAGTGTGACCGTGCCGTCCTCGACATAAGGAAGAACGACATCTTGCTGCGCCTTGTTGAAGCGATGGATCTCGTCGATGAACAGAATTGTGCGCTGCCCCTGTTCCCCGAGCCGCTCGCTCGCTTCGGCGACGACCCGCCGCAGGTCGGCCACGCCGGAGGCGACGGCGGAGACGAGCTCGAAGTGCGACTGCGTGAGCGACGCGATGATGCGGGCGAGCGTCGTCTTGCCGGAGCCGGGCGGCCCCCAGAACACCATTGACGGCAGTTCATCGGCGTCGATCGCCCGCCGCAGCACGCGCCCTTCGCCGACCAGATGCTCCTGCCCGACGAACTCCTCCAACGTGCGCGGCCTCATCCGCGCCGCCAGCGGTGCGTGGCGCTCGGCGCGCGTCCGGGCAGCTTCGGCGAAGAGACTCAGCGGGTTGCGCCTCCCCGCGCGAGAAGCCGTCTTTCTTGGCATGACGTAACTATTATTGCACCGCCGACGTTAAGCCTTTGCCAGGAGCACGGATGATCGTGGGCAGTCTTCGATTAGCACTTGGTGTCTCGTCGGCGCTTGTGTCATTCGCGCTGGGCGTAGATTCGACTAGCGCGCGCGAATTGCCAACAAACGGAAATATCGCCTATGTCCTAACTCCAGGGCCTGATCCGTCGAGGCCCGATACTCAATCGGAGGAGCTGCGGATTATGAGTCCGGATGGCTCGAAGGACTCGCAATTAACGGCCGTCATCACCCCGGGCAGTCCCGATTGGTCGCCGGACGGCTCACGGATGGCGTTCGATGTCCGGACAGACTTCCGTGACCCGGGGCAGATCTACACTATAAACGCTGACGGGAGCGGCCTCACAAATCTGACTGGTGACTCGCCTTTAGTAAAGGGCCCCCCGGCCTGGTCACCGGACGGCTCCCGGATTGCCTTCATCGGCTTAATTGATGGTCGCTCGGGGCTTTACATGATGGACGCCGATGGGAACAATTTCGCGCTTGTAACCGAGGTCGATGCGGACGTCTCAAGCTTGAGTTGGTCGCCGGATGGGGCTCGTATCGCCTACTCAAGCACTCTTGATAAACATGACTTTCAGATCGCGAACACTGAGATCTACATAATGAACGCCGACGGGAGCGCCCAGAGGCGGCTTACGGATTCGCCAGGAATGGACATCGATCCGGACTGGTCGCCCGACGGCTCGAAGATCGTGTTCGTGTCAAAACGAGAGACCGAGTCGGGCGCCCTCTACGTCATGAACGCTGATGGAAGCGACCAACGGCCTCTTATCCCGAATCACCGATGCACGCCGCCTTCACCGCCGCCTGCTTCGCCTCCCGTTTGCCTAGGTGACGAGCAGCCTACCTGGTCTCCGGATGGAACCATGATCGCCTTCGTCGGCTTTGCCCAGGAGGACCCGGGATTCTCGGACATCTTCGTAGTCCGCGTCGATGGGACGGACGAACGTCGCCTGACGCACACGCCGGACTTCGAATGGAGTCCCAGCTGGCAGCCCATTCCAGCTGGCGAAACACCAGCGCAGATAGCGACAATCCCACCCATGTCTTCGCCCGTGCCTCGGTCTCCCGCACCGGCGGAGCCGTGTATGCGTCCTTCACCGACGGTCGCGGGGAACCCGGCGTCGCCCACGTTGCCCGGCGCAAGCCCCTCTTTCACTGCCACACCCACCGTCACAGCGTCTCCCGTTGGCACGCCACCGCCCACCAGCCCGTCTGAGTCGGCCTTTCCAGAGGGTGCGCCGTCCGCTACACCGACCCCGACACTTGCGCGAGGACCCGACAAAGATGGGTTGCCGAAGCCCACTCCACGGAAACCCGTTACCGCGACCACCGTTCCGCAAGCAAGCGAGCCCATGCCGTCGCCCAGCACGACGCCTCTGGAATGCGAGCAGCGGGAATCGAGCGCGGAGATTACCGCGCAGGCCGCCGGCCTTATCGCGCTAGGTGTTCTGGCCGCGGGCTCGGTGGTGGCCCTGTCGGTCAACGCGGTCCGCCGCCGCCGGTCCTAAACGCTTACGGCCACGCCGCGAACACGGAGCCGTCGCCGTACTCGCCCACCAGCGGCGCGTATCGGGCGACGATCTTCTTCAGCCGGCCGGACGCATAGTCGCGTCGGAGAGCGGCAAGCCCGGCCTCTCGCTCCGCACCCGGCAGGCGCTTGAGGGTCGCCGTGTTGAGGATGCGCTCGTCATCGAGGAAGACCTCTGGGAAGTGCTTGAGCGCCTGGATGGAGCCGTCCACCATCTCCGTATAATGCACGCGACTCAACTCGACACGCGAGAAGCCCGCTTCCCGCAGCGCGTCGATGATCGCGCTTTCCCGCTGGTAGTGGTGCACTGGAGCGTGGTCGCGGATGCCGGGCAGGTACTCGACGACCCAGTTCGCCTCCAGTGTCTCTCGCGTAGACGCTTTCATGACGTACGGGCCTTCGCGGATCACCCGTCGCGCTTCGGCCAGCATCGAGTGCCAGTCCTCGACGTGCCCGAGCACGTTGACCGAGATCGCGGAGTCGAAGGAGCCTTCGGCGAACGGCAGATGCGCTGCATCGGCGACGAAAACCGGAGCACCGCTCAGCTTGACGACCGCTCGTCGCGCCATCTCCGGAGAGTAGTCGCACAGCCTCACGTGGAATCCCTCGTCCGCCAGCGCCTTCGCGAAGTTGCCTGTCCCGCCGCCGATGTCCAGCAGCGAGCGACTTGCAGCGGGTCCGAGCGCGGTAAGCATCGGGGGCAGGACGCTCGGGCTCGCCCCGCGCGTGTCGTCGTAAGTCTGCGCCCAGGCGTCGTAGTCGATGGCTCCCATAGTTGCGGATGTGACCTCCGTCACGCTACGACTCTTCGGACAAGGCTTATAATACCGGCCACCGCGATGACAATCGAAAGCGGGCTCAAGAAAGTCGCCGAGGGCCGCGAAGCTGAGATGTTCGCCTGGGAGGACGGCAAGGTCTTGCGCCTCCTCCGCCCCGGCTTCAACCCCGCGACCCTCGATGCCGAG
>Ga0209803_1000743_pt1 | contig 22035 bp, 20 predicted proteins | sample GraSoiAngelo_138_FD_185895 | JGI IMG/M metagenome (GOLD analysis project Ga0209803, IMG submission 185895) | Grasslands soil microbial communities from the Angelo Coastal Reserve, California, USA - 14_0929_09_40cm (SPAdes) (version 2) | ecosystem: Environmental > Terrestrial > Soil > Grasslands ...
TGGACCGTCGGCTCCATCAAAGTAGAAACCAAGATGTGAGCGTTCGTCCTACGATGCCTCGTTGGGGCGCCGTATGAAGGCGGAAGTCGCCAGGCTAGTCGTTTCCAGCCTGATTTCGTTTGTTGCGCTGGTCTCGCTGGTGTCGCTCTGGTCATCCAATTCATCCGGTTCTCTAGACCGCGAGTATCCCGGAGGGTCGATCGCTGTCACTGCGACCGGCACGTGGCACGTCGCGATTTCTGTGAACTGCAACAACCGAGACTGGTGCACCGGCGAGAAGTTCCTTGGACAACCGATGGCCACCGGTGGGCTGTGGGGGGCGCTGCAGCTCAACGCCGACGGAACAGGAGGGGCGGAGTTCACAGCGTGCAGCCACGCGAGCGAGGCATACGGATTCGCGGCCGGAGCAACTCACGTCTCGGTCACAATTAGTGGCTGGATCATCGGCCCATCCGGCACGTTCATCGAGACCAGGGGCACGGAAACGTATCGGGGGGGGACGAATCGCGGAAGCGTGGTCACGCTCACGTCCCCGGTTGACACGGGGATTCCGGCCATCCCTGGACACTACACGGCTCCTGACATCATCGGATACCCAACACCTCACGGCGTCACAATCCAGGTTCAGGTTTCCTTGATTCCAGCTTGAGTCGGAGACGTGAATTCGGTACGGCGATAGTTCACGTCCGCGGGGGGAACTCCCGCCGTCGGAATACGAAGATTGTGTGGTGGCCCCATTCGTTCCACGGACGGCGAGTCGAAAGCTGCGTTTCAAGAAGTTCGAGTGGCGCGAAAATCGGTTTCAGAAATGAATATTCGCGAGTAAGGTTCGCCGGAGGGACGAACAGCTCCATCGCTTGGAGTCTCGTCAAGACGAAGTGGGCTTCGAATAGTCTCCGGGTTTCAGACGGGGTATAGAAGCGCGAGGGAACGACATACCGCTGAAGCGGCCCGCTTCGCGAGATTGGGATTGGGACCGGGTTGCCGAGGCGTCGGAATGCCTTGCGTGGCCTGAGAACGCCCAAGTAGAAGAGGACCTCGAAGAGACTGGTTCGGTTAATCACGCTGCAGACAAACGGAGAGGTTTCTCGGAGAAGCGGCCGAAGCTGCGCTGGAACGCGGGCTAACTCCGGCTCCATGTTCAGAGCACCTGCGTGCGAGTACGCTCCGTCGAATGATTCGGACCCGAATTCCTGGCCAAGGAGGCCCACGTCTTTGGCGGCCAACTTTCGGCAAATCAGCTTGGATTCGAGGGCCATCGCACGGGCCTTTTCCGTAACGCGATCGACCATACCTTGAGAGATATCCGTCGCCACGACATCGATCCCTTGTTCCGCGAGCCACAGCGCGTCAATCCCAGTGCCGCACCCAATTTCGATGACTCGCCGTCCGGAATGAAAGGCCTCCAAAAGAGCCTTGCGAAAAATCTTCCGCATCCGGATCGTGACCTCATTTGCCGCGATGTCCTTGTCGTAGGTCGGCGCAAGGTCGTCAAACCCCCGTTCAAGGTGACTGTAGTAGGCTTGACCAGAATCGGGGATGGTCCCTCGGCGCATCATCGGTCTGTTCCCCATAGACTTACTCAATGCCGGCCACAGGCAGTTTCAGACCTGTACCATGACTTCATCTGCTTGAATGGAGGTCTTTCGCAAGAGGCTTTGCCCCACTCGAATCAGGTCGTGGTGGAAGGACTACAAGGGCGGAATTATTAGCCTGTCTCCTTTTTCAAGAGGACAAAATAGCCCATGGGCAGTCTAGCTAGATGCGCTAGCCGGAAGTGCCAAAGGGGCGTCACGCGATCGACTCGGAATCCGCACTGCTTGGCCGATGAGACCACTCGCTCGAACGATGTTTTCAGGTTCAAGTCTCGGTAGCCCGTCGCGGCAAGAATCCTAGCCTGAAGGGTCGGATTCAAGACATACAGGAACGGCCACTTGGTGTGCGGCTCGATTGGAAACCTGAGCTCGGGGAACTGCAGGACCGCAGATCCGTCCGGCTCTAGAACTCGCGCAACTTCGCGGAAAAACGCGGCATGATCGGCGACATGTTCCACGAGCGAGATGGCCACGATGACGCTGATGCTTCCGTTCTTGAGCGGCAAATGCTCAGCGCGAGCTTGGACTGCCGGGATAGATGGGTCTACGAGGCGACCCAGATAGTACCGATCGGAGTCCAGCCCAATCACATGGTGATTCCCGCGCAAGAGAACCGTTATTCCACCCGGTCCGCATCCGAGGTCGACGACAAAACGCCCCGTGTTGAACGACGACCCTGCGAAGTCCCGGATCAAGGACGCGTAGCGATCGTTCCGTGCTTCGTAAAATCGGAACGAGTGAAGGATCTTGACGATACCGAGGTAGCACCCCGTGATTGCACTTCGACCCGCAGGCAAATCCCGACCGAACGTTCTGTCACGCAATCGCGGCCCTCTGAACAACCAAGTCCGGGTTGATCGTGTGAAGAATCCCTCTCGGAATCGGCTCCGCCTGCATCGCGAGAATCGGCTCCGAGGCCGCCACAACCATTTCCCCCAAGTTGTCAACATAGATGGTGTAGTACTGTCCATTCGTCTGAAAGTCTCTGTAGACGTGCAGCCCTCGGCCATCGGAGATCATGAAATTCAGGCCGGTGAAACCTCCGTACTTCTCCACGGCCTCTTCGCGGACGGCACGGGTCGCCCGTGCCATGTCCTCGTGAGATCGATCCTCGATGTGATCCAGGATGGAGTGGAACAATATCTGTGAGTCGATCAAGCCCTTCTCTCCCGGATCGTTCACGAGAGACCCGTTATGCTGGAACGCCCACGTGACACCGTGGCGCTCTTCGATGAACGGATGGGAGTATTTCTGGGCGACAAGTCCCGCGACACTTGCCCTTCTCAGGTGGCCCATCACAATCAACGATTGCCCGGGCGTGCGTTCGATGTTCAGCTTCGCGATTTTCCACGCGGTCCCGTAATATTTCGAGGCATCAGCCGCGGAACCAGTGTCCCGAGCGTGATATTGCAGGTCTCCATTCTTGAAGCACGCGAGGCCCCATCCATCTTTGTGACCACGCTCATCCGGGGCGCCGATGGGACACATCCCTTGCGTCGCCAGGTCGGCGAACTCCTCGAAGAGGTCGTAATAAACGGGACCCTGGCTCACGACACCCATCATCCGACACATGGCACGAGCGAACCCTCCGATCGTATATGAACGTCCTCCACCCTTTTCGCATCAAATCACCCGGAAAATCACAAAACCCGCGTTGGCTCTTCCTCCGGCCGAACAGGGACCGCGAGTCCGTCGATCGGACCAGAATCGGGCCCGAAGAGGTGCCGGAGGTCCAATCCAGCGTCGGGTTTCCGGAGTCAATTGCTACCCGGGGGCCACTCGATGATGACCCAAGTGGTGGGGACGCGGACAGATCCATACACGACTCGCTGCTCGACCCTAAGCCCATCGAACCACAAGCCCATACTGCCGGCGCCGGTCAGGCCTGGAAACTCGTAAAGGCCCAACGCGGTCACGGAAAACGACTGCGTTAGCCAAAAGTACTGGCCCTTGGCCGGCACAGTGGCCGAGTCCACGTTCAGGTCAGCAATAACAAGCCTCCCGGGAACGAGCTTGAGATCAAACCCGGTTCGGCTCCCTGCCGTGGCCGATTCCAGTACGGTCCCGACAAGACCGAACGGCCACAAGATGACCGGCAAATCGAGGATTGTCCCAGCGCTCGGATCGTCGACGCGAATGCGGTATGAGACCTCGTAGACACCCGGACTCAGCTGCGCGTAGGGACCGAACCAGAAGTTGGAGGTCTCGTTCGGGAAATGGCGAAGCGCGCTGTCATCTTCGGCCAACGGGTCGGCGACCCGAGAGCCGCTCGTGACGATGACCGATGAATCCTCGTACGTCCGAGCGAAGGGAGTGAACAATGCCAAGGCAGGCGACCCACGCTGGAGGAGGACGGCGCCATCGCCCGAGCCGACAACGCCGAACCCATCGGTGCGGTTCGCCCAATCGTAAATCACTGCGGCCTCGTTCGGACGCGTCCCGTAGTCCGCGAGCACGTAATCGACGGAGGCCATCAGGGCGCCCATCGTCGAATTGAACGAAGTGCCCGGAGGATGCAACGTACCGATCGGGATGAAGAAAGCGTTCGGCCGATTGGAAACGAGAGGAAAGAGGTTGTTCTGTGTCAGGACCGAAGCGGACGCGGGAATGAGGGAGTACAGGGAATCGACCGCCCGTTCGTGATAGCCAATCCACGGGAATCCGCCAACGGGGTATGTCGCGAAACCGACAGGCCCCAGCGGACTGGCAACGACGAGTAGTACAATCGTCGTCGTCAGGGAGGCGGGGGGAAGGGCTGTCCGAATCGAAATCGACCGCGCTCTCGCAAAGATCGGTCGGGTGTGCGAACGAAACCAATCAAAGGTTCGCGAAGGCCTCGCAATGCCGATCACCGTGCCGTAAAAGATGAACGGGAGCACAAACGCGGGATATTGGTCTCCGAGACTGTAGAATGGCGGATTGTTACTTAGAAGCGCCACCACCATCCAAGGGACACAGAAGAATAGAGCGTGGAGGGACCGAGCGGGCATGAATAGGACAGGGCCAAACAGCGCGAGGATGTACCAAATCTTCAACGGCGCGTCGTAGCTCAACGCTGCGAACGCGTGGACCGGATTCGTAATGATCCGAACCGGGACATCGAGCAATCCCGAGGCACCAAGCACACTCCAGTACCCGGAACCCCCGGAGACTCCAGAGAAGTACGGATTTCGGGGATTCAAGGCCAGCTCCACGGCCCTCCCGAGCACCAGCCACACGCTCGCGAGTCCCAAGAGAAAGAGGAGCGCGCGCGTCTCCTTGCTGTCGACCGAGTTGTGCAGCTTCTTGAGTGACCAGACAGAGGACAATAGAAAGCCCAAAGCGAGTGCGGCGACGAGGAACGATGCCGCCTCGATCGTCGACAGGGCGAGCGCCATGCTCACCAGGAAAACAGTCCACTCCCTCCGCTCGAAGAAGTACAGTCCGGTCAAGACGGCGAGCGGAAGAAACGCTTCTGGGTGAAAGTCGTACCAGTTGACGCCCTGCGTGGCCGGATGCAAGAGATACACAACGCCCAGAACAAACGCGATTCGTTCTGAATGGAGCACCCGCCGACCCAGGGCGTAGAGGGGTAGGGCGGCAAGTGCAATGGCCCAGGTCTGAAGCACGGTCAAGGTCAATGGCGAGGGAACGAGCGCATACGGGATGAGCAATAGGAGCAAGATCGGGCTGAAGTGCACACCAAAGACGCTTCCGGACGGATTGGAGGGCAGGTCGATTGTATTGAAGAAGAATCGTTGGTTGAATACGGTGGTGTACATCGATTGGTGATAGATGCCGAGGTCGTAGGCTTGAGCGTCGAGAGCGTAAACGCGTAGGGCGGTGAGAATGGAAAACACAACGCCATAGACTGTCGTCGCGACCAGGATTGAGCGGGTCCAAACGGATGTGCGCAACCATGCCGCCCAAATCGCATGGATCACGGCCGCTGGGCGATGCATCGTCCGCGCGAGTCGTGGGTGCACGGTCCAATCAACCTCGAGCCGAGCTAAAGGCTTCTGGTTCGCGATGCGAACCTTGTCGCCCATCTCGCAACCGCATCACATGAGTCGAGGACACGGCACAAGGAAACTGCCTGCGTTGGTCGCTCCCGCAAATTGCGGTCGGACCTGGGCAAGCCCAGGTGTCGGGTAAGTCGACCGCCCCGTTCCACCCAGAAACCGGATTCAATCCGGCGGGAGTTTGCCAGGGGAAGACGACCTCAGAACCTGTCGATACAACTTGAGGTGCTCCGCCGCCACGACGTCCCACGTTGACGTTTGCGAACGCCGCAACAGGCCTTCGCCGAGTTTCGTTGCGAGATCGGGCTCGCTCAGGATCCGTAGGATCGCCCGCGCGATCTCGCCCGATTCGGGGGCGACCTTCAAGCAATCGACCCCATCGACGAGTTCGCTGAACCGCGGAGTCTTGCTGCACACGAGCGGAACGCCATAGCCTGCGACATCGTGAACGATAGCGCTCACCTCGACGAACTGGTCCGTGTAGGGAAGGGCGAGTGCTGCGGCCTCCCGCATCAGCTCGGAGATCTCTTCGTCGCTGAGGAACTTCGTCAGAAATCGGACGTGGTCCGTGAGGGCCTCTGCTTGGACCCGTTCATGGAGCCCCAGGAGGTATCCCCGTTCCCTCTCGTGGACCACGGATCCGGCGATCGTAAGCCGAATGTCCGGGACTTTCCCCCTTAGGGTCCCGATGGCGCCGATCAGGGACTGAAGGCCTTTCTCGGGCCGAATGAAGCCGAAGAAGACGACGTGATGGGACGCCGCGCGACCACCCGCAACGGCCGAGACCTGTACGCTCCCCAGAGGAATCACGAAGACATCGTGAAGTCCGTACTCACCCTCGGCGGTCTTTCGCATTCCCTCACTGTGGACGACGAAGGCTGAGGCGAAACTGCCCGTCGCCTTCATCGACGACCGAAACGCGAGATGGAGGAGTCCTTTCATCCTCCGACCTTGAAGACTCTCTTCCGTCACGAGTCCGTGGAGGGTCACAACGACCGTCCCTCGAGGACGCAGGACGGCAGCGAGGAGCGGTAGGAGGAGGAGCGAGCGCGCGATGCTCCCGAACGTCCGGTACTCGAATTGGATGTGGTAGATATCCGTGTCCTCCCTGGCGAGCCGCCAGAGTAGTCGTGCAAGCGGCTGATCGGCGGCGACGATCTTGCACCCCAGCCGCTCGAAAATCCGTCGGGCGGTGTACGTTCCCCCCGCCCGCCTCCGTGTCGACGCAATGGCTAAGATCTTCAGGGGGCACCACCGTCAGATCGGCCCAAGGTACGTTACGAGAACGTAATCGAAGTAGAAAGGTCCACCTCGCACACCGCTGCTTCGGAATTCCATGGAACCGGTTCCGGCGTCGGAGTACGAAAGAACAAAGGGCAACGCCAGCGGTTGCCACAGGTCTGGCGCGGAGAAGAACGAGGGATCCACCGTCCGGGAAACGATGTCCCGGCTCGCGGTGGCATTGAGGGACTGGGCAATCTCGAGTGTGATGTTCCCTGTCGAGGTCCGGCCCGTCTTCAGGTAGAAGGAGGCGTCGTACCGACCCGGCGCAAGATGGGCATACGGCCCGACCCAAAAGCCGTTGGGACTTGCATTCAACTCGTTGTAGAAGAATACGGTCCTGCTCTGGGACGTGGGATCCGGGATCACGATCCCTGACGTGTGGACCAGATCGCGATAGTCATACCGGTATTGAGTCGGCCCTTCGACCATCACGGGTCCACTGTATCCGCGGCCCAGCAGGATGACGCCGTCGCTCGACGCAAGGATGCCGTATTCGCCCGTTGACATCAGCTGCGGCAGCTCCGTACTCAGAGGTGTCTGGCTCCACACACGGAGGAAGTAGTCGGTTGTCCTTGTGTCCGCCAAGACGTAATCGATGGTTTCGTTTCCGCTCGGTCGGTAGAGGTAAACGTCAGAACGCCCGCTAACTTGCGGAAATAGGTTGTTTTGCGTCAGGACCGAAGCATGGGGCGGTATGAGGGCGATCACCTCGTGCAGAATCGCGTCGTGGGCGTTCGGTATCGGGAGCCCCTGTTCGTATGCGATTCCGGGGAGCGCCCCTTGCATGAGCGGGTTCAGGGGCGTCAGGAATGCGGACACCACGATTGCGCACGCCAGGACCGCACGCGCGTTCCCCGGATTCCGGATTCGGCCGAATCCATGGATCGCCGCGAAGATGAGGAAGACCGCTACGAACCCGCCCGCGTACTGGTACCCGAATAGGTACCAAGTCACGGGGACTGGCAGAAGGGTGAACACAAACCACGGCAAGGAGACCACGCATTCTCGAAGGGCCAGGAATGGTACGAAGAGCAGACTCCCGAACGACAGGAACCAAAAAGCCGCTCGGAACGCCCAGCTGTCCGGGGGGCTTCCGGACTGGAGGAAGCTCGACAGCGTTGAACCGACGGACCGGCCTGAGCCGCCAAAGTACGCAGAGAGGGAGAGGATTGAGAAAAGGGAGGCCACCGACAAAACGAGCGTCGCGAAGAGGAGCAGTGCCCGCGGCCGATCAAGGTCCAAGCGAATCCGCAACGATAGACGACTGCCGTTGGCCGTTCTGCGGACGGACAATTGGCGAACGAGGTGGGCTAGCGCGATCGAACCGACTAAGACCGACGCGAAGTCAATCGTGAAGATCGAGAGGAGGAAGAAAACGGCGTACCACCTCCACCGGCGTGTCAGGTACGAATAGTAGAACATGCCGAGGAACAGGGGTAAGAAAGCCTCCAGGTGGAAGTCGTAGAAGTTAAGGCTCAGAATCGCCGGGTTCACAAGGTAGACGACGGACCACAGGCTCGCCGCCCGGCCGTCCCCTCGGAGGTGCCGTGAAACGAGGAATACCGGCACGGCGCCGAGGGCTACGAAGACCGATTGAAGGACGAGGAGGGTCTCCGGCCGGGGGGCAAGGGCGTAAATGGGCAGCAGGAGCCACATGAGGAAATTGAAGTGGACCCCAAGGAAGCTCCCGGACGGGATCAATGCGATGTCAGGGGTCTCACGGAAGAGGCGCCCCTGAAGAGCGGTGCTGAACGCCTGATTGAAAATCCCTAGATCGAAAGCGTGGGTTCGAAACGTGTTGAAACGCATCACGGCAACGAGAGACAGCACGACCGCGTATGCGCTCATGGACGCGAGGAGAAGCCCAACGTACCGGTCGATCTGGAAACGCTCCCGTACACCTGACCAGGCCATACGAAGATCGACACGGCGCAGGAGAGCAAGCAACAATGGGCCTCGGTGACTACGGGGCGAGGCCGGGACGTTCTCCTCGGACAGGGAAGAAGGCACGGACCGATGGCTCCGTGAACAGCAGGTTTGGCCAAAATAAAACCTTTCGGATGGTGTGGGCACCGCGGCACCAGCGTTTCGCCGCCCCGTGCCATGCTACGTGGACGGCTCGTTCGCGACGGTCGTCAGCATCGCCTCATACTGAGGCAGAAGCGTCGCAGCGTCATACTTCGAGACCTCATCGGCCAACCGACGGGAACGGGCGAGGTAAGCACTGTAGTCGCCTGTCCATTCGGTATACAGCTCGTGAATTCGGGTCGCCATCTCTTGGACGGTGGAAGCGTACTCGAGCGGCAGTCCAAGCATAGTGTGTGCGGGAAGGTTCGTCGTCACGACAGGGGCGCCCGAGGCGAGCGCCTCGATGATTACGCGGCCAAACGTTTCACGACGCGTCGGATGAACTAGGACCGCGGCTTTGGCGTAGAGATCCCAAATCTGCTGGTGCGGCACCATGCCGAGGCACTTGATATTTCCGTCCCCGGGAGCGAGGCTGTCCGGGGGCACTGTGGCGACGAATTCGATGTCTTCGCCATCGATCAGGCGGCGGAGCTCGACGAAACGACTGAAGCCTTTGATGTAGCTCGGCTTCCCGACGTACAGCACGTAAAACTTCGATGGCTTGCGTTCCCTCGCTTGGAGGGCCTGATCCCGGTGGCTGCAGTCGACCCAGTTCGGCAAGAAAAAGACACGGGGATGCGCCACCCGGGCTTGCATCACGATGTGAACGGCATCGAACATCCGCAGGTGTCCGGGGACGGCGAACCGGCGGGCAAGAAACGCGGCGAACACGTGCGGGCCCTGCCGGAAGGAGTCAATGGCACTCGGGTGTTCCTCTGCGACGACGGGCGCGTGCAATCCTGCGACCTTCGGGGCTGAGCAGAAGAACAGATGCGGCGTCAGCGGGGTGTACATGTAATAGGCGACATCTACTCGAACACGGTGAACGGGCTTCTCGCAGTACAGGACGTCCGAGGGGAGTTCGATGGGAGCCTCCCCGCGGCCCCAGGGAAGCGTGTGAACCTCAACCGCGTATCCTCTGGAGGAGAGGTACGTTGCGAGTTCGGTGATGAAACGTTCCCCTCCGCCCCCATAGGTCAGGCTGTAAAAATGAAACAGACCGACCCTCATACTACAGCGCCCGAGGTTCGGCAACGGAGAGGAGCGGCGCCCGATCGGCAAGATTGGAGAAAACGCACAACCTCAAGCATCCGGGTCCCTCAAAAGCCCAAGGAGCACGGCGCCAAATAGTTGTCCTTGCGAAGAGCGGCGCTCTCCGGTCGCCTGTACCGACGGAGGGAGCCGGGATTATGTGAGCGACTCGATGGACTTGCGAAGTACGAACCGGACGAACTTGGCCGCCTCTTCGTGCGTCGCCAGCTTGCTGCGACCGTTCCTCCGCTCTAGGAAGCGGATTGGTGTCTCTTGAAGCGTGAGCCCGTGTTGATTTGCCAGCCAGACCGCCTCAACCAGCATTTCGTATCCCCCGCAATTCGCCTGGTCGACAATCGTCTGCACGAGGCGGCGGCTGTATACGCGGTACCCCGACGTCACGTCCCGGACCGGGAGCCCGAGAAACCGCCGAGCAAGGCCGTTCGCCATCATACTGATTACACGCCGAGGCAAAGGCCAGTTCACGATCCGACCCCCTCGCACGTACCGCGAGCCAATCACCAGATCTGCGGGCATGTCGAGCATTCCGGGGATTGCCGAAGGGTCGTGGCTTAAGTCCCCGTCCATTTGAACGAGACGGTCAAACTCATACCGACGAAGGCACTCCCGAAACCCAAACAGGACCGCTGTGCCAAAGCCGCGCTCGGTTCGGCGCACCTCCACATCGAGACCCGGGTACTCCGAGGCAACAACTTCGAGGATTTCGAGGGTCCCGTCCGTCGATCCATCGTCCACGACGAGCACGCGTCCGACACGACCCGTAGCGAAGATGGATTCAATCACAGACCGGATGTCCTGGGCCTCGTTGAGGACCGGGACTACGGCAACGCTCCGTTCTGACGCGATTCGACCCCCCCAAACCTGATGCCGTGGCTCCGACCTTAGACCGAACGACCATTTTCTGACGATATGAAAGCCTTTTTGGTACACTCATAGTTACGCTGGAACAATCTAGACGCAAGACGGCTCGTGTCCGACTCCAAGTCGCTCACAGAAGTGCCGTTGGTTTCGGACGAGTCGATTCCCCGGAACGGAAGCGAGGAGCTGTGAACGCCGAGAACACTCGACGACCGAAGTTGCACTTTAGACAGCCCCCCTCCAGAGTTCACGTGAACTGCTGGCGATTTTGGCGATAGCGCCTAGCTATATTTCAAACTTGCGAAATTGTAGCATGGCCGCCTTACAATCCGTCGGCCTCTTCCTTCCTATCCGCGGATGGTTCAGCGTTTCGAATTCGTCCCGGGGGGGCACACACTAGGCGCGATGCAATTCCTCGTCTCACGCGTTACCGCGAACGAACGGCAGCGGGTGGATCTGGGCCCGCAGGTCCCAGCCGCCGCGGTCGATGAAGAGCGTGTCTTTCGAGGAGACCTCGTCGACCCGCAACAGAGCGAGCGCGATCACCCAGCCGGTCGTCGGAGACCACGTGCCGCTCGTCACCTTACCGACCTCGCGGTTCCCTTTTGACACCTTGTCGCCACGGACCGGAGGGACGTCGGCGTCCACACGGAGGCCGAAGCGTTTGCGCCGCACCTGGCCCACGTAGGTCCCGCGCGCCACGATCTCCTGGCCGACATAGCACCCTTTCGTGAAACTCAAAGCGAAATCCGGCGCAACCTCGAGGGCAAGCGTGTCCTCCCCCATCTCCATGCCGAACCGCGGCGTGCCGGCCTCGATCCGCAGAACCTCGAAGGAGTCCCGCCCGATGGGCGTCACGTCCCGCCGGGAGAGCGCGTCCCAGAGTTCGCTGAGGCTCGACCCGGGGGACCAGATCGCAAAGCCGAGCTCCCCCAGCCCGCGGACCCGGCCCACGTGACCTTCGTGGGTTTTGTCGACCGCGAACGTCAGGAAGGCGTCCTGGGGAAGTGCACGGGGATCGACGGTCAGGACACCCGCGACGAGATCGCCCGCGGCCGGCCCGTGCACCTCGACGTGACCGGCCGATCCGAGGTCATGGAACTCGACGTCGTCGCTCACGCGCGCTTTCTCCATGAGCTGAACGATCGTATCCTTCTGTGCCGCCTCGATGTCGAGGACGAGGGAGTCCGCGAAGGCGTACACGCGCAGGTCCCCGAGCACCCGGCTCTTCTCGTTCAGGAAGAGCGCATACGCCGACATGCCGGCCGTGAGGATCTTCAGGTCGGCGGTCACGAGTCCGTCGAGGAACGTAACACGCTCCGAACCGGTGAGCCGAAGCTTCGCGCGGTCGCTCCAATCGATCATCCCCGCCCGCCGGCGGACCGCGCGGACCTCTTCCTCGATCGAGCCATAGCCGGCCGGGATCAACCAGCCCGCCTCGGGGCGGAAGATCGCACCTTCGAGATCGTGGTACGGCCGCAACCGGAGTTCCTGCATCGACGGTCGCACGATGGCCTCCGCTCCATTTGACCTTATGCGCCCCTCCGGGCCGCGCCGTCCGGGTCGGAAGTTTCATAACGACCCTCGCTTTGGTCTGCGACGGATGGCGCCCGAGCTCCGCGACGGCCGGATCTCCGTCTTCGCGAAACGGATCATGCGGAAGCCGCGGACCCTGCACTGCCCATACTGCGACGGCAAGGTCCTCTTCACTCGGAACGAGGAGCACCTCGACGCGAAGAACTGTCCCCACTGCGGCATGCGCGTCGAGCGCCGCGAGTGGCCGGAGAAGCTGTACGATCCGATGCCGATCCTCCGGACGAAACCGGGCGGACCGGACGCGATGAAGATCGAGACGCCGGAGAAGGACGAGCCCGCGAAGAAACCCGAGAAGGGCGAGAAGAAGGACTAGCCGAAGACCGCGCCGCACTTCAGGCAATCGCTCCAATACTTGCCGACCGGCGCGCCGCACTCCCCGCATTCGCCGCCGGTCGCCGTCTGGTCCGCCTTGATGACGACCAGCTCGGGATTCTTCAGCTTGTCCCACCGCGGGTCGCGGACGAGGAGGAACGCGAAGTCGTCGGCCCACGTTTCGAGTTCGAGGAACGCGAGTTTCCGGCCCGCGAGGAGTTCGTTGACGCCCTTCAGGAAATCACGCGCGTCCTTGAATCGGACGACCTTCTCCTGATCCCCCAGGATCAGTTTGGCCTTTCGCAGGTTCAACTCCTGGTCCAGCCAGGTAGCATCCTTCGCGGCGAGCGTCAGCTTGAAGGAACTGAGTCGCGGGTTGACCTCTTTCAGGATCGCGTCGAGCTCGAACGTCTCCGGCACGTGGAAGCCGAGCCAGTCCGCGAGGACCCGGGTCACCGCTTTGTACGGCGCGGTCCGGTACTCGGCGACAAACGCGCCCTCGCCGCCCGGGTAGGCGGCAATCCGCTTCGCGAACACGGCCTTTGTCGGGGCGACCGTGAGCCCGAGGTCGACGAGCCCGGCATGGGCCTCGTTGACGAATACCTCGACCTCGCCCGGCTTTGGTGGAGTGGGCGGTGGAGCGGGCTTTTCCTCGGGCTTCTTCGCCGAAGGCTCCTGCTTCACGACCGCCTCGGCCGGGGCCGGTTTCGCCGCGGGCCTCTCCTTCTCTACCTTCGGCGGCTTCTCCGGCTCCTTTTCTGGTTTGCCTTTCTCAGGCTTCTCTTTCTTCCAGAATCGGAGGGGCATCGACCGCGGAAACCCGGGTGGCTGATAATAAGAGTTGCGCCCTGAGGACCGCAATCCAGACCGACGTCCCGTCGACGGCGATAAGTAGCCGGGTCGCGTAGCCCCGGCGGCTGCCCGGATCCTCATGACGTCTGCGCCCCGCGTTCTCTCCTCCCAACCGCTGCGTGAAGCCTGGCCCCCCATCTCCGAGGAGGAGGTCGAACTCCCGAGCGGCGCGCGGAAGCGCTGGATCCGGATGCACTTCGGCACGTCGGCGGCCGTCCTTCCCGTCACCCCGCAGAAGCAGATCGTCCTCACCCGCGAGTACCGCCATGGCCTCGGACGGATCGTCCACTCGTTGCCCGGGGGGACCGCACGGAACGGGGAGTCGGCGGAGGCGTGCGCGCGACGCGAGCTGATGGAGGAGACGGGCTACCAGGCGCCGAAGTTCCTCGAGATGTACGCGGGGAACAACCTGACCGCGTATCTCGAAGGGACCCTGCACTTGTTCTTCGCCAGAGACTGTCAGTCGACGGACCAGCGGCCCGATCCGGACGAAATCCAGGCCGTCGAGCGGATGAGCGTGACGAAGGCGCTCTCGAGTGCGCGAGCCGGAGAATTCGAGTCCGCGGTCGTCACGCTCGCGATCCTCATGGCCGATGCACGGGGTTGGCTCATCGGTTAGGGTTGCTAGCACTGCCCGATCAGTTCGCGGTCAGCGAATGTATCCTGGACGGGAGACTACCGCGCCCTCGACGTCCGCGACTAGCCACGCATTTCCGCTGAGGAAGCTCCCTGCCTCCGGCAGGCCGGGGCACTGATCCTTCCGAACCATCATATTCAGAGAGATTCCGGAGATGTTCAATCGAATTTTCCACAGAGTCACTTTCGAGAACGGGTTCGTGGTTTCCCATGACTCCTCGATCCGACCGATAAAACGCGCGTAGGGGCTCAGCGGCACACCGTCCTCGCGAGGGTCCATTGGCACCAGATAGTCCTTGATTTCCGGACGCTGCTCGCGCATCCTTGGGGTAATGACTTCCACCTTGTCGGCGACCGCGTTCAGATGCAGGGTCAGCTCGCCGTCGCGTGACGAGAACGTCGGTCCGACCTCGACGAAGTTGCGCACTTCGACGCCGAGCGGGACCAGCGGGAGATCGGACAATCGGACGATCGCGACGTCCTCTTGGCGCGGCGACCGAGGCGACGAACCGTCGAGTCTCCCCGTCACTTCCTGCGCATCCGAAAGAAAAGGAATGGCGAGGACCGGCAAGTAGCGGGGACCGCGTCGATCGACACCTTCTGTTTCAACCAGGTCAATCGTGAACGGACCGTAGGATGCGCGACGCCGCCGGAAGTGGGCGTCCGAGAGGACAAACGATTCGGGTGCGAGACGCTCGGCATCCGCGGAAACCCGAGCGATCAACGCCTCGGGCAACCTCCCATCCGGCGGCGTGAACCCGAGGGCGCTGAAGCCGACGCGATGCTGGAACGCGAGGGCCATGCACACCTTGCCCGTCCAAAGGTCGATCAGACTTTGGATCGTTTCTGCGGGTTTCTGATCCCACACCCGCGCCACCCAATTCAGGGGCGAGACCCAGTATGCATCTCGAATTTCCAGGACGTACATTCGGTCCCGAGAGTTGTAGAACCACTGGTTTGGCACCCGGCGTCCCAAGTTGGCAAGGAAGGCTTGCGACACCAGGGCGCCGAACCCCAGGACCGCCGATCCGAACCGCGTATCGGGCGGGAGCTTGCGCAGGAATGCGTCCAACGGGTCGAGATTCACAGCGGTTTGGTCGAGTTCGATGCCGATCTCTTTCAGGAGGGATGCGGCCGCGGCCGCGTGGGCTGGGACCTGGGCGGCCCATCGGTCCCACACTCGAGCCGGCCACTTGGCTGAGAGGTCTTGACGCTCTGGCGTGTCGCGGGCCTGGCGTTCTCGGAGGCTCGTCACGGTGGCGACGATGAGCGGGACCGCCAGGAGGATGACCGTGAAGGGCGGAAGGGCAAATGCGATGATGAGCACAATCTCCAAGTTCATCAACAGGGCCGCCAGGAGAAACCGCTTCCCGTTTCGCTTCGAGGCTCTCTTGTCCGCCGCCGGCGGTGGCGGCTTGAGGAGATTCACGTTGCGGCCCCGCTCGATCTCGACTCGGACTACTGACTCGATCGCCGCCGGATCGGGAACCGTCACGTACTGACGCGCAAACGCCTCGGCCTCCGCGATCGTCTCGAACCGCAGGTTGACCGTTACCTTCCCGAGGACGAAGTCCGTAAACTCTTTCAGTTCCACCGCGAATAGTTCGACGGTCGAGCCGTTTCGTCTACAACCTTTGATCGCACCGTCGTGGAACGAGACGAAGAAGGTGGAGCTGGCGCCGGGTCTCGTTTCTTTCTGGGGCACCTTGCTCGACGAAAACCAGGGCGGCAAGACGATCGGATCCCGGTTCCAGCTGGACTTTCGGAAGGAGCGCAAGTTCGGCCCCATTACATAGTGACGAGTGCGAGTCCGATACAGCTGCGCGACCGATGGGCGGAGAATGCGCTCCGGGGGACCGGTCCACCCGTTGCGGTGCAGGGCGACTTCGACGGTCACGTTCCCGACCCGTTCCATCGGTCGCCGGTTGCCTAGGAACTCGATGAACGACCCGGCCGTGTCGATTCGGTAGGCTTTGAAGAAGAAACGACGACCGAGGGAGTCGGCGACGACCAGGTGTCCCTCTCTCGTGAGGTAGCCCCACTCCACGATGTAGAAAGGAGGGGGTGGGCTTATGACACTTGTCGTTCACGGCTCGAGCGGGGCGATGCGTGGGGCAGGATTTGAACCTGCGAACCCCTACGGGACAGCGACCTCAACGCTGCGCCTTTGACCAAGCTGGGCCACCCACGCACGGGGCGCTTTCATCGCGGGCCTCGATATTAATCTTCCTTCAGCGATTCGTCGCATTCCATCGAGCCGCTCTCCGATCCGAGAGCCCACAAAAGATTATTTGGCGCGGAGCCCGTAGGCGAGAAAGGAGATCCGCATGCCGTCTCGACGGAAGCCCCGGGCCGCGAAGCGTCGCACGTTCGACGTCATCAACCCGGCGACGGAGAAAGCCCTTGCCGCGTATCCGATTCTGACGGCACGGCAGGTGCGGACGAAAGTCGAAGCGGCCCGCGAGGCCTTCCGATCCTGGTCGAGGCTCGACCCAAAGGAGCGCGCGGCCTACCTGCTCCGATTCGCGGAAGTCCTCCGGAAACACAAGGACGCGTACGCCCAGACGATGACGCTCGAGATGGGCAAAGTCATCCGGGAGGCGATCGCCGAGGTCGAGAAGTGCGCCTGGGCCGCGGAGTACTTCGCGGAGAACGGACCGGGGTTCCTGCAACCGGAGATCGTGACGACGGACGCGATGCGATCGTACGTCGCGTTCCATCCTCGCGGCGTCCTCGGCTCGATCATGCCGTGGAACTTCCCGATGTGGCAAATCGTCCGCTTCGCGGTGCCCGCGCTGATCGCCGGCAACACGGTCGTCGTGAAGCCTGCGAGCGCGTCGCCGCAGTCCGGCCTGAACTTGGAAGCGGCGTTTCGAGAGGGCGGTCTTCCGGAGAGTGTGTTCCAGATTGTCGTCGGCGATCGGTCGACCGCGACCGCCTTGATTCGCTCGCCCGTCTCCGTCGTGAGCTTGACGGGATCCGTGCACACCGGTGTATACGTCGCCCGAGAAGCCTCGAAGGATCTCAAGAAAGTCGTGCTCGAGCTCGGCGGATCGGATCCGTTCATCGTGGCGGGTGATGCGGACTTGGATGCAGCCTCGAAAGGCGCCGTCGCCGGACGCTTCGTGAATGGCGGGCAGTCGTGCATCGCCGCGAAACGTTTCTTCGTCGTGGACTCCGTGGCCGAGGAGTTCGTCGCTAAATTTGCGGAGCGGATGCGGCGTCTCCGAGTTGGCGACCCTCTCGATCCGACGACCGACGTGGGCCCGCTCGTCAACAACGCGCAACGCGATGAGATTGAGGGCCAGGTGAAGGATGCGGTCGCGAAAGGCGCGAAGGTTGAAGTCGGCGGGAAACGGGGCCGGCGGACGGGATGGTACTTCGAGCCCACCCTCCTGAGCCACGTCACGAAAGCGATGCGTGTCCTGCGCGAAGAGACGTTTGGCCCGGTCGCACCCGTCATGGCGGTGCCGGACCTGCACACCGCGATCGAGGAAGCGAACGACTCCGAGTTCGGCCTCGGCGCGAGCCTCTGGACGCAAGACCTCGGCCAAGCCGAAGAACTCGCCGCCCAGGTGGAGTCCGGAATGGTGTTCATTAACGGCGTCGTGAAGTCGGATCCTCGGATGCCCTTCGGCGGCGTGAAGCATAGCGGTGTGGGACGCGAGCTGAGCCGCTACGGTCTCCTGGAGATGGTGAACATCAAGACGGTCGAAATCTTCCCGGGCCACTCGGGCCAAGCCGCGATCCAGAAGAACACCGAGTGAGCCGGGTCGGGCGCCCGATAGGAGGCCAGATTCCAACGCATGGCCTGCCGGACAGCGACGCCGATGATCGGTCCGGACCTCGACCGAGTTACCGGGTAAGCCCCGAACAATCTCGACAGGACTAAGTTGTTCGATGCGCCTTGGTGGTCGACATGAGGCCGAGGACTCGTGGACTGGTGATTACGAGTGTTGCGGTCCTCGTCGTCGCGGTGGTGGTCGGCAGCGCGTACTTCTATTTGCCACGACCCGCAACCTCCTTGCCCCTCTCCTCGGGTACACTGATTACGAAGTACGGATTCAACCTGACGTTCGCCGTAGCCGGTGGCCCAGGGCGGCTCGTCGGGGCGTGGTACGCCAACCATGGCGGCATGATCTGGGTCTACCCGTCGAATTCGCGGCCTCCTCGCGTCATGTTTCTCCCTTGCATCGGAAACCGACCCTGGAATGGAACCGCGGATGTCTCCCTGGGACCGGGCCTGTACACGATGGAATTCGACGCCTTCCCAGGCGGTACGTTCCTCATCACGCGGACGATCCAGCTGGTCTATCCCGGCGACACTCCGACCTCAAATTCGACGCTCTTGGCCAGCTGGTGCGGGGCGTAATTCGAACGCTGAGGGGGAGATTCGAACTCCCGAGGGCCTTCCGGCCCACCAGATCTCAAGTCTGGCGCGTTGGACCGAGCTTCGCTACCTCAGCGCCTCGCCATCGTCCGAGGTGAGAAATACCTTCTCTCGCTCACTCAGCGGGCGGACCGTAACGGCTCAACATCGAGTTCGAACGCCATCACGGGCTGAACGAGCGAGTAGGCCTCCAAGATCCGCGGGTGGATCTCCCCGAATCGACCAATCTCGCGTCCGTCGATGAGGACCGAAGCCGCACGCCCCGGAATGAAGTTCGCGTCCTCAACCCCATCGACATTTGCGCTCTGCCCGACGTCCCGCATGAGGCTCAGGACCAGCGACTTCGCCTCCGTGAACGACGCTTTGTGATGGAGTGCGGCCGCCCCGATGCGCCGAACGTTCCGCGCCTCGAGTACGACCTCCGAGATTTCAAACACGCGCTGAGGGAGTTCGCGGTGCTTGTTCAACCGGAAGATGTTCATCAGCGACGGCAGCAGCGAGGACCGGAGCGTCGTGAGATCCTCGTTCAGCGGATTCCGGATCCGGACCCGGTCCGGCGTCTCGAACGCGTCCTTTGCGGACGCGACGGTCAGGGACATGACTTCCTGATATCCATATCCGACGAGGAGGACACGCAAGGTCTCCGCGAAGTCGTTCGCCGCGAGCGACGCGCCGATCGTCTGGCGGTGCGGGAGGCCCCGCGGATACCGGTCATACCCGGAGGCGATCGCGAGGTCTTCCGCCAGGTCGACCTCGTGGAGGAGATCGAGCCGGTATCCCGGCGAGAGGACCGAGATCGCGTCCCCGTTCGCCCGCGCGTCGTGGCGCATCCGTCGCAGGCCTTCGACGGCTTCCCCCGGCGTCAGCGAGAGACCGAGGAGTGCGTTCGCGCGCCTCAAATCGAGCGAATGGGGCCGATGCGCGAGGTCGGGCGTCTCGAGGATGCGGTCCGGATACTTCGTCTTCACGCTCTGGATGCGACCGCCGCGCTCCGCGAGCGCGGTCGATAGGATTGCAAGACACCCGTTCACCGCCTCGAGGTCCGTCCCGGTGACGTCAATGAAGAGGTTCCGCGTGTCCGAGGTGAGCTGCGTCCGGATTCCGTTGATGACGGGAGGGAAGCTAAGTACCTGGCCGCGCGCGTCCGTGATGATGGGGAACACTGGTCGCGACGCGACGAGGTGCGCGTACTCGCGGCCCTTCTCGTGTTTCGTCAGGATCTCCAGGAGGTCCATCTCCTGCGCCACGCCGAGCGGCGTGAAGCGGACGTCGGTCGGGAGGACCGCTTTGTAGGTGTACGGCGGCGTGACTTTGTCCATGTCGTGGATCCCGATCGCGACCTTCTTTCGACGACGGCCGACGGTCAGGTGGAGCTTTTCCTGCAAGTCGACGAGGGACCGCAAGAGGGCATCCTCCAGCTCGAGCCCGCGGACGATGCCGCCGACCGCGTACGGCCGGACGTCGGCCACACTGCGGTCGACGAGGAACTCGATCCCCGAAGGCTCGACGTGGTACACGGGGAGGCCGACCTCCAAGCCCAGGAACCCGCGCAGGCCGCGGGCAATCCCTTCGACCGAATAGAGGTCCGGCCGGTTCGGGAACACGTCGAAGGTCATCAGGTCGCCCTGGACGCCCTCGGGACCCGCGCCCATGAACGTGATCCGATCCACGAACTCCTCGATCGAGAGGGACTTGCCGACGAGGTCGGCCAGGTCATCCCGATGGATGTCGACGTTCGTCAAGGACGCCTCCGATGTCTTCTCCGTATTTATACAGTTTCAGGGGACGGAAAACAAGAAGGCGGTGCGGTCGCTTTCGGAAGCGAATCGCGGAGCCGTGGCATCATGCAGCAGCACACGATTGGAATCGCTGGCGTCGGGAAGATGGGCGAAGCGCTCGTCCGCGGGTTGATCGTCGGGCGGGTCGTCCCCGCGTCGAGGATCCTCGTCAGCGACGCCATTCCCGCCCGTGCGAGAGAGATCGCCGCGAAGCACGGTGTCACCTCGCTCGACACGGTCGCGGACCTCGCCCGGGAATCGGACATCCTCGTCCTCGCGGCGAAACCCAAAGACATACCCGCGCTAGTCAAAGGGACCGCGGACCATGTGAAACGCGATGTGCTAGTGATCACCTTGGCCGCGGGTGTCCGCACGGCATTCGTCGAGAAGTTCCTCAACGGGAAGGGGCGGGTTGTACGGATCATGCCCAACCTCGCGTGCGCGGTCGGCGAAGGCGCCACGGCCTTCGCCTTGGGTCACAGCGCGACCGAACACGACGCGCTCGTTGTCGAGGAGATCTTCGGCGCAATCGGTCGTGTGACGATGGTCGAGGAGCCGATGCTCGATGCGGTGACGGGACTGAGCGGCAGCGGACCGGGATTCATCGCGGCCCTCGCCCACTCGATGATCGAAGGGGGCGTGCGGTCCGGGTTGCCGCGGGACGTCGCCTACAAACTCGCGCTCCAGACGATGAAGGGGACGGCGGAACTCTTGCTGATCGACGGCCTCGAGCCGATGCAGTTGTTCCGGATGGTCGCGACACCGAACGGCACGACCGAGGCGGGCTGGGCTGTCATGGAGAAGCGCGGCGTCCCGCCGGCCATCAGCGATGCGATCGTGGCCGCATCGAAGCGTGCGGCGGATCTCGCGGCGGAAGTCGCCAAGGCCCACGGGTAGGACGCTCCGCGTCTGTGCCGCGCTGCGAATCGAGAAAAAAGGGAGGGACGCTGGCCGGGCCTAGTGGGCCGCGGCGGCAGCGCCTTTCGCGCCGACTTTCGCGACTGCGGCCACGGCCGCGCCGATCCCACCACCCGCGGCTCCACCCGCGAGGGCGTTCTTCACCGCGGTCACGACCTCGTAGCCGTGCGTCGTCGGTGGGATGTGCTGGAGCGCAATCGCAAGGCCCGGAACATCGCCGTGCGTTACGGCGGATGCGGCCCCGACTGCAACGGCTCCAATCGCGGCTCCGATGGCGGCTGCAATCCCGAGGGATATCATCCGACACCTCCACTTTGTGTCGGGAGTTCGCCGAGTAAGGCCCTTATGGTACGGCCATCGAAGGTACAATTTCGGCAGCGCGGCCGACGAGCCGCCAGGTGATCACGCGGCCTCCTGCCATGGACCGTTTTTACTCAATTGAGTAAAAGCCGATGAGCGTCGTGACCCTTGCGAAACGACTGACGCAAGGCCTCGGTCAGAATCTACGACTTGCCGGGCGCAACGAGCGCGGCGAGGCGATCCGCCACACCTTTGATCTTCTCGCGGAACGGTGCAATTTTGGACCGATCGGAGCGGCTCAGGTCCTCTAGATAGGAGGCGTAGCCCACCATCTC
>Ga0209803_1000745_pt1 | contig 22026 bp, 25 predicted proteins | sample GraSoiAngelo_138_FD_185895 | JGI IMG/M metagenome (GOLD analysis project Ga0209803, IMG submission 185895) | Grasslands soil microbial communities from the Angelo Coastal Reserve, California, USA - 14_0929_09_40cm (SPAdes) (version 2) | ecosystem: Environmental > Terrestrial > Soil > Grasslands ...
AGGAGGAACCATCCCGATGACCGTCAAAATCTCCGCCCGTCCCAACGGCCCGTACCTGATCGAGGGCGAGTGCGAGGTCTACGATCCCTCCGGGAAGAAGCTCGACACGACCGGCAAGCCGAAGATCGCGCTCTGCCGCTGCGGCCACTCGAGCACGAAGCCGTTCTGCGACGGGACGCACAACAAGGTCGGCTTCCAGGCCACCTAGGACACGGCCGGGCCGCTACTGCGGCTGGGAGTCGGGCTCCACGTCGGTCAGCAGGACCCAGTCATCGGGCGGGCCCGCCTCGGGCCGCATACCGGCTTGCGCGACGACGGTCCGGCCGCGACTGGGGGAGAACCACTCCCACATTCCCGGAGGTGGGCCGGGGTCCTGCGCCTCGCCGATCTCCGGACCGGTGGCGCCGGACTCCGCGCGCTCGGTCTTACGCTGGCGCTTCGCTTCCTGCTTCGCGCGCTGCTGGTCCGCCTTGCGTCGTCGCTCGAAGCCGTAGTTGCCTCTGCGGCTCACCGTTCACCCATGCCGACATCCTACTACTCCCGGACGCAGTCGGGCCCGGCGAAAACGCGGGTGTTGACGCGCCTCGCGGAGGGGCTCGCGCCCTTCGACCCTGACAGGCCGTGGGGCCCGTCCAGCCGCGGCATTCAGGGACACGCCAAGGGTGATCGCGCTCCCCGTGGACGCCGGCTTCAGAAGCAGCGGAGGTGCCCCGACCAGAGCGTGCACAGGGGCGTGGCGTAGATCCGTGCCCGGGCATCGGCGTTCGCGAGCGCGCGCTGCGCCTCGCTCACCTCGCGCAGGAGCTCGGCCTCGTCGTCGAGGCTCGCCGCGACGAAGGCGCGCGTCTCCGAGTCGAGCGGATCGCCTCGCATCAGCCGGAGGGCCCGCTGAGCTTGGGCGGCGATGCGCCGGTCGGCAGCGAGGTCGGCGAAGGCGGCGAGGTGCGCGTCCGCGGGGCCGGCCTCGCCTTTCTGCAAGTGGCTCAGGCCCAGGTAGAGTCGGACGGTGGCGTCGCGAGGCGCGCGGGCCCGGGCGCGCTCGAGCGCGGCCGACGCCTCGTCGAAGGCGCCGAGCTTGTAGCGGGCAATCCCGAGGCTCACGAGGGCGTCGAACCGGTCCGGATCCTCGGCGAGTACCCGCTCGAAGGCGCGGGACGCGTCGGCGTAGCGTCCCTCGCGCGCGGCCGCCATCCCCTGGCCGAACGTCGTGGTACAGCCGGCGAGCACGGAGAGTGCGAGCACGAGACCCAGCGCGGTGACCCCGGTGCGCATCGCTGACACCTCCCGGTGTCGCGATAATACCGCCGCCGACGGAGCTAAGGCAGCGCCGGGGTGATCCGGATCAGCACCGACTCTCGGCTCGCGAGCCGCTTGCGGATCCAGCGCCCCATGAAGAGCGGCACGAGGAGAGGGTACTTGCGCCGGTACGCCGCCAGAACCTCCTGCTCGAGATCGGGCCGGTTGTCCACCCACTCCGCCTGCCCCTCGAAGGACGGGCCGTGGGGTGTGCCGAGCGCGACGCGGACGCGCCCTGTGGCCTTGATCCGGCGCGCCTTGAGGCTCGCCCTGAGCGTCGTGAAGTAGAGGACGCCGTCCTTCACCATGAACCACGTCGGGACGGTGCCCGACCTACCCGACGTCGAGTAGGTCGTCAGGTACATCCGCTTCGCGCTCGTGCCTACCAACGGGTGTCCTTCACGCCGAGCCAGCGCCCGACGTGGCTGACGACGATGTGGCCGCAGAAACTCAGCAGGAGGATCGTCGCGACGTCGGCCCACGTGAGCGCGACGCGCGTGTGGACCAGGACCAGCGCGCCGACGACGAAGTCGAGCTGGTCGAACGGGATCCACGGCCGACCCGGCTCCACGCCGAGCCGCCGCTTGAAGAAGCTTTTCGCGCTGTCACCCGCCATCGCGCCGACGCCGAAGAGCAGGCCGAGCAGCGGCCATTCCTCGTACGCGACGATCGACCCCGACCACGCGAGGCGCCACTGGGCGAACGTGACGAGCATCGCCGCGAGCACGCCCACCACGAACCCCAGCACCGTCTTGTGCTCGCCGAGCCAGCGGCGGCTGATCGGTCGGTTCCACCCCTTCCAGTACCGGACGAACGGGGGCGCCATGTTCGCGACGTAGGCGGGTGCCATGAAATAAGCGAGCTGCAGGGCGCGGCAGAGCACTAGGCGGCCGCCACCCACTCGCGCCACAGCGCAAGGAGGAGCGCGATGGCGATGGGGCCCAGGAAAAGCCCGACGGCGCCGAACGTGGCAACGCCCCCGATGACGCCGAAGAAGCCGAGCAGGAACGGGACGCGCGTCGCCCCGCGCAGGAACCACGAGCGGATCAGGTTGTCGGCCAGGCTGACGACGAGCACTCCCCAGGCGAGGAGCAACACGCCGGCGAGCACCCGACCCTCGACCAGGAGCCAGGCGCTCGCGGAGACGTAGACGAGCGCTGCGCCGACGGGCGTGAGCGCCAGGAGAACGGTGCCCGCGCCGAGGAGCACGGGCGTGCGGAGGCCAGCGGCCCAATAGCCGACCATCGCGAGCACGCCTTGCGACAGGGCGGTGAACAGCGTGCCGTACATGACCGCACGGACGGTCCGGCCGAGCGGGTCGAACATCGCCGCGAACCGCGCCCCGCCGACCCGGCGCAGCCCGGCCTGGATCTGTGGGGCGAGGAGGTGGCCGTCGCGGTAGAGGAAGAAGAGCGTGAGCAGCGCCAGGACCGCGTCGAGCACGTTCCGGCCGACGTTGCCGGCGGCGGTCGCGACCGCCGCGGCCCAGCCGCCGGCGTGAGCGAGGATCAACCGCTCCAGCGCCGCCGAATCCGCGAGCACGCCGACGAGCTGGTCGGCGATTCGCGGACCGAGCCAGGGGAGTTCCCGAACCACCGCCAGTACGCCGGCGGGCACGGTCAGGGCGGAGAGCCGGAAGTCGGCGAACGTCCGGCCGATCTCGGCTGCGAGGGCGAGCGACAGAAGCACCGCCGGGATCACGATGAGCAGCACGACGAGCGCCGTCATGAGCGCGGCCGCGAGCGCGGCGCGTCCGCCGAGGGCATGGCGGACGCGCTCGGAGATGCGCCACGTCGCGAAGACGAGGATCGCGGCCCACGCGAGGGGGACCAGAAACGGACGCAGCACCGCGAGCGCGGTGGCGATGATCAGTGTGTAGCCGGCGAGCTGGACCCAGCGCTGGATCGGGGCGCCCTCGCCCATCAAAAGCGATAGTAAGCCATAATGCCCTCGGCATGGGATTCCTGTTCCGCGTCCTCATCAACGCGTTCGCGATCTACCTCGTCGCCAACGTCGTGCCCGGGATCACGGTCGCGGGCATCGGGGCGGCGCTCGTCGCCGGCCTCGTGCTCGGGTTGGTCAACGCGGTCGTCCGCCCGATCCTCGTGGTGCTCACCCTGCCGATCACGCTGGTGAGCCTCGGGCTCTTCCTCTTCGTCCTCAACGCGTTCTGCCTCTGGCTCACCTCCGAGCTCGTGAGCGGCTTCGAGGTCCACGGCTTCTGGCCGGCGTTCCTCGGGGCGCTGGTCATCAGCGTCGTGAGCTGGGTGCTCAACGCCTTCGTCAGTGATCGGGGTCGTGTCGTGGTGATCACGCGTGTGAGCCGGAGGGCTCCTCCACCGGGCCCCGCCAACTCCCCTGACCTTTGATCAGGAGTGGGCCAACCCGGGTGGTAAGGAAGCACGCAGCCTGAGCCTCCCGCCTAACCGATCAGGACGGAGAAAGCATTTCGATCCGGCCAGTTCCGGTCAACTTCCGGCTTTGGTATCCCCTTTGCGTGGGACCTCTACCAGGAGGTTCAAGACGATGATCAGCACCGTGGTCCGGTCCCTTTCGCGAGTTCCGATCCCGCTCCGAGGCCTCGCCGTCTGCGTGGCGTGCGAGGAGTGCTTCGAACTGGGCGAGCCGACGTGCCCGTCATGCGGCAGCGACGAGCACGTGCCGCTCCTGCACCTGCTCGAGGGGCGGATCCTGAACTTGACGGGTCGCAACTGATGCGCGCGCGGGGGGCCGTCGTTGTCGTGGCGCTCTGCCTGGCGCCGGCGCTCGCCCCCGGGGCGTGGGCCGGGGAGCCGGCCGATCAGCTCTTCGCGAGCATGGACCAGGTGCTGAAGATTGTCGTGGACCCCGCGTTCACGCAACCGCAGGAGCGGCGGCAGGCGTTCCACCGCACCGCCGGGGATATGTTCGACTTCGTGGAGATCGCGCGCCGGAGCCTCGGGCGCCACTGGGAGGCGCGCACGCCTGCCGAGCGCGAGGAGTTCGTCGAGGCCCTCCGCGAGTTGCTCGAGCGCTTATACATCTCAAAAGTCGAGCTCTACAACGGTGAGAAGATCACCCTTCTCGGGGACAAGATCAATGGCGACCTCGCCACCGTGAAGACCAAGGTCGTCGCCAAGAACGGCAGCGAGATCCCCGTGGACTACCGGATGATCCTCCGTGGCGAGCGCTGGCGCGCCTGCGACGTCCTGATCGCTGGCGTGAGCCTCGTCGACAACTATCGGGCCCAGTTCGACAAGGTCATCCAGCGCACCTCCTACCAGCAGCTGGTCAAACAGGTCAGAGAAAAGCAGTAGAATCCCTGCATGTGGCAGGGAAGCGTCGCCTCGCTCCATATCGCCCCCCGCGCCGCTGCGCCGATGGAGTCCGTGCAATCCGTCCGGGCGGTGCCCGGGCGCGGTCTCGAGGGCGACCGCTACTTCCTCGGTACCGGGCTCTACTCGCCGAAGGCGAGCCACGGCGGCCGCGAGGTGACGCTGGTCGAAGCGGAGGCCGTCGCGGCGCTCTTCGACGGCGTCCAGAACGCCGAGGGCCACCGGCTCGGGATCAAGCTCTCCGCCGCGGAGACCCGCCGCAACATCGCAACGTCCGGCGTTCCGCTCAACCACCTGGTCGATCGCGAGTTCTGGGTGGGCCCGGTGCGCATGGTCGGCACGCGGCTCTGCGAGCCCTGCAAGCACCTCGAGGACCTCACGCAGAAGGGCGTCATGGCGGGCCTCATCCACCGGGGCGGGCTGCGCGCGCGGATCCTTTCCGAGGGCGTGATCCGAGTGGGCGATCTGATCCACCCGAAGACCGACTGATCGAGGAGGCGCTCATGAGAGGCGCGCGGTTCCCCAGCCGGTCATCGTGGCGACCAACGTGCTGGCGTTGCCCCGCTACTGGACGCCGCTCCTCGTCGGACTCACGCTGCTCGTCATCGGCGCGGTGTGGTCCGCCGCCTGCAGGAAGCCGGGAGCCTCGTAGCCGCCGCGTGGTGGGGAGCGCGCGCTAGGGCACGCGGTAGCTGATCCGGTAGATCGCGTCGTCCGTCGAGAGGTAGAGCGCACCGTCGGCGCCCGCCTGGAGTCCCACCGGCCGTCCCAGCACCCGCCCGCCCTGGAGCCATCCCGTCGCGAAGTCCTCGACGGGGCCGCTCGGCCGGCCGTCCATGAACGGCACGCGCACGATCTTGTAGCCGGTCGGGACCGTGCGGTTCCATGAGCCGTGATACGCGACGAAGAGGCTCCCGCGGTAGCTCGGCGGGAACTGCGCGCCCGTATAGAACGCGAGGCCGAGCGGCGCCGAGTGCGCCTGGATCTCGATCGTCGGGAGCGTCATCCGACGGCACCGCTCGGCGCTCGTGCGCGCGCGGGAGTCGGGGACGACCCGGCCGCCGGCCGCGAAACACTCGGGCCAGCCGTAGAAAGCGCCTTCCTTGACCTCTGTGATGTAGTCGGGCGGCAGGTCGTCGCCGCGCCAGTCGCGCTCGTTGACCGTCGCCCAGAGCTCGCCAGTGCTGGGGTGAACCGCGAGGCCGACCGCGTTCCTGAGGCCCGTCGCGAAGCGGAGCTCGCCCGAGCCATCGGCGTTGTAGCGCGTGATCGCGGCGCGGCGCGGATCGCTCTCCGTGCAGACGTTGCACGACGAGCCCACGGAGACGTAGAGCCGGCCGTCGGGGCCGAACGCGATCGTACGCGTCCAGTGATTGCCGCGTGGCGGGAGGTTCGGCACGACGACCGCCGGGTCGCTCGCCCTGAGCGTCGCCGGGTCGTAGCGGAAACGCTTCACGCGGCCAGTCTCCGCGATGTAGAGGTCGCCGCCCCGAAACGCGAGCCCGTGCGGCAGCTCGAGGCCGTCGGCGACCATGACGGCTGCGTCCGCCCGGCCGTCGCGGTTCCGGTCGGGGAGCGCGACGACGCGGCCCTGGTCCGGGGTCGAGACGAGCAGCGTGCCCGCGGGATCGACCGTCATGAACCGCGTGGAGCCAAAGCCCGACGCGAACTCCTCAATCCTGAAGCCCTGCGGCAGGGTGAGGGACCTCTCCTGGGCGGGCGCGGCGCCGCCCGACAGGAGGAGCACGGTGAGGATCGCGCTCAGCGTCCTTGCCATCGGGGCTTGCGCTTCTCGAGGAAGGCCCGGACGCCCTCCTGGAAGTCCTGGCTCAGGTAGCAGGAGAGGATGAGGTCCTCGAGACTCCCCGGGGACTGGGCGGCGATGAGGCGTCGCGTCGCCTCCTTGGCGGCGGCCATCGTGAGTGGCGCGTGCTCGGCGATCTCGCCGGCGAGGTCGCGTGTCCGCCCGGGGAGCGCCTCGGCCGGGTGCACCTCGTCGACGAGCCCGATCGCCTTCGCCTCGGCGGCGTCCACCAGGCGCGCCGTGAGGACGAGCTCGCGTGCACGGACCGGGCCGACCGTGGCGACGAGGAGCGCCAGGCTCGTCGGCGCGACGAAGTTGCCGAGCGTCCGCGCCACCGGCGCCCCGAAGCGCGCGTGCGGCGCAGCGAGCCGCAGGTCGCACGCGAGCGCCATGAACATGCCGCCCCCGACCGCGTCGCCCTGGACCATCGCGATCGTCGGCTTGGTCATCCCCGCGATCCGGGAGAGCACGCGGCTGACGCGCGCCTCGTACCCGAGCGCGTCCTCTCTGGTCTTGAAGGTGAGGAACTGGCGGATGTCGGTGCCGCTCGCGAACGACCGGTCGCCCGCTCCCCGCAGCACGACGGCGCGCACCCCGGGGTCGCGGTCGAGGCGCTCGCAGGCGTCGTGGAGCGCCTCGTACATCTCGAACGTCATCGCGTTGCGCGCCTCGGGCCGGTTGAAGGTGACGACGGCGACGGCGCCATCCTGCTCGAGGAGGAGGTGGTCGGTCATCCCTGCCGCGCCCGGCGGCGCTCGCCTCCCATGGCGGGAAGCTTACCCTCCGGCCCCCGGCCGAACAAGGGCCGCCAGGCGCCGGCGTGACGTTCTTTCGTTGACTTCGCTTCGAAGGTGCCGTTACATTTCTTCGTGATGCGACTCCGTCGTCTGCGGTTGCGCTACTGACGGTGCACGCTCCGTCGCTGGTCGCTGCCGACCCCGCCGACGCCAGCGCTCCTGTCCTCTCCACGGTCCGAGTCGACCCTTCACCGAAGCTCACGCGCCCCGCGCGCTCGAACGAGGGAGGCGAATGCTCCACTTCACGATAGACGGCTTCCAGGGGTTCCGCTCCCGCTTCGACCACGTCCCGCTGATCCAGGAGGTGCTCGAGGAGGTCCCGACCCAGCTCGGGCTCAAGCCTGTGATGCCCGCGTTCATGCTCCCTTACTACAACGGGGTCGTGCCGGAGGACTGCGGGGTCAGCGCGTTCGTCTTCCTGGCGGGCGGCCACTTCACCCTCCACACCTTCTCGTTTCGCGAGGCGTACTTCGCCGACCTCGTGGCGCCGACGGCCTTCGACGCCGGGCGCCTCAGGGATGTCCTGGAGGCGGTCTTCCCGTGCGCGATCACGACGGTCCAGACGGTGGATCGCCAGGACCTCAAGGACACCGAGCCCGACATGGACGCCGACTTCGGGCCCCATCTGTTCCTCAACATCGACGCCTACCAGGGGCCGCAGAGCATGGACACGCTCTTCGCGCTCTTCGACCGGCTGCCGCGCTCGATCGGCATGACGCCGATCATGCGCCCCTACGTCATCCGCGACCGCGGGACCGACGGGCGCGGCGTCCTCTCCGCGATGACGATGATCGCGGAGAGCCACGTGAGCCTGCACGTCTTCCCCGACGAGGAGCGCGCGTACTTCGACATCTTCTCGTGCCGCTTCTTCGATCGGGACCGCGTCGTCCCCCAGCTCAAGGCGTGCTTCCCCGGCGGCACCGTCCAGGAGGCGTTGATCGCCCGGGGGAGCCGGTACCGGTTTCTGCGCACCGAGCGCGAGCGCGAGCACGCCAAGTCGCGCGCGTGGCTCCACCCGGAGGGGTGACACCATGTCCCAGCGCGCCAGGTACGACGATCCGCGCCTCGTCCGCGAGCCGATGGCCGTCGTCGAGGGTGACCAGAACCAGTCCGTTCTCGCCCTGCTCACGAGGATGCGCGCCTCCGCCTTCCAGGGGCGCCAGCTCGGCGAGGCGTTCGAGACATGGAAGCGCATGATCGAGGGCCCGAGCCTCATCTGCCTGGGCTACGCCGCGTCGCTGTCGAGCGCGGGGCTCTGGCCGCTCGTGACCTGGCTCATGGAGCGCGGATACGTCGACGTGCTCGCCTCGACCTCGGCCAACATCACCGAGGACCTCCTCGAGCAGATGGACGGCAACCGCGTCTACCGCGTCAGCGCCGACGATGTGGACGACGCCGACCTCTGGATGGCGGGGTACTACCGCTTCTACGACCACATCGTCTCCAAGGCGCGGTACGACGAGCTGGAGACCCGCGTGCTGCGCGCGTTCATCGACGACCTGGCCGAGCGCTGGCGGAAGCCGGCGATCCCGACGGTGCGGCTTCTCCACGAGCTCGGCCTCTGGCTCGAGGAGAAGGGGTTCCGACGCTCGATCCTGGCGACGGCCGCGCGCTGCCAGGTCCCCGTGTTCTGCTGCGGGCTGCCCGACGGGCCGATCGGCGAGGCGTACGACAAGGCCGCCCGCGCCGAAGCGGCGCCGATCGTCGACTTCTTCCGCGACTACAAGCTCGCGACGGACATGATGGACACGGCGATCACCGGGGGCCGTGGGACCTCCGTGATCTTCCTCGGGGGCGGCGTGCCCAAGGACTTCCTCCAGATCACGGCGACGAGCGTCTCGTCGCGGCACGGCAACGCGGAGGCCAAGCCCCACGTCGCCGCGATCCAGATCACCACGGACAACACCGTCTACGGCGGCCTGGGCGGCGCCGCGCTCGCCACCGAGTGCATCTCGTGGGGCAAGGAGGCGAAGGGCGGCCCGAACGTCATGTGCTTCTCGGACGTGACGATCGCGCTCCCGCTGATCTGCCAGGGGCTGCTCGAGCACTTCGGCCCCGCTCACCGCCGCTGGGAGCCCCGTCCGCTGAACCTCGCCGAGGTCTTCTAGCATTTCGAGGGTCTACCCGAGGCGATCGTAGTCCGGTAGGCCTCCCAGAGACATGCGGGGCCCGCTCAAACCCCTGCCCGCGGCGGTGGCGCGCTGGACCGTCACGGCGCGCATCCTGCGCTGGCTCGACGCGCTCGTTGCCTGGCTCGGTGTCTGGGCCGGCGCGGCGCTGGCGCTCCCGAGCGCGTCGCGCGAGTCGCTGGCCCTCCTCGCGGTTCTCGTCGTCGCGCTCGGGGCGCTCGCCCGTCCGCTCCGGGCGCGTTGGCGGCCGGTCAGCGGCGTGGTCGGGCTCGCCGTGAGCAGACGGCTCTCCCCGGGAGATCCGGCGTGGTACGTGCGTCCGGGCGACGCCGAGCGCGTCCTCGTGACGGCGCTCCACCGGACGCGCGTCGTGATCGCGCGTCTCGATGAGTCGGGCGCCGAGGGGCTCAGCGTCCGCCGGACGCGCGTGCTCCTGGTGCCGGCCGACACCGTCTGATCGGCCGGCGAGCTTCGACGCGAGATCCGTGTGGATCGGCCGCTCACGAGACGCGCGCGAAATCGATGAAGCCTCGCTCGACGTCCGTGCGCACCAGCTCCACGCGCACCCGGTCGCCGACGTCGATCCCCTCGAACCCGCGGACGACCTTCCCTTCCACCGGCGGCCGGAGCACGCGCGCCCACGTGCCCTTGACGGACGCGCCGGTCACGATCGCGTCGAACCGCTCGCCGATCCGTGACGCGAGGAGGAGCGCCGCCGCGGACTTCCGCACCTGGCGCTCCACCTTGTCGGCGTTGTCCTCCTGCTCGGTGCAGCGGCGGGCCAGCGCAGCGAGCTCCACGTCGGTGTACGGCGCCGACCGTCCGGCGAGCGCCGCCTTGAGGAGGCGCTGGGTGATGAGGTCGGGGAACCGCCGGTTGGGGGCGGTCGAGTGCGTGTAGTCCCGCACGGCGAGCCCGAAGTGTCCGTCGGGCGCGCCGCCCGGGGGGTCGAGGACGTACTCGCCCGAGCCCAGGAGCTTCACCACCGAGAGCGACAGGTCGGGGAAGCGCGCGGGATCCGCCCGGCGTCGCGCTCCGAGAAAGGCTTCGAGCGCGCGCGCGTCCGGCGCCGGCGGCAGCCGCTCACCGAGGCCTGCCGCCAGCTCGACGATGCGCTCCCAGCGCTCAGGGGCACGGAGGACCCGACGCAGCGACGGGGACCCCCGCGCGTCGAGGAACTTCGCGGTGACTTCGTTGGCCGCGATCATGTAGTCCTCGATCAGCTCCTTGGCACGGTTCTTCTCGTCGGGGAGGAGATCGGCGAGCATGTCGCCGTCGAACACCGGCCTGGGCTCGAGCGTCTCGAGACTGAGCGCGCCGCGCCGGTGGCGCTGGGCCCTCATCGCCTGGGCAACCCGATCTTGAAGTCGGAGCTGCACGTCGAGGCCGGGGACCGCGGCGACCCGCGGCGGCGCCGGCCCCGTCGCGTCGAGCCACGCGGCGACGGCGTTGTAGGCGAGCTTGGCGTGGTTGACGACGCGCCCGCGATAGATGTCGCCGCTTGCCACGACGCCGTCCGCGCCGATCGTCATCTCGACGACCAGCGCGAGCCGCTCGTCGCCCTCGCCGAGCGAGGTGAGGTCGGTCGAGAGCTTCTCGGGGAGCATCGGAAAGACGTCGGCCGCCGTGTAGACCGAGGTCGTGTTCGTCCGCGCGTGACCGTCGATCGCCGAGCCCTTCCGGACGACCGCGTCCACGTCGGCGACCGCGACGAGGATCTTCATCGCGTCCCCGCCCGCGGGCTCGGCGACCGAGAGCTGATCCAGGTCCCGCGAGTCGTCGTTGTCGATGGAGGCCCAGAGGAGGTGGCGGAGATCGTGGATGGCGGGGTCGCGGTCGTCGGCAGGCCTCGTGATCGCGCCCGTCTCGGCGAGGACCGCGGGGGAGAAGTCCGGCTCGAGCCCATCTTCATCGCGTCCCCGCCCGCGGGCTCGGCGACCGAGAGCTGATCGAGGTCCCGCGAGTCATCGTTGTCGATGGAGGCCCAGAGGAGGTGGCGGAGATCGTGGATGGCGGGATCGCGGTCGTCGGCAGGCCTCGTGATTCCGCCAATCTCGGCAAGGACCGCGGGGGAGAAGTCCGGCTCGAGCCCGCGCTCGATCATCGCCCGCCGGGCGATCGCCCGGAGCTCGCCCCGATGCTGGTAACTCGCCACCGGCGGAAGATTCGGCCCTTCGTCAATGCTTGTCAAGCGTCGCTGAACTTGGGAGGATGCGGTGCGTGAAGGTGGAGCTGAACCCCACAGAGGAGCGGCGATGAACGAACTCAGGATCTGGCTGAACGGCAAGCTCGTGCCCCAGGCGGAGGCGGTGCTGCCCGTCGACAGCGCCGCCGTGTTCTACGGGACGAACGTGTTCGAGGGGCTGCGGGCGTACTGGAACGAGGCCGACGAAGAGCTCTACGCCTTCCGACTCCAGGAGCACTTCACGCGGCTGCGTGAGTCGATGAAGATGATGCGCTTCACCGTCCCGTACAGCGACGTCGACCTCTATGAAGCCGTGCGCGAGGTCCTCCGGGGGAACGCGATCCGCGAAGACGTGCACATGCACCTCGTTGCCTACGTCGTCGGCGTTGGGATGGATGCCACGTCACCGACGGGCGTCTACATCAATCCTCGCCGGCGGGGCCGGATCTCGGCGGCGGGCCTGCGCTGCTGCGTCAGCTCGTGGACGCGCACCTCCGACAACGCGATCCCGATCCGGCTCAAGTGCGGCCCGAACTACCAGAACGGCCGCCTCGCGCTCCTGCAGGCGAGGGCCGACGGCTATGACGCGCCGATCCTGCTCAACCAGCAGGGACACGTCGCCGAGGGCACCGGCGCGACAGTCTTCATGGTCCGCAAGGGCAGGCTCGTCACGCCGCCGGTCACCGCCGACATCCTCGAGTCCATCACGCGCGCGACCCTCATCGAAGAGATTTGCCCGACTGCTCTCGGGCTGGACGTGGTCGAGCGCGAGATCGACCGCACCGAGCTCTACGTCGCCGAGGAGGCGTTCTTCTGCGGGAGCGGCTACGAGATCACGCCGATCGTCTCGATCGATCGCTTCCCGCTCGGTGATGGCGAGGTCGGGCCGATCACCCGCCGCGTGCTCAAAGCCTACATGGACGTCGTCCGGGGCGTCGACAAGCGATACGCGGAGTGGCGCACGCCGACCTATCGCGCGGTGACGGTCTGAGCGAAGGCCCAGGCGCTCCCGGAGGGAGGACAGCAGCATGAGACCTGGCTCCGCACGGCTCACGGTCCTGAGCGCGATCGTCGTGGCATCGATCGCGGGACACGCGGCGGCGCAACCGCTGTACCGGTGGGTCGACGAGAAGGGCGTCGTGCATTACTCTCAGTTCCCGCCGCCAGCCCCCGCCGAGCCGCCGTCGCCGGCTCCCGAGGCGAAGCCGTCACCGGCTCCCGAGGCGAAGCCGACGCCAGCTCCGCAGGCCAAGCCGTTCCCCCCTCCCGAGGCGAAACCGTCTCCGGTTCCCGGGGCGATGCCGACGCCGGTTCCCGGGGCAAAGCCGACGCCGGCTCCCGAGGCGAAGCCGTCGCGCGCGGCGCCGCTCCGCCCCCGTCACGAGCGCGCGATCCGCGAGCTGGTGCACATGGCGGCGGGCTCCGGGGTCACCGACGCCATGTTCCAGCCGGTCGCGCAGGCCCTGGTCCCCGGCCTGAAGCCGGGGCTCGAGCGCCAGTTGAAGCGACCCGTGTCGCCCGAGGAGGAACAGAAGCTGGTCGACGTGATCCGCCGCACGTTCGTGGGCGTCTTCCCCAGCGCGCTGTTCGAGAAGGAGCTGATCGAGGTCTACGCGAAACACTTCAACGAGGCTGAGGCCGAAGAGCTGCTGCGCTTCTACCGGACGCCGGTCGGCACGAAGGCGATCCAGCTGAGCGCAGTCCTCACGGGGGAGGGCGCGGTGATCGGCCAGCGTCTCGCCAAGTCCCGGGAGGCCGAGTTCGCGCAGCGGCTGCGCGAGGAGCTCGCGCGCGAGTTTTCGCCGTAGTACTGGATCCTGCTCGGTCACTCGGTCGTGAGGCGGTAGCCTACACCCGGTTCGGTCAGGAGATATTGTGGACGAGCCGGCTCGGCCTCGAGCTTGTGGCGCAGGTGAGCCATGTACACGCGGACGTAGTGGGCCTGGTCGGTGTGCGTCGGTCCCCACACCTCGCGAAGCAGCTGCTGGTGGGTGACGACCTTCCCCGCGTGCCGGACGAGCGTCGCGAGCAGCTTGTACTCGATCGGCGTCAGGCGCACCTCGCGGTCGCCGACGAACACCTGCCGGTGCAGGAGATCCATCCGGAGCTCCCCGATCGTGAACGCCGCGTCGTCCGCCTCGTGCGACGCGCCGGCGGTGTGCCGGAGCGCGACCCGGATCCGTGCGAGGAGCTCGCTTGCGCCGAAGGGCTTGCTCACGTAATCGTCGGCGCCGGCGTCGAGGGCCGTCACCTTGTCGCGCTCCTGGCCCCGCGCCGAGAGCACGATGATCGGGACGGCCGTCCACTCGCGCAGCCGGCGGATGACGTCGATCCCGTCGACGTCGGGCAACCCGAGGTCGACGATGACGACATCCGGCTGACGCGAGCCGACCTCCACCAGGCCGTCCGCTCCGGTCGTCGCCTCGAACAGCCGGTACCCCTGGCCCGTCAGCGTCGCTCGAAGGAAGCGTCTGATCTGCGGCTCGTCCTCGATGAGGACGACGACGGGATCAGGCATCGGCGGGCACCGAGGCGGGAGGCGTCCCGGTCAGCGGCAGCGTGAAGAGGAACGCGACGCCCCCCTCGGGCAGGTTCTGGGCCCAGATACGCCCGCCGTGCGCCTGGACGATGCCCTGACAGATCGCGAGGCCGAGGCCGGCGCCCCGGCCGCCGGCGGGCTGCCCGCGGTAGAACTTCTCGAAGACCTTGTCCTCCTCGCCGCGGGGCAACCCCGGGCCGTGGTCGGCGACCTCGACGGTGACGGCTTGGTCCGTCGCGGTCGCGATGATCCGAATCGGACTTTCGGGCGGGGTGTACTTGATGGCGTTGTCGAGGAGGTTGACCAGCACCTGCTCGATGAGCACGTCGTCGATCGCCACCAGCGGCAGATCGGGCGGGACCTGCGTGGTCACGCGTCGGTTCGCGAGCCGCTTGGCGAGGCGGCTCAGCGCGGCGCCGATCACCTCCTCCAGCGGGTGCCAGTCACGGTGCAGTTGCAGAGCCCCTGACTCGAGCCGCGTCATCTCGAGCAGGTTCTGGACGAGCCGGTTCAAACGCTCGGCCTCGTCGCGGACAGATTCCACCAACTCCTGCTGGACCCGCTGATCCAGACGCGCGCCGCTGTCCAAGATCGTCGTGGCCGCGCCCGTGATAGCGGCGAGCGGTGTGCGCAGGTCGTGAGAGACCGAGGTCAGCAGCGCGCTGCGAAGCCGCTCGGTCTCGGCGCGCACGCGCGCATCCTGGGCTTCGTCGGCGAGGCGCGTCCGTTCCAGCGCGAGCGCCGTCTGGTTCACGAAGGTCTCCAGCTGCCGAAGCGGCTCGGGTGTCGTGAAGGCGTCACGCCGTCGCGGCCGGACGCTCACCACACCGATTGGGCCGCGATGACCAAGGAGGGGCAAATGCACGGCGTGAGCGGCGTCCGACATCGCCGTGCCCAGCCCGGCCGGCTGGCGGTGCTCGAAAGCCCACCGGCTCAGCATGAGATCGTTCTCCTCGAGCGGGAAGCGTGCCTTGTTCCGGCGCGCCTGGAGTTTCCCCTCGGCGTCGGGCAGGAGCACCGCGACCTCGGCACCGAAGACCTCCGTGATGTGTCGCGCCGCGGTCGCGACGAGGTCGTCGACGGCGCCCGCCTCCGCTAGCTCCCGGCTCATGGCGTAGAGCGCCGCGGTTCGCTCCTCGCGTTGCCGTGCCACCTCCGCCTGGAGCCGGATGCGGACCGTCAGTCCGCTGATGACGAGTCCCACGACGAGCATGACGGCGAACGTCAGCAAGTACTGCGTGTCGGCAACGGCAAACGTGAGGTAGGGCGGGACGAAGAAGAAGTCGAAGGCCGCGACACTCATGACCGAGGCGACGACGGAGGGCCCGCGCCCGTGCCTGGTGGCGATGACGACGACGGCCAGCAGGTACGTCATGATCAGGTTGGCCAGCTCGAAGAACGGGAACATCATCCAGGAGAGGCCGGTCGCTAATGCGACGGCGGCAACCGCCTCCGCATACCCGGCCCCGGTCCAGGCGCTCGTCGGACGACGCACTGACGCGCCGGGCAGATCGTGGCTCACATCAGGAGTGTAGCTCCGTCTTCGACGAACTCGGCGATCCCTGACGGCGGCAACCGCCTCCGCATACCCGGCCCCGGTCCAGGCGCTCGTCGGACGACGCACTGACGGGCCGGGCAGATCGTGGCTCACATCAGGAGTGTAGCTCCGTCTTCGACGAACTCGGCGATCCCCTCGATGTGGCTTGGGCACGATTGCTGCGCGGGGTGCAGCGCAATCACTCGCACGGAGATCTTCTCAGCGGCGCACTCGCACCAGTCCTGCTGATCGAGCGCCATGCGGTTCAACCGGACCCATAGCGCCATCGCGCCGAAGCCGCTGAGCGCGAGCCCGCACTGAAGCGCAGTCTGTGCGGAGCCAGGGGACATGGCGATCTCGACCGCGGCCAGCGCCGCCAGCATGAGTGTCACGAGCCCGTAGAGTAGGGCCCAGCTTGGTCGCGGGATCGCTCGCGAATGGCCGGAGCGCGGCGTCATATCGCACATGAGTCCGAGGTCCCCCTGACACAGAGCGTGCCAGACGCTGCCTCAAGCTCGTGTCAAGAAGGGCCGCGCCCGCGTTAAAAACGCGTAAAAATCCGGTAGGGCGAGTTCGGCGGTACCCGACCGGCGCTAGAGTCGAGGGTGGATGCGACTCACTCTGGTGAAGCGCCTACTGGTCGGCGCCCCGATGCCGCTCGCCCAGGCGCGGCACGAGCGGCTCGGAAAGGCCGTGGCGCTGGCGGTGTTCGCCTCCGACCCGTTGTCGTCGGTGGCGTACGCGACCGAAGAAATTCTCCTGGTCCTCATTCTCGCGGGCAGCGCCGCGCTCAGTTATTCGCTTCCTGTCGCGCTCGGCATCGCTGCGCTGCTGGCGGTCGTCGTCATCTCGTATCGCCAGACGGTGGCGGCCTACCCCCAGGGTGGCGGCGCCTACCTGGTCGCGAAAGACAACCTCGGCATCTTCTCGGCGCTGACTGCGGCGGCGGCCTTGCTGGTCGACTACGTCCTGACGGTGTCCGTGTCCGTCGTCGCGGGGATCGCGGCCTTGACGTCAGCAGCGCCGCAGCTCCATCCCTACCGAGTCGTCTTGAGCGTCCTCGCGGTCGCCGGGATCGCGCTAGGGAACCTCCGAGGCGTCCGCGAGTCGGGCCGACTGTTCGCGGCGCCGACCTACTTCTTCGTCGTCAGTATTCTGGGCATGGTCGGCTACGGGCTCATCGCCACAGCGCTCGACCTGCTTCCCGAGGCGCCCTACGAGCCCCATCCGCCGGGTCTCGAAGGCATCGGGCTGTTCCTCTTGCTGAGGTCTTACGCCGCCGGCTGCACGGCGCTGACCGGCGTCGAGGCTGTCTCCAACGGCGTGCAGGCGCTCAAGCCGCCCGAGGGGCGCAATGCGCAGGCCGTTATGACGTCGCTCGGGGTGCTCTCGATCGTGATGTTCCTCGGCATCAGCTATCTCGCCTACGACTTCGGCATCATCCCGGGTGGCGACGAGACGGTCGTGTCGAAGATCGCCCGCCGGGTATTCGGCACCGGCGTGCCGTACTACTGCGTCCAGGCCGCCACCCTGCTCATCCTCGTTCTCGCCGCCAACACGTCGTACGCGGACTTCCCGCGCCTCTCGTCGATCCTCGCCCGCGACCGCTTCGTGCCGCGGCAGTTCGCGAACCAGGGCGACCGGCTCGTGTTCTCGAACGGGATCCTGATCCTGAGCGGGTTCGCGATTCTCCTGATCGTGGTGTTTGCGGGCGATACCCACGCCCTGCTGCCCCTCTATGCCATCGGCGTGTTCATCTCGTTCACCCTTTCGCAGAGCGGCATGGTCCGGCGATGGCTCAGGCTGCGGGAGAAGGGCTGGCGCTGGCGCGTGTGGGTCAACGGGGTCGGCGCGGTCGTGACCGGTGTCGTCCTCCTGACCCTCGCGGTCACGAAGTTCGGCGAGGGGGCCTGGATCGTCGTCGTCGTGATTCCGCTCCTGGTCGGCGTCTTCATGGCCATGCGCCGCCACTACGACGAGGTCGCCGCCGAGCTCTCGCTCGAAGGCCTCGAGGGACCGCCCGAGTTCCAGCACACCGTGCTCGTCCCCATCGGAGACGTCCACCGCGGGGTCGTGCGCGCCGTGCAGTACGCGAAGACGCTCGCACCGACCGCCACGGTGCGCGCGGTCTTCGTGGAGACGGACCCCGCGCGCACGGCCAAGGTCGAGGAGAAGTGGACCAAGTGGGGACTCGGGGTTCCCCTGGTCGTCTTGACGTCGCCGTACCGATCGCTCTTGCGCCCGTTGCTCGACTACATCGACCAGATCCAGTCGCGCGGCGACGAGCAGATGGTCACGATCGTCCTGCCCGAGTTCCTCCCTCGGAGATGGTGGCAGCACATCGTGCACAACCAGACGGCCCTGCTCATCAAGGGCGCGCTCCTGTTCCGCAAGAACACCGTCGTCGCCGATGTGCCGTACCTGCTCAAGCGCTAGGTTAGGGTTGGCACTGTCAGCTGGCAGGACCGTCAAGAATCGGACATGAGCGACGCCGGGCCGCTCTGCCGCTGCTGTTAGCCAAACGCCTGCCCGAGCAAGCGTTTCGGCTGATTCGAATACCGGGTAATAGCCTGGTACAACGCCTGCAGCCCTAAGCAGTGCCTCGTCGTACCCTTGGTAAGAGTGGCGGGAGAGGGGCACCCTCTTCCCCGCGGCCCCCGGGTCGCCTGGGCCCGGCACGGAGCACCCTCTCGGGAGGATCGCAAGGTGCGTGCGCCCCGCATTGCCCTCGTGCCCTGGGGGCTCCTGATCCTCGCCGGCGTCTACGTCGTCGCCGGGAAGTTCGGGCTGTCGCTCGCGTTCGTCCACGCGAGCGCGTCGGCCGTGTGGCCGCCGACGGGCATCGCGCTGGCGGCGACGCTGCTGCTCGGCTACCGTGTCTGGCCCGCGATCCTCCTGGGGGCGTTCGTCGTGAACGCCACGACAGACGGCTCGGCCTGGACGTCGCTCGGCATCGCCGGCGGGAACACGCTCGAAGGGCTCCTCGGCGCCTGGCTCCTGACGCGGTACGCGAACGGCCGCAATGTCTTCAGTCGGGCGCCGGACATCTTCGCATTCACGGCGCTCGCCGGGTTCCTCAGCACGACCGTGAGCGCGACGATCGGGGTGACGAGTCTGTCGCTCGGGGGCTACGCGAGCTGGGATCGCTTTGGAGCCATCTGGCTCACGTGGTGGCTCGGCGACATGGCGGGCGCGCTCGTGGTAGCCCCGGTGCTCATCCTCTGGGGGACGGGCCGCGCGGTGGGGCTCACCCGGGCGCGGGCCCTCGAGCTCGGGCTGCTGCTCGGCTCCGTGGTGCTCGTCGGCGATCTCGTGTTTGGCGGCCTGTGGTCATCGTGGGTGAGGAATTATCCCCTCGAGTTCCTGTGCATCCCACCGCTCGTCCTGGCCGCGTTCCGGTTCGAGCAGCGCGAAGCGGCGACCTGCGTGCTCCTCCTCTCGGTGATCGCAACCTCGGGAACGCTGCAGGGCTTCGGGCCCTTCATCAGGAGCTCGGAGAACGAGTCGCTCCTGCTGCTCCAGGCCTTCATGGGCACGATGGCCATCATGACGCTGCTCCTGGCGGCGGTCGTCGCGGGGCGCGGCCGGGCCGAAGCGTCGCTGGCGCGTGTCGCCGCGATCGTCGAGTCCTCGGACGACGCGATCATCGGCAAGACGCTCGAAGGCGTCGTCACGAGCTGGAACAGCGGCGCCGAGCGGCTCTACGGGTACTCGGCCCGGGAAGTCATCGGGCGGCCGATCGGGCTCATCATCCCGCAGGAGCTCGACGGCGAGTTGCCGGGGATCCTCGAGCGGCTCGGGCGGGGCGAGCGGATCGATCACTATGACGCCGTGCGGGTGACGAAGGATGGGCGGCGGATCGATGTGTCCCAGACGGTCTCGCCGACCCTGGACGCGGAGGGGCGGATCATCGGCGTGTCGTCGATCGCCCGTGACATTACCCACCGAAAGCAGGCCGAGGCGGCCATCCGGGAGCGCGACGCCCTCCGGTATGTCTCGAGCCTCGCCGCCGCGGCCTCGCACGAGATCAACAATCCGCTGGCCGTCGTCGTGGGCCAGGCGCAGCTGCTCGCTGAGGAGGTGGACGCCACCGGACGCCGGCGGATCGAAGAGATCCTCGAGGCCACTCGGCGCATCCAGGCGATCCTCGATCGGCTGAAACGTATCCACCGGCTCGAGCTGAGCGACGCGCCGGAGCCGGTGCCGGAGATGCTCGACATCGAAAAATCGAGCTCGTAGGGCTAGGAGCCTGTCGGGGTATCGAGGAGCGCCAACGGCTGAGCATGGGTGCTCCGAGCGTTGGGGGGTTTGGGGGGCCATGTCGGGGCCCCCCATTTCCTAGGACAGCCGCGGGGCGACGCGCTCGGCGAAGAGGCGCATCGACTTCAGCACGCGCGCGTGGGGGATCTGGCCCCCCGCGTTCATCCATGCCGACAGGCTCGAGAAGCCGAGCGCCTCGCGCAGCTCGAGCAGTCGGTCCGCCACGGCCTCGGGCGTGCCGTACACCGCCTGCTCACGGAGCACGTCCCCGTAGGTAATCTCGGCCAGCCGCTCGGCGCGCGCGCTGAACGCTTCGTCGGGTCGAGCGGTGGAGCCATCGGACTTCTTCAGGGCCTCGCTGATCGTGCGGAAGAAGTGCATCGTGCTGGCTTCCGGCTCCTCACGCGCCTGCCGCTCCGTCTCGGCGACGTAGACGGGCATGGTGAGGCCGATGTCGCCTCGCCCGGTGTGCCGGGCCGCGGTCCAGCCTTCGTGATAGCCGCCGATGAAGCGCTTGAGGTCGGAAATCGAGATGGTGCGGGGAGCCACGAACAGGGGAAGACCCATGCGCCCGACGAGCGGGTAGGTCTCCTGCGTCGTCGCGGCGACGCGGAGCGGCGGATGCGGCTTCTGGAGGGGCTTCGGCATCACGCACACGTCGCGGAAGTGGAAGTGCTTTCCCGCGTAGGAGAAGCGGTCCTGCGTCCAGGCCTTGATCAGGATCTCGAGGGTCTCGAGAAAGCGCTGGCGACTCTCGCTGTAGGGAATGTTGAAACCCTGGTAGTGCCCCGGCAGGCCGCTCCGCCCGACGCCGAACTCGAGGCGTCCTTTGGTCAGATGGTCCACCGTCGCCACGTCCTCGGCGAGGCGCAGCGGGTGACTCAGCGGCAGCACCTGCACGGCGATGCCGATCTTGACCCGTCGCGTCCAGGTCGCCAGGGCCGCCGCCACGACGAGTGGTGACGCGAGCACGGAGCGATCTTTCTGGAAGTGGATCTCCGCGAGCCACACGGCGTCGAAGCCGAGGTCTTCGGCGGCCTTCATCTGCGCCATCGACTCGTCGAACGCCGCCGCCTCGCTCATTCCCGCCGGACACTGGAACTCCGTGAACAGGCCGAACTCCATTCCGCCTCCCGTGGCTTCGCGAACCGGTTCATCTTACGCCACAGCGGCCGGGCGGCGGGAATGGAGATGACAGTGGTAGGCTCTGTCCGGGAGGTACAGCGTATGTCTGGCAAGATCGGCCTCGCCGTCGCCGGGATCGGGCTCGGATTGATCGCCCTGACCGCCGCGGCCTGCGAGACCGTCAGCGGCCGCCTGGCGCCCTCGACATCGACCACCACCCTGATGGCCGGATGGGAACGTAAGTTCACGCTCGACTGGACGGTGGAGCCCGGGCCAAACAATGCCCGCCGCATTCGCGGTCACATCTCGAGCCAGTTCGGACAGTCTGTCGAGCCCGTGCGGATCCTCGCGCTCGCGCTCGATCCATCCGGCGGCGTGGTCGGCAGGCGCCTCGAGTGGGTTCCCGGTGGTGTCCCCGGACTGGGGAGCCGCCCCTTCGAGGTTCCCCATCTGCCTGCCGCGGATCTCGCGCTCGATCCATCCGGCGGCGTGGTCGGCAGGCGCCTCGAGTGGGTTCCCGGTGGTGTCCCCGGACTGGGGAGCCGCCCCTTCGAGGTTCCCCATCTGCCTGCCGCGGATCACTACCTCGTGACGGTCTGGGACTACACGATCCTCGAGAGCAGCAGCCCTCTCCGCTGACGCCGGCAAGGGTCGAGCTCGCCCAAGGAGGCGCGCATGGGATCACTGACTGGATCGGAGCTCCTCGCGCGGTCGCTCACGTCGCAGGGCATGGACACGCTCTTCTTCCTCATGGGCGGGCCGATGCTCGAGACCGAGAGCGCCTGCCTCAAGCTCGGCGTGCGGGCCATCGACACACGCCACGAGCAGGCGGCGGCGATGATGGCTCACGCGTACAGCCGCACGACCAGGCGCCCCGGCGTCTGTATGGGCTGCTCGGGGCCGGGGACGACGAACCTCGTCACCGGCGTCGCCAATGCCTTCGTTGACGCGGCGCCGCTGATCGCCGTCGGCGGTTCGAGCCCGCGGGTCTATCTCGGGATGGAGGCGTTCCAGGAGATCGATCAGGTCGCGATCATGCG